>Ga0268276_1000167_pt1 | contig 79685 bp, 60 predicted proteins | sample saktaG_4_FD_190145 | JGI IMG/M metagenome (GOLD analysis project Ga0268276, IMG submission 190145) | Saline water microbial communities from Sakinaw Lake, British Columbia, Canada - sak_2010_1_5_45m | ecosystem: Environmental > Aquatic > Non-marine Saline and Alkaline > Saline ... | reverse complement strand
CGGGTAGGGCGGCGGCGTCCCCGCCGCGCCGCAGGCAAAGGGGCCGGATCCTGTGAAATCTGGGTCGGAATCGGGGTCGAAGTGCGTTCGCAACGCTCTGATTAGCTACCTGTTATGAAACCGCAAACGACAACAGACTGCCTCACCAATTGGGTGAAGACTGATTGGCCGCGAAAGATCGCACAGAACACAAAGAAATACGGTCTTTGCTGGCATTTCTCGCTTTGTGCTCTTTGCGCTCTCTCGCGGCAAGCATCTCAACTGCTCTTTTTAGGTTGAAAGTGCCGGATGACTTCTGAACCGCTTTGATGAGGTTCGAAGGGAAAAAGAGACTGCCGCCGGGACGGAGATTATTGGGCCGGCGCGGCGGGGACGGCGAGGCCGGCGGCGATGCGCTGGCGCACCGCTTCGAAGAGGAGAATCGTGGTCGCGGCGGCGACATTGAGCGAGTCGGCCCGGCCGAGCATGGGGATGCGCACACGCAGGTCGGCGGCGTCAAGCCACAGCTTGGAGAGCCCGTATTGCTCCGCGCCGACGACGATGGCGACGCGGCCGGTGAGGTCCGCGTTCATGTGCAACGTGTCGGTGTGCGGCGTCGCGGCGAGGATGGAAAAGCCGTGGCGGCGGAGATAGGCGAGCGCGTCGGCGCTGTCGGCTTCGACCAGCGGCATCGAGAAGATGATGCCGGTCGAGGCGCGGACCACGTTCGGATTGTAAATGTCGGTGCAGCGGTCGCAGACGATCACCGCGCTCACCCCCGCCGCATCGGCCGTGCGCAGGATGGTGCCCAGATTTCCGGGCTTCTCGATCGCTTCGGCCACCACCACCAGGGCGTTTTCCGGCAGAACCAGATCGGCGAGGGCGCGCCGGATCTGCGGCCCGACGGCCAGCAGGCCGTCCGGCCGTTCGCGGTAGGCGATCTTTTCGAACACCGGCGCCGTGCAGGAGATGATCTCGCAGGAGCCGGCACGGCAGCGTTCGATCAGCGCCGGCTCGTTCTCGTTCTTCAGAAAGAGCGCCTCGCAGAAGAAGAGCTGCGTCGGGGCATAGCCCGCCGCCAGCGCCCGCGTGATGTCGCGGTAGCTTTCGGTCAGCATCAACCCCAGCGTATCACGGTGCGAGCGTTGGCGGAGCTTGACGACCGTCTTGATCCTGGGGTTGGCCAGACTGGTGATGTGGAGGTGGTTGGGGATCATGCGCCCTCGTGACAGGTCGATAGACCCGGCAGATTTATCCTGAAAACGGCCGATCATTCACCACAAAGAACACAAGGAACACAGAGAAAGAAAGTTATGATTCGTGCATAGGGACACCATTCGGTGCCGGCTGTATTCTCTGTAAATTCTTCCCTCTTTGCGTTCTTTGCGTTCTTTGTGGTTTCAACTTCCGCTTTTAGGATTATCATATCGATCGGCGTATCGTCAACCCATTTACACCCATTTACACCTCCCTCCTGAGATCGTTTCCCCCGCGCCAGCGTCTCCGTTGAATGTCGGGCGTTGGATGTTTCTCACCCATTTACCTGCGGCGCGGCGAGACGCCGCTGCCCTACCTCGCGCGTTGCGCCTTTCCCTGAACCCTGAACCCTTCTCTTCCCCATTTCGGTCCCTCCGCAATCGCCTCTTGCGCCGGAGGGGGTAATTCGCCTACAATTCGGACATGGACAAGACGCTGGTCATCATTCCTACCTATGACGAGAAGGACAATGTCGGGCCGATCTCACGGGCGGTCTTCGGCGCCCTTCCCGACGCCCACGTGTTGTTTGTGGACGACAATTCGCCGGACGGCACGGGCGCGTTGATTGACGGGCTCGTCGCGGCCGATGCGCGCGTGCATGTGCTGCACCGGCCGGGCAAGCAGGGGCTCGGGCGCGCCTACATCGCCGGTTTCACGTGGGCGCTGGAGAACGGGTTTGAGCGGATTGTGGAGATGGACGCCGATTTTTCGCACGATCCGGCCGCGCTGCCGCACTTGCTTGCCGCTGCGGACGAGGCCGACCTGGTGATCGGCTCGCGTTACATCGGGGGGATCCGCGTGATGAACTGGCCGCTGAGCCGTCTGCTGCTCAGCACCTTCGCGGGCTATTACGTGCGGCTGATCACGGGACTGCCCGTCTGCGATCCGACCGGCGGCTTCAAATGCTTCCGTCGGCGCGTGCTGGAGACGCTTGATCTCGCGCAGGTCACCTCCAACGGCTATTCGTTCCAGATCGAACTGAACCATGGCGCGTGGATGAGCGGGTACCGGATCCGGGAGATCCCGATCGTGTTTGAAGACCGGCGGGCCGGATATTCCAAGATGAACACCGGCATTGCTGGCGAGGCCTTCCTGATGGTGCTGAAACTCGCCTGGCGGAGTGGCTTCCGCCGCTGGCCGAAAAGACAGGTCACGTGACATGGGCGGTCTCATTGCACAACGGGGGTGGTGCCCGCTCGCGCTGATACGGGCGATGCGGCCCGGCCAGTGGACCAAGAACGGCGTGGTGATGGCCGCCTATTTCTTCGCCCGCTGGGATCCGAGTCAGCAGGGACACGCTGCGGGATGGGGGGCGCTGGCTGCGGCGCTGGTAGCCGCCGCCGCCTTCTGCGCCGCCGCGAGTGCGGTCTACCTGGTCAACGACATCCACGACCGGGAGGCGGATCGCGCGCACCCCCAGAAACGCTCCCGTCCGTTAGCCTCGGGCGCGCTGGCCGTGACGCCGGCCGCCGCCGCCGCGGCCGCGCTCGCGGCGGCCGGCGTGGCGGCAGCGTTTGCCATCAATACCGGCCTCGGCGCGACGCTCCTCTCCTACCTGGGTCTGCAGGCGCTCTACACCTACGGATTGCGGCAGGTGGCGCTGGTCGATGCGTTCATCATCGCGATTGGGTTTGTGATTCGGGCCGTGGCCGGTGCGGTCGCGATCGACGTGCGGATCTCGCCGTGGCTGCTGCTGTGCGCCTTCTTCCTGGCCTTGTTTCTGGCCCTGTGCAAGCGGCGGCACGAAAAGGCTCGCTCCGACGGGGGCGAGGCCCGGACGCGGGAGGCGCTCGACGGCTATGATGCCCGGGTGCTCGACCAGGCGATCGCCGTGGTCAGCGCGGCGACGGTTGTCAGTTATGCGCTCTATACCCTTTCCGAAGAGACGATCACGCGCTTCGGCACCAACCGCCTCGGACTGACCATTCCCTTCGTGCTGTTCGGCATCCTGCGCTACCTCGACCTGGGCTACCGGAAGGGCGGCGGCGAACGTCCGGAGCGCGTGCTCCTCACGGATCGGGTGTTGATCGTGACCATCCTGCTGTACGGGCTGACGGCGTTGACGGTGTTTCAACTGGCAAAAGGCGGTATGTGATGGCGAAACGCGTGGTTTCAAATGCGGATCGTGAGGCGTTGCGGCGGGCGGCTGAGGCGAAGATGGCGGTGGCGGCGCACGCCGTCAACCGCGAACGGCGCGCGGCGTGGCTGGCGCACGACGCGGGGACGGGGGGACGTCCGATGATCCTCGCCGAATGGGGCGGAATCGGCGATGAACGGAAACCGTTTGATGATCCGCACGGGCTGCGTTGCACGGACGAATGGGCCCGCAGCATCGAGGCGCAGCTCCGGGGCGACGTGCTCCGCTTTGAACGGCTGAAGGACGACCACGTGGTCGAGCCGTGCTTCAATCTCAACTGGCAGGTCTCCACCGGCGATTACGGCGTGCAGAAGAAGACGCACACGGCCGACAACAACGGGCATCTCGGCGCGGTGCACTGGGATCCGGCGCTGGCCGATCTGGATGCCGACTTCGGCAAGCTCACGCCCCGGACGTTCCAGGTGGATCGAGAAGCCACGCTCGGCGATCAGGCGGCGATTGACGCCGTGATCGGCGACATCTGCCCGGTCCGCATCCGCGGCTCCTTCTACTGGACGATGGGCATGACGATCGTCGCGATCGATCTGATCGGCCTCGAGAACCTGATGCTCGCCATGTACGACAACCCCGCCGGCCTGCACCGCCTCATGGCGTTCCTCCGCGACGACCATCTCGCCTTTGCCCGCTGGCTCGAACGCGAGGGGCTGCTGAGCCTGAACAATGAGAACGACTACATCGGGTCGGGCTCCGAGGGGTATTCACGCGCGCTGCCGCAGGCCGGTTGGAAGCCCGGCGCCCCGGTGCGGCTCAAAGACTGCTGGGTGCTCTCCGAGTCGCAAGAGACCGTCGGCGTGGGTCCCGAACTTTTCGAGGCGTTCATCTTCCCCTACCAGCGGGACATCGTGCAGGAATTCGGCAGGTGCTACTACGGCTGCTGCGAACCTGTGAACAACCGCTGGCACGTCCTCAAGCGGCTGCCCAATCTGGCGCGGGTCTCGGTCTCGCCCTGGGCCGACCAGGCGTTTATGGCCGAGGCGTGCGGCACCGAGGTCGTTTTTTCCCGCAAGCCCAACCCGGCGCAGATCAGCACGTCGGTTTTCGACGAGCGGGCGATCCGCGTCGATTTGCGGACAACACGCGATGCGGCCCGGAACTGCCGGCTGGAGATCATCATGAAAGACGTTCACACGCTTCACAACGACCCGGGCCGACTCGCCCGCTGGGTCGAACTCGCTCGCGAGGAATGCGGGTAAACCGGAGATCGCATCGAATTGCCCCGCGGCGAGGGATGCGTACAAGGGAGGATGCCATGAATAGAGTATGGGTATGCGGCGCCGTTGTATTAAGCGCGTGCGTTGCATCGGGCCAGGCCTATGGCTACGGGGACCGGGGCCCCCTTTTAACCGACGACGCGCAGGTGACTGTTTACACAAACAATACGACGGGTGGAGCGTCCTGGACGCCGCGATTCAATTGGCTCGGCAACCGCATTGCCGACTTCTGTGACATCTTTCATTTTGGGGTGGGGGTGACGCATGAAAATCCGCTCACGGGACCGCTTACCCCGAGTTTTGGCGCCCACATGCAGGTCACCGACTACGGCCATCTCGGCTACGTGGTGTTTGGCGGCGCAGCCGCCGAATGGGAAGGACGCGGGTTTGGCGCCTATTCAGAAATCCGGAAAATCAGCGGGTTCGGCCCCTGGAAAAAGTGGGACGTCCGGCAGTCGCCGGGCGCGGTCAATTTCTACAAGGATCCAGAACGAAGCCGTCGCTGGATGGCGCGCATGTACAACGAGGAGGGGTTCGCAGGTGAATCGGCCCATCTTGTCGTGCACGCGGGCGACGGCGACCGGGGCCATACGTGGGAGGATCATCCGCGCGGATGGCATAATTACGCCTATACGGGTTTTGATCTGGCCCTTCCAATTGGCATTCCCTACACCCCCATTGACAGTCATCTGGGGGTTGCCCTCCGGTTCGGGGTGGATACATCTCAGGTGTTTGATTTCATCCTGGGAATCGTCGGAATCGATTTCTGGCACGACGACTTGCGAGAGGCGGATGTGCGCTAGTGCGGAAACGGAAGGAACGGATGATGAAGACGGCAATGCGAATCATCGGCCTGGCGCTGACCGCTCTCTGTGCCGGGTGTCTGTCGCCCGGGACAAGCAAAACGGCTGCAGCGGCGCCGGAGACCGGGATGGCGGCGCCGGAACGGAACCCCTGTTCCGCCTCCATGACGGGCATCGCCGCCGGAAGCTTCCAGATGGGAGACGCGTTGGGCGACGGGTGGGACGCGGAGTTGCCCGTCCACACGGTGCATGTCGGCGCCTTCTGTATGGATAAGATCGAGGTGACGTGGCGTCTGTGGCAGGACGTGTGCAACTGGGGCGCGTTACAGGGCTACGATCTTTCAGACGTCGGGTCCGGCAAGGCGGAAAACCACCCCGTGCACTCGGTCAACTGGTATGACGCCGTCAAGTGGTGCAATGCGCGCAGTCAGAGGGAAGGCCTCACCCCCTGCTATAGAACCCGCGATGGCGCGGTGTACCAGACGGGAGAGCAGGACGATATTGTCTGCGCATGGACGGCCGACGGCTATCGTCTGCCGACCGAGGCGGAGTGGGAAATGGCGGCACGAGGGGGGCGCGCGTGTCAGCGCTTCCCTTGGGGCGACACGATTCAACACAGCCAGGCGAACTACGCGAGTGCCCCGGATGTGCGTTACGACGTGAGTCCGACGCGGGAGTGCCACCCGGCGTATGCCACCGACTGGCCTTACACCAGTCCGGTCGGAGCCTTTCCGGCCAACGGGTACGGCCTGTACGACATGAGCGGCAACGTCTGGGAGTGGTGCTGGGACGGGTTCGGCCCCTATGCGCCGGGTCGCGCAACGGATCCTCACGGAGCTTCAGCGCCGATGGGCCAGGATGCGTGCCGGGTGGTCCGCGGCGGCGGCTGGATACACCAGGCGCGTTACGCGCGCGTTGCCGGTCGCAACTTTGACTGGCCCGACGTCCGAAACGGCAACATCGGGTTCCGGACGGTCCGCCGCTGGGCCTATTAATGACAGGAGCGAAAATGGACGGGTGCGAACTGAACAGGCGACGAGGCGGACTCCGGGGTTTCCGGATCCCGGGCGTGCTCGCCGTTGTCGGACTGGCCGTGATGTCGCTCGGAGCGGCTGACGTGCCCCAGGAAAGCGCGGAGGGGATCGGGGTCATGCCGAATCTGACGCCGACCCTGACGGTCACGGCTGAGGTGGACGGGCAGCCGGTCGATGCGCTTGTGGTGTACGGCAAGAAAACCTATAAGACGCCCTGCACATTCACCCTCCAGACTGGCCAGGAGTACGACGTGACGGTCTCCTACACACCCGAGGCGTCGGACCTGGGTTATGTGCCCGCAGTGCTGTCGGGTGAGGTAGACTGGAAGGGGCCGCGCATGCGGCGGGTGGCGCTCACGCGGCAGCCCGGGCCGGTGGCGGGGCAGGGGTGGGTGGTCGATCTGGGTGGCGGCGTGTCCGCGGCGTTGGCCTGGATTCCGCCGGGGACGACGACGCTGGGCAGCACGCGCGAGGAACATGCGTGGGCGTTGGGGCCGCAGGGGCAGGGGGCCGTGCGCAAAGAACAGTACGGGGCCGCGTCAAAGGAGGCGTTCGAAGTCGCGCGGTTTATCAACGATGGTGTGCCGATGCCGGCCGACATACAGGAGGGCTTCTGGCTCGGACAGACCGAGGTGACGCTCGAGCAGTGGCGGCAGTTCATCGAGGACGCGAATTATCGGACGGACGCTGAAAAGAAGGGGCTGGCGTGGGCGCATGACCTGAATCGGGATGGGACATGGCGACATATGATCGAGCGGAATTGGCAGAATCCGGGGTTCACCCAGACTCAGGCGCATCCCGTCGTGTGCGTGTCGTGGAACGACGCCAAGGCCTTTTGCGACTGGCTGACGGAGAAAGAACGAGCAGCCGGGCGGTTGCCGAAGGGCGTCGTCTACCGCCTTCCCGGCGAGGCCGAGTGGGCCTACGCCTGCCGCGGAGGGCGTGAGGGGACGCTGTTCTGGTGGGGCGATCGGCTGACCGACGGCAACAGGCGGATGAACGGCGCGGGTTCCGAGCGGGCCCCCAACCGGAAACGGTATCTTCAGCGGTATTCCTGGGCGGACGGGTACTTCTATACCGCGCCCTGCGGATCGTTCGGCCTGAAAGGCAGGAACGGATACGGGCTTTCCGACATGATCGGGAACGTGTGGGAATGGTGCGAGGACAGCTACGATCCCACGGGGGCGCATGCCGGGATCTGGACGCAGGACGCAAACCTGCGCGTGCTTCGCGGGGGATCGTTCAGCAGTGTGCCCGGCTTTCTTCGTTGCGCATTCCGCTTCAAGAATGTACCCTCGTATGCGTCTGCAGACGTCGGTTTCCGTTTCTGCCTCACGTCCGTGCAGCAGTGGTGAGTCCGTTGCTTCCGGCGCTGCGCGTGTGCCCCCGCCCGCGGGGCCGGCGAGGGCGCGCGGCAACGACGCGATAGGCAGCGGAGGAGTCCGGTTATGAGTCGAACCCAAAAAGAATTGAAAGGCGTCACTCAATTAGGCAGCGGCAAGACGGTCTATTCCGGCCGTTACGATCCGGGTCTGCTGGAGACGTTCGCCAACAAGTATCCAGAGCGCGACTACTGGGTGACCTTCACCTGTCCCGAGTTCACCTCGCTTTGTCCGATGACAGGCCAGCCCGATTTCGGGACGATCACCATCCAATACGTGCCGGGCGCGCGGTTGATCGAGAGCAAGTCGCTGAAGCTATACCTCTTCAGTTTTCGCAACAACGGTGATTTCCATGAAGACTGCGTGAACATCATCCTGAACGACCTCGTGGCCGCGATGGCCCCCCCGTACATCGAGGTGGCGGGGCGCTTTCTGCCGCGCGGGGGCATCACGATAGATCCATATTGCAATTACGGCCGGCCGGGCACGAAATATGCCGATCTGGCCGAGTCGCGCTTCCGCACCCACAACACGTTGATGTAAAAGCTTTTCTGAATGAGCGAGGAAACAATGGAAAATGTATTTGATCGAAATAAACACGTCTATCACAATGATGATTTTTCGGAAATGTTAAAAGACGCTGTGCGTTTTTTCCACGGCACACCGGTTTTTGGGATTCCACCGCCTGAATCGTTCTCCGGATCCGGCGTTTATGCGCTGTACTATATCGGATGTAAGGGGCTGTATAGTAAATTTGGAAAGGAGATCAATCGGACTTCATATTCTGTACCGATCTATGTGGGAAAAGCCGTGCCCCCGGGTTGGCGGCAAAGCCGAGCGTCGGGAGACCGCCCTCAGGCAAGAAGTTTATTCAATCGTCTTGTGCAGCATGCACGCGGCTTGAATGAAGTCAGAAATTTAAGATCACATGAGTTTGCCTGCCGGTTTATGATTTTTGAGGGAGACGTCGAAAGCATGATTCCTGCTGTGGAGGCCGCCGTGATCGCCCTTCATACGCCGTTATGGAATAGCGTAATCGATGGTTTCGGTAATCACGATCCTGGAGTGAAAAGGAAAACAGGGCGTCTGTCCGCTTGGGATGCCCTGCATTCTGGGCGTTCATGGGCGAGCCGAATTGAGGGTGAAATACCGAAGTCGGCCGAGTTAAAACGTCGCGTAACCGATTATCTGGTGGGATTACGATGCAGATGATCGAACTTTTTAGCGGATGTGGCGGGTTGGCAAAGGGGATGGAGAACGCAGGGTTCAAGCATCTCGCCTTCATCGAGATCAATCGTTTTGCTTGCGAAACGTTACGCCGTAATTTTGACCCCGGGATCGTCCATGAAATGGATGTGCGGAATTTCGATTTCTCATCCATGGGCGAAGTTGATCTGATCGCAGGCGGGCCGCCTTGTCAGCCTTTTTCACTCGGAGGTTTGGCCAAGGCATACGACGACCATCGAGACCTGTTCCCACAGGCGATCCGGGCAATTGGTGAATTGGCACCCAAGGGATTTGTTTTTGAGAATGTGAAAGGGTTGCTTCGAAAAAGCTTCGCCGATTATTTTGACTATGTCGTCTTGCGATTGACGTTTCCTGATTTTGCGCTTCGCAAGAAAGAATCTTGGCGCGATCATCTGGAACGATTACGAGCCGTGTCCTATCCTCGATACGCAGGATTGAAATATCGGGTTCACTATAAGCTCGTTAACGCCGCAGATTACGGCGTTCCACAGATTCGCGAGCGCGTTTTCATTATTGGAGTGCGTTCGGATATTAAGGAGGAATGGTCCTGGCCGGCTCCAACGGTGAACAATAAATCATGGCGGACAATCCAGGATGCCTTGTGCAGGGTGCCCGATCCGCAGACACCACATGGGCTGAAAGATCATGTGTTCGTCGGTGGCGCGCGTGCCTATCCAGGGCATACGGGAAGTGAGGTCGACAAGCCGAGCAAGACCCTAAAGGCGGGTGCGCACGGCGTGCCGGGTGGAGAAAACATGATCCGCTTCAAAGACGAGTCGCTACGATATATGACTGTGTATGAGGCTAAACTAATACAATCCTTCCCTGCTTCATATGCCATCTGTGGTACATGGGGCGAGGCAATGAGGCAGATAGGGAATGCGGTCCCGGTCAAGCTTGCCGAAGTGATGGGGCGTAGCATGTTCCGCTTGTTGTCTGCACATGATAGGTCTAAAGACAGAGATGAAAATCTGAATCCCACACAGCCGTATCGAACGGGCACCGATGGCAATCTCCTGCTTTTCGAATCCACGAAGAAATACTCGGTAAAACAAAGGGCGGTGCAGAGTGGATGTGGTTCCAGAAAACGTTGATACCTGTCGCCTCAGGCATGAGGATTGCGTGGTTGTTTTTTCAGGCGGGCAGGACAGCACGACCTGCCTGGCGCAGGCGGTGCGTGACTACGGCCGGGGCCGGGTGGCCTGCATCACGTTCCGCTACGGACAGCGGCACGGACAGGAGGTGGCGGTCGCGCAAAAGATTGCAGCCGATTTCGGCGTGGCCGCGCATCAGCATCAGATCGTGGATCTCACGTGGTATGGACAGATCACCTCGAGCGCGCTGCTGGACCCGTCCGCAACCATGCTCCAGAATCCCGCCGCGACCTGTCCCAACACCGTGGTGGACGGCCGCAACATGCTCTTCCTGCTGATCGCCGCGATCTATGCCAAGGGTCGGGGCGTGCGCACGCTCATCACCGGGGTGTGTCAGGCCGACTGCAGCGGCTATCCCGATTGCCGCGACGTGTTCGTCAAGGCGTGCAACGTAACGCTTAACCTGGCCATGGACACCGACTTCCGCGTGATCACGCCGCTGATGGATCTCACCAAGGCGCAGACGTGGGCACTGGCGGACCGGCTGGGCGTGCTGGCGTATGTGGCTGAAAATACGCTGACCTGCTACAATGGCATCGTCGGCCGCGGCTGCGGGACGTGTCCGAGCTGCGTGCTGCGGCAACGCGGGCATGACGCCTATCTCGCGGACAAGGAGGGACGATGCTGACCGTTCGTAAAGCATGCCATTTTCACGCCGCCCATGTTCTGTCCAACCATGCGGGAGCCTGCAAGAACCTGCATGGCCACACCTACCGGGTGCTGGCCGAAGTGGCGCAGGCGCGGGGCGACACCGGCGACATGGTCATCGATTTTCACGACCTTCTGGCTGTTCTGCGCGAGGTGATTGTGGCGCGCTTCGACCATGCGTTCCTCTATGACGAAGCGGGTGCCAGCGAGCGCGAGATTGCAGCCGTCCTCGTCCGGCACGGCATGAAGACGGTGGAACTCCCCTTCCGCACCACTGCGGAGAATCTGGCCCGCCATTTCTTTCGCGAGCTGGCGGGGCGCATCAACGTGGTGTCGGTCACCGTCTACGAAACGGACGACTCGTGCGCGGAGTACCGCGAGAATCCCGCCCGATGAGCGCCGCGCCGCGCTACCCGGTGGTCGAAATTTTTGAGTCGGTGCAGGGCGAGGGCATCCACACCGGCAAGCCCGTCGTGTTCGTCCGCTTCGGCCGATGCAATCTGGCGTGCCCGTGGTGCGACACCGACTTCCGGCATTTCCGGATGTTGGACGGCGAGGCGATTGTGGCGCAGGTGGCGGCCTTCACGCCGCGGGCGGTGATCCTGACGGGCGGCGAGCCGTTCATTCAGAAGCGGCTGGACCGTCTGCTGACCCGGTTTACGGCTCTCGGCTATTGGATCGGCGTCGAAACCAACGGGTTGCGCCGTCCGCCGGCGGCGTGGCTGCGGCAGATCGACCATGTGGCGGTTTCGCCCAAGGCGTGTTACGCGACACGGTACGCCGACACGCGCATGATGAGGCGCGCCGACGAGGTGCGCATCGTAGTCGAGGGCAACGCGGGCGATTTCTGCCGTGACATGCGCCGTCGGATTCGCGCCGCGCACTACTTCCTCACGCCATGCGAACGCCGCGGCGTCTGCAACGTGGAAGCGACCATTCGGCTGCTGGGCGCCCTGAACCGCAGCCGCCGCAGCGGCCACTGGCTGCTGTCGATGCAGACCCACAAGCTGGCGGGGCTGCGGTAGCGCGCCGCGGCGCTTCCTGGGTTCTGAACCAACGCTCAACGACGGTGATCAGCGGCGGTATCTCGGCGCTGCATCGCTGGGTTCGCAATTTATCTTCGCTTCCAGTAATCGGGTTCGCGATGTAAATGCATGACAGCCATCACAACAATTGAATCCGATTGTTCGCGGAAGAGCACGCCGAAGGGGAATGTCTTGGTCAAACAGCGGCGTACGTCAGTTTCGACAACGGGGAAGAGCCTGGGGTTGAGGCAGATGCGGTTGATAGAATCCTGTACCGCCGCAAGAAAACGCCTGCCGAGGTCTGTCTGTTGCGCCTCGTAGTACGCAGCCGCCGCAATCATTTCTACTTCTGCGGCCGGATAAAATCGGGCAATCTTCATGTTAGCGCTGCATAGGCCTTTGCAAACACCTGGTCAGCGTCTCGCAGTGCCACGGCGCCACGGTCAAGTTCAGCACAACGGCAACGGATTTCCTCTCGCCATCTGGCCGATAATGGGGCGGCATCAGGAATATCCAGACTTTCGATCAGCCTTTCGGCCACGAATGCCCTTAATGAAAGCGGAAGACCAAGTGCTTCCGTCATGACTTGTTCGGCTGTTACGTTCATGTTCTTATTGTAACCCTAACCTTTTTTGACTTCAACATGCCATTTTGTTGTGTGCCGGGTATGCCCGGCTGCTTGTCGGTGCGCTCTGCGGGCGTACCAGCTTTCTGAAACCGCTGCACTTAGAAAAGCAGCATAACGGAAAACTGGCGCAGTTCAAAGAGCAAAGTCCAAACCGTTCAGGAGGAGTCCGAATAATAGTACACGTTGCCCGTGAAAGGGGTCCAATGTGTTTCGTGACTTCGTGTCTTCGCGTGAGTCTTTTTCACACGAAGACACGAAGTCGCGAAGGTGGAATGCCAATGGAAGGTCCGTCCCTTGGCGGCCCTTGGCGCATAGGTGTTAAGTTAAGGGATTTGAACACCCACCACCCAACACCCAAGGTTTGATTGACAGTTCCGCCATTGGTTTTTGGATGTTGGGCGTTGTTCTCATGGTTATAACCCATTGAGCAATAAACCGTTAAGAAACCAGCAAATGCATCTTAGCTTAACACCTATGCCCCTTGACGGCCCCCGGCATCAACATCCTCGCGTCATCTGTCTTCTGGATCCACCACGAGGAGACCGAGGGGACGTTCGACCGGAGCGGACAACGCAATCTGCGCGAGTTCGTGACGCACTGCCGGCAACTCGATCTGCCGGTCGTCGTGCGGTGCGGTTCGTGGAGTCACGGCGAGGTGCGCATCGTGGTCGTGTCCGACGCATCCGACGCATCCGACGCATCCGACGTGTCCGACGTGTCCGACGCGTCCGGCGTGTCCGACGCGTCCGACGTGTCCGACGCGTCCGACGTGTCCGACGTGTCCGAGGCGTCCGGCGCGTCCGAGGCGTCCGACGTGTTCGACGCGTCCGGCGCAGGGGGCGGCATGTCCGCGTCTTCGGCGGGGGCGACGCTGGCGGAGACGAGCTTGTCTTCGGCTTCGAGGTTGATCAGGCGGACGCCTTGTGCATTGCGGCCGCAGAGGCGAACTTGGTCGACGGGCGAACGCACCATCATGCCGTTGGCTGTGATCATGACCAGCGATTCGTTATCGCGCACCGTATGGGCTGCGACGACCTTGCCATTGCGGTCGCTGGTTTGGATGCCGATGATGCCCTTGCCGCCCCGGTGCGTCACACGAAAATCAGCGAACGGAGTCCGTTTTCCGTATCCATTCTCGCAGGCAATCAGGAAGGTCGCGTCGGCCTCGACCACATCGAAGGCGCAGACCACATCGTTGGCATCCAGCCTGATGCCCCGGACGCCTGTCGCGTTGCGGCCCATGTTGCGGACTTCGCGCTCATGAAAGCGGATGGCCGTGCCGAAACGGGTCGCGAGGATCACATCATCCGTGCCGGAGGTCAGCCGCACCTCGATCAGGCTGTCGTCATCCTCCAGATTGATGGCGTTGATTCCCGACCGCCGGACATTCTTGTAATCGGCGAGGATCGTCTTCTTGACCGTTCCCTTTTGGGTGGCGAAGATCACGTTCTGATCTTCGCGGAATTCGCGGATCCGGAGCATGGCGGCGACCTGCTCGTTTTCGCGGAGGTTGAGGAGGTTGACGATCGCCTTGCCGGGGGAGGTGCGTGAGGCCTCGGGCACCTCGAAGGCACGCTCGGCGAAGACACGGCCGAGGGTGGTGAAGAAGAGGAGGGTGTCGTGCGTGGCCGCGACGAAGAGCGACTCGACAAAGTCCTCTTCACGGGTCGTCACACCGGTCACGCCGCGGCCGCCGCGGCGTTGTTCGCGGTAGGTATCGAGCGGCACCCGTTTGATATAGCCGCGGTGGCTGAGGGTCACCACGCATGGCGCATCGGCGATCAGGTCCTCGATGTTGACTTCGTTCTCCAGCGGCACGAGGCGCGTGCGGCGCGCGTCGCCGTATTTCGTGCGCAGCATGGCCAGGTCGTCCTTGATCAGCGCGTAGATTTTGGCGGGATCGGCCAGCAGGCCCTGCAAATAGGCGATCCGTTCGCTGACCTGCTTGAATTCGGCTTCGACCTTGTCGTGTTCGAGGCCGGTGAGCTGATAGAGCCGCATATCGAGAATGGCGTCGGTCTGCTTCTCGCTGAAGTCGAGCAGGGCGATCAGGCGGCCGCGGGCTTCGTCGCGGTTTTTCGATTCGCGGATGGTGCGTACAACGGCGTCCAGATTTTCGAGCGCCTTGAGCAGACCCTCCAGAATGTGTTTGCGCGCCTCGGCCTTGGCCAGATCGAAGATCGTCCGCCGCGTGATCACCTCGAAGCGATGGTCGACGTAGCATCGGATCAGTTCCTTCAGATTCATCACCTTCGGCTTGCCGTTGATGAGGGCGAGCATGTTGGCGCCAAACGTGGTCTGAAGCTGTGTGTGCTTGTAGAGATTGTTCAGCACCACTTGCCCGATGACCCCGCGCTTCAGCTCGATGACGATCCGGATGCCCTCGCTCGAACTTTCGTCGCGAATGTCGGAGATGCCGTCAATCTCCTTGTCATTGACCATTCTGGCAATGGTCGCGATCAGGTTGGCCTTGTTGACGGTATACGGCAGTTCGCTGACGATGATGACGTCGCGGTTGCGCTCTTCGATGATGGCGGCGGAGCCGCGAATCGTCATTTGTCCGCGGCCCAGCTTGTACATCGCCTCAATGTGGCGGGTGCCGCAGATCGTGGCGGCTGTCGGAAAGTCGGGCCCCTTAATGAACTGCATCAGGTCGTCAATCGTGCAGTCGGGGTGGTCAATGTAATGCGTGATGCCATCGGCCAGTTCCCGCAGGTTGTGCGGCGGGATATTCGTGGCCATGCCGACGGCGATGCCGGTTGAGCCATTGAGGAGGAGATTGGGCAGTTTGGAGGGGAGAACCAGCGGCTGTTCGAGCGTTTCGTCGTAGTTCGGGCCGAAGGCGACGGTTTCTTTATCGAGATCTTCGAGCATCTCCTCGGCCAGCGCGTCCATGCGGACTTCGGTGTAACGCATGGCGGCGGGAGGGTCGCCGTCGATCGAGCCGAAGTTTCCCTGGCCGTCCACGAGCGGGTAGCGCAGCGAGAACTCCTGCGCCAGCCGTACGATGGTATCGTAGACCGCCTGGTCGCCGTGGGGATGGTACTTACCGATCACATCACCAACCACGCGGGCCGATTTCTTGTAGGGCCTGTTGTGCGTGTTGCTCAGTTCGTGCATGGCAAAAAGCACGCGACGATGCACCGGCTTGAGGCCGTCCCGGGCATCGGGAAGCGCACGGCCGATGATGACGCTCATCGAATAAACAATGTACGACGAGCTCATCTCGTCTTCAATATTGATGCGGCTCACGCCCTGTGGATTCACGATAGTAGCGTCTTCAGACATGGCATCCTTTAAATGTCAAGGTTGCGGACATTGAGTGCGTTCTCTTCGATGAAGCGGCGTCGCGGTTCGACCTCGTCGCCCATCAGCAGCGTAAACATCTCATCGGCCTTCACGACGTCCTCCAAGACCACTTTGAGCAGGCGTCGTTTGGCCGGATCCATGGTGGTGTCGTAGAGTTGGTCGGGATTCATTTCGCCCAAGCCCTTGTACCGCTGGATCTGCAGCCCTTTGCGGCCCCGTTTGCGAACTTCTTCCAGCAGGTGCGGCAAGGTCGTGAGGGGAATGCGCTCGTTGTCGTCAATGATAGAGGCAAACGGTTCGGTTCCGCCGAGGTACTGTTCCGGCTCGAACCCGATGGCCTGAAGCTGTTCCATGTTGGCGCGGAGTGCGTTGGCGCGGAAAAGTTCCATCCAGCAGAACGGCTTGGCGGTGGCCGGATGGTAGCCCTGCACCTGGGTTTCGGCGAGGTCGACGGGGAAACCCAGCACACGTTCGGCATGCTGACGGAGGTCGCCGAGATCGACGTCGGAGAACGCGAAGCGGATTTCGGTTTCGTCACCCAATCGGATCGCGGCCAGATAGCGGGGGTAGTCGCCGGTATCGCGTTTACGGGCGGCGATCATGCGTTCCAGCGGCACGCCACGGCGGCGCAACCCGTTGGTCGTGACGTCCATCGCGACCAGCAGTTTTAACAGGGCGCGTTGGGCCTCAGGCTCAATCCGGACGCCGTCGCGCTCGACGGTGACGTCGTCGCACCCCAGATCCAGAAGTTTGAGGGTCAATTCGTGATCGCTATCGACATACTCCTCGCGCTGCTTGCGTGTGATCTTGTAGAGCGGCGGCTGCGCCAGAAAGATATAGCCACGCTCGATCAGTTCCGGCATCTGCCGATACAGGAAGGTCAGCAGCAGCGTGCGGATGTGCGCCCCATCGACGTCGGCATCGGTCATGATGATGATTTTGTGGTAGCGCACCTTGGCAATATCGAAATCGTCGGTGCCGATCCCGGCGCCGATGGCCGTGATCAGGATGCGGATTTGTTCGTTGTTGAGGATCTTGTCAATGCGGGCTTTCTCGACGTTCAGGACCTTTCCGCGGAGGGGGAGGATGGCCTGGGTTTCGCGATTGCGGCCCTGCTTGGCCGAGCCGCCCGCAGAGTCGCCTTCCACGATGTACAGTTCGCATTTGGCGGGGTCGCGTTCGGAGCAATCGGCGAGTTTGCCGGGGAGGGCTGCGCTGTCGAGCGCGCCCTTGCGGCGCGTGAGGTCGCGCGCCTTGCGGGCGGCGGCGCGGGCGCGGGCGGCCAGAACCGCTTTTTCAATGATCTTGCGGGCAACGGCCGGATTCTCCTCCAGGAATGCGCCAAGCTGATCGTTGACGATCTGCGCCACAATGCCCTCGACATCGCCGTTGCCGAGTTTGGTCTTGGTCTGTCCCTCGAACTGCGGTTGCGGGACTTTAACACTGACGATGACTGTCAACCCTTCGCGGATATCGTCTCCGCTCATCGGCTCATCAGAGGCCTTGCTGAGATTCTTGTCGGCCGTATACTTGTTCACCGTGCGGGTCAGCGCCGACCGGAACCCGCTGAGGTGTGTGCCGCCCTCGATGGTGTTGATGTTATTGCAGTAGCTGTGCTCGTTCTCGTTATAGGCATCGGTGTACTGCATCGCGATCTCGCAGACAACCGCTTCACGGGTGCCTTCAAGATAGATGACGTTCGGGTGTGAGGGCGTTTTGTTTTTATTGAGGTAGGCGACAAATTCGACGATGCCGCCCTCGAACAAGAACGTCTCCTCCCGCCCGGAGTCGATATCGGTGAAGGCGATCCTGACACCGCGGTTGAGAAAGGCCAGTTCGCGCAGGCGGGTCGCCAGGATATCCCATTGGAAGCCGTGGCAGGTGAAGATGGTCTGGTCGGGAAAAAACGTCACCTTGGTTCCCCGGCCATGCGTGTTCCCAATGATTTCAAGCGGAGAAACGGCGATGCCACGTTCGAAGCGCTGGCGGTAGATCTTGCCATTGCGGCGCACCTCGACTTCCAACCAGGCGGAGAGGGCGTTGACGCAGGATACGCCCACACCGTGCAGGCCGCCCGAAACCTTGTAGTTCGAGCTGTCGAACTTGCCGCCCGCGTGCAGCGTGGTCAGAACAATCTCCAGCGCGGGTCGGCCCTCGGTGGGGTGGATGTCGACCGGGATGCCACGTCCGTCGTCCGTGACGCTGAGCGATCCGTCCGGGTTGATCGAGACCTCAATATGGGTGCAATGGCCCGCGAGGGCTTCGTCGATTGAATTGTCCACTACCTCATAAACCAAGTGGTGGTACCCGCGTTGGCCCGTGTCACCGATGTACATGGCCGGCCGTTTCCGCACAGCCTCCATGCCTTCCAGGATGGTGATGTTGGCAGCCGTGTAACCGCCGTCTGTTGAAGCGGTTGCGGGAGAAGCATTTTCGTCATCCGAAGCCGGGGTCAAATTTTCTGGAGACATACCTATTTCTCGTGTTGATGAATCTTTAAATAGTATATGTGTTTCCGGGCTGAAACACAACTTTATTCCGACTTATTTCTAACGCGTATCCAGCCATTTTCAGGGGATGGAATAGCATTCTTGGATCCGGTTCAAGTGGGGCCACCGGTGCGGAGCCGTCCGATGGGAAACGGCATGAAAAACGGTCGCAATCCTAATCATAAGAGGCGCTTGCAAAACCTCCGGTTTGTGCAAGCGGAGGGTTCAGGGTTTGGGGTTCAGTTGGGCCGCCGGCGCGGTGCCGCCAGATGGATCAGCGGGTGAGACTTGGTTTCAGGTTTCAGGTGTCAGGTTTCGGGTGTCAGGGTGGAAGTCATTGGTCCTGAGGGAGTTGTGTTCCCTGAAACCTGAACCCCGAACCCTGAACCCTTTCTCATCTCCTCTTCCATCCGGCCGCAGGCCGGCGGCCTGACTGAACTCTGATTCCCAGCGCTTCTGAGAGTTTTGCAAGCGCCTCACATTCTCTCGTCGAATAGAGACGAAACGCGTGGTGACAGGGCTACAGGGCGCCGGTATCGACCGGGATATCGTCTGTTGCGGTCGCGGCGGTAGTGGCGGTCCCGGCGGTGTCCTGTCTCACAGCGCGCGCACGGGTGGTCGGCAGATTGCGGTAATAAACCATCAGTTGGATGGCGGCGAGGCAGGTGTCCATCACGGGGCGGTCGGAGAGGGCGTCGGTGTTCACCCACCAGCCGATTTCCTGGAGGTTGCCCAAGGGATCGGTGTAGGTGTCTTTCTCGATCTTACAGATTGCCGGTGTCCACCACGATGTCGTCATGCGCCACCGCGTCGGAAGCGGCGTCGCCGCCTCCGACGACGGCGCCATCTTCTTTCACCGCCTCAGTCCCGAAGGACGGCAGGTTGCGGTAATACACCATGAGCTGCAGCGCGGCCAGGCAGGTGTCCATCACGGGGCGGTCGGTGTGCTGGTCGGTATTCACCCAGTGCCCGATATCCTGGAGCTTGCCGAGGTGGTCGGTGTAGACGCCCTTCTCGATAATCAGGGCCTTGAGATAAATCGGCTTCATCTGCGCATTCCAGTCGTCCCACATCTTCCCGCCGTTGTGGAATTTGGCCTGCGTGGCGTAGTAGTAGTAGTACTGGGTGCTGCCGCCGATCGCGCCATCCGCGGCGGTGAGGCCCGCCTTCCACCCCTCCATGAGGATCAGGGTGCTGCGCACTTCGGGTCCGCCCCCCACGCCGAGGAGTTGCAGGCACAGGGCGCCGACCGCCGAGAGGCCGGTGGCGCCGGGCGAACGATAGCCGAAACCGCCGCTGGGGTTATGGTTTCCCTGGAAGCCCCGGATCGCCTTCTTCATCGCCTCTTCAAGCGGCCCTTTGTCAGAGCAGACGTTTGACAGATAGGCGGCCTTGAGCGCCTGGGCGCACCAGCCCATGACAGATGTATCGTTTGGATCCGAGGGGACAAGTCCGTAGCACCAGCCTCCCGTGGGGGTCTGCCCGTCGATTAACACTTGGATGCCCTTTTCGGCCGCGTCTTTCACATCCGGATTCATGGTCATGCCATAAGCCTCGCAGAGCGCGTATGTGGCCATGGGATGCTGGTAGGATGTGGACATCCGCCCGCCCGCTTCCTGCGACCGGATCAGGAATTCGATCGCTTTCTGAACGGTCTCCCCGAATTCGGGGCTGGAGGCCCCCGGCTTCTCGCCGTGGGCCAGGAACGACAGGAGTGCCAATCCCGTCATGGCGACCCTGTTTTGGGGCCAGGAGCCATCGGGGCTTTGGTTCTTCTTGAGCCAGCGGAGCGCGGCCATCACCGCCGCCTCGGTATTTGTATCGCCGCCGAAGCGCTTCATCAACTGGCCCCTCATGCCGGCCGTGCGCGAGCCGAAGATGCGCTTCATGATCACGGGGCTTCTGATATTCAGGACCGCCTCTACCGTGACGGGCTGCTGCGTGACCGGTTCCGCGGTGGTCGCGATCGGCGTGTCGATCGGCACGGTCACATCGGTTTCGATGTCAATCTCGGTCTCAATATCGGGGATTTCCTCCTCGAGTTTCTCTTCCTCGAGCTCTTTCACTTCTTCGGGCTGGAGGATCTCGACCTCGACTTCGAACGGACTGGAGCTCTTGGCCACCGCGAGGATGGCGAGCAGGATCACCGAGAGCAGGGGAATCAGCACGGCGCACGCGGGCGCGGCGAGGCGCTGCGCTTCGATGCGGGCCGCCTTGTACTCCCGGCTCTCGTGCGGAGCGGAGAAGCCCTTGAACATCTTCTGGATGCGGGTGTAATAACTGTCCTCGTGGAACATCGCGTTGATTTCATTCAACGCTTTTTCCTCCTTGGCGAGAATCGCTTCCTCGATCGGATCACTCATGGGGTCCTCCTTTCAACCGCGCCCGGATGCCCGGCATCGCTCACATGCTGAAGATCGCCAGATTCGACAGTTTTAGTTTATGACAAATGTCCAAAGTTTGCACTAAAAATTTATGGGGCGAGTCGCCCGTGCAGCGGATGACCACGCTGACCTTCTTGTCATATTCGGAGATGTTCGACAACCGGCGCTCCAACAGCGCCTTGGAGACGGGCACGCCGCGGAGAATGAATCCCGTCTTGTTGATCTCGATGTTCAGCACATTGGGAGGGGTGTCCTCCGGCTTGGCATCGGGGTCAGGCGCCGGGCGGGCGGCGGAGAGCATGGAGAGGATGTCCTCCTGCTTGATGGTGACGATGAAGAAGATCAGCAACTGGAAGACGACGTCGATCATCGGCGTCATCTCGAGCTGGGGCTGGTCGTTGGTGATACGCCGCGATTTTCGGACTTTCATGACTCAGCCTCCCTTCCGTTTGCTCGCCTTGTGCTCGAAGATCGCCACGAAAGAGAGCTTCCAGATGCCGGCGCCCGTGCAGACGTCCATGACGCGTTTGACCTCACGGTGCGGGACACGGTAGTCGGCGCGGATCAGCACCGGAAAGTTGGTGTTGCGGTAGCGGTTGACGCGCCCCACCAGAAGATCGGACAAAGCCGCTTCGCTCACAAGCGCGTTGTTGATCGAGATGCGGTAACGGCCGCTGAAGGGCAGCCGGCGTCCGAGTTCGATGATCAGCGTCTGCGGCGGCATCTCCTTGATGATGGGGCCGTGCTTGCCGTCCTCGAGTTCGATGTCTTCATACTCGTTCTCGGTCATCTTCATCGTGACGACGAAGAAGATGATCAACTGAAACACCACGTCGATCATCGGCGTCATGTTCAGATCGCAGCCGGCAGACCTGACTTTCTTGACTTTTGCCATATCCGCACCTTAATCGTTCACGACTTCGACGTTGCGCAGATCTTTGATCAGTTCCATGGTCATGGCTTCCATGCGGAGGACCAGCTTGTTGGCGTTGTTTCGGATGCTGTAATAGAAGGTGATGGCCGGGATCGCGATGATCAGGCCGCCGGCGGTTGTCCAGAGCGCCTGCGAAATGGCGAGGGCGAGCGCGCCGACATCGGGCGCCGCCGTGGCGATTTCCTTAAAGGCCATGATCATGCCCTGGACCGTACCGAGGAGTCCGAGCATCGGCGCGAGGTTGGCGCAGACCGAGATCCAGGTGAGGCGCTGCATCAGCCGCTCGGTTTCGAGATCGGCCGCCGTGCCGACGCTCTCCTGAATGATGTCGTACCCCTCCTCGACGTGGGAGAAACCGGCCGACAAGATATTGGCCATCGCGCCGGGCTCGCTCTCGCAGGCTTTCAGGGCCTTGAGGACGTCCCCCTCGGCCATGGCGCCTTTCACCTGACCGATCAACGCGCCGGGCATCATTTTCTGCGGGCGGACGAGAATGGAGCAGTCGACGATGAAATAGATGGCTGCCGCAGCGCAGCCGAACAGGGCCACCCACAGGAGGAAGCCGACCGCCCCCGATCCCGTCACGATGTCGCCAAAATTGGTGGAACTCCGTTTTCTCACGGCGCGGACGTTCTGGCCGGTGGCAGCGTCGACGAGCGGCGCACTTTCCAAGGCAGCGTCGGCGCCTGCATCCCCCCCCTGCGCCAAAAGCGCCGGGGCGCCAGACAAAGCCGCAAGCATCACCGCACTCAACAACAGTTTCTTCATGGTGTCCTCTCGCCTTTCGTCGTGCTGTCCATTACAGCCATCGCGTTGTTACCTGTACACCGGGCACCAAACCCGGTTATCCGATAAACATCCTTTGCCCCGCCGCTTGCCGACCCCGACCCCGTCCACGATCAGGGCTTGTTTGCCCATTCGCTACCCGGGAACTCCTTGCGGATCACCTCACGTCGCGCCTGGGCGCGGGACGTCATGCCCAGTTTTTCGAGACTCTTGGCGGCTTTATAGTTGGCTTCGGGCTGCACTGTCCGGACGCTGCGGTAAAGGGTGACCACGCGCAGGTAGCCGTCCTTCAGCGCGCGCGTGTGATGGTCCTGCGTGTCGCCACCCTTCAAAATCAGGTCGCCGCGGAGGATGAGCGCGGACGCCGATGCCATGCGGTTGCCGCTCTTGATGGCTTGCTCGAGCAGGTCGTCCAATTTTGCCGCGCGGTTTTCGCGGAGCAGGGCGCGCCAGTAGACCGTGGCCATCTCGCCGAGATAGGCGGCCTCGGGGCGGGTGGAGGTGATTTTTTCAACCGCCCGGACCGCCTCGGCGCTGTTGCCCGTCTGCAGGTAGGCCTCAGCGAGCCAGAGGGTTGCCTCTTCGTCGTGCTGCAGCATGAAATAGTCGGTGGCGATCTTGGTCAGCGCCGCGATGGCCACGGCGCCATTTTTATCCTTAACCGCCCGGATCGCCTGATCCAGCTCCCGGGGCCTCACCGCCTGAATCGAGGCGATTTCGGTCAGCGGATGGGTGGTGCTGATATTCTTGGCGTCGGTGACCTGGATGGATTTGCTGGTGGCCTGCCAGCGCAGGCTCCCGACAAACCGCCGGGTTCCGCTTCCCTTGAGTGTGACGGCTCCCGGAACCTGCGCCCGGGCTTCCGGGGCGGCCGCCAACGTGGCGAGCGCGGCAAGCATCAGCACGCATCCATAAGATTTAATCTGCTTCATGTGTGTCACTCCTTAACATCAGGTTCCTCGCGGGGGGTCGGCAGCTCGATGGCCGCCTGATTCAGCCACGTCCGCACCTGCGGCGCGTTGCGGCTGCTGCCAAAGGCATGGAGGTACTCCTCACAGGCATCGGCGGCGCCCTGATACTTCTGGTGTTCCAGTTCGAGGGGGATGCTCAGCAGATAGGCCTGCTCGATGAACGGATCCAGCAGGGAGTTGCCGGTCGGGACCGAGAAGATGAGCTGTTTGAAGGCGACGATCGCCCGGCCGCGGGTGATGGCGGCCTGTTCGGCGAGGCCCAAGGTCTGTTCTGCGTTCATCTTGCGGATCATCGTCTGGCCGACCTGGAGATCGATGGCCAGCATGTCTTTCGTCTCTTTGCGATAATTGCGGACGAACTTGAAGGCTTCCACGGCGCAGTTGAACAGCTTCATGCGTTGGTCGTTGTCCTTCTCTTTTTCGCCTTCGGCGCTGGCCGCGTCGGCCAGCAGCAGGTAGGCGTCGACTACCAGCGTGGACCCCGCGTAGGCGGTGACAAAGGCGTCGAGTTCGGCACGGGCCTCCGCAAATTTCTTCATGCCGACCCACGTCTGGGCGCGGCCGAAACGGGCCTGCATCTGCATGGCGGGCTCCTGGGCCGAAGCAACCACCCGCTCAAACCCCTGCAGCGCGGTGTCGTACTCGCGCGCATCCACCAGCGCGCGCGCCGCCCGGAGAAGCTGGTAATCGGGGAATTCGTCAGCGCCCGAGCCGGAGAACATCTCTTTGTATTTGACGATCGCCTCTCCGCGCAACCCCATCTCCATCAGGCTGGCGGCGAGCAAGGGAACGGAACTGCGCGCTTCATCGGAGTCGGGATAATCTTGACGCAATTGTGCAAACACCTCCTGCGCCTTCTCGGTTTCCGTGAGGACGGTGTACATTGTGCCGACTTTGATCAAGGCCAGTGGGGCGTATTGCGAGTGGGGGAAGTCCTTCACGAAGGCCAGATAGGTGGCGATCGCCTGCGGGCGGATTTTGGCAACCGCTTCGGGGGGGGCGACGATCTGAGCCAGACAGGCGGCCTTCTGCAGGATGGCCTGTTGCCGAAGCAGGTCGGCTTGCGTCGCGTCCGTGGCGACGGTTGCAGGAATGGCGTCGATGTCTTTTAGAACCTGATCGTAGCCCACGGCCGCCCGCAGCAGTTGGACGGAACCGGCAATGCGCTCGGCGTCGTCTTCGGCGGCGCGCACGCGCGCCAGGGCGATTGCACGGTTGGCCTGCGCAATCCGGGCCCGCGCCTCTGCGACGGCCAGGCCGGGTTTCTCCGATTTGATCAAGTAGGCCAGGAAGGAATCGAGGGACGCGAGTTCGTTGGTATAGTCTTGCCGCTGGCTGTAGATGTTGGCGACCCGGCTCAGCGTGTCGCCGTACCAGACCGAGGTGGGATAGGTATCGATCAGACGTTGGAAATAAGCGAGCGCGCCGGCATCGTCACCGGCGTCCGCTGCTTTCGCCCCGAATGACAGAAGTCGTTGCGGCGCATCGGGATGGTTGGTGAAATCACGGAAAAACAGGGCATACGTCTCTTTCCGTTTATCAGCCATTTGCAAAGCCCCGTAGTTCTCCGCCAGGCTCATCAGCTCGTTGCCGGCGGTCAGGGAATAGGGCGACTTGCAGAACCGTTCGGAGATGTGCGCGATGATCGTCTCGGCGAGAAGCGCGTGGTAGCCGTCTTCCTCCCGGGCTTCGAGGCAGGCCCGGGCCAGCGAGCCCAAGGCGGTCACCGAATCGACGGATTCGGGAAAGTGGTTCAACACCTCTAGGAAGATTGGGATGCTCTCCGCGAACTGGTTGCTGGCGAACTTCTGCCGGGCCTCCTGAAACTGTTTTTGCCGGATCCTGTCGTAGTCCTCGGGGGTGAACATCGGCTTGATTTCGACAGCGAACTGCTCTTGGATGAAGGCGCGTATCCGCTGTTCGTGCTCACCCGCCTCCATCGCCCATTGGCTGTCGGGGAATTTGCCGAAGACGTTGACGAAGTGCTGATAGGCCCCATTGGGCTTTCGGCCCCCGCCGACCGCGCGCTCGCCCAGCAGCAGGTTTTTGACCTGTTCACTGTCGCCGGCGGGGTCGGCGGCGATTTTCATCGCTTCATCCTCGAGCATGACGGCCAGCAGAAAACGGCACTCCGCCATGGGACTCAGCCGGGTGAGACCGGTGATCCCCTCTTCCTGCTCCTGGGCGACCAGGGAGTCGTGGATGAGCTGCAGGGTTCCCATGTAGTCATCGATCAGCGCCTGCGCCTTGGAGGTGTTGCCCCTGAGCACGAGGATGTGCGCCTTGATGACGATGGCCTTGCCGAACCACATGTCCGGATCCCAGAGGAGCTGGCTCGACAGCTTGTCGGCCTCGGTCAGGAACGCGTCCTTCGCTTTGGCATTGAGCTCCAATTCGGCGAGCTTGACGATCAGTTCCGCCGCGTCGGCTTGCACCTGGCGCAGCGCTTCGTCCGGCAATTTCACCTTCAGGAGCCGCCGGTAGGCGTCAAGCGCCCGTCGCTCCATCCGGGAGGCCAGCAGCATTTGCGGGTATTTATAGGCGGCCTCAAGGTAGAAGGACTCCAAATCCGGCGTGGGCTGTGGAAATTTCTTGAAGAACCCGTCGTAGAGGGCGAACGCTTCGTCGTTGCGGCCAAAGGCGTAGAAGCTGTCGCCCATCGCCAGCCTCATGGCCCACGCCTCGGTGCCGTTCGGATCGGGATGCTTGGCGATGATGCCGTTGACTTCTTCAAATTTGCCCTGCGACAGGAGCCCGCGCATTTCCAGAATCTTGAGCGCGACCGCCGCGTCGGGATACCGTCTTTTGAGATCGTCGATCACCCGTTCCGCGAAATCAGGCATACGCAGGATGTCCTGCAATTGTCGGATATATTCCTGCTCCTGAGCGAGAAACGCTTCTTTTTCGGGGTCGCCCACCTGCGCGGGTGCTGTGGAAACCAGCAGCGCCACCACGCAGGCCACCCACGCCAGGGAGCCTGCAGATTTGAACAGCGATGCATTCATAGAGGCTCCTTTTTACACCAATGCGGGTGTAAGGGTCAACTCGATTTATTTCGGCTGCTCCTTTTTTTTTTCTTTTTCTTGTTGCACGGACAAGCGGTTTTGCGCTACCTTCTAACCTGACTTGGCGTGTTGTTGGTACAGAAATGTGAGGAACCTATGGGCAAAGTCCTGCGAGTGTTGATTGTCCTGATCCTGATTATTGGCGCTGGCGCTCTCTTCTTGGAGTTCCAAATCAGAGCCATGCGGGAGGCGATTGTCGGGCGGGCGCACAAATTTGAAGATGGGATCAGGCGCATCGCGCGCACCATCGAGGCGCAGCCGCCAGCCGATATGCCCGCGCTCTCCCTCCCGGAGCGGGACATTTCCGAGGTGACGGCTCGCGAGCTCGAGAACCCCGAGACCGCGATGTTCTGGAGCACCTATCCCTTCAAACTGGAACAGGACAACCTGCCCGGGCTGAATTACGACACTGATGCGATAGCGGTGCAGTTGCGGCAGTACTATCTGGAGGAGCTCGATCCGGTTAAGAACAAGATGGTTCGGGTCCCCGACCCCCGCGACCCGCGAAAATACGCGACCAGCGGGCCCGGCACCCTGCAGGAGGCCTTGGACAATCTCTTCGCCCGCGCCAAGGCGCAGAATGAGACGCTCAACACCACCCGTTCGGAGTTGCGCAAGACGCGTGAAGAGTTGGTCGATCTGATCAACGAGTTCAACCGCCTCAAGCGAAACAGCCGCGCCGACAAGAAGCTGATTGAGGAATTGCGGGCCGAAATCGCCCGTTTGGAGCGTGAGCTGGCGGATCGCGAACGCAAAATCGTCCGGCTGGAGGAGGAGAAGCGCGATCTGGAGGCCGAGATCGCCGAAAAAACGGCTGAGATCGCCCAACTCAAAGAAACGATCGTCGCCCACGAAAATACGATCAAGACCCTGGAGAAGCGGATTGATATCCTGATGAACCCGCGGCCCGGGGATCAGAAGCGGATTCCCGTTTCCATCGACATGGAGAATCTTGAGAACGTGTTGAGCCCCGGCGACAAGGGCAAGATCGTCGCCTATGACGACCAGCTCAAGTTTGTCGTAGTCGAGTTTCCCGCGGCGTTCATGAAGGATCTGCTGGGCGATGATCTCTCCAGAGGGCTGCCCCAGATCGAAATGATGGTCCGCCGGCCCGGTCTGGAAACCGCCGCAGGTGATTTCGTCACCCGCATCCGACTGCGTCAGGTCGTCCGCGATCAGGGGCTGGTCGTCGCCGATGTGCTGATCGACTGGCAGCAGCTTCCCCTGGAGAAGGACGATGTGGTCTACTTCTAAGGTGCGCGCCATGCTCTGGGCGGGCTTGGGCGTGATCGCCTTGGCCGCCCTCTCCGGATGTATGAGCGAACCGCACGAGGGAGACCTGCCGTGGGCGCCCACCGCGACGTGGGAAGGGACCCCCGCGTTGCCCGGCGGCATGGTAAACCCCTGAGGCTCTTGCACACTCACTCACTCACCCACACACGTTCTCATTCCAGGGGCTTCCCCAGCCTCTCCGGCGTGTCGAGCTGCCCCTGATAGAGGTGGCGGCGCACTTTCTGCGTGCTGGTCCGTTCAAGCGGGTCAGGGCGGATGTCGAGTTTGCGCGGGTGTTTGTAATCGGCGAGGTTCCTGCATTGCTGGGCGACGACGCGGCGCATCAGGGACTCGATCTCACTCCAGTCCGGTGCGTGCCCACCCTGCCCCGCGGCGATGACATCGAGATGCGGCACGAGGATCGCCCCGACTTTTTCACCGATGTCCCCGCCCTCCCGGTAGCCGACCACGACGATGTCGCACACCCGCGGATCATGGGCGATCACCTGCTCGACCTCTTCGGGATAGATGTTCTTTCCCTCGCGGTTGACGATCAGCGCCTTCTTGCGGCCGCGGATGGTCAGATAGCCGTCGGCATCCCGTGAGGCCAGATCGCCGGTTCGCAGCCATTCGCCGTCAAACGCCTCGGCCGTCGCCTCGGGATTGCCGTAATAGCCCTTCATCACGATCGGCCCGCGCACCTGCAGCTCGCCCACCCCCTGCGCGTTGGCGTCGGCGATGCGTACGTCAATGTTGGGCAGTTTGTAGCCGATCGTCCCCAGCCGGGCATCGTCCGCGCGCGACAGGGAGACCACCGGCGAAGCCTCGGTGAGACCGTACCCCTCGATCATGCCGAACCCCAGTCTGCGGAAGCCGGTGATGACAGACACCGGGCAGGGCGCGCCGCCGACGACCAGGAGCCGCAGCTTGCCTCCGAGCTGCCGCCGCACCCGGATCCCGAGCAACCGGCCCAACCCCGCCCGCAACAGGAACCGAGCCACCGCGCTGGCGTTCAGCTTGTCGTCAATCTTCTTGAACAGCTTCTCGACCAGTAACGGCACGGCCATCAGCACCGTCGGCGAGAGTGTCTTGCAGTCTTCGGCGAGCGTGCGCATGCTGGTGACAAAATAGAGGGCACAGCCGTTGGAAATCGGCACGACATAATCACCGATAAAGGCAAACGAGTGGAACAGCGGAAGCACCACGAGGAAACTGTCGCGCGCGGTGATGTCGGAGAGCACCGCGAGCGTCCCCGCGGCGTCGCTGCAAAAATTGGTGTGGGTCAGCATGGCCCCCTTGGGCTTGCCGGTCGTTCCGGAGGTGTAGATGATCGAGGCGATGTCCCCGCCGTCGGGCCGGCAGGTGTCGTAGCGGCCGCCCTGAGCCGGGACGGGTGACGCGGCGAGCAGGTCTTCGTAGGCTTCGGTCCGACGACCCGCGATGGCACCGGGCGCGGGGTCTCCGCCCACGAGGATCACGCCCCGCACGGCGGACAGGTGGGGCAGGATTGCGGCCAGCATGTCGGTCTGTGCCGCGCCGGCCACCACGATGGCGGCCTGCGAATCGTGGAGCACATAGGCGATTTCGGGCCCCCGCAGCTTGGGATCCAGGGGGACCACCGTCACCCCGGTGCCGGCCAACGCGCTATAGACTTCAATCCACTCCGGCCGATTCTCCAAGAGCAGCACCACACGATCACGCCCTGGCTCCACGCCCATGCGGGCGAACCCTTCGGCCGCCTGCCTTACCCGGCCGCCCCAGACGGCGTATGTCAGCCAGACCCACGCGCCGTCACGCTTGAACGCGCAGACCGTGCGCCCGGGGAACGAGGCCACCGCACCGTCAATCAGTGTTCGCAGAGTCATCATTAGAATTGCTACCCATCTTCGCCACGCCGGGGGGTAAAGGCGACGACGCGGTCTTCAAAATCGCTCAACGAGAGCCCCATGCGGATGGTCAGGATCGTCGCGGTGACGGCGATGGCGACGGCCCAGACACCCATCTGGTAGCCAGGGACGCCGAGGTTGAGGAAGAAAAAGAGCGAGCAGACCAGGCTGGCCAGATAAACCGCCTGGCCGGCGAGGATGGCGTTCGGGCGTCTGCGCCAGGCGGCAAGCCCTTCGGCGTGCCCGCGGAGCACCTGAAGCACCGGCAGCACGCTGGCGATGAGCATGACCCGCATGGCCAGGGGGATGTCGCTGGCCGGCAGGTTCTGAACCACGCCAAAATAGCGGCGGGCCACAGCCGGGATCTGGCCGAGGAGCAGCACGCCGGCCAGCACAACCCCGGCGGCGCAGGCGAAGCGAAAGGTCTGCGTGTCGCTCCGGTCGACCGGCGGGAAGGCCAGCACCACGGCCTGCATCCGGATCGCCGCGAAGCAAGCCGGATTGACCAGACCCATGGAGACATAGTGAATCGGCAGCATCCGCACGGGGTCGGGCGCACGGGTGATAAAGGCCGCAATCATGAAACCGGAGAGCGCGAGCAGCATGCCGCCGAACGACAGCGGGATGCAGAACAGCAGTTGCTCGCGGATCGACCCCGCGCGGGCCTCGCCCGGCGGCAGGCCGTCGATGAACGCCCGGGCCAGGCGCCGCGCCGCATAGCACTCGCCCACGACGGGGAGGGTGAAGACGATGATCCCGGCGATGTGGCCGACAAATCCCATGCGCACAAAGAGCATGGCCAACACCAGCGTCGCGGCGATTCGTCCCATCGTGGCGGCGCTGGCGACGGCACTGGCGCGGGCGTTGTAGAGAATCGCCATGTACGGGTTGCGGATGAGAAAGAGGATGCAGACCGGAATGCTGAAAAGCAGGGAGTCGCGTGCCACGTGTCGCATCCCGGGCTCCAACGCGAGCAGGCGTGCAAACACCACCGTGTCGAGCGGGGGGAGCGAGATGATCAATTGCAGAGACGCAATGACCGCCAGGAAGAGCAGGTTGAGCCGCTGGAAACGGGCAAAACCCAGACGCGTCCGTCCGTAGACCATCCCGGTGGTGATCAGCCCCGACCCGCACGCGGCGAGCACAAAGAAAACCGCCAACCCCTGGGCGAAGGCGCCGAAATCAGCGACGCCCCCCCGGCCGCGGGACACGACCGTCGCCACCAGCGGATAGGTGAAGCTCTGCGAAACCGCCTGGATTACCAGCGGGATGTAAAAGCGCACGGCCCGCGCGGGTGAAAAGGCGGCGTTCGCATCGGCAGTCTGGGCGGATGTTGGCATCGGGTGAAATCGGCAGGGGAAACGTGACGCGGCAATTCTATCCATACCCGTGCCCGCGTGGCAGACGACACATCCGTCAGCCGGAACCGGCGGTCGTTCGCGTCACGTGGCAGGGTTCAGAATCGTCCGGAACCGCGCGTAGGCGGCGTCCCAGGCGGCGGTGTCTCCGGGGTGGAAGATCTTGATCGGAAAGGCGTTCCGGATGATCGGTTGCGCGTCGGCCATCGTGCGGATGACCCCCTTGGCCATGCCCTGCACCATGAGGTTGCCCACGGCCGTTCCCTCCTTGGGCCCGGCATGGACCGGCACGCCGACGGCGTCGGCGGTGAATTGGTTGAGCAACGCGTTGCCGCTTCCGCCGCCGACGATATGGACCGCCAGCGTAGGCGTGCCGCAGATCGCGCAGATCTGTTCGTTGACCCGTCGGTATTTGAGCGCGAGGCTCTCGTAGACGATGCGCAGGATCGTGCCGCGGTCGGTCGGCTGCCGCTGACCGGTCTCGGCGAGGAAGGCGCGGAGGGCGTCCTCCATGTTGGCCGGATTGTAGAAACGGGCGTTGTCGGGGTCGATGAAGGCGCTGAATGCGGGCGCGGCGGGGGTGATCCTGTCGACCTCGGCCCAGTCCATGCGACAGCCGTCGGCGGACTCCCACACCCGCACCAGTTCCTGCGCGATCCAGGCGCCCATGCAATTCTTCAGGAAGCGGATGTCTCCAATTCCCCCCTCGTTGCTGATGTTCGCGGCCATCGCCGCATCGGTGGTGATCGGCTTGCGAATCAGGCGCCCGATCAGCGACCACGTCCCGGAACTGATGATGAGCGCATGCCGGGGGTCCTTGACCGGGGCGGCGGCAAACGCACTGGCCGTGTCGTGCGAACCGACCGCCACGATGTCGGCCGTGTTCAACCCGAGTGCCGCGGCGAGCGGGGGCCGAAGCGCGCCGATTACGGTGCCGGGCGCCACGATGGGCGGCATGATCCGCGCGGGCACCTTGAGCGCGCGCAACACCTCCCTCGACCACCGCCGCTTCTTGGCGTCCATGACCTGCGTGACACTTGCCCAGGAGGAGTCGACCGCCGTACAGCCGCCAAGATAGTAGTTGAACAAGGTCGGGATGGGGAGGAACCGGGCCGTGAGTTTGAGCAGCTCCGGTCGGCGCGTGGCAAACCAGCGGAGCTGGTTGCTCATGTTGAAAGGCTGAAAGTGGATGCCGGTGACACCGTAGAGGCGCTGCGCGTCGATGACCCCCCGAACCTCGTCGCACATCGTGTCGAGCCGGTGGTCACGGTAACAGTGGGTCTTGCCCAACAGCTCGCCGTCGGCGCTCAAAAAAGCGCCGTCGGCGCCCCAGGTGTCGATTCCGATGGCATCAAGCTGCCCGCCAAAGCTCCGCTTGTAGGCCTGGAGCCCCTTGATGATGTTGTCGTAAATCCACGTATCGTCCCAATAGGTCCGTTCCGACACGACCCCCGTCCGGTCACCCAGAAAAAACGAGGTGCCGCCGTGCGCGAACCGATGGAGTTCTTCCATCCGGAATCCGCCGTCCGTAGTGAACAGCCCGGCGAAACACTTGCCACCCGAAGCTCCCAAATCAACTGCCAACACGTTGATGCCCATGCTGCCTCCTTCGCTAAACGTGATGACAGTTTATCACCGCTCGCCGTCCATCGCAACCGCAACCTAACATGAAGGATCAAGATTTTGGCCGGTATAGGCTGCTGCAATACTACCATGCAGCACGCCGTGTCAAGGAGGGGTTGGAAATCGCCGAGGACGTCGTGAAGATGCCCAACTACGCGGATAACGCCTATTGGATGAAAGCCGAGCTTCATGAAAGCGCTGGCCAATGGGCGGAGGCGAACGAAGCGTACAAGATCACCAACCGAGAGCCTGAGAACCTGTTCCGGATCGCCGAGAACCTGCTGCGTCTGAATCAAAAAAACCAGGCCCTGGCGCAATTGAGCGAGATCGAGAATTTCTTTGCAGGCGTGGCCCCGCGGGCCGCCCTGCGGATCGCCTACGTCCATCGTGACGCGAGCGACGAGCCCAACTTCATTTCCGCGCTGCACGCGATCATGGATAAATATCCACGCAGCGGGGAATCAAACACGGCCCATATAGAGCTCGAACATCTCGGGGTCGCAATGAGAGGAGCAGAGGATGCAGAGTAACAACAGATCATCCTAAAGTTATAGGCAAGCCCGCCGCGCGGCTGCGCCGCGAATGATCGAGGGGGTAACTGCGACAAAATGTCCAAGTTATGGACGAGCGATGCTTCCGATCTTAATCGTAATCCGTTCTCCACCAGGAGATTAAGATCAAGATCAAGATAAAGATTACGATTAAGATGGTAAAAGCCCCTTAAGCGTCATTTTCCCCCACACCCCCACACCCCCACACACGATCTTTATTTCCGCGCCCCAAAATAACGACGCCCTTTACCTTTTCACTTTCTTTCCGGGCGCCGATAGGGTAGAATAGGCCCTGTTTTTGGAAGGTGTCGGGTGGAACGGTGAGGGTTAGAGGGACCGTGATTTTGGGGTGATCCATGCGTGTGCTGCTTGTCGAAACCGTCTCTGAACTGGGGGGCGCCCAGTGGAGTTTGTTTGAGTTGGCCCGCCAACTCTCACAAGAGGGGGTCGATGTGCTCGCCGCCGTCCCCAAGGGACCCTTGTACGCCACGCTGAAAGGCGCGGGGATTCAGGTCGCCGCGATTCCCGCTTTCCGGGCTCGACGCAGTCTGGGAGCGCTGTTCGTCTGCGGCTTGGCCTACGCGAACGAAGTCGCGCAGATCCGCAAGACCGCCTGGTTGTTCAAGCCCGATGTCATCCACGCCAACTCGCTCACCGCCGGGCTGGTCTCCCGGCAGTTGGCCGGCGGACGTGCCTTCGTCTGCCATGTCCGAGATCTGCGGTTCCCGGTCAAAGCGATGATCCGAGTGGCGCGGAAGGCGCGGCGAATTGTGACGCCATCCGAAGCCATCGACGGGAGCTTGAGCGAATTTCTGCGCGGTTCTCAGCGCAGCCGGCTCGTCCGTGTCGTGAACGGCATTGACGTCGACCGCTTGTCGCCCTGCGATCCCCTCGAGGCGCGTCGTGCCTGCGGGCTGCCCCCCCCTGAGGTGCCGGTCATCGGCATGATCGCGCATCTGGTCCCATGGAAACGTCACGATGTCTTCATTGAAATGGCCGCTCAAATCGCCGCCACGCGCCCCGACGTCCATTTCGCGCTCGTCGGGCGCGATATGCTGGGCGGACAGAAGGCTTACCGCAAGTCGCTCCGCCAGCTCGCCACGTCCCGCGGTCTCGACGCCGTGTGCCATTGGTTTGAAAACACCTACGACGTCCGTGATGTGCTCCAGTCGATGGACATGCTGGTCCACCCGCCCCATGACGAGCCCTTCGGCCGCGTCTTGTGCGAAGCGATGTCCCTGTGCCGGCCGGTCATCGCCGTCCGACATAACGGTCCCGCGGCCATCGTCGAACACGGGGTGAACGGTCTGCTTGTGGAGTACCCCGATCCCGCACGCTTCGCAGCAGCCGTGCTCCACCTGCTGGACAATCCCGCGCAAGCCGCCGCGTGGGGTGAAGCGGGCCGGAAGCGGGTCGTCGAACGGTTCAACATCCTCCGCACGGCCAGCCAGATGCGCGCCGTCTACCAGGCGGCCTGCGCCGATTTCGATCAAGAACACGCGGCGAACAAGAAGAGCGACTAGCTTGGGGGCGCTGCGCGCGTCTCCGGGATCAACGCGTCAGCCATACCAGCGAGGCTGTCCCCGCGCACAGGCAATAGACGGCGAAATACCACAACCGGCCGCGGCACAACAGCCGCACCAGCGTGCCGATCGCCAGATAGCCGACGCCCGCCGCCACACACGCTCCCACGAGGTAATGCGGCACCCCCAGCGTGCCGCCGCCGGCCTCGGGCGCGCCACGGCTGAAATCGATGAGGGCACCGCCGAGCAGCACCGGGATCGACATCAGGAACGAGAACTCAGCCGCCTGGCTCGGACCGATGCCCAGATGTCGCGCCGCGAGGATCGTGCTCCCCGACCGACTGATGCCCGGCAGAATGGCCAGCGCCTGCATGCAGCCGATCCACCACGCCCGGAACGGTGTCACCGCCCGGCTGTCCGCCGGCCGGGCAAGCCGAACCGAAAGCAACAGACAACCGGTCACCAGCAACAGCCCTGAAGCCGTAATCGCCGCGCGCCGCGGGTCGGCAAACAAGCCATCGAGCTGATCTTTAAACACGGACCAGACCAGAGCGGCAGGACCCACCGACAGGGCCAGCATGCCGGCCATCCGCCAAGCCGCTCGCGACCCCGCCAGCAAACCGCGGAGCAGCTCCGTCAGGCGCGCGCGGTAGTATGCCACCACAGCCACCAGCGTCCCGAGATGCAGCACCACCTCGCACCGGATGCCGGGCGCGTTCAATCCGAGAAGCTCCTTGCCGATGAGCAGGTGCCCCGAACTGCTGACCGGGAGAAATTCGGTCAGGCCTTGGATCACCGCCAGAACCACCACGCGCACCCAATCGTTCACAAGAACCTCGATAAAAAAAGCCGCGTCTCATGACGCGGCTTTTGAAAAACTGGCGGGAGCGACGGGGCTCGAACCCGCAACTTCCGGATCGACAGTCCGGTGCGCTAACCAATTGCGCCACGCCCCCACAAAAAGAAAGCGTACTATAGCGGCATCCACGCAGGAATGCAAGCGGATTTGCAATTATTATTTTACCATTATTTTCCCGGGTTCCAAAAATATCGGCTGGTCTCACCGGGCCGGCTGTGTTATCGTCCTGCCCATGGTTCCACAGTGGCTTATCGAGAAGAAACGGGATGGCGGCGTCCTGAGCGTCGACGAGATCCGGGCTTTTGTCGGGGGTTACACCGACGGGACCATCCCCGACTACCAGATGGCGGCCTTCGCCATGGCCGTATTCTTTCGGGGGATGACGGCCGACGAGACCACCACGCTCACCGACGCGATGATGCGTTCGGGCGAAACCCTCTCGTTTGCCGAGTGGCCCCGTCCCACCGCCGACAAGCACTCGACCGGGGGCATCGGCGACAAAATTTCGCTGATCCTCGGTCCCCTCGCCGCTTCCGCCGGCCTCGCCGTGCCCATGATCTCGGGGCGCGGTCTCGGCCTCACCGGCGGCACGCTTGATAAGCTCGAGGCGATTCCCGGCTTCAACACGCGCCTCTCAACGGACGCTTTCCGGGCCGCGCTCGACCGTGCCGGGTGCGCCATCATCGGGCAGACCGACCGCCTCGTCCCAGCCGATCGCAAACTCTACGCCCTGCGGGATGTCACCGGGACCGTTCCCAGCATTCCCCTGATTACCGCCAGCATCATGTCCAAAAAACTCGCCGAGGGCGCCGGATCGCTCGTCGTGGACGTCAAGTGCGGACGCGGCGCCTTCATGCGCACCCGTGACCAGGCCGATGCCCTTTCCGGGAGCCTGCTCCGCGTCGGACGCGCCCTCGGCCGCAACATGGCGGCGCTGGTCACCGACATGGAACAGCCCCTGGGTCGCGCCGTGGGCAACGCCCTGGAGGTGCGCGAAGCGGTCGAGGTGCTTCGGGGCGGCGGCCCTGCCGACATCCGGCGGCTCACCCTCGCCCTCACGGCCCGTATGCGGGTGCTCGCGGGGCTGGCGGCAGACGCGGCTGCGGACGAGGGCGCTCTGGCCGCCCGCCTGGACGACGGCCGCGCGCTGGCCGCATTCCGCGACATGGTCGCGGCCCAGGGCGGCGACGTCCGCGTGGCCGGTGACCCCGACGCCGTCCTGCCGCAGGCGGCGGCCGTCGAAGCAATTGCCGCTCCCGCCGACGGGTGGGTTGCGTTTGTCGACGCCGAAATCATCGGCGGCGCGGTTCTTCAACTGGGCGCGGGCCGTCGTCGGAGCGACGACGCCATCGATCCCGCCGCAGGAATCGATCGGCTGGTGCAGTGTGGCGATCAGGTTGTCCGCGGTCAGCCGCTTATGCGTCTCCACGCCGCCACCCCCGCGTTGATTGCCGCCGTGCGCGACGCAGCGCGGCGCGCCGTGACGCTCGCCGCGGCACCGACGGAACGGCCGCCGTTGATTCTCAGCGCGTAGGCGATACGCGCACACACCGGGAGGACTCCATGCCCACCAGATCACCCACCTTGAAACAAGCCCGAACCCGCCCCGCGCCGCGTCGGCTGATCGCCGCGGCCCGTGCTGCCGCCGCGCATGCGTACGCTCCGTACTCCGGGTTTCGCGTTGGCGCGGCGGTGCTGACGCGCGATGGCCGCGTGTTCACCGGCTGCAATATCGAGAACGCTTCGTATGGACTCACCCTCTGTGCCGAGCGGGTGGCGATCGCCCGGGCGGTCAGCGAAGGCGCGACGGCGTTCCGCGCTGTGGCGATCGCCGGTGGATCGGCCGAGACCCCCGCTCCGCCGTGCGGCGCCTGCCGTCAGGCGCTCGCCGAATTCTGTCCGCCGTCTTTGCCCGTCTGGTATGCCGGCCTTAGCACCGGCCCGGTGCGCGCCACGACCCTCCGACGGCTCCTGCCCGCCCGTTTTACGTTCCCGCCGGCAAGCGGGGAAAAGCCCGGCGCGGGGTGAGGGTGCATCCGACATTTCGTGTTGCGTCGCGACGCCCGCGTATTGCGCCTGCCCGACCACGCGCGAAAAAAATTCAAGATTCAAACATTTCCGCTTGACACCACGCGCGCTGCGGTCTATACGCATAAATAACAAAGGGCACCTTGGCCGTGACCGCCCAAGTGCGGCGGTTGGCGAGGGCCGGCTAGGCGGAGTGAACGTTCGGCAACAATGCAGCCAGACACAACACAGTTGTTGCAAAGCATGTTCTGCTTCGGAAGCAGGCAATATGGCCGTGGCGCTGTGCGCCCGGCCGTTGGCGCATTAAGGGTTGGCGCTGGTCCTGTACGAACCCCGACAAGTAGGAGAGGTGCAGTGAACACAGTTTCACAGCACGAAGGAGTGGCTCCGTTCGTCTTGGGTGACCAAGACGAAGAGCCTCCGAGTTGTATTTCATCGTTCTTCGGAGCGGCGAAATCGACGACGACCGCACCGGTCTCCACGCCGGTTGCGAAGCGGGTGATGCGGATGACGCCGCGCATCCGAGCCTTTAGGAAAGTGTTTTTTCCGGAGGCGACAGACGCCCAGTGGGCGGATTGGCATTGGCAGTTACGGCATCGCATCCACACGCTCGATCAGCTTCGCTGCATGGTGGACCTGTCGGCCGAGGAGTTGGAGGCGCTGCAGCAGACGGGCGGTATGCTTCCGGCTGCGATTACGCCGCATTACATGGGATTGGTGTCGGCGCACGACCCCGACCAGCCGATTCGGCGGATGGTGATTCCGACGGTCTTCGAGCTTCGTCGCTGTGCCGGTGAGTCGGATGACCCGTTGGGGGAGGAGGGGCAAAGCCCGGTTCATGGGCTTGTCCACCGTTATCCTGACCGCGTCTTGTTGCTGGCGACGGACTTCTGCTCGACCTACTGCCGCTACTGCACGCGTTCGCGGGTCGTCGGGCAGGGGGATTTGTCGCCCAGTCGGGAGCGGCTGGGCGCAGCGTTCGCCTACATCCGAAGCCACCCGGAGATCCGCGATGTGCTGCTCTCGGGGGGCGATCCGCTGACCCTCCCGGACGATCAGTTGGAGTGGATCCTCTCGAGTCTTCGTGCGATCCCGCACGTCGAGATCATCCGCATCGGGACAAAGGTGCCGGCTGTTCTCCCACAACGGGTGACACCCCAGTTGGCGCGGATGCTCCGCAAGTACCACCCGCTTTGGATGAGCCTCCACTTCGCGCATCCGGACGAGTGTTGTTACGAGACGACCCGTGCTGCGGGAATGCTTGCCGACGCCGGAATTCCGCTCGGTTCGCAGACCGTGTTGCTGAAGGGGGTCAACGACTCGGTTGAGACCATGAAGGCGCTGATGCACGGTGTGATGAAGATGCGGGTCAAGCCGTATTATCTCTACCAGTGCGATCCGATATCCGGGTCTCAGCATTTCCGGACGACGGTCGCCACAGGGGTCGAGATCATTCGCGGGCTTCGCGGCCACACGAGCGGATACGCGGTGCCGACGTATGTGATCGACGCACCGGGCGGCGGCGGCAAGATTCCGATCACGCCCGACTCCGTGACCACCCGCGACGGTTCCGACATCGTCCTCACCAACTACGCTGGGGGGACCTTCCGGTATCCCGATACCGCAACCGCCTGACCTCGCCGCGGGATATTCAGGCGAAGGGCACAGGAAAAACCCGTTCACGAGCAACAATTCTCATTTGAGGCGCTTGCACAAACCGGAGGTTTTGCAAGCGCCTCAACTGCTCATGTTAGGATCCTGAACCCTGGGCCTGATCTTTCTCCGAGGCGTCCGTGCGGGAGAGGTCACGTCCGTCTCTTCCCCCCCCCCTCTCTCCTTGCTGCCTGCGGTCCGGCTGTATGATCGAGTATGCAGTCCCGGCAAGAGGTGAAGCCTTAAGAATACAGTTGACCGGTGCAGGTAACACGATGTAAAGTCATGCCTTTCGTCCGCCACGGGTTTGGTCCCGAACGAAACCACCGGTTTGCGCGCGATGGCATGCTTATTGCTAAGTCATCACCGCAGCGATGTGTTCGGTTTATGAAATGTGATGCGATATGACGGCAGAAAAAGGAAAATTCAGGGTACGAATGGGTGGGCGCGGCGCGTTCCGTCTGGGCGTGATTCTGTTTTACATCGGGCTGTTGGCTGTCGGGACGGTGGGTGCCCAGGTCGTTGGTGGCGAGGTTGTCATTACCGAAGCTGATTTCAAGGCGCTCGACACGTTTGAGGCGACCTTGCTGGCCAAGGCGGACCGGTTGTATGCGAGCCGGGAGTTTCGGACCGCAGTGGCCGAGTATGATCTTTTTGTGGTTGAGAACCCCCGGTCGACGGCGGTGGCTTACGCGTTGTTGCGCAAGGGTCGCAGCCAGATGGGTGACAACAAGCGGGGCGAGGCGATTCGGACGTTCCGGGAAGTGGTCGATTATTTTCCAGACGCGGTGTTATACGCGGGCGCGGCGCTGTATTATCAGGGAGTCTGCTATTTCGAGAACGGCCTGCGGAAGCAGGCGGTGATCGCGTGGAAGAAGATGGTGACTGATCCCGAATATCTGAAGCACGTCTTGGCCGGTCCGGCGCTGGTCGGCATCGCGAACGAGCTGTATCGCGAGGAGAAATATACCGAGGCGCTCAAAATTTACGATCAAGCCGCCGTGGATTTCCGTGACAAGCACCCCGAATCGGCGAGGCAGGCGATCGATCGGGCAAGCTACATCCTCATCCGGCTGGCGACGAACATCAAGAAGATGTTGGATTTTTACACGCGGGCGCGCACCACGCGGCACCATCCGGAAGCCGCAGACGAAACCAAATTCTGGCGCGACATGCCCGCCCTGATTGACCGGTTTGGCAACTTTGCCGCAGAGGAGGTCGATCAGCGGGCCGACTATTACAAGACGTGGGCCAGCGCCATGGAAACCCATTTCACGGATGACAACGAGTACCGTTTCGTGTGGGCCGAGTTCCGCTTTCGGGAGGAAGGGGACATCGCCAAGTGGAATGAACGCATCGACAAGCAGTTCGTGACAACCTTCAAACCGGGCGACTACCCCCAGATTTTCCGCTTCATGGAGGAGTTCGGCAAGAAAGGCCAGAAGGGGAAGATCGAGGAATACTACCTAAAGCTCAACTTCGCCAGGATGGACAACGATATGATTTTCCGGCTGATGAAGATCGTGGCCGGCTCCCTCGGCGACATCCCGATGGCCAAGAACGCTTACACCAACATTAAGCATGAGAAGTGGGATGACGGCGCCCGCAACGGGTTTGTCGGATGGGCGGCGGGCATTGACGAGGGGATGGTCGTGCATGCGTGTCAAAACATGAAGAATCCCGACTTCGGCCGGTATCGTCTGCTCCAGTACTATCATCAGCAGGCGAGACGCCCCACAACCGCCAGCGACCCTATTAAGAAGGGGTTGGAAGTCGCCGAGGACGTCGTGAAGATGCCCAATTACGCGGATGAAGCCTATTGGATGAAGGCCGAACTTCATGAATGCGAGCAGAAATGGGCGGAGGCGAACGAAGCGTACAAGATCACCAACCGGGAGCCTGAGAACCTGTTCCGGATCGCCGAGAACCTGCTGCGGCTGAATCAAAAAAGTCAGGCCCTGGGGCAATTGAGCGAGATCGAGAATTTCTTTGAAGGCGTGGCCCCGCGGGCCGCCCTGCGGATCGCCTACGTTCATCGTGGCGCGAACGACGAGCCCAACTTCATTGCCGCGCTGCACGCGGTCATGGATAAATACCCGCACAGCGGGGAATCAAACACGGCCCATATAGAGCTTGAGCGTCTAGGGGTCGCAATGAGAGGAGCAGAGGATGCAAAGTAACAAAGGCACGTGGATCACTGTTGTCAGCCTGATGGTGGCGGTGAGTGCGAGTGTGTGGCCGGCCACCGTGCATGCGCAGGTGGTGACCGACAGGGCGACTGCGGCGGCTTCGGGAGAGCTCGAAGCGCGGCGATTGCTGGAACGCGGACAAGAGTTGCTGGATGCGGGTGAGCAAGATCGCGGCATCAAGATGATCGAAACCGTGATCGATCAGTTTCCGGGAACCCGCACGGTATTTCCCGCCTGTCTGGCGCTGGGCCGGCATTACATCAAGGCCAGTGAGCACCTGCGGGCGATCGGCTATCTGAACCGCCTCCGGGTTCTCGAGCCGGAAGAAAAACTTGCCGAGGACGAGGATCGCGACTGGTTTCTGGAGGCGATGTATCTGATCGGCACGGGCTATTTCAACACCCGGCAGTTCACCCGGGCGTTCCCCGTGCTCCGGCACATCACCATGAAATACCCCAACACCGTGTGGGCCAATCAGGCCTATTATTATATCGGCCTCTGCCACTTCGCCCAGGAGAACTGGAGCAAGGCGATCGAAGCGCTCAGCCTGGTCGGGACGTTTGTGGATCCCGACAGCCCGACCACGGCCTTTTGCGAGGCCGGACGACGGTTCTACGTCAAGGTCAACGATGCCGATTTCCCGATCATGCTGCGCATGGGGAAGAAGATCAGCGTGACGATTGAAACGGATACCGGCGACAAGGAGGAACTCGAATGCGTTCCCCTGACGCCCGACGCGCAGATCCTGATCACCTCGCTGCCGACGGCGATCGGCGTTCCCAATCCGGGCGACCGCCTGCTTCAGGTGGTGGGCGGACAAGAGGTGACGGCGACGTTTGTTGACGAAAGCACGCAGGACGGGTCGGCCGAGGTCATCCGCACGTCCGTCGTAAAGATGGTCTCATCCGGAGGCATCGACTTCATGTTGGGCGATTTCGAAGCCCGCGCGCCCGCAGCTTTTCTGGCCCAGCCGCTTTTCATCCAGTTGGTGGACGTCGATCTGGACACCAGCGACGCTGCCGAACAGGTCACCCTGAGCGTGATCTCCCGCTATAAAGCCCGCACCGATGACGGTGAAGAGGAACAGAACGCGTTTGCCGACAAGGTCGCGATGCGCTACCAGTTGCGTGACCGCGTCGACGTGACGCTGATCGAGCAACCCAACGACGCAAACGCCGGCGGCCCCATTCGCAGTGGACGGTTTACCGGCAAGGTCAGCGTGGTGCTGGCTCACGAAACCCAACCGGCCGATCAGGCCGACATGGAATTGGCCTGCCTGGTCGAGGACGAAGTATACGTCACCTATACGGACAATCTGCATGTCTATGGCGACACGCCTCGAACGCTCGATGCGATGGTGACGGTTGCCGGTGAAATCAACAACCGCCCCGTCGCTTCACAAGACGTGGTCTTTGACCCGGTGATGCGGGCGCGCAAGAACCTCGTCGAAGCCAGCGCCTATCTCGAACTGGCCCGCATCTTCAAAAGCATGGGCCTGATGGCCGGCACCATCGAGCGCGCCGCCGAAGGGGTCGCGCGTGTTGAATCGGTTATCCGCACTGACAACCGTGACGTGGGCGCCGCCCTCAAGCAGGATGCGTTCAAGACCAAATGGGAGTTGCATATCGAGGCCGGCCAGCTTTCAGAGGCGCTGGCGACCTGCGCGATTTTCAACCAGTACTATCCCGACTCCCCCCTGGTCGCGGACGCCCTTCTGGGCGTGGGCAAGATCAACCTCGAAGATAAAAAGTACAAGGATGCGGTCGCCGTCTTCGAGCAGATTACGCGGTTGTCGAGCGCCAGCATGGACATCCGTGCGGAGGCCCAGTTCGAGATCGCCAAAACGTTGGAAATCATCTTTCAGGAAAGCCTGGCAAAGATGGATAGCGTGGCGCGTGCCGATGCGCTCAAGAAGGGCGACAGCGCCTCCATTCAGGCTTACATGGCGTGCGCGCAACGGTATGCGCAAAGCCCGTTTGCCGGCGATTCACTGGCCAAGGTGATCGATTATAACATTGCCAACAACGATCTCGCCCAGGCCAATTCGCTGTTGGAGCAGACCTTTCAGGATTACCCGGACGCCTCGTTCCTCGATGGTATGCTGATGAAGTGGGTGTTGGTCGCCTTCCAGACGGGTGACTATGTGAAAGCCAGAGATAAGTGCAATCAGCTTCTCTTGGAGTACCCCGAAAGCAAACATGCTGAAACCGCCCGGAAAGTGCTGCCTCGCATCGAGTCGCGCCTGCAATAACCGCTCTACATGACAAAACAGGAGTAACATCTCATGAAACGAATCCTACTCATCACGTGCATGATCGGCTCGACATTGGCGGCTGTGGCGAAACCCGCCGCGACCGGGGCGGAAGACGCGGATCCCCGGGTCGCCGCTTTTAGTGAACTGCTCGGCCGCGCGCAGCGCTCGGCGGACAGCCTGTTGCCAGACGAACTGATCACGTTGATGGAAGAGGGGCGCGAACTGGGGCGCCCCCAGATGGTTTCAAGCGCCGTGCGCAGCTTTCTGTCGCGGCGCGCGGATCCGGGATCGCGCATCTTGCGCTTGGCTGCGGAAAACGCGAAGCTGACGGGGGATTACCGCACGGCGGTCATGCGCTATCGGCAATTCCTGCAGAAGGCGCCGCAGGACGCCGACGCTTCCCTCGCCTTGGGCGAATTCATGCAAATCATGGTGGACTACACCGGGCAAGGCAATGATGCCATGGCCGTGAGCAGCGAGTATGGCGACACCTTGCGCCAGTCTGCCTTGGCCAAACAGTACGATGGGTGGTTTCTCGATAAGTGCTATGCCGAGCGCGCGGTGGGGCCGATGGCCAAACGGCTGGCCACGATCTTCTCCGAGAAGCTTCCCTTGGAGCAGGAGCGTTACGCCTTCTGGCACCAGCTCGATCGGCTGAGCAGCCGGTTGGAGAGCCTCTATCCCGGCTATGCCGATGCGATCATCCCGGCCCGCGCCCTCGTTCCGTTGATTCGAGAAGATCCGGTTCGCGCCGCGCGTCTGGCCTTCCTCGTTGAAAACATCGCGTTTCACGAGGCCCGCGCCGGCAAAGACGCCGACACGCTCTCCCGTGACGTCGTTCCGACGATCGCCGCCGCCCGCGCCTATCTGGATCTCGCGCCGACCGCGCAGACACTCCGTCAGATTACGGCGGCATTCGCCGGCGGACCCGAATTTCCGGGCGTGCCCGGCCGCACCGGGGCCAATCAGCCCGATCAGAGCCTTTGGAGCGCTGGCGCCGAGCAGAAGCAAGAATGCATCATGGCCTACGGCTTCAGCAAGCTTCCCGAGACCGAGCAAATCGCTTTCCTGAATTGGGAATGGAATTGGATGCCCAATGGGATAGCCTCGTCAGATCAGTGGATCGCCCTGGGCGCCAAACACCCCGGCGCATTCAGGAAGGCGTGGCGGACGGCACGTTTGCCGTGGAACGTCGACACGGCGGATGTGGCCACATACAAGGCGCAAGCCTCGTTTCTGGAGGGGCATTCGTTTTATGAGGCCGTCGTGATCAACGCCATGGCGGGCGGAGACGATTTGAACGGCTCCATCCAGCATCTGATCGCGCAGGCGGCGTGGCAGATGCCGTTTGTGGACCCCAACCCGAATTTGCCGAATACGCCGCGTAATGTTGAGATTGTGCCTTTTCTGGTCTTCAACAAACTCATCCCCACCTGGCTCAGATTAAAAGCGCCGGCAGAGGGGGCCGACCGCAACGCCTTCCTCTATGATGCGCAAACCGCTTTTGCCGATGGCGCGCTCTTCAACAACGTGATGACTCCCTTCTCGCCCCAGCATGTCCGCCACGCGCTGAACGGGATTTGGGAGTCCAGCAGCAAGGACGCCGCCAGCCGCGACCGTTATATCGCCCTGCTCGGCAAGCTGGCGTGGGTGCCGTTTATCGGTGTCGACGGGCGCGACAAGGTGTTCGATGCGGCACTCGCCTCGTTCCGCCGCTGGGGACAGGGCGTCCGCAAGGAGCTTGATGAACTCGCCGGGAAAGAGGAGCCGGAAGCCGTCGCCCGACGTGCGGAGCTGGAAACCATCGTCAATCAGATGACCAAGATCGAAGAGGCTTTCAAAAAGATCGTCGACACTGACGCCGATCCCGCGCAGGCGCCGAATCAGCAGTGTCGCGACATCGCCACGCTGATCAAGGCCGTCGCGGCCAACGACGCTGCGGCGTATGCCCCGGCCGCCAAGTCGCTGTATGCCTCGATACGCGAGTACCAGAAGAACAAAACGCCTTTTGGCGCAGCGGTGATGGAGTTCCTGATGACGCCGCGCAGCGACGCGCTAGCCTGCATCGACCACCAACTGGAGATCTTTGCCGATCAGGTCGCCCTCCGCTCGGGAGGGCAACCGCACGGCGCCCAGATCTGTGTGCAGATGCTCGGCAGGCGCGGGGGCTGGCGTTACGATGGCCGGCTGACGGCGCGGGCCGAAGACAACGAGCTGCGTGACCGCGTGGCCACCATCCTGGCCAATGCGATCAATGCCACGACCGCGAAAGACGGGTTCGACGGTGAGATGTTTAACTGGTACCGCGGGGTTGTCCGTCAGGAAAGCGAACAGGGGCAGGCAGTCGTTTCGGCAATCATTGACCGCGACATCTTCACCAAGAACAACGTGAATTCGATGTGGCACCCGAGTCCAGTGTGCGGGTATCTGGCGCTGGTGCGCAACGAGTTTCCGTCACTGCAGGGGAAATACCCCACGCAATCGTGGTTCGACGACCGCATGGCCGTCTACATCAAGCAGACCGGGACCATCGATTCGGCATACTGGAACTACGGCGGGGATCGCGAACAGAAAGTGATCACCGCGATTGCGGAACTCTACGCGACCGACATTTCGTACGCGGTTTATCTGGGCTTGCCCAACCGGCCGGCCACGCTCTCTCGCGACGATTATTTCAAGTTCGAATCGCGCATCCCGGGGGCCTCACCCGCCGCCCGGAGCGCCTATCTGAAAAAGATCGAGGCGGCGTACGGGAAGACCCGCTTTGACCCGATTGCGGCCGGGGTCCAGGCGATCTCGGCGCTTCCCGTGAAGACAGCCGATGAGCGCAAGGCGTTCTTCGACCGGCTGCGGGCATACACCGCGCTCGCCAAAAACATGCCATATTTCTTCCCGCTTCCCGCCTTGCCGCAGGTCAACAGTCTAAAGTTGGGCGGTAGCGCGCCACTCGCGGAGGATGAAATCCTGGCGCTGGCCGCGTGCCTGCAATACACACGGTGGAGCGAATGGAACGGCACCGAGGAGCCCCTGATCCAGCTCGTACACGACGGGCTGATGGCGTGCAATCAGATTCCCGCACTGCTGCCCGTCATCCCCGAGATGTGGCGGATCGCCGCCTTGCAGAATCGCCGCGAGACCATGTTGCTCCTCGGGAGCATCTCGTCGAAACTGATGGAAGCCGGCGAGATCGTCCCGGCGTCGGCCTACAGCACGATCGGTCTGGAAATCGCGCAGTCGCGGCTGCCGGACGACATCCGCAACGCGCTTTCCGCCATTCGCACCAAGATGCAGTCTCTGGTGGGTGGAACCCTGATGGTTGAGCGGACAGATCGGCGTTACCCGATTCTGGCGGCGCAATCCCTGTTCCACGCCGGACGCGTGGACAGTGCATGGGGACTCTACCTGCAGAACCCGAAACTGGCGCTGACGGAGTTCAAGGATCTGGACCTGGGCTTCACCCTCTGGATTATCAAGCGCCTCACCTCGCTCGGGCTGTATGCGGACGCCGAGCTGCTGTCGCAGACCCTGATGCAATGGATTGACGCTGCTCCGCAGGGATTCGATATCGAGACCCGCGCCCAGGTGCTGCTCGTTTATGCCGATATCGCCTTCGCGAAGCAGGAGTATCCGCGCGCCAAGGCCCAGTACGAGCGGGTTGTCGTGGCGAAGGACTTTGCCGATACCCAGGGAAGCTATCGCGCGGAGCTGAAGATCGCCGAGGTTGACCGATTGACTAGGAATTTCGATCCGGCACAGGAGCGGCTCGAAAAGCTGGACCTTCTGCGCGATTCCTACATTCAGGCGGAGGCGCGCTTCCAGATGGCGCTGCTTCGCTTCGATCAGGAAGATTGGGCCGGCGCGAAGGAGCAGATCGGCCGCGTGTTCACCATTGCGCCGAACCATACCGAGGCCGGTCTGCTGGAAGGGAAACTGAACGTCCGTACAGGCAAACTGATCGAGGGCACGGAAGTCAAAATCGGCCTCTCCGCCGATCAGCAGACCATCATTCCGGGGCGGCCGCTCAGAGTCGGCCTCGAAGATCGCAATCTCTCGATCGTCGGTAAGGCGACCGACATTGAAGTCCGCGTCTGGACGGAATCAGGCGATGAAGAGTTCTTCCTGTTATTCCCCTTCGGCGACTCCAAGACGCGGTTCCGCGGGGAGGTCAACACGGAGATGGCGGCAACGGAAAAAGGCGACCACGTGTTGCAGGTTCTCGGACGTGACAAGGTTCACTATGGGTTCTCCGAGGCATTCCGCAAGGCGACAGCCATGGCCAGCGATGAAGTTGTCACGCTGGACGTGATTACCGATTCCGAGTTGTATGCCGCGTCCGGCCGCATCCCGACCCGCGAAGAACAGGAACGGCTGGCGTTGGAGGCGAGCATCCGCAGCGCCCTGGAGCAGGAAGGACGGCTCAAGTCCGCCGCCCGTCAGGTCAACGTCACTGGGGAAGGCGCCGACGGCGGAGCCCAGATCGTGCTCAGCGCCGTCCGCTCCAGCACCGAGATCAAGCCCGGAAACCCCATCTATATCCGCGTGATCGATCAGGATCGCAACATCACGCACCAGAAAGATACGATCACCGTCAAGGCGACCTCCGAGAGCGGGGACACCGTGGCGGAGCTTATTCTGGAGGAGACCGATACCCACACGGCCGTGTTCGAAGGAAAACTGGTCACCGCATCGGCGCCCGCGACCGCCTTCGCATCCGATACCGAGGAAGGTCGTGATCCCACGACCGTGATTGTCGCCGACATGACCCTGCCGCCCTGGGTCGCCCTCGGAGATAACAACCGGAACAAGGTCTTCACCGTTGACATGAAAGACAGCGTCGAACTCGGCAAACTCACGCTGACGGCCGACGTAACCGGTCGCAAGCTCAAGCGCTTTGCGATTCAATCGTCCATGAACGGCTCCGACTTCTCCACGGTTGGCTCGTGGCCGAATGCCGCGCCGGCCTGGGACGGTTCCTTCCGGATGCGCATGGTCAATTACGGCCCGCCTGCCGAAACGCTCATGCCGGCAATTCTCACCGTGAAGGAACAATTTGTGCGGGTCAAGGAGTACTTTGATGTCGGACGGCTGCAGTTTGACAATCCGATTCAAACCGTTCCGGGCAAGGTGTCCGGTGACTTGGGCAAGTCCATTCGTGCGGGTGAAGGGGGACTGGGCGGCAAAAGTCCGAGTGGCTGGACGCTGGCTCATCTGCAGGGAACATTCTATATTCAAAAACGACAGAAGCGCACGTTCCAGGTGCAACGCAAGGTGGATCCTGAGGCGGACCTGAAGAATCAGGTCAGTCCGGTCTATTATATGGCGGTTGACGGCGCCCTGTCCCCGACTCCGATAAGAAGCGCAACGGCCTCAGTTTTGAATTATAATTATCAGGAGTGCTCCGTCACGCTGACCCGAGGCTATCATACGGTGGATTTTTATGCGGTGGTCCATGCCAGTTCGCAGGCAGCTTATGAACTGCTCTGGGATGTCGAGGAAGATCCCTACGTGGGGACGGTGCCCGAGACGATCTTCACCGCCGCCGAGTGGCTCGCGCATCAGCCCCCCATCGGATTCACCCCCACGGATATCAAGGCCAATGAAGACAACTCCGTGTTCGAAGTCGCGTTTGCTCCGGAATCCCGCAGCCGCGTACTCCGGTTCAGGATCTTTGATTTCGAGTCCGATGCCCCGGCCATCCGCAAGATCGCGCTGAACGACGCGAAAGGCAAAAAAGTCCTGCCGGCCGACGAAGATCTCATCGGCATGCGCAAAAATGAGATTCTCGAGATCGTCCCGGGCGATAAAATTACGATCAGCTATACCGATCCTTCCGTGATCACGCAATCGCGCGAAACGCTGGAAGCGTTCCTGACCGCGACGTTTTACAATGCGTCACTGGTGGCGTGTCTGATGGAGACGGATGTGACCACCGATGGCACGCGGCGGGCATTGCTGCTTCCGAACCGGCGGTTCCGGCCGGATAGTCCAATGACCATGATCGTCAACGACCCCGATGCGGACACCACGGAGAATCCGGACAAGGTGCCGGTGAAGGTGCGTACCATTTCTGATCAAAAGACCACCCTGGCGGCGCTTGAGAATGCGCCTTCGAGCGGTGCGTTCGTCAGCCGGTTCTTCCCGATCTTGGCCGCCGCCCAGCGCGATGCGGAAATCACCGTCACCAGCGAGGACGACGTCATCATCACGTACCGTGACGAAGACAATACCGACTACGGCATTCCCTGGGATCGGGTGGTGCAGCTCGAACCCCCTCTGGAGTGGATGCCGTCGGAGTTGCGCGTGTATGATTATTCCTCGAAGCCGCTTGATGCGGCCGCGCGAGATAAGGCGATGGAAGCCGGTCCCACCGGGAATAGCACCGAGCTGGAGTTTGTGCCGGCCGCTTACTCGCTCACCGCCGTGCGCCCGGAAAGCGCGATGGCCGGGAACCCGGTCAACATCCCGTTCGGGGGGACGCTGATGATCGAGTTGCTCAATCCGTCCATGACCTTCTCCGCACTCAGCGAGGCGGAAGTCTACGTGCAAGTCCTGCCGTTCGGAAGCGAGCCCGTGGTGCCGGATGGCGCGCCCTTTGATCCGAACTTGCCGGGGACGATCCGTTACCGCTCGCTGCCGGGCGGCGGCGGCGGCGGCGGTGCTCCTCTCGGCTATGGCGGGGTCACGGTCATGGGCGATAAGTATGCCGGAAATGCGCTCGATGACGGCCGCTTCGGGTTTAACATCGGCACCGTCCCCGGCACGCTCGAACAGATGAAGATGCCGACCTATCAGGTTCCGGAAGCCGAAGGCGTGGAGATGCTCTCGTTCGGTGTGCCGTGTCTGACGGAGGACGGCGAAAAGGCATCCATCTCCCGTTCGTTCCCGTATCCGACGCTCCGGCTGCGGCCAAAGGACAGGCTGCGCGTTGCGACGGACAGCGCCCGCCCCGGCGATCCGCCGATGTGGGAGGTGTGGGATGTCCACATGTTCGGTGATCCCATCTTTGACGTAATGGATCAGCGCTACAAGGAGCCGCTCAAGGCCCTTTATGTGGGCGACCGGCTCTACCTGCGGATCGTCGACTTGATGGCCGACAGCACCATGGAGAAAGACACGCTGACCGTGTCGGTGGTGGTCAATGGAGACACCGCGAACGCCAGGACCGTGCCGCTGATGGAGACGTTCGAAAACACCGGGGTGTTCAAGGGCAACCTGCAGCTCATATTCGAGGGGCTCGCGACCGAAAAGGCTCTGACCGATCAGATAGCCGTTCCTTACGGCGCGTCTGTCGTGCTTCGGTATACGGCGGGGGACGGCCGTGTCTTGGACCGCGAAATCACGGTGCACAAGGGCGCGGATGGCGGTGTCATTTCGTTTACCAAGCGGTTTGACGATGCGGACATCGCGGTTCAGACCCAATTCACCATGGCCGAGGCCTATTTCGAAATGGCGAAAAAGTACCGGGCGCTCAAGGAGGAGGAAGTTGCCCGCCGCACCATCGCGCAAGGCAAGAAGCTTCTGGAAGAGGCGATCCGGGACTTCCCGAAGAGCAATTTCCGCGTCCAGGCCGACTACCTGTTGGCCAACCTGGCGTTTGAGTCTGGCGAGCAGACACAGGACCCCGAGTCGCGCAAACGGCTCTACAGGGAGGCGGTCTCGCGCTTCGGTGACGTGATCGGCGGCTATCCCGACAGCGAGTATGCGCCGAAGTCGCAGTTTAAGAAGGCGCTGGTCTTCGAACGGATGGAAGAGATCGACACGGCCTGCGAAGAGTATGTCAAACTCTCCTACCGCTATCCCAACAATCCCCTCATCGCGGAGACCATCTCGCGGCTTGGCCTCTACTTCTTCAACAAGGGGCGGATGATCGAAAAAGGCCTGGGCGCCGAAACCGACCTCATTGAGGAAGAAAAGAACCGGATGCAGGCGCGCGAATTCTATCGTACGGCGGCGCAGGTCTTCGGGCGGCTGTCTGTGCGGTTCCCCGATCACAAGCTCGCGGCCAGCACCAAGGTGCTTTCGGCCGAGAACTGGCTCCGCGCCAAGGAGTACGCGAAGGCGATCACGACCTATGAGTCCGTGGTCGAAGAGAAGAAGGGCGCGCCAGATCTGATCGCCCAGGCTATGTACTGGTGCGGCGACGCGCAAATGCAGGTGAAGAATCCGGTCGGCGCCTACCGCATGTTTAAGCGGCTCACGTGGGACTATCCCGAAAGCATGTGGGCGCGCTATGCCCGCGGCCGCCTGGCAGATAGTGCGTTCGCGAAGATGGAGTAAGCTGGGTGACGGTTATGAAACCGAATCGCCGCATACCGGATGTGTTGCCGCCCGCCCTCGTGGAGGCCCTGCCTCCCGAGGCGGGGGAACTCCGCGCGTTGGGTCGGCGACGGCTCGACCTGCTGAGCGAACAGCTCGCGGGCGAGGCGGTGGTGGCGATTTCAAAAACCGCCACCACCCTTGACACCGGCAGTTGGTTTGGCAAGGGGCGCATCTGGCTGGCGTTCACCCCGACGGCCATGCTGCTCGTGGCCAGAGGACCGCGGCCGCTATGCCGTCGGGTGCCGTTGGCGGAATTGCAGAAAACACAATACAACACCGTAACCGGGGAACTTGTTTTTGTGCCGGCGGAACTGCCGGTACCGACTGTCGCCCTGCTGCCTGTGGAGGCGGCTCAGGCGCTGGCGCAAATGGGAAGGGGATAGGCTATGTTAGAGATTCTGATTGATGGCGGGCCCATGATGATCATCCTGATTATCGAAAGCATTTTGGCAATTGCCGTGATGCTGGATCGGACGGTCGCATTCCGCACAAACGACCGGGTCGATGTGCGGACGCTTCGGGCCAAGGTGCAGAACCAGATGCTGGCCGGAAACTATGGCGACGCGATGGCCGTTTGCCTCACCACACCGGGTCCGGTCTCGGCCGTGATGGCCGCCGGCTTGCATTCGTACATCAAGCACCGGGCTGTTACGGACAATGGCGAGACGTTGCGCGCCATCATGCAGGACGCCATGGCCGATTACGCCCGATTGGCGATGAACACGGTCGAGAAGCGAATGAACATCCTCTCGTTTATCGGCTCCTCGGCGCCGCTCTTCGGCATGACCGGCACCGTGACCGGCATGATCAAGTCGTTTGCCGCCATTGCCTCGGCGGGCGACGTCGATGCCACCGTGGTGGCTGCAGGCATCTCGGAAGCGCTCATCACCACGGCCGCCGGCCTGATTATCGCGATGATCGCCGTGATCCCGCACCATTATTTTACGGGCCGCGCCGAGAGCATCGAGATCGAAACCGCCGAGGCCGGTTCGGAGATTCTGGATCATGTGTCCCTGACGCATCATAAGTCTTCCGCCACTGCGTAGGCACAGAGGGATAGACACGATGCCGTTTAAGTCACTCAGAAAGAAGAAGCCGGAGAGCGGTGTTCCGACCGATTCGTTTTCGGATATCGCGTTTCTGCTCATCATTTTCTTTATTCTGGTGACCTCGCTCAAGCGCATTGTTGGATTTGAGACCGAACTGCCGTCCAGCAAGGAGGAGAAGAAAAAGTCCGAAGACAAGACCCCGACGGTCACCTTGAAGGAGGGCCGGCTGCTCTTTTGCGATGCGGACGTGACCATGGAGGAACTGCAGGAGAAACTGGCCAATCTCAAGCTTGCCGAGAAAACGAAGGGTGACGAGAAGATCATTCTGCTTGACGCCACACTCGAGGTGGATTACCAAAGCTACTATGAGGTGATGTCTTCGATTTCCGCGGCCGGCGGCGTGGTCGGCATCATGACGGAGGATAAGTAACCGTGAAACTTCGCCGCAGAAGGAAGTTGGGGATCTCCGTCCCGACCACCAGCATGGGCGATATCGCGTTCCTGCTGATCATTTTCTTCATGGTGTGCAGTAATTTCGCCAAGGAGAGCCAGATCAAATACAAGCCGCCAGACTCGGTCACCCTCGAGGCTGTGAAAAATGCCAAGGTTTCGATCGTCATTGATCAGGAGAGCGAAATCTACATGGACGGTCAGTTGGTGAACGACGTGAAGACCGTCAAGGCTTTGATCGAGAAAGCGCTTGAGGGAAAGAAAACCCAGGAAGAGCGGATGGTGATGTTCAAATGTGACCGTTACATCGCGAAGCGGGTTTTTGAGCCCGTGCTCGATGCCATCACAAGCGCCGGGGGTGTGCTTGTGGCTGTGGGTGACAAACGCAAGGATGAATGATACGGAAGGGATGACCACCATGAATCAGAAGACCGACCCATCAACGCAGAACATTGACCGTTTGTTGTCCGCCTTCGCGGGCAAGCGGTTTATCTTTTGGACCCTCGTCGCGATTGCCATCCACGCGGTGATCATCGGCATGACGTCGCTCACGTACATCCGCGATACCTATATCGATCCGGAAGGCGCCGTGGAGCGCAAGGCGTTGGCGGAGGCCGAACAGAAGCGGAAAGAGAAGGCGGAAGCCGCCGCCGCTGCCGCAGCCCTGATCGGCACGAACGGGGTAGCTGGCGCGGCCGGTGATACCAATGCCGCGGCGACAGCCTCGGGTACAACCAATGCCCCCGCCGGCGGCACGACGAATGCGCTCAGCGCGCGCTACATGGAAGGGATTCCTGAGGAGGCCCGCGGCTCGGCGGTGGTGGGACGAATGACCGATGTGGCCTCTCCCGAGGAGATGCCCAAGATGGGCAATGACCCCGGCTTTACACTGGAAGACATCAACATCGGGGACAAGTGATAAACGCGCGCGGAAGCGCTTGGCCCCCGCACCACGAACCCTGACACCACATGCCTGACAGACGTAAAAAGTTGTTCACATGGCCTCCGCTGCTTTGTCTCTTGATGAGTGTGGCGGCGGCGGTGTGCGCGCGTTTTTCGCTGGAACTTCCGGGCGAATACTTCATGTGGGGCCTCCGCCACCAGGAGATTGCCGATGTTTTCGGGTTTGAGGGCATTGACCGTCTGGTCCTGTTTACCTCTTTCGTCGCCTGTCTGACCGCGACGCTGCTGCTGCTCACAACGGCCATCTGCATTTTCATCCGCAACGTCGCCACGCTCAGTCTCTATCGCAAAACCTGCCTGCTCTTTTACGCCATGGCGCTGATGTGCGCCGTGGTCGCGATGCAGGCCACCGCTGCCCTCCTCAGGAACGAGTTGACGTTGGACGCGCGGAAGGCCGATCCGTACAATGTGTTCATGTGGCGGTGGGATGTGCTCTGGCCGGTGTTGGTCGCGAGCGCGGCGATCGCCGCGCTCTACCTCATGGCGTGGCGGCGCGCGGCGATACGCGATTGGGTCGGAGGGGACGAAACCGAGCCTGCCGCAGGCGACCGGTTTCTCGAAAATCTCCGCACGCATGGCACGGACCCGCGCTTTCGTAAAAGCCTGTGGACGAGCTTCAGCCTCCACTTTTTTGTGATCTTCATTCTCCCCTGGCTCCTCACCTTCTTCGGCTGCGTGAATCCGTACCGCGTCCCCAAAGGGATGGGTGAACCCGAGGTCGCCCAGAAAGTGGTGATCAAGAAGATTGTGAAAAAACCGAAGAAACGCCCGATCGTCAATCCCTTCTCAGCGATCGTGTTTAACTTCCCGAAACTCGATGATTCCAAGGTCACCGAAGAGGTGGAACGGGAGTCGCGCGTGACCTACACGGCCGATGCTTCCCGGGTCGTCTCGGGCAAGGGCGGCAAGATGGGTGCCGGTGGCAAGGGGCCGGGGGGCTGGCCCGACGGCATGGAGGACGCGCTCGTTCGCTTCATCCGCCTGAAATACAACGGCGAAGGCTGGGATGACGGCATGGATAAGTCCTCGCGCGCGGACTTGAACTTCCTCGACTACTTCCGCCAACTCACGGGGTTCCCGACCTCCACCAAGACCGAGGCCCACAGTATCGCGTTGCTCGCCAGATATCCCAAGGGGTTTGCGCCTCCGTTCGTCTACATGACGGGCGAAGGGAGCATCCGGGTTTCGGGTCGGGAGATCAAGATTCTGCGTGAATACCTCATGGGCGGCGGCATGTTGTTTGCCGATTGCGGCAGTCCGCAGTGGAACGGGAGCTTCCATAGCTTCATTCAGCAGGTGTTCCCCGGCGAACCGTTGTTGAATATAGCCGACGATGATGTGCTTTTCCAACTGCCGTTCGCATTTGTTAACGGCGCGCCGCCCCTGTGGCACCATGGCGGTCGGCGGGCGCTGGGGATCAAGTATAAGGGACGCTGGGCGGTCTTCTACCACCCCGGCGATCTCAATGACGCGTGGAAGAAGAATCGGGGCGGCTTGAGCCAGAGAATGGCCGATGGCGCGCTGGAGATGGGTATCAACATCATCTATTACTCGTTCACCAATTATCTTGAACTTACGCGGAAGTACCGCAAATGATCGACAAACTCTTTCCATACACGGGTCTGCTGGGGACGCTGGCACTCATCGCCTGGGCCGAGTCCCTCACTGTCTTGGTGGGGGGAAGCCGTAAGATGCCGCGCCCGAGAGCCTTCCTGCTCGCCTTGGGGCTGGTGATTTTTGCCACACTGTGTATCAATCTGAACAACGACACCTGGTATAACTCGATTCGGCTGGATCGGGCCGATGAGATCCGCAAGGCACGCGAGGCACAAGAAGCCGAAGCAGCCGCGGCCGACGAAGAAGGCGAAGAGGGCGCGGAAGGCGAAGAGGGCGCGGAAGGCGAAGAAGGCGCGGAAGGCGAAGCGGAGGCGGAAGGCGCGGATGACGACGGCATCGGAGAAGCCGGAAAAACCATTGAGGGGCTTGCCGCCAGCGTGAAATTCGCGGAAGACACCCCCGAGGATCTCGTCCAGGGCGGCTATTCCGAATCGATTGCCACGTGGCGGGAGGGCGGCAAGAAGGCGCGTGGAGCCACGGTGGTGACCAATAGGGTGGATGGGACCAATCAGGTGGTCGGTGCCACCGCTGCCCCCGTGTCGCCAGACGAGGATGAGTATGGCGACGAGGCCGATGATTTGGCCCGGTCGGGATCGGAGGCGGGGGCATTCATCTACATGAAGGCGGCCCACCTCAGCATCGTCCGCCAGATCCATCGCGTCTTGCGGATGCTGATCCGGATGCTGCTGATTGCCGCGTTGATTGCGATCCTGTGGGATTACGTCGTGACGTTCAACACGCTTTGGAGCACGCGGCCGCCACTGCCCTTGTCGCGCGCCTGGATCGACGCGTTTTCGCCCAAGTCCCACAGGTTGGAGATGCGGGAGGGCGCTGAGCCGTACGCGCCGCCTGAACCGTTCCTGGAACGCGCGATACGCAAGGGCGAGACCGTGATCTATTTTGGGAACCACCCGCTTTGGCAGTCGAAATCCGCGTTGGCGCGCCTCTCTCTGTTCATCCCGTGGTTCGGCAAGGATGCCGACACGGTGTTGCCGCGGGTGATCGCGTTCGGATGGCGGTGTTACGAAAAAGTCGAGCGGCGCTGGATGCAACTGACCCGGTTCGTGCTGAGGCTCTGGGAAAGAACCGTTCCACCGCTACGACGGCGTGTGCAGATCTCGTTGCAGTTCCTGGAGCGGATGGATGATCACGTGCAGCGCCTCCTCGGTGTCGCGAAACGATTCGCGGGGCGGCTGACCGCCCCGGTGCAGCGACGTGTCTGTGACCGCGCGCGGGGCCTCGGCGAAGAGTCTGTTTCCCTCGCGCAGCGACTGCGGTGGAGTGGCCGGAAGATCTGGGCCGACCGGGCGTCCCTGCCGCCGCGGCTTATTCGCTTCGTGGTGCGTGTCGTGAAAGGAACTCCTGCCGTGCCCCGGCAGCTCGCGGCTCTCGGCTTGCGGCTGTGGAGCGGGCGGGCTGAGTTGCTCCAGCGGCTTGTGCGCCGCGGCCAGGCGTGGGGACGGATGGCGATCGGTTGGTGGCTGTGGCTTGTTCGCGTTGGGCGGATGCTGTGGAAATGGGCAGTCGTGGTGCTGCGGTGGGTCTCGCGTGGCGGGCTGTGGCTGTGGCAGCGCCGGGGCGTCTTGCCACACGTATTGGATCAGGCGGCGCGGTGGTGCGATGATCGTGAAGCGGCGTTGTTCCGGTGGGGCTCCCGTGCGAGCCTGCGGCTGGCGGCCTGGGCGCGCGCGCTGTGGCAATGGCTTCGCGTTACCGGACCGTGGCTGGGGAATGGCTTGATTACGTGGCCGCCGCAACTGTATCGCTACGCGCTCCGGTTGCGCAGGGGCGAGGAAAAGATCGCGTTTATCGAGATTCCGCTGTGGCACGTGCCGATCCTCCGCTATGGCGGGGCACGGATGCCGAAAGGAAGCGAGTTCGCCTTCGATGCCGCCTGGTTCAACCGTTACCTGCCGGTCGTTATCGGGGACGCGCCCTGCCAGGAGATGCTTCTGGACATGGTCGACATCATGAGCGAGCGCCGCCGCTGCGGGGCGGTCGCCAAACAGACGCTCATCATCGCATGGGATCGCGACGAAAAGGTGGATGATGCCGTCCAGGCGCGTTTCGAGCAAGTGGCAGAAGCGGGTAATCTGATGCTCGTCATCTGGAATCGCCGTCACCCAGGATGAAGAACTACAAGGACATCAACAAGACCCGCAGCGAGAGCTTCGAGGAGTTTTAACCGCTTTCGCGGACAGGCTCTGAGCACGCGTGCACTGTGCCACTTCAGCCACGGGAGGGTAACTTGCGCGGTATCCGCATACCCCATGCTCAATTACGAAAAACTTCTCAATCCCGAACAGCGTCAGGCGGCGACTGCGGGGGACGGTCCGCTTCTGGTGCTGGCCGCCGCCGGCACCGGTAAAACGCACACCCTCGTCTACCGGGTGGCGCATCTGATCGAACGGGGCGTACGGCCTGAGGCAATCCTGCTCCTGACCTTTACCAACCGCGCCGCCCAGGAGATGCTGGATCGCGCCCGGGCCGTGTGTGGCGATCTGGTCGGCAACGTCTGGAGCGGCACCTTCCATCATGTGTGCAACCGGTTCCTGCGTCGGTATGCCGACCGAATCGGATTCCACAATGATTTCACGATTCTGGATCGCGACGACTCCCGTGCGCTGATCGATGGCTGCGTCAAAGACCTGCACATCAAGGAAAAGGATTTTCCAAAGAAGGACGTGCTCGCCAGCCTGTTCAGCAACGCCGCCAGCCGGGGGGTTGGCATCAGCGACGTGATTGACGAGAATCTCGATGCGCTCCGGGTGGACGTCGCCGACATCATCCGCGTCGGCGAGGCGTATGCCGTCCGCAAGGCAGCGATGCAGGCGATGGATTTTGACGACCTGCTGACCAACGGCCTGCGGCTGGTGACCGAGCACGACGACATAGGCCGCAGCTACCAGGAACGGTTTGAACACATCTTGGTGGATGAATACCAGGACACCAATGGCCCGCAGGCGAAGCTGGTGGACATCCTCGCCGCGCAACGACACAATGTCATGGTGGTGGGCGACGACTTCCAGTGCATCTATACCTGGCGCGGAGCGGACTTCCGCAATATCATGGAGTTTCCCAAGCGCTATCCGGCGTGCGTGATCGTCAAGTTGGAGCGCAACTACCGCAGCGTGCCGGAAATCCTTGACGTGGCCAATGCGTGCATCGCCGGGAACAAAGACCAGTTTCAAAAGACGCTGCGGGCCACCCGGCCCGCACGGGCCAAGCCGCAGGTGCTCCGGCTGCGTGACGGCAACGAACAGGCCGATGCAGTCATCCGGCTGATCAGCCGCTATCGCGACGATGGCTTCCGCTTCTCCGACATGGCGGTGCTGTACCGCGCCCATTTCCACTCGATCGAATTACAGGTCGCCCTGGGGCGCGCGGGCGTTCCCCACCGCATCACCTCGGGCGTGGGGGTGTTTGAACAGGCCCATGTCAAGGACGTGCTGTCGCTGCTGCGGGTTTGCGCACGGCCCGACGACCGGATGGGCTTTGACCGCTTGCTCGGGATGTTGCGCGGGGTGGGAATCAAAACCCTCGACGGCTGGTGGGGCAAACTCGGGGGACGGTTCGATGCCTCGAACCCAGCGCAGCGCCACGCGCTGGCGGCGTTGATGCGTCCGGCGGCACGGGAAGAGTGGGCGACGCTCGACGGCATTCTCGGCGAGTATCACGACGAGGGGCTGGCGCGCAACGGCGGGGAGGTGATTGCGCGGTTTTTCGAGCGGTTTTACAAGACGTACCTGGCCCGCACCTACGAATTCGCCGATAGACGCACGGAGGACATCAAGGAACTCGAGATCCAGATCATGCGCGCGGCCAGCGTACCGGCGTTTCTCTCCGAGGTGGCGCTGCTGACCAACGTGGACCACGCGTACAACCGCCGGGAACGTGGCGAGGATGAGGATGCGGTGCAGCTCGGAACGGTTCATCAGGCCAAGGGGATGGAGTGGCCGGTGGTCTTTGTGATCTGGGCGGCCGAGGGGATGTTTCCGTCGAGCCGCAGCATGGACACGGCGGGGGACGATGCGGAAGAACGGCGGCTCTTTTACGTTGCCGTGACCCGTGCCCGTGACGAGCTGGTGCTCGCGGTCCCCGAGATCCGCCGCACGCGCGACGGCGGCATGTTCTTCTGCAAACCCTCGCGGTTCATCAGCGAATTGCCGCGCGGTCTTGTGCGTGAGTCATTCGGAAACCGGATGTAGGGGGCGGGTCACGACAGCCTCGCAGCCCCACAGTCTTCTGCCCTTTTTTTCGTCGTCGCCCATGGGCATAACCTGGTTTACCGGTTCAGCAACAGCCCTGCGGCGATGGCCGCGGCGAGCATGAGGAGGATGGCCCCACCGACGAGCATGCGTTTCGTGAGGGTGCGACCGGCGGGCGTGGCCGCGTCTGGGCCAACCGCCGGGTCCATGTCGGCGGGTGTGGTGCCGGCGGTGGCGGAGGTCGGGGTGGTCGGCATGCTGCAGTCGCCGTCCGCCGTGTCGGAGAGCAGGGCGTATGCGGGCGTCGGAACGGAAGTGTCATCGACCGTCTGTCCGGTGGGAGCCGCCTCGTTCTCGGTTGGCGCCTCGTCGTTGGGCGGCGCGGTGGCGGCGTCGGCAGCGGGCCGCTCCTCGAGCGCCCGTGTTTCGGGTGGAATATCCAGCGTCGGCCCTTGTGGAAGGTCCGCACCCACGCGCACCACGATGACGGACACGTTGTCCTCGCCGCCGCTTTTGAGCGCTTCGTCGATCAGGATGCCGGCCCCGGATTCCGTCGTGTCGGCCCGATGGCGGCGCAGCAACTTCTGAATCTGGCGGTCGCTCAGCATCTTCGTCAGGCCGTCTGAGCAGAGCAGGAAGACGTCTCCGGCCAACACATCGGTGGCCGTTGTCTCCAGAGAGACGGTTTTTTCAAGCCCCACGGCGCGGGTGATGACGCCGCGGAACATGGCGGGCAGGAATTTGTCGTCCGAGAGCCCTGCGGCGGCGGCGACGGAATGGTCTGCGCTGATTTGGATTAGTTTGCCGTTGCGGTAGCGGTAGGCACGGCTGTCGCCGGCGTGGAGGACAAGCGCCCGCGACGGTTCGGCGCGATCGAAGACAAGCACCACGGCGGTGCTGCCGGTGCCGGTGACGCCGCGTTCTTCTCCCCGTTCCCGGATCCAGCGGCTGGCGTTGTTGAGCGCGCGTTCGACCAGGCGGGCCGAGGCGACGGCGGTGAAGGCGTAGCGTGCTTCGGGCCAGACGGTAAAAGCCTCGGCCAGGGCGTCGACGGTGGCTTTGCTGGCCACTTCGCCGCCCTGTACGCCGCCCATGCCATCGGCGACACAGAAGAGACCGCGTTGCGGAAGCGAGAGGATCGCATCCTCGTTGTTTCTCCGGCGCTTGCCTACATCCGTTCGTTGGGCGACTTCCAGATAAGAGAAAGCAGTGTTCACGGGTATCTCTTCTTCCCAGTCCTCGCGCATCCGTGGTGATCGCGTGACGGTCGCCCATCTCTCACGCCGCCACGAGGGCCACGCATATAATCGTATCGCTTTTCGCCTATTTGGGCGATACTAAAAACCAGCAATTCTCATTTTGGAGATGGGGCCATCGGCGTCGGGATCGGGATCGGTATCGATAAAACCAACGGAATTTCGACCCCGATTCCGATTCCGATACCGACCCCGACCCCGATGACCCAATAGCCTCATAATTAGAATTGCTGGGGCAGCCTACAACGTCGGTCCCATGAGGTTGAAGAAATTTTCGAGATAGCGGGCGTAGAGCGGCCGGGCACGCCAGGACGCGAGGGTGATCTCGTCGGCGCGTGCGAAGTCATCCAACAGCGTCTTTTTGAGCCGCGCGGCAAACGCGGGATCGAACGCGACGAAATTGGTCTCGTAACTGAGCCGCAGGCTGCGCGCGTCGAGGTTGGCGCTGCCGATCAGCGCGATCCGGTCGTCTACCACCAGGGCCTTGGCGTGGATGAACGGGGCGCGACGCAGAAAAAGGCGAACACCCGAAAGCAGCAGCTCGTCGTAGGCCGCGCGGGCGGCCCAGTCTACGGACGGGTGGTTGTTGACCGCCGGGAGGAGCACGTGGACGGCGACCCCGCGGAGGGCGGCCGAGCGGAAGGCGCGCCGCAAGTCCTCGGAGAGCACCAAATAGGGCGTGGCAACCAGCACCTGCCTGCGCGCGGTGCCGAGGATCACGAACAGGGCGTCCACCAGCGGCTGCTCGTTGACCGTCGGACTGGCGTTGAGCAGCCGCAAGGGGGTTGTCCCCACCGCCTCTGCCCGCGGGAAATGTTCTGGCACCAACAGGGCGTAAACGTCTTCGTCGCACATGTAGAACCAGTCGCGCAGAAAGGTGTATTGCAACTCCAGCACCGCCGGTCCGATCACACGGAAATGGTAGTCATCGATCGCGGGCCGGCGCGGGTGCGGCAGATAGACATCGTGGAAGTTCACGCCCCCCAGGAATCCGATTCGTCCGTCGACGATCAGATTCTTGCGGTGGTTGCGCAGGTTGATCTGAACCTGCCGTTTGATGAGATTGGCCTGCGTGAAGCCGACGCATCGCATCATGGGGATGCGGGTGTAGCTGCGAAAGAGGCCGGAGAGATAGGCCGTGCGCGACCCGTACTGGTCAAACAGCACCCGCACCCGGACGCCCGCGCGCGCGCGTTCGGCGAGACGGTTCAGCAGGTCGCGTCCGACGGCGTCACGCCCGATGATATACGATTGCACATGGATATGGTGGCGGGCACCGGCAATCGCCGCGAACATGGCATCGAGCGCCTGTCCGCCGTCCGCGATGATCTCGACCGCGTTGCCGCCGAGCAGCGGATGCTCGTGCGCCACGCGGTCGAGGATGGTGTTGACCGTCGCCTCGGGCGAATCCGGCGCCAGCGGCGGTGAGTATTCGTCGCGCAGCGCGCGCCAATAGGCCAGCGGCTGCGTCTCCTGCTCGGTCCGCGAACGGGTCGAGCCGAACCGGACATCCGAGCGGAACTTGAGCCAGCCCCGCCGCGGCACATGGTTGATGCCGAAAGCCAGATAGACGAGCGGGCCGACAATCGGGAACAAGCCGGCGACGAACAACCACAGCAACGTCGAGCGGGGTTCGCGCGGCACCTGCAGGCAGTGCGCGGCCACCATCAGGAACACCAGCAGGTGCAGCAGGGAGCCCAGGCCGAGTGATGGCACCGATCCCATGTCCGCCATGCTCATGGCCGATCCTCCTCGGGATGCAACGACAGATCACCGGTGATCTTCCAGACGGCCCCGTCACGGATCAGGCGCAGATTCCGCCCCGGAAAGATCTGCGGCAGGCGTGCGCGGATATCGGCGACAGCCTTCTTCTCAAGGGTCGCGCGGGTGCTGTCAGGCACCGGCTCCAATGTGAAGATCCCGATGTTGAGCACATAGCCGGGACCGGCGTCCGAGCCGAACCCGGCCGTGAAGCTGGCCGTGATGCGAAACAGCCCGTCATAGCGGCGATTTGCGGTCTCGCCATCAGCCGGCCGGGACGGGTGCCGGTCGAACATCGAGCCGAAACGCTGCTCCAGTCCGCGATCTACGTCTTGCAAGAGCGTCTCCAAGCGCTGTTCCCATGCCTCTGCTAAAGGGTGTCGCATGATGTCGGGGATTATAGTCTGTTCCGGCGAAACACGCAGCTTCTTTTCTGCATAGCGCCTGACGTCATGGGTAGGCCATCGCGCGGCGGATGAAGGCGCAGACCTGTGGCAGGGCCGCCTCGGGGTCCGGACCGAGACCGCCCTCGACACTCATCCGGCCGGAATAGTCACTGGCCTTGACCGCCGCAAAGAAATCGTCGAGCGCGCTGCACGGCTCGAGCCCGGGCCCCATCCGGTTGATTCGCGTCGCCACATGCAGGTGTGCCAGCAGCGGCGCCTCGCGGATGATCACGGCCGCCGGCTCCTCTTCGCGCATCAGGTGAAAGGCGTCCACCAGCAGGCGCAGCGCCGGGCGATCGGCACGCCGCACCCACGTGGCCGCTTCCGCCGCCGTGTTGAGGATGTTGGTTTCCCCCCGGTGGAGCGGCTCGATCGCAATCGTCACGCCAGCCGCCGCCGCATGGTCTCCCAGCAGGCGGAGGAACGCAAGCAGTTGCGCTTCGGCCCGGCGGGGGTCGAAGTCATCGGGAAAGCGGCGCGCGGATCCGGATCCAAACACCAGCACCTTCACGCCGGCCCGAGCGGCGCGCCGGGTCATGGTCGAAACATACCGCTCCAGCACCCGCAGATCGGCCGTCGGCCCGACCACCGCCAGCGAACCCGGCATCATGCAGTTCGCCGCCTCGCAGGGAAGCGGCACCCGTTCCAGATCGGCCAGCGACGCCTCGAAGGCGGCATCCTCCGCCAGCGGCTTGAGCAGTTCGCCGACCGACGCTTCAAAATAATCGAATCCCGCGTCTTTGATTAGCGCGGCCAAGGTTAGTGGGGCACAGACTCCGATGCGCATGACGTCTCATCCTTGTGCCGGGGTGCCGACACGCTACGCAACGATCCAGTCCAATTCCGTTGTGCCGTCAGGCGCGGACCGCACGTCGGCCACGCCCGCCGCAGCCGTGGGCGACGGCAGCATCATGATCTTGAACGTCGTTTCGACACGCCCCAGAGCCGGAAGCCAGCCGTAGGTCGGCGTGTCGAAGAGGCTCCCCATCCGCACTTGCCGCTCCAGGGGAGCGGGGAAGGGGGAATTGGCGAACTCGACGCCACGGGCCAGCGTTTTGGCAGCCCATGGCACGCCGCCACGGCAATGGTTTTCCTCCCAATCGCCGGTCCACGGGAAGTCGCTACGCCGCCACTGGTAGACCACGGCCACGCCCAGTTTGGGATTGAGCATCGAGGCCCATGCATCGTCGCGAGTGACGTCCATCCGCATGGCGGCAAAGTCTCCGCTCCTCCGGTAGCGCCTGTCGATCCGTCGCAGGTCCACCTGCTCACCCGCCACGCCCGGCGCCATCGGCCAGTCAAAAGTGGCGCCCGGCACCAGCCGCGGCTTGTCGCTGAAAGCGGTCGGAATCACCTGCCCTTTGTCGGCCGAGAGGTCCAGAACTGTGACGCCCTTCTCCAGGAAGGGGTCGCTGAACGAACCGTGTTCGCACACGGTGAACGGGCGGTCGAAGTCAAGCAGGCTGCGGATCGCCGTGGTCACGGTGATCACGTGTGAGCCTGTACGCGTCTCGTAAGTCCGTTCGACCACCATCCCCTCTTTCAGGAGTGCGCAGCCGAGGGTCAGTTTGGAGAGAGACCGGGTTTCACGGCGCCCCAGTTCCTGCCAGCGGCTGACGGTCACCTCGCCGTGGGTGTCGAGTCCGGCCGCCGCTTCGGCCGCCGAGGGATCGCCAAAGTGGCCCAGGCAGAAAATATGCCCGGCCGCCGAGGCGAGCAGCGAGCTGCCGCCGAACGCGGCCGCGTTTCGTTTGGCGCGGTACTGCCACGGTTCGACGGTTTTCCAGACCGGGCGCCAGAACGGGTTGATGTCAGGTTTGGCCGCCAGCGTCACTGCAGCCAGGTGGCCGCCGCCCTCCAGGATGGTCAGTTCGACCTCGCCGCTGCCCACCTGCCACGCCCGGCGTTTACCGAACGGTTTGCGTGCAATACTCATGTCCTGTCTCCTTTTGAGGCGCTTGCAAAACCTCCTTCGTCGGTTCTGCAAGCGCCGGTTTCAGGTTTCAGTGTTCAGGTTTCAGGAAACGCGCAACTCACTGTGGTTGAGTGAGATGCTACCCGAAACCTGAAACCTGAACACGCCGCTTGCAAAACAGGGTTTTGCAAGCGCCTCACACAACAATGTCGCGTGTTACCTTCAATACGCATGAATCGCAAGCCCGGAGCGGAGTTTGGGCTCGAACCAGGTGCTTTTCGGCGGCATGATCTGGTCGGCATCGGCGATGTCCATCATCTCGCGCACAGTCACCGGGAACAGGGAGAACGCCACGGCGTCGCGACCGGAATCGACCCGGTTCACCAATTCGCCGGAGCCGCGGATGCCGCCGACAAAACCGATCCGCTCGCTGGTGCGGGGGTCGTCGATTCCCAGCACCGGTGCCAGCAGTCGCGTCTGCAACACGCTCACATCGAGGCGGTCGACCGGCCCCGCCTCGAATGCGGGCCAGGCCAGCGTATACCACGCCCCGGCCAGATACATCTGCACGCGGCGCGGGCCGGAAGGTTCGGAACAGGCGCTTTTCTGAACGTCGAAGACCCTCGCCACGCGATCCAGAAACGTTGCGGCGTCCAGCCCGTTCAGGTCGGCCACACAGCGGTTGTAGGGAAGAATCCGCAGGTGCGACGCGGGAAACAGGACCGCCAGAAACCAGTTGTATTCCTCGCGACCCTCATGGCGGGGATTCTCCGCGCGGAGTTGCCGGGCCGCGCGCCAAGCCGAGGCGGCGCGATGATGTCCGTCTGCAATATAGGCCAACGGCACGGCGTTGAAGCGGTCGGTCCAGTCAGCCAGGCTGTCGGTGATGCGCCAGAGGGAATGACGGATGCCGTCGTCGGCGGTGAAATCAACAGCGGGGGGCATCTGGGTCACATCGGCCACGGCGGCGTCCAGCGGAGGGCTGTCCCGGTAGGTCAAAAATACCGGGCCGATGTGGGCCCGGAGGGTGAGCGTATGGCGGGCCCGATCATCCTCCTTGTCCTGCCGGGTCTTCTCGTGTTTGCGGATGATGTTGTTTGCGTAGTCGTCGACGTGGCAACAGACCACCACGCCGGTTTGACTGTGCGCGCCCATAACCTGGCGGTAGACGTAATAGCAGGGGTGCGGCTCACGAACCAGGGTACCGCGCTCCTGAAACGACCGGAACGCACGCAAGCCCTGCGCGTAGACACGGTCGTCATGGATGTCGAGGGTGTCGGGAAGATCGATCTCGGGTCGCGAGATATGCAGCAGGCTTTCGGGGTTGTCCGACGCCAGCGCGCGGGCCTCCGCCGTGTCGACCACGTCGTAGGGAACGGCCGCCACGGCTGCCGCTTTCCCCGGAGCGGGAACCCAGGCCTCAAAGGGGTTGACCTGCATCGCCGCGCGCTTTCTCAGAAACCGACGTTCACAACCGGCACGAAGGGAACCCGCGCTCCGCGGATGACGTTGATCACGCCGATCTGGAAACCGCGGAGCAGGTTGGCGCGATTGATCAGCCCGACCTGAACGCCGTAGAACTCGTCACTGAGGTTTAGCAGACCGACTTGCAGCCCCTCGCCGCAACGGGCGTTGTTCCACCCCGCCACCTGGACGCCCGTGAGCAGTCCGTCCACATCGTTGTACAGACTGACCTGCAGGGCGCCGACGCGATCCCGCACGAGATTCCCCAGCACGTTCGCCTGCACGCCATACATGTAGGTGGACAATCCGATAAAGCCCACATCCAGGCCCGTCACCGAATCATTGTTCCCGCGCGGCAGGTTGATGCGAATACCTGCAACATCGACGGTGCCCTCCTTCTGTGACCGGAAGGCGATCGAGATCGGACGCGCGTCAAACGCGGCGTCGACGCTTAGAACACAAGCAACCGCGACGGCGGCAACCCAATAAACGTGCTTGATCATGGGACAACCCCTACTGTATGCATTAGCCCTTTCGCCCGCCCGTGCGATATGGCGAAAGGGTTAAACCGTTAGAAAACCCCCCAGGGAAGGATCCGGTATTCAGCCCCCCCCTTAAGGACATGGAGTTACTTTACAGCTTGGAGCAAAATCCATCAACACAAACTTTTTCGGAAACTTATTCCTCAGCGCGCAGCAGCACAAAACGACGCCCGCACGGCGCGAATCTGCAACAGCAGGGCGAAGCGTCTCGGTGAGCCGAAGCCGAATGTTCGCCACGGGGAGTTGCAAGAGCCTCGCTTCTCAATAAACCATGATCCCGATCTTTAGCAGCCGTCTTTTATCGATACCGATCCCGATCCCGACCCCGACGCCGATGGTTCCATCTCCAAAATAAGAATTGCTGTAAATCGGAATTGCAGTCGGGTGCAAAGCAGGGTATCATGTGCCCCATGAAGCGTACCATTCTCTGCTGCAGCATGGCGGTCGCCGTGGGGGCACTGGCGCTCGCGGGGTGTCGGCTGTCGGACGTGCGCGAATTCACCGTCCGCGCGCCCGGGGTTAAGAATGAAGCGTGCGTGCAGCGCGTGGCGCAGGCGCTGGCGGCGCTTGGCTCGGTCGACATGGGGGCGCTCCGGTTTGACCTGCAGACCGGCACGATCTTCATCCGCTACGAGTCCATGAATGTAGGCCGGAAGAACATCGAGCATGCGATCGCCCGCGCGGGCTTTGATGCCAACGACATCCCCGCGTCTGCGGCGGAGAGGGACGCCTTGCCCGAGGCGTGCCGCTGAGGCGCGGAATGACCGCAGACGTCCAGGCTTTTCTCGACGAACTCGGCTATGAGCGGGGTCTCAGCGGTAACACGCAAGCCGCCTATCGGCGCGATTTGGAGGCGTTCGCCGCCTTTCTCGGTCGGACCGGCGTCACGACGTGGGCGCCGGTGACGCGGGGTGCCGTGACCGCCTTTCTGCAGGACCAGCGCCAACGCGGCCATGCGGCCGCGACGGTGGCGCGGCGCCTGGTTGCCATCAAGGTTTTCTTTCGCTTCCTGGTGTCCGAAGGCCGCGTTCTCGTCGATGTGACCGAGACGATGGGCTCGCCGAAACGGGGCAGGCGTCTGCCGCAAATCCCGGACGAAGGAGATGTGGGCCGGTTGATAGACGGGTGCGCTCCGGACGGCAGACGGATGTCCGCGCGGGCCGAGGCACGGGAGGCACGCGACCGGGCGGTCGTCGAGTTGTTTTACGCGTGCGGGCTCCGGGTTTCGGAGTTGGCGTCGCTGAAGGTCGGCGATGTGGATCGCGAATCGGCTTTGGTCCGCTGCACCGGCAAGGGGTCGAAGCAACGCATCATCCCGGTTGGGGAAGCGGCGCTGGCCGCGCTGGGGCGCTATCTGGAACAGGCCCGGCCGGCGTTGTCTGCGGGTTGCCCGCAGGACGGCGCGCTGTTCGTCAACGGCCGGGGCGGTGGATTCACGCGGCAGGGCGTCTGGCGGCTGATCGTGCGGCGCGCACGGGCCGCAGGCATCCGCGGCCGAGTGACGCCGCACACCTTGCGCCACTGTTTCGCCAGCCATCTGTTGAGGCACGGGGCCGATCTGCGCGCCATTCAAGAACTGCTCGGCCACGCCGACATCGCGACCACGCAGGTCTATATCCACGTCGACAGCCGCCGCTTGCTCCAGATTCACCGCGAGTTTCACCCGCGGGCGTGAGGGTAAAAAACAAGTGATTTTCAGGTGTTCGTCAACCCAGGGTTGGGGGTGCCAAAACGAAATCTTAAAATTCTTTACGATTTGTATTGATTCTTCTGAAAAATACGTTACATTTGTAATAACACATGGGGTTTCATCCCCATCAAACCGCAACAAGGAGTTCATACCATGGCTAAGAAAGCCGCCCCTGCAAAGAAGGCTGCGACCCAGAAGGCCGCGCCCGCGAAGAAGGCTGCGCCTGCGAAGAAGGCTACAGCGCTGCCGACGACCAAGAGCCAGATTTTGGCTGCACTCGCCGTGAAAGGCGAAATCAGCAAAAAGCAGGCTGTCGCCGTGTATGATGCGCTGTTGGCGATCGCCTACGGCGGCGCGAAACTGCCCAAGGGAATCGTCCTCCCCGGGTTGGGCAAAGTCATCAAAGTGAAACGTCCGGCGCGTATCGGCCGCAATCCGGCCACGGGCGCCACGATCAAGATCCCGGCCAAGACGGTGGTCAAGTTCCGCGTGGCCAAGGCAGCCAAGGACATGATTCTGAAATAATCGTGTCGCGTTACTTCCGAAGGGTTGCGGCGTGTCATGCGCCGCGACCCTTTTTTTATGCGCGAGAATTGTCGCACCCCCCCATTTTGTGCTACCATGACGCTGCCTTTCAAAATCCATCAGATTCCGACACAAGGGGCGCGAGGGACGCGCAAGGGGATTGTATGCAAAGTCTTATTAACCATTTGAGCCAATTGCAGGAATTGGCCCTGATCCGTGATGAACACCGGGCCATGGGCGACGGTTCACACCTGAACCGGTTGAATGACGCGATTAACGAACTGACAGACAAATTGCCGTCCGATGTCAAGTCGCTCTATCAGCGGCTGTTCAAGAAGGACCATATCGTGCTGTCGCCGATGCATAACGGGTGTTGCACGATCTGCGGCATGCGGATGCCGATCAGTCAAGTCCAGTCGGTGCGGGCCTGCAAGGCAATGCAGAATTGCCCGAGCTGCGCGCGCATTCTGTATGAGGAGCCGGACGCCCCCCGCTGGGTCGGCGAGGCGCCAAGCCGGACCGAACCGCGAAAAGCGGGCATCGCCCGCTTTTCGGCCGAGACGCTGATGGCGCCGAATCTGGCGGTGAAGACCAAAGAGGACGCGATTACCGCGTTGGCGCAGGTGATGGCGGACGCGCATTTCATCGACAGCGCCGAAAAGATGGTGACCGGCGCGCTGGAGCGCGAGGGCGTGCTCAGCACCGCCATGGACAACGGGCTGGCCTTCCCGCATGTGCGCGGAGTGGAGGGGGGCGGCCTGACGTTGGCGCTGGGTGTGAGCAAAAAGGGCGTCCGATTCGGCGAGAACGACGTGCTGAGCCACATCATTTTTCTCATTACGATCCCCACCGCAGTCAGCGCATTCTATCTGCGCCTCATGGCCGGCCTGACTGAAACATTCCTGAAAGAACAGAATCGCGAATCGCTGTTGATGGCCGAAACGCCGGAGCAGTTGTGGAAAGCGTTGGTGAAGGCGACGCGGTATTCCATCAAGTGACGTGGCGCGGGAACGGTGTTCAGTTTTCAGCTTTCAGCTTTCAGCTTTCAGCTTTTCAATCGTGGGGTGAGGCATGCCGGATCAACTGGTGGTCGGGATTGACAACGGGACGCAGGGGACAAAATGCGTGGTGTACAGTCGCACGCACGGGAAGGTGCTCGCATCCGCCTACGCGCCGCATGATCTGATCGAAAACAGCCAGGGGCGGCGGGAGCAGGAGCCGCAGTGGTGGGTTGACGCCGCGAGCCGGACGCTGCAGGAGGTGCTCGCCGCACCCGGGGTCGATCCAAAGGCCGTCGTGGCCATCGGCGTCTCCGGACAGCAGCACGGCTGCGTGCCGCTCGATCGCGAGGGTCGTGTGCTCCGTCCCGCCAAATTGTGGTGCGATACCGAAACGGTGCCGCAGTGTGAGCGCATCACCGCGGCCGCCGGAGGCAAGGCCGCCGTGATCGCCGCCGTGGGCAACGCCGTGGCGGCGGGATTTACCGCTTCCAAGGTGCTGTGGCTGCGGGAAAACGAACCCGCGCTTTACGACCGGCTCGCGACGGTGCTCCTGCCCCACGATTACCTGAACTACTGGCTCACGGGCGAACGGAAGACCGAGTGCGGCGATGCGTCGGGCACTGCCTACTTTGACGTGCGCACGCGCACGTGGTCGGAGCCGTTGCTGCGCGCGATCGATCCGTCGGGCCGGCTGATGGCATGTCTTCCCGACGTGGTGGCGTCGGACGACCCGATCGGCACCCTCCGCCCCGAAATCGCAAAACAATTTGGTCTGAGCGAACGGGTCATCGTCTCTTCGGGCGGCGGCGACAACATGATGGCCGCCATCGGTACGGGTAATGTCGTGCCGGGTACGGTGACCGCCAGCCTCGGCACCTCGGGGACGATCTTCGCCTTTAGCGACGCTCCGGTGATCGACCCGGAAGGCGAACTGGCGGCGTTCTGTTCGAGCTCGGGTGGATGGATGCCGTTGATCTGTACGATGAACGTGACCGTGGCAACCGAGCAGACACGGGCGCTCCTCGGATTGGACGTCAAGGCGTTCGACGCCTTGGTGGCCCGGGCGCCGGCGGGTGCCGAGGGTATCCGGTTGCTCCCCTATTTCAACGGTGAACGCACCCCGCCCCTGCCCCGGGCGCGCGCGACGTTCAGCGGCCTGTCGAGCACTAACTTCACCCGCGAAAACATCGCCCGCGCCGCGATGGAGGGCGCGACGCTCGGGTTGCGTTACGGCATGGACATCCTCCGCCGGCTTGGCGTGGTGCCGCGCGAGATCCGCTTGGTCGGCGGCGGCGCCAAGAGCCCCATCTGGCGGCGGATCGCCGCGGACGTGTTCGGCTGTCCGGTGATTTGTCCGGTCAGCGCCGAAGCCGGTGCCATGGGCTGTGTGGTGCAGGCGATGTGGTGTGCCGACAAAGTGGCGGGGACCCCCGCGTCGATCGCCGAACTGGCGGCGCAGGTCATCCGCCTCGATCCGGCTTCCCGCACAGAACCCGGCCCCGACGCCGCGCGCTACGATGCGGTCTACCGCGACTATCTGGCGCTCAACGGCGCACTCGCCCCGCTGCATGCCTAACTCGAGGTGCCCATGCGGTTCTCCCTGTTCCTGGCGTTAAAATATCTTCGGCCCAAACGGTCGTTCACGTCTGTCGTGACGCTGATCTCTGTGCTCGGCGTGGTGCTGGGCGTGGCGATCGTCATCATCGTGCGCGCGGTCATGACGGGGTTTGGCGACATGTGGCAGCAGAAGATCCTCGCCTTCAAGCCGCATCTGACCGTGTCGGTGCCCGGCGGCGTGATCGAACAGGAAACGGCACTGTGTGACAGGATCGAAACGGTGCCCGGGGTGGCCGCTGCGTCGCCGAGCATCGAGACGCGGGTGCTGGCCGAATACCAGCACCGGGTGGTCGCCCCGCTGATCGTCGGGATCGATCCCGCGCGCGCCGCCAAAATGCTGCACGTGACCAACATGGTCGCCGGCACGTTTGATCTGACGGGCGACGCCGTGGTGTTGGGTGTGGACCTCGCCGCCGACTTGCAGGTGGGCGTGGGCGATACGCTGCTGGTCTACTCGCCGATGAATCTGGTGACGCCCGACGAGGTCTATTTCCCGGAGGAGCTCGAAATCCGGGGCATTTTCAACGCCGGACAGCGGGATTTCGACAGCGGCTTTCTGATCACCTCCATTGCGGTGGGACGTGACCTCATGGGGATGCGAAGCGGCGCCTATTCGGTGCATGTGAAGACGGACGAGCCGCAGAAGATCGAGGTGTTTCGGCGTGTCGCCCGGGAGGTGGCTGCGGTGGCAGGGCCGGCCTGTCTCGTGCGGACGTGGCACGAGGTCGATCGGCAGCTCTTCAACGCGCTGGCCGTCGAGAAGAACATGATGGCGATCCTCCTGATGTTCATCACCGTGGTGGCCATCTTCTGCGTGACGAACACGCTGATCGTGATCACCGTGCAGAAAACAGACGAAATCGGCCTGCTCAAGGCGCTGGGGTTCAGCTCGCGGCAGGTGATGATGGCCTTTGTGCTGCACGGGTGGATCCAATGTCTGGCGGGCGTCGCGCTGGGCATCGCACTGGCTTATCTGGTGCTCGCCAATCTGCAGCACCTGGTCGACGGCCTCGCGATTTTCGGGCTCGAGGTGTTTCCCAAGGGGGTTTACGGGCTCGACGGCATTCCCCAGCGGGTGGTTCCCCGTGAGGTGGCCGAGGTCGCGGTGCTGGTCATCGCCTTCTGCACCCTGGCGAGTTTCATCCCCGCCCGCCGCGCCGCCAACATGGATCCCGTGGTCGCGCTGCGGCGGGAATAATAACAGGCGGGTGAGTGTGTGAATCGGGGTCGGGGTCGGTATCGGTATCGGGGTCGAATAACACAGGCGAGACATATCCAGACACGGGCACTTTCGCATCTGGCATCGACTAGTGCCCTGCGTCGAAAATAACGTTGCTCAATTTTTTACCACGAAGGACACGAAGATCACGAAGAAAAATCTTTTTTGTATTGTTTCGTGATCTTCGTGTCCTTCGTGGTGATCATCATCCAGAAAACGATGGCTCCATGTGCTTCGATTTGTAGAAGCCTATTTACGATTCAGGGCACTAGGTGGTTGGACTAAGTGTAACCGACTAAGTGTGGCGATGAAGTGTTGCTTCCGCCTTTGCGAAGGCTACCACGGACAAGTCGCGCCGTTCTAGGCCCATCCAAACACTTACTCGGCTACACGTACTCGGATTATCCTTACGGTTGATCCCAGCACAATCCTCAATGACAATTCCCCACACAAACCCGGAAGCGCCCACAAAAACACACAAAAACGATTTCTTCGTTCTTCTTCGTGATCTTCGTGTGCTTCGTGGTTCATCTTGGTCGGGTTGAGGCGTTTCGGACGTAAAAAAGCGGCGTCGTGCGGAATACCGCTTGCCGCGCGCATTCCAGACGCTGCCGCCGGGGCGATGGAATTTCTAAACACTGAATACTGCGTTTGCAGAACCGACGCAGGAGGTTTTGCAAACGCCTCTTTAGGTTAATTCATCTCAATCACCACCGTGCGCATGGCCGGGTTGAGGAGGATCCGGTTGATCTCGAGCAGGCTGGGATAGAGTTCGGCGGGGAGGAGCGCGGGCACGGTCTGGATGCGGCGTTCGTAGCGGAGGCGGCTCGTGCCGTCGGCGGCGGTTTCGCGGCGGCTGATGCCGGTGACGGATCCGGCGTCGCCGGGGAGCGTCAACGTCACATCGGGGGGCTGCACGGGCACGTCGGTCGCACCGTCGGTCGCACCGCCGGTCGCACCGCCGGTCGCAACGCCGGTCGGAAGTGTGACGGTGCAGGTCCAAAGCTGTTCGTCATGACGATCCAGTAGCATCGGGCTGAAGCGGCGGTCGGCGCGAAGCGGAACCGCCGCCACCGGGGCGTCGGGGAGGAGGAGGGTCAGGGCGGCGCCGTCACGTACGGCGTAACGCGCGGCCCGTACCGTGAAAGCGCGATAGCCGGGATAGGCGTCGAGGTCGGTGACCAACGCGCCGACCGCCTCGGCCGCACGGGAAATCGCGCCCACCAGTTCGAGGTGGTGGCGGCGGCGCGCTTCGGGCGGCATCTCGGCGTAATCCCGGCGGAAGCTGCCGCAGGCGGTGCCGAAATACCAGTTGGTGACGGTGATGAGCGCGGTGCCGTCCGCGTCCAGCGTCAAATGCCAGTCGGCGCGGGAGCGGTCGCGCAAGGCGGGGTCGATCTCGACGCGCGCCTCGTTGCCGTCGAGCATCAACAGGGGATGGTCGTCAAAGGCGGTGGTGCCAGGGACGCTGTATTGGTCGCCGTCGCCCAGATAGAGCGGGGCGTTGCCGCCGCACAGGCGGGAGAGGAACCCGGAACGGCGACGCACCCGCACCAGCACGTTACTAAACCCGAAGACGCCTTCGAAGGGACGCGCGGCCGCGAAGAGGGAGAGGGGTCGCGCCCGTTGCGGGTTCACGAGGACGGGTTCGGCGTCAAACCCTGCGGCGCGGAGCATGGTCGCGAGGAGAATACCGCGGTCGGCGCTATGTCCGTAGCCCTCGGCGAGGGTCTGATCGGCGGAGGTGAGCGCCTGATCGGGCGGGAGGGAGGTGAACGTGGGGCCGGCGAATCGAACGGTTCGCAGCACGAAGTCGCGGATGGCGCGGATGGCATCTTCGGGAGACCCCGCTGTGCGGGCGATGGCCCGCCCCTGGGACGCGGCTGCCGATTGGCCCCGCATGGCGCGGGCGAAGGCGGCGCGGGTTTCGGCGAGTCCGTCATCGGGAGCGCCGGCCGCGGCGAGAAGGGTCGGATTGAAGGCCCACCAGGGCGGCAGCGCGGGTTCACGGACGGTTGCGGACTGGGGGCCGCAGATCCACCGCCGGATGGTGCGGCCTCCCTCCTCGTACACGGTGGCGACGATCGCGCTGGCCTCGAAGGTTCGGGTGTCGAAGGCGATGCCGGGGGGCGCGGCGATCTCAATCGTCTCGCGAGTGACGGGGTCAAAGCCGCCGAACGTGGCACAGATCGAAAAACGGGGGGCGTCGCGTTGGGTCATCCGGGTCACGGCGGTGATGACGCTGCCGGTCTCGACGCCGGGGAGGTTGACGACCAGGGATTTCGCGGCGGGGTAGCGGGGGGCGCTGCCGACCCAGGGCGCATCCATGCGGTTGATCTCCTTGTCGCTGACCGTGAACACCGCGCCGTTAGCATTCGAGACGGTGGCGCTGACCAGTTCGGCGGTCTGCCAGGCGGGCGTGTAGCCGATCATTAGCTCGGACCCGTTCTTCTTGCCGGCATAGGTGAGGATCTGCGTGACGCGCGTCTCGGTGCGGGTCCACGTGTGGGGATCTTCGAGGTCATAACGGGTGACGACATCCAGCACGCGCACATCGGGCTTGGCCGGGCCGCCCGTGGCGGCGAACGCCGGACGCCGCCGCGCGGCAACCTCCATCTCCTGGAGCGAGGCGCGGAGATCGCCGTATTCGGCCGGGGTGAATTCGGGCTGTTCGATCCGGAAGGTCAGCGCGCCGGTGAGTCGTTCGCCATCGGCGGCGGTGTCGAGGATGAAACGGACCCCCGAGCGGTCGAAGCGAGTCGGCTCGGGGATGCGCAAAGGCGCGCCGAGGGCGTCGCGCACACGGATCGAGACCGTCTCCTCAACACCACAGGCGATGCCGGTCTCGAGGATATAGTTCCGCTCCCGGAGGCCGGTGGGGCCGACGATGAAGTTGACGTACCCGAGTGACGTGCCGAGCCACGGCAGGCTGGCGAGGTCGACGCCGTCACCGCGGATCGGCCAGTCGAGCACGCGGCAGGTGAGGCGGACGGTCAGGGGTTGTGCCGTGTCACGGAGATCTTCGGGGCGGATGACACAGTCGAGGAGCTCGGCCCCGGCGAGACGGCCTTTGAGGACACCTTCGAAGAAGGTGCGGCGCGCGTCGGGCGTTTGGCGGACGAGATGGTTGCGATAGGCGGTGTCGTTGATGCCATCGAAGCGGAGCTGGGAGCGGAGGATGAGGGTGCCCGAGGCGTCGGCCTCGCCTTCAGACGCGATGTGGAGCAGGTTGCTGGCGGCGGGGATGACGGGCGAGACGCGGAGCGGGTCGCCTGCGGGCGTGGCGGCGAGGAAGCTGCGGTTGCAGAGGTAGGACGGGAGGAGGTCGCGGCTGTTTTCGTCGGTGGGGTCCATCAGAATATAGGGGGCGTCAGGGGTGGCAGGCTCGCGCGCGGCGGCGACGATGGCATGGTTGAAATAGGGGAGCGGAACGTCGGGATCGAGCTTGGCGCCGGCGTGGATCAGGACGGGGAACGCCTCGATGCCGTCGAGGCGCAAGAGGGCCACGAGAAGGGCGGCCTTGTCGCGGCAGACGCCGTAGCGGTTGGTAAAGGTCATGGAGACGTCGTGCGGCTCGTACCCCGGCGCGACCGCCTCGTCGGTGATTCCCATGTAACGGATCTGCTGCGAGACAAAGGTGAAGAGACGGCGGATCCGTTCATCGCGCGAATCGGCCCCGTCGGTGATCCGGGCGACCGTCTCGGCCATGGCGGGAACGGTGGCGTCGAGACGCGGCTGGCACAGGTCCCAATACCAACGGGAGACCGCAGGCCAGTCGGCGTGGGTGCTGAGCAAGAGCCGTTGCACCTGCGTGTGCAGCGGAGGCATGTCGGGTTCCTCGAACATGCGGGGAACATCGCGAACGGACCAGCGGTGGCGGGTGCGGCCGTCGGGGAGCGTTTCGGAGGTGGCGGCGACCGTGTTGGACACCGGGGATCGGAGCATCCGGTGGAGGAGCGGCAATTCGGGCGGAGCCGATACCTCATAGTCAAGCGCGAGGATGGGCGAGGTGTATTCGAAGACCGAATAATCCGACCAGGCATTGGCAACCTGAGCCTTGTAGGTCTTGCGCTGGGTCAGGATATGGCAGGTGTCGCCGACCTCGAGGCCGGGGACCGTCAGCGACAGGATCTTGTTATTCGGATCGTAAATGTTGGCGCCCATCTGGCCGGATTCGATCATGACGCGGCTCTGGCGCGCCACATCCACGGGGATCATCCGGCCGTCGGGCTTGTAGATTTCGGCGCGGGCGACGGTGGCCGTGCCGTAGGAGACACAGAAGAAGACGGAGCGCGTGCCGACCTCACGACGGCCTTTCTCGGTCAGAATGGTAACATACTCGTCGTCCCAGGCCTCGGAGGTGCCGTCGGGGTTGTACCGTTCATGGATCAGGTTGTAGGTGAGCACCGTGTCGGCGTCGGGAAAGCGCTCGCGCGTCACGGCGGACGCCCCGGCGACCACGGAGGCGGGGTCAGGCAACAACGGTTCAGACCGGACGGCGGCCGTCACGAACAAAAACAGGGCGATCAATACGGCTGGCGAGTGTGTATTCATGGGACTCTCGGAGTGGCTTTGGCTTATTACCGGCAGGGATCAGCACCGGACACAACACTATACGCGCACTTGCGGCAAAAGTGAACCCCCACCTATGAACACCCCCTGTTAATAACTTTATTTATTTTTGTTCGATTTTCCACTTGCGCAGCCTTACCCGATCATGTTAGATTATCTTTATGAAATGGAAGTTCTCTACCGTGCGGGGGAGAATCGTGTTAATTGAACAGCGGAGGATCATCATGTACAACAAGAAACGGTTGGGTCAGACCGCCGCCCTCTTAGTGATGGGCATGGCAGTCGGACTCGCTGGCAGCGCGTTTGCTGCGGACAGTCAGGTTCCGGTCAATTGGAACGTGTCGCCCATCACGAACGGCGCCTATCTGGAGACGTTCGAGACTGCGCCAACCTGGGGGGGACAGGAGGTGGGTGTCGCGTCGAAAAGCTCGCACGCGGGCGTGCCGTCACGTTTAAACGCGTGGTTTGCTGCCACAAATCCCAACAGCGTGCTGACCCTGCCGGGCGACGCCAGCTACACCAATACGTTGGAAAACGTAGGTAGCGGCGCTGTTTCGTTCGAGACCAGCCCCGTGTTCGTTGATGTGCGCGTGCTGTTTGTGCCGTTTGATGGCGCGCCGGATGTCGGCGATGCCAAGTTGGCCGTTTACGCCAGCGCCGCAGATAAGATTCATGTGGTGCACAACAGCGGTACGGCCACCAATACGTGGGTCGATGCTGATCTCCTCACCGACTGGCACCAATTGACCGTGCGGTTGGAGAGCGGTGGCACGTGCGCCGTCCTGTTGGACGACACACTGGTGGTCGACGCGCTTACGCCGATCGGAGAGGTTACCATCCTCGACTCGCTCGTTTTCACAGGCGAAGGATTCATGGACGATCTCTACGTCAGCCATGGTAACCCGCAGGCCTACCCGGGCGCCACCGATCCGGTTCCCGTGGCCGCAGCCCCGTTCGCCGGAAGCGCGTCGGTAGCCGCGTGGCTGGCTGGGAAGCTGTCAGAAGCATCACTGAACGCAGGCGCGAACTTCGCCGGTTTCGACCAGGAGAAGATGGACGCCGCCTATCTGCTCAATAAGCTGGACGGCAGCGCATCGGCTGCTGTGCCCCCCACCTACACCTTCGGTTCAGAAGAGGTCGTGGTGGTATCGGCGACCGAAGTGAACGTGAAGTGCTCCTTGACCGTGACTGGCGGAACGGGCACGCTGACCGGTCGCAGACTCCAGTTACTGGGAAAGAGTGCGATCGGCGGCACGTGGGAAGCGATATCGGGCAAGTATGTCGACGCCCCGACATACACCGATGAGGTAATCACGGTCACCTTCACCGGGATCAATTCCGCGAGCTACAAGTTCTTTAAGGCACAGATCATCGAGATCCCGTAACTCCGAAGGAGACATACTTATGAAA
>Ga0268276_1000164_pt1 | contig 80105 bp, 67 predicted proteins | sample saktaG_4_FD_190145 | JGI IMG/M metagenome (GOLD analysis project Ga0268276, IMG submission 190145) | Saline water microbial communities from Sakinaw Lake, British Columbia, Canada - sak_2010_1_5_45m | ecosystem: Environmental > Aquatic > Non-marine Saline and Alkaline > Saline ... | reverse complement strand
AAATAATACATATGTATGGTCACTACGTTCACACTTGCAAAACCCCAATTCAATAATAACAATATGTTACGAGTTTAGATATTAAAATATTAAACACTTTTTCCTGTTCTGTGTTAAACTTGGGTTATGATGTTTTTGAGGGAGGAGGAGCTGCTTATGCTGACAGTGTGTGGAAAGGATTCCAGTCATGGGAAGATGCAGTCAACAGAGTTGCAGGAGAAATGAAAATAGATTCGTTTGACATTTTCACAGAAGTTGATTATATTGAGGATGTGCCTTCTTTTGCAGGAATATTTATGGCTTATGATTACGGCCCAAGCGCAGCTACATCATCATTAATTGAAACCTATGATGATTTCACACCAAAAAAAGGCGTTGTGAAAATAAGAGGGCTTCCTGATTATGAACCGATGAATATAGTTGGAGCAAACCCAATTGTTTCACATGAAACAGGCCACCAGCTCATGTTTATAGAACACAGCACTTATTCAAACCATGTAATGTGTCCGGGAGGGGGTGCAAAAAACCCTTCAGACTTTGAAGCAAGAATCTTTATTGTGATGTACAATCTTGAGAATTTAACTCCTATGAGACCTTACACTCTTCCCTCAAAAAGCACCAGCATGACTAATATTCCTGTTTTTGATATGGGGAATTAGTCATTTCCGATTCCGGATTTTATAATAGCAAAATAATATACCTATGGAGTGAATTGACTGCGTCAATTTATGTTTCAACGCCCCGATACAGTCGTTCCCTATTAAATAATGCTTCGCATTTCATTGGGTAAACCTCCTTACCTGCCCGAAATATTTCAGGCGGGCGGGGCAGGCAGTTGATGCACTCCAAAACATCAATAAGAAAACATGCCACTCCTTTTGGTTGCGGTGAGTTATAAGTGTAAAACAATCACTTTTAACCCGTTAAATGTTTACCCCGTGAAATGCGGAGCATCTTTCTTTGGGGCGAAGCATATTTAACTGGGTCTTGATTGTTGCGCTGTGTGGAAATCATAAGTTTTCCTCAAACAAGAGTGTTTGAGTTACGTTTACGCTGAAATAATTTAAATGTTAACCCCGTATTTTAATGCGGGGACAGGAGGCCATACTACCAACTCAACCACTTCAGTGGTTTATTGGAAGCCTTTGGAGCAATTCGGGCATACAGAGTTAACGGCTGATTGCGGTGAGTCATAAGCGTAAATTTTCCTCAGACAGGAGTGTCTGAGTTACGTTTACGTTGAAATAATGTAAAGGTTAACCCCGCATTTTAATGCGGGGATATGAAACCGTACTACCACCTCAACCACTTCAGTGGTTTACAGTGCTGGTTAAAAGTAATTATTGTAATTCGTGTAATTAGTAGTTCAAAAGCATTTACCCCAATAAGCTCAACACATTATTCCGATCCAGCAAATCCACATCTTCAGGATTTTCAAGGAAATCCCGGACGTCATCGACGACATAGTCCCATTCAAGTTTTTTTAGATAATCGGCGAGAACCATCTTCCAGTTTTGCGGCGTCAACGGCGGTTCTTGCCACCCGGTCTGTACAAGCGCATTATTCAGATGCGTAAAATTGGGCTCCACTTTATCCGTCAAAGTGAGATACCAGATCAAATCATAAATATCCCGGCCTTTGGTCCATTTGCGGGTCAGCAGAGCGTGTATTTTTCCTGAAAACAGGGAAGCGATATGATAGTGCCACAAATGTAAAAAGAAATGTTTGCGGATAATCGTAGAATCGGTATCAGCGCCCGCGGGCGGATTGCAGTCGATTTCAATTTTGATTGGTAGTTTTTGATTTGATTGGGCAGCTAAACTGGTTTCCTGTAACAGCTCTTCAAATTTTAATGTCATGGATTGTATGGTGCGATCTGCATTTATTGACGATGAAAATCTATATCCGGCTTTGTTCAATCGGGTTTCAATTTTTTTGACAAGTTTCGGGAAATTGTAGTTTTGGGTGTTTTCAAGGGAAAAATCCAGATCGACGGAATATCGGGGAAGTTGGTATAAGAACCGCAGGGCCGTGCCGCCGACAAAAGCGAGGTTCTGAAAAGCGCCCGAGCGCTGCATGGCATATAAAATCTCAGCCTGGAGATATTCTCTTAACAGGTTTTGACGATGGAATCCTGCTGGAACGTTTTTAACAGTCTCGATAGCATGTTGTTTCATGAAAAATCCAAACCTTATTTGATAAATTTATTAAAGGGCGCCAACTGCATTATTCGATATAGTTTAGGACGATTGAACTTTCGGAGAAAACCGATCATTCTTTCTGCCGAAAGTTGGTCCAGGTTTTGAAACCTCATTTCTGCAATTCTGTCAGAAGTTGTTTCACCTTTCAGAAAGTAGAAAAAATCAAGAATGGCTTTTTCGGGGTAGGCAATCGAAATTTGATGCGATCCCTGATCCATGAGATAATACCCCCAGAAATAATCCGCGCTGATATGATGATAACGGAATCTTCCGAATGGATTGGTGAAAAATTGCCCGCGATCCGTCGTGACATTTGTAACTGTAAAGACGCCTTCAGGAATGAGATTGTAAAAAAAGAGAGCATAAGTCAGTGAAATATATGACGGGTACACCAGCCGGTTTGCAATCAATTCGCTTGATGGCGTTTCTTTTCGATAGGGTGCGCAAAATGTATAAATGCCCCTGCGGAGTTTAATGAGCTTTCCTTGCATCACCCACTGGTATAATCTATTCTGAATGTTGCGGCTTCTTGCCTCTCCGACAGAAATACTGCCGGATTCAAAGATAATCTCGTTGCCGAACCGTTTGAGGAAGTCTTGCCATTTCATTTCAATAACTCATTGTTAACGATGAGTAAATGTAATGAATTGCAAGGAACAGGTCAATAGTAAAATGTATGGATTTGATCTAATAACAAGGATTAACGAATGATGATTTAGGAGCAGCCCCATGTTTCAATTTGAGGATGAATTCCGCCAAAGCAAAGGGTAACCCCGCATTTTAATGCGGGGATAAGAAGTCGTAGCTCCCCCTCCTCAACCACTTCAACAGGTCCCCGGATTAAAATCCGGGGCTACTCCTAAATACTTAATGGTGAAACATTGTATAAAGCAACTTTGCGAAAAGTTATTTTATCAGATTACCAAGTTATAACGAAGCAAGATAAATACTGTTTTAACAGCAATTATTGCTGTATTTCTAATTATCCTGCAAAATATCTGATTATTCTCCATGTTTTACTTTTATTCCAGTAAAAATCCTTGAACATTGCCGGTTTATACTTGACCGGCAAGATTTTCGTATTCATTTGATCGGTGGTATGAACTTATTAAGAAGAGTTTTCTCCCGGAAGAAACGAAAGAAATTTTTACTTCGCTCATAGAACAAAGGCGTCAGCTATTGAAAATGTAAAAGCTTGTTTTTCTCCTCAGGCCGGGATCTTTTTACGACGAAAGAAAATTAAAGGCTGCACATAATCATGAACAGCCTTTAAATTCAAATGCTTTAATGAATCTGAGATTATTTCTTCTTTTCCGGTGCTGGTGCTGGTGCCTGAGGACACTTTGCCTTTTCAGCCTCTTTCAGCTTTTCCGGTGCGGGCGCCGGTGCTTGAGAACATTTTGGTTTTTCAGCCTCTTTCAGCTTCATCTCTTTGTACTTCATTTTTTGTTCAGGAGTAAGAATATTTATTGTCTGAACTTCCCGGTCTTCCTCGATCTTTTGTATCGCATTTTTGTCGACCGGCTTTTCCACGGTTGCTTTGCTCTTCAGTGCTTTGATATCCGCCGCCGCTTTTTCCCAGATGGGCTTAATCAGTTTAACCTGCTGTTCGGTCAGATTAAGATCCTTTTTCAAACATTCTAAAGGATCATCGACTTTTTTTTCAGTTTGTGCCAAAACAGTAAAAAAAGAAACTAAAAATACAGTCATTAAGATAACCATTTTTTTAGCATTCATTTTAAACTCCTTCTTTTATGGGTTTGTTGTTATGGGATTAGTATAAAAACATATTTTCAAGAAGCTGGTGTAAATTTATATACAGTAATTTCATTTTACAATAAAAATAGGATATTTTAGAAATTTTTAAAAGCATACACCGTATCACTGAAATTTTTAAGGATCTATTTTGTAGATATCGAATATATTAATTTTACTAGCCATGATATTCCAATATTGCTGTGCGCATGGTGATTCTCAGCATCGTAATGAGAGGTGGGTTTATGATTAGACTGCTCTGCAGTGCCGACATGACAAAAAACCTGACTTTTCAGGGCACAGCCAGGAAGATCTAAGTTGAGTTTTGGTAAGAATGCTCCAAAGACGTTATTTTAGGGGGAATAGTGACGAGAAACCGGGTATTCCCAGAGTGACTGATATCTCAACCAGAAAACGCCGTCGCTATCGAGGTGCCAGAAAGCGTTTGCCGGAGATCAATAATTACTTATATTTAATTGAATCCACCCGATTGGCAGACGCGGCTTTTAATGACTGAAATACAACAATTAAACCGGTAATTACGATTAAAATTACCAGGGGGACCAGAAACAGTCCAGTTTCCGTGCATTTGGCAAAACTGTTCAAGTAGCGCTTTATTTTAAAAAAAGTGAGTGGCGGTATTTGCAAGGTTCATGTAATTCATCCGGGCAATTATCATAATTATGAAAGCGATGATAGTTATAACAGAGCTTATATTCAATAATCGTAATGATGATTAATTACAGGAGTAAGAGATGGAATTAGAACACAAAGTACTGGAAGCCATGAAAAAAGCGGGAAAACCAGTGAAAGCGGGCGACATTGCCGAGATGATTAATGTGGAAAAAGCACATGTGTCCAAAGCAATAAAAGTACTAAAAGATCAGGGCAAGGTGGAATCTCCAAATGTTTGTTATTACAAACCGGTAGAGTAAAACCTGTCTTTTCTACCGATAAAATCACTATCAACAGAATTTAATGGCAGCCTGTTTGCACTTACCGTATCCAAACATCCCGGCATGTTTGGATAAATAGGCTTGCCCCACGCAGCCAATATACCTATCTTTGCATAGGAGGGTAATATGAAATCCAAAAACATACTCAGAATAGCATTAATCATTTTCCTGCTCGTAACATTTATCTGGGCCGGTGATATTCAGGTGATTGCTCACCGGGGCTTTTCCGGTATCGCTCCCGAGAATACTATGGCTGCGTTTCAGGCGGCAGCCGACCTTGGCGTCGGCTTCGAGCTCGATGTTACTCTCAGCTCCACCGGTGAAGTAGTGATTATCCATGACGACACAGTTGACCGCACAACCAACGGCCAAGGAGCGATCGGTGATTTGTCCCTGGCTGAGATCAAATTGCTGGATGCGGGGAGCTGGTTTGGCGAGGAATTTGCCGGAGAACGGATTCCTACTCTGCGCGAGGTGCTTGAGCGTTTTGGCGGCGTGGTCCCGATTGATATTGAGATCAAGGATCGCACGCCCCATGAGCCTCTGGCAGATGCGGTGGTTGCCGAAATAGAAAGAACGGGTATGGTTGATCAGGTTTTTGTCACCGCTTTTAATCCATATATGCTGGTCCGTGTTCGGGAGAAAAATCCCGATATTCGCCGGGGCATGCTCACGGGAACATTCAAGGACGAAGATTTGATTTTGATTAAAAAAGTGATCCTTCGTCGCCTGTTATTCCGTGGCAAAGTTAAACCTGCCATCATCGCGGAGGAGCAGGTTCGTATCAGGAAGCACAAGGTGAAACGATGGCACCGTCACGGCTACGAAGTGCTCGTCTGGACGGTGAACGATGAAGCGGAGATGCTGCGAATGATCGAGGTCGGGATAGACGGTATCATTACTGACCATCCCGATGTACTTCTGAAGCTGCTAGGAAAAAAGTGATAAATTCATGCCGATAAAGTCCATAGTTTTCGGCCCAAGGCGGTCTATGAAATTCATGCGATTGATCTGGGTTTTGATTCCTCTGATTGGTTTTAAAATAACTGTATCCGCCAACGAACCGATCAGATTTTTTCCGGAACTGGCGGAGTGGGGCGCCAGCGGACTTGTGTTTTATACCGCGATGTGGCTTGATGGCCAACCGGCCTGGAGCAGCAGAACCATTTCAAAACAAGTGACGGATAAACCGTTTCATGAAAACACCGTTTCGAGCTCAAAACTCTATGCCGCGGCCGGTGTGACGGCGCTGGGAATTGGCCTGATCCCGAACAGTGACGGCTGGCTGGATCAATCCGCTTATCATCACTCCAAAGGATTGGTCGAGGCCTTATCAGCCACGTATTTATTCACCAACGTGGTAAAAAACATTGTCGGCCGAAAGCGCCCGTGTTTCAGCAATTATCCGGAAGAAGATATTTTTGATGCGAATAAATCCTTTCCATCGGGGCATGCGTCGATCAGCTTTGCCATTGCCAGTTATAGTTCGCTGTATGTGCTGGATCATTTTGGTGCCAGCAGCGGAAATAAAACCGGACAATGGATTTATGCAGCCGGAAGCCATGCCCTGGCTGCGTATGTGGGTTATTCACGCATTATGGACAACCGTCACTTTGTATCCGATGTGATTGCTGGCGGTCTGCTGGGCAGCGGCATTGCCTGGCTGATTTATGACTATCAGGAACAAAAGTTGTCTGAAAAAGAAACGACCGGCGATGTCTCAAAATCGGTGGTTCCCTATTTTGTTACCCTTTCAATACCGTTCTGATTTCAGACGTATTTATTCTTTATCCTGAATTGAAATCATCTTAACTTAAGATGATTAGTGGTTGTTGTTATTTTTTATTTCGGAGAATTTTGTGAGAAAGAATAATCGAGTCGCTATTAAAATATTCTGTTTTGTATTCATTGGTCTATTGATAACCGGCTGTGCAACGATGTCCGTTCAGAAACCCAGATATGATTACCGGAATATGGACCATTCCACAAAAATAGTGCACAAGAGAGTCGGATAATGTTTGCAATGTCGTCGTTGTAGAGACCTGAGTTATAACCTTTCAGGAGTGAAGAGATGCCAGAAATCTGGGGCGTTGCCATAGAAGTGCCAGCAAGGTACTGATAAGAATTACTTCTCCATGTAGACCAGATATCGTGCATATCATTGTTTGGATATGGATTAATTCCTCCTGGTGCTGTAACATCAATATGATTACCCGTTTGCGAATAATATGAGCGGAGGTCGCTATCTGTAGTAGCACCAACAGCAATGACATTATTATCTAATGCAGCTGGATACATTGTTGGGTTTCCATATTGATACCAGTTTCCCATTGCAGCACAAGAGACACGGTTCATCTTATAAGCATATGCAAATGCCATTCGAACTGTTGAGGTAATAGATGTACGGCCCAACTATGATTCATGACATGCACACCTGCATTAACTGCGTTTGTTAATTGGTCGGCAACAACCACATCTCCCAAGTAGGTGCCGTAACCGTTAAAGATTTTTCTTGAATTTATCTGAGCATTCCAATCTACTCCTCTCCCCCCTGCATTATTGTTAGCTTTTGCTGCAGCAATGCCTGCCACATGTGTTCCATGCGACCAATATGGGTCAGAGCCAGACGCATCAAGTGCATCACCGGAAATTTTTCCTAAGAATTCAGTATGAGAAATCTCAACGCCAGTATCAAAGATGCCAATCTTGATTGACGAGCTTCCAGTGAAGATTCCCCATGCCTGTTCGGCTTTTATGTCGGCCCCTGTCGTCCCGCCAGATTGACCCGTATTATTCAAATGCCACTGGTTCGTGTATGTTGGGTCAGCAAACAACTTGGCGTCCATGTTCTTCTCTGCAAACAATATTCCGGGCACTCTTGAAAGAGCAGCAATGACTGAGTCTATTTTCGATTTATCGGACACTTGAATTCTGAAGATTCTCGAGAATCTCGGAACGCTCACAAGTCTTCCATCTTCGGAAGTTCTAATAGTGTCGGTTTCGCTGAAGTCAGTGAATGCTTTTACGAGTCTATCTATATTAAATTGGCTGAATACTTGGTGAAGTGGTAAGGATTTAATTGTAAGGCGTTCTACGAGCACAGCGTCTCTCTCACCGGCTGGAAATTCCAATATTGATGGTTGTATGTAAACCAATATCTCCCGATCAAGGTCATTGAAAGTTTGGGTCAAAGCAGTTCCGCCCCCAAGCATCCACATCAGAATGAGGAACGTTCCTGCAATGCTCCCACTGAGATTTAAAAGTCTAAGTTTCTTCATGTTATTTTCTCCTTATTTAAGAAAGGTTGTCAATACAGTAAGTTTTCGTTATTCTTTTCCATTCATATCTCGATCACCTCCTTTCAATCAAAAATAGTCAAAAATCAATTGTTGTTTGTCCGAGACATCCTTCCTCATCATCGAGAGTCTTCCATTGACAGAGATCGAATCCGTATAGAAAAATCTATTCTCGTTGACCAATCACATGTATACCCTGTCGTCTCGCCAAACGATGCAATGCTTTGTGAGTTTTGAATGACTCATTTTCCTTTCGAGCAAAAGCCTTGAATGACCACAATGATCCTTTTTTACAAAGGGAGCTACATTGTTCGGTGTGTTAGCCGAAGCGCCCATGCTATCGGACCAAGACAAATTTCTTCGTGTCAACAAATCCATCAGCGTGCATTCTGTAAAAATAGACTCCCGTTGACAGACTACGCGAAGCAAACTTTATTGAATACTGTCCAGAAGTAAGATAATTCTCCACAATTGTCTGGACTCTCCTGCCAAGCGTATCAAAAACATTTATCTTGACATGCGACGACCGCGCAACATCGAATCGAATGATAGTTTCAGAGTTGAATGGGTTCGGATAGTTTTGTCGCAGTGAGAATGCGCTTGGCACGGTGCGGCCCGCTGCATCATCCACGGCAGTAATAATATTAGCATAGCTGAAAACGCCATCACCCCAAGTGCCAAAGTAAATATTGTCAACACCTTCATTTTGTAATACCAAAAGTTCCTTTACACCATTTATTAGTTTGTTAGCATGTGCAATAGTATCCCATGATGACCCCTCATTGGATGATCTGTAAAATAATAGTCTTTTAGGCTCTCCAGTAGAACCGGACGCGTACAGAATTGTATCTCTGCTCAAGGCGAGACCTCCAAAAGCTTGCCCTTCAGAAGGGGCAAGAACAGGAAACCAATTATCCCCTCCATTATCTGTTTTAAGGACAGCTCCCATTAGCATTCCTACATACGCGATATTGGCATCAGATGAATGGAGTGCTATTGAAAGGAACGCATCGTCCCATGAGATGTTAGCAAGTGAAACATGTTGCCAAGATTCACCAAACATAGTAGATTTCAGAAGGAACGGTGCAAAGAAGAAAGTTTGACCACCCGCCCATATCACATTTGGTCTATTTGCGTCAATTTTGATAAAAATAAATTCCAAAACATTCCAGTGGTCACCATACACTCTACGCCAATTTATACCACCGTCGTTGGACTTTGCCACCGCTCCTCCAACGCCAAACATGATTTCGGGCTGGGATTGCAACATATCGATAGACAACACTTGTTTGTTTTCGTCAAAACCATCAGCGCTGCCAAAGCCATTCTGATATGGAAACCAGTTCACACCTGTATCAATAGATTTGAACAATGAAATTGTATCACTACCCATGCCAGTAATTAGAACACTAACGATAAATGTCGAATCATCTAAAACCAGAAACGACTTTGTATGTTTGGATTCCAGGCCGAGGGAAATCCACGTCGTGTCAGGGAAGTCAATACGCTTTCTAAAGACACCGTTACTAGTACCTACGTACAGGAATCCATTGTGAGCACGTAACACCTCTATTGTTTTTCCTCCTAATCCGAGATACGACCATTGTGAGTATGAGAGATTGTAGAGCAAAATTTCAACTGTAAAAATGACAACTATAAAGAATCGTTGCTTCATAGATTGAATCTCCTTTCATTCTAGTGATCGGCAAAGTTACCTCCGTAGCAGCTTTGATATCCGTCCCACCTAAGCCAAAAAGCATTTTCTTTACTTTGGTTTCATTACCAGATTGCAATTGACAGAAATATACTCCGGGACTGACTTTTTTACCGAATTTATCCCTGCCAGCCCAATAAAGTCCATATACCCCTGAAGATTGTGAACCTGTTTTCAGCACATTTATTTCCTGCCCCAGGATATTGAAAATCTTGATGTTGATATTCGTTGATTTATTCAGTTGATAGGATATTATTGTTGTCCCTGAAAAAGGATTGGGATAATTCTGGGCTAAATGAACCGTAGCAAAGGATGAGATCAAGGTGATCAATTGCGGTCGTTACACTCAACCGGTAGTCTCCCAGAGTATCAGTAATTGTAGATGTCGAATCGCTCTGGTTAATAAAGGTTACTGACGCAAACTTGACCGGTGTTGCAATCTCGGTGAAAACATTGCCCTGTACGTTGAAGGTCTGACCGTTAATTTGACGCAGAATTATCAATATGAAAAGATAACAGAGTTTCGATCGACAGGATCGTACTAAATCACAGATAAGTACTTCTCTGAAAAAACTGGTTATTAATGTTTCCCTGCAGCACATCTTCATAATCTTCTTTTACTCTAAATATCATTGTAGCGATTTGTATTATGATTGTCAATAGGTCGATGAAAAAATATGTTCAATAAAATTGTTTTTTAAAATGTGTGTCCGACTGAATAAAAAACGCGCTAATTTGTAACTTTGCTGGTATCTAACTATAGATATTTCACTTTATCAAAATTTATATTCCATATCTTGAACGACATATCCGATAAGTCATTGATGAAATATAGATTAGGTTGATTGGCTGCCTTAAGCGTTTCATTTCAATGTAGCCTATGCTTTATTTCTCCTTTATCCTGAATCCAAATCATCTTAACTTTAGTCGATTAAATATTGTTGATTTTTTTGTTTTGGAGAAATTTTGTGAGAAAGAGTAATCGAGCCACTATTAAAATATTCTGTTTTGTATTCATTGGTCTATTGATAACCGGCTGTGCAACGATGTCCGTTCAGAAACCCAGCTATGATTACCGGAATATGGACCATTCCACAAAAATAGTGCATAAGAGAGCCGAAAAATTTGCCAGGAATTGTGTCCATAAAGGTGAACCGGTTAGTGTATCTCGTGGATTAAAAGTCGACAGCGTGCTGGTAAATCGTCGGGACAAGCAGATCGATGTCTATTATAACTGGATTCTGGGGCAGGTTCCTTATCGGGAAGAAAACGCCCGGCAGGTCTATGATGCTTTGCGGAAGAAACTGGGGCGGCGTTACCGGAATTATGATTTGCAGATTTATTCGAAGAAGTTTCCGGTGGAGGAACTGGTTCCCAACTACTATCGGTCAGATATTGCCAAAATGGATCAAACCCGAATGGTGCAAAAAACGGAGAAGACAGCGCCGATCGTCCGCAATATCAGCAACCCCTGGCGGCCAACCGCCGGGCTGTATCAGCGGAATATTGCTCTCTGGCACAGTCACGGCTGGTATTATGAAAACAAACTCAATCGCTGGGAATGGCAACGGGCGCGGGTATTTCAGATCGTGGAAGATCTGTTTCCCATGTCCTTTACGGTCCCCTATCTGATTCCCATGCTGGAAAATGCCGGGGCAAATGTGTTTATTCCCCGGGAACGTGATTTTCAGACCAAAGAAATAATTGTGGATAATGACTCCAGCAGAGTCGGGTGTGATTATATTGAGAATCTTCAGGACAGCAGTATCGTTTTTTATTCAGGCGCGGAATCCAGTGGATTTGGAATCGGGAAACCGCCCTATGAATCGGGACAGAATCCGTTTCTACAAGGCACGTATCGATATTTTAAGGCGGATACAATTGAAACCGCTGCCGTTGAATTCGTTCCCGATATTCCGGAAACGGGAAATTATGCGGTTACGATTGCCTACAAATCGTTGGCAAACAGTATTGACGATGTCAGGTATACGGTTTTTCATACCGGTGGTAAAACTGAATTTCTGGTCAATCAAAAGATCGGTAGCGGCACCTGGATTCATTTAAGTACATTTTTATTTAAAGCCGGTAAAAATCCGGCAATCGGGAAAGTTGTCGTTTCCAACAAGAATCAAAATCCAGGTGGAATTATCACAGTGGACGCGGTCCGTTTCGGTGGCGGGATGGGTAATATTTCCCGCAACGGTCAAATCAGCGGCCGGCCCCGTTATGCCGAAGCTGCCCGGTATTACCTGCAATACGCCGGTATGCCGGATACACTGGTCTATAATCTGAACGGCGATTCCATCGATTATAACGATGACTATCAGTGCCGGGGCGAATGGGTGAATTATTTGAAAGGCGCACCCTTTGGCCCGACGAAAAATCCCGATACCAAAGGGCTGGGAATTCCGGTTGATCTGTCGCTGGCGTTTCACACTGATGCCGGCAAGACCCGGAATGATATTGTCATCGGAACACTTTCGATTTACAATACCGACGGCGCCGACACGACGTATCAATTTCCTGATGGACAATCCCGCTTGGCCAACCGCGACCTGGCAGACATTTTACAGACACAGATCGTGGATGATATTAAAGTCAAATACGATCCGGTCTGGAACCGGCGGGCGCTTTGGGACCGGGGTTATTCCGAAGTCTGGCGGCCCAATGTTCCGGCCGTCTTACTGGAATTACTCTCCCACCAGAATTTTCTGGATATGAAATTCGGCAATGATCCGCGGTTTCGTTTTGACGTGAGTCGATCGATTTATAAAGCATTTTTGCGATTTATTGCCGCAGAATACCAGACGGAATATGTTGTACAGCCGCTGCCGGTGGACCATTTCCAGGCGTTACTGGTCGATAAAAACAGTGTCCGCTTGAAATGGAGACCGACGTCCGATCTGTTGGAACCGACGGCGCAGGCCGATAAATATATCGTATATACCCGGATTGGGGACAACGGATTTGATAATGGACGGCTGGTCAACAGTAATGCTGTTACATTTAAATATATCAAACCCGGTGTGATTTACAGTTACAAAGTCACCGCTCTGAATGATGGCGGGGAAAGCTTTCCATCGGAGATTCTCTCGGTTTGTTACGTGGACAGTCTAAAAAACCCGGTATTAATTGTCAATGGCTTTGACCGAATTGCGCCGCCGGCCACCATCGAAACCGAGAAATATTTAGGGTTTGCCAATTTCTGGGACCAGGGTGTGCCGGATGGATATGATATCGGGTTTATTGGCGAACAGTATGATTTTCTGGACGAATCCCGCTGGCTGGATGATGACTCGCCGGGTCATGGCGCCAGTTATGCGGATTCAGAATGTAAAATAGTGGCCGGGAACACCCATGATTTTGTCATAAACCACGGAAAATCAATTGTTGCCGCCGGCTACAGCTTTATGTCGACCAGCGATGAAGTGGTTATGGATGGCGATCTCGATATTACGATGTATAATATGGTTGACCTGATAATGGGCGAAGAAAAACTGACTGACGGACCCAAGCCCTATTTACCAAAACAGTTTGATGTGTATCCCCATGGATTGCAGCGGAAGCTGGCAGAGTATTGTCAGTCCGGCGGGAATCTGTTTATATCCGGCGCCTACATTGCCACCGATCCGTTTATTTATGTCCAGGACGATTCAATGTCCATTAAGTTTGTCGAAGACAATTTGAAATACCGCTGGCGGACCAATTATGCCGTGAAAACCGGTGGGGTATATTCGGTGGAACCAGCATTTATGGCTTTTGGTGAATCTTTTCAGTTTAATACGGAATTGAATTCGTTTATTTATGCGGCAGAGGCGCCCGATGCTATTGAACCGGTGGATTCCACGGCGATAACGATCTTAAGATACGGCGAAAACAATACCAGTGCCGCAGTTGCTTATTCCGGAGAACACCGGGTGGTCGCATTCGGTTTTCCTTTTGAAACAATCCTGAACAAGGCCGATCGCGATAAAGTGATGCGGGCGGTATTGACATTTTTTGAGCGGAAATAATGCAAAAGTATAAAGCATTTCGTTATTATTTGGTGATTGGATTATGTATCCTGGTATTGAGTCCGATTAATGCTGCCGAGCGCCCCAAAATCGGGCTGGTTCTATCCGGCGGTGGTGCCATGGGATTTGCCCACATCGGTACCTTGAAAGTGCTGGACTCACTACAGATTCCCATCGATTATATTGCCGGTACGAGTATGGGCGGTATCGCCGCCGCCCTGTATGCCGTGGGCTATACGGGCAAAGAGATCGAGCAGATCGCCCGGACAGTGGATTGGCAAAAAACCTTTACCGACCAACCATCCCGCGGGAAGCTGCCCTATTTTCAAAAGCAAGACGCGGAAAAATACCAGTTTGAGCTCGGTATTAAAGATTTCCTGCCACTTGGTCCCGGAGGTGCGATTGTGGGGCAGAATATTATGCTGCTCTTTTCAAGACTGGTATTCGACTATGCGGATGTATCGGATTTCGACAGCTTGCAGATGCCGTTCCGTTGCATGGCAGTGGATTTGATTACCGGCAATGAAGTGGTCCTGAAGAGCGGTTCCCTGGCTAAAGCGATGCGGTCAACAATGGCCGTACCAAGTATTTTCAGTCCCGTGGAATGGGGGGATTCACTACTCGTAGATGGCGGATTGCTGAATAATTTGCCGGTGGATGTTGTCCGAGAGATGGGTGCGGACATCGTGATTGCTTCCACCGTTGGCAACCCGAATAAAGAGCGCCAGGAAATCCGCAGTGTGATCGATGTATTATCACAATCCTTCAATATTTTGCGTGATAAAACATTGAATGCCAATGTCGGTGACGCCGATATCCTGGTAGACATAAAATTATACGGACTTGGGCCTGCTGATTTTGTGAACAATAAAGTCGTTCAGATTATCGCTGCCGGTGAAAAAGCCGCCAAAGAGACCGCGCCGCAGATCATTAAACTCAAGGAAAAGTATCAACTCCGCAGCAACCGTTTTTACCGGCAATGCGAATTGCCCGACACAATTGTACAAATCGCCGAAATTAGTTTCAGCGGAAATCACACAATTCCCGAAACTGCCATTCGGGAAATTGTTAAAATTAAAGAGGGCGACCAGTTTTCTGCGGATTCTATGGATATCTATATGGAGCAACTAAAAACCACTGGCGACTTTTACTGGGTGCGCTATACGACTGAGGATTTGGGTAAAAATAGAGTTCACCTGAAAATTATGCTGGAAGAGAAAAAACGGCCCATTATTTACGGGATTAATATTTTTGGGAACGAGACCCTGCCCTTTGATTTTATCTATCGGCTGCTGGGCGTCAAACCAGGAGAGATATTTATCCATTCTAAAATTGAAGACCGGATTACCTATCTCTACAGTTTGGGCTATTTTGAAAATATTTATTACAATGTTGAGCCGGTTGACGCCAATAGTATGCGCTTTAATCTGTACGTCAAGGAAAGTCCGGATTTAAAAATCCGGCTCGGATTACGTTATGATAATTATTATCAGCTCGTCGTTGCAATGAATCTTTTGGTTATGAATAAACCGATACCGGGACTCAGGATTGAAAATGAATTCCAGTTTATTGGCAAAGAGAAAATTAGTTCTCATGCCTATTACCCGTCCCGGGCAATGAATTTTCCACTGTACCCGTTTGCAAACATTGATTATGAAAACATAGAGATATTCATTTATGATAAGGACGGGAATAAATCAGCGTCCTATAAAAACCGCTCTGCCCAGGCCGGTCTCGGTTTGGGGATGCTGTATAAAAATTACTGGAATGTGGAAGCCGCCTGGAATTATGAATGGGCGAACATGCGCCCGATCGTCGCGGGGAATGATCCCCTTAAATTTCCCAGCTGGAAAGATGAGTTGTGGAAAATGAAAATCTCCACGAATATCGATCGGCTGGACGACACGTTTGTACCGCGATGCGGAATGCTGGTGCACGCTAATTATGAAAAAAGTCTGCAGGATATGTACGACAACAGTAGTTATATTCGTATGGATATTTCCATGGATTATTACAAGACATTAGGGAAAAAACATACGTTTCATGCCTATGGTTTTTACGGCTCTGTGGATATGGACAGCCTGACGAATAAATTTATTTTAAAAGGCGGACCTGAAAGCTGCATCGGCATGGGATACAATCAGTTACTGGCGACAACGCTGTCTGCAGCCCGGCTGGATTATCGTTATGAATTACGGAAAAATCTGTATTTTTCACTGATCGGTAACATCGTTATCGACTATGAAAACGATGTCATGGAGCCTGGTTTAAAACCGCCCCAAATGATGGGCTATGGCGTTGGTCTAAAATACATAAGCCCATTGGGTCCCGTTGAACTGATTCTCAGCCGCGGTGAAAAAAGCGCCTATCAGCCCGGCGAGAAACAGACGGTGCTTTACTTTAATGCCGGGTATAAGTTCTAACAGAATTGGAGAAATGGAATTCTGGAGTAGTGGAATATTGTATTTACATCAGGAACAAAGCTGTGAACAGATGTATCAGTACTCCATCACTCCAATACTCCGGTTTAGTACGGAGCTTAACGAATAGTGTTTCGTTTACCGGTTTTTCGGTTGCGGAATTTTCCAGGGCAGGATGATTTTTCCGGGCAGGTTCAGATCGTCACGTACCCGCATAAAACACAACCCGATATAACGATCTGCGTCCTTTTTACTTTCGACCCATTCATCGTAGGGCGTGTCAAAGGTTGTCATCTTACTGCTGGATGACTCGCGAATGTATAATTTTCCGTTCTTTTCGGCGATCATTAGCATGTGGGCGGAAAAGATATCGGTTTTGTCGGCAAAGATAAGCGCCAGAATATCGCCGGGTCTGACGTTCTTTTTAACTTTCAGCAAATCCTCTTTGGGTACGTAGTCAATGGTCATTTCCCGATCGGGCCCGACATAGCGCATATCGCTGATACCCTTTTTCTGGAAAAATGTTTTGTACGAAATTGTGCGGGTGGTGGTTTTCGTGTATTGGCCGCCCACTTTCCGGGAAATATCGTCTAATAGCCAACTGTTTTCCGGCAGCCAGTCCGCCATTGTGTAGTGGTTCCGGCTGCGCATGCCGATGATCCCGTCCTTGTAGCGAAGCTGCTGCAGGTTATTGAAAAAATTATCCCAGCTGTCGGAGATGGACAGGGCCAGAACATGCTCGCAAAATACCATACAGTTGGTTTCGTCAAAGTTTACCAGCGGACGGGTTTCATAAAGGGCGTAAGGGCCGTCGCCGGTGCAGGTCAGATCATAGGGCATATCGAGAAACATTTCCGAAAAATAATTAATTCGCCCGGTAATCGTCATCTGTTTTTGACTGGTTTCAGTCAGCAGTTGGTCAATTTCTACATTGGACATTTCAAATATCTTCTTCGACGATGTCAGATCTTTACCGTGACCGAGTTGTGAGACAACGATTATCGTGATGATAAAAAGGGACTTTCGAAACATGGGATTCTCCTGTAAAATATTCTCTGGTAAAATAGGCAACGGATCTTTCGATGTCCATGAAAAAGTAAAGACCCGCCCGGGAATTTAAAAATATGTCGACTTTTACCGAGATTTAGCTAAATTAGATTCCGAGGGGTTTTACAAACTACAAGGAGACTATTTTGGAAGAGCGATATACAACAGCCTGGCGGAAACTCGCAATTGCCGTGTATAAACAACCGGTGGACAGCCGGATATACGGTATCTTTGACGCCGACGTGACGGATATTGTGGACTATATCGAAAAGGAACGTAAAAAAGGGCGCCGACTGACGATTACCCACTTTGTTACAGCGGCTGTCGCCAGAACTCTTTATGAAGATGCACCCGACGTCAACTGTTTTGTCCGCCGGGGACATGTGGTCTTTCGTGACAACGCCGATGTATTTGTCACGGTTTCCATCAAGGGCAAGGATATGACCGGTTTGATCGTGCGCAAGGCACAAGATTTAGGCGTGGGAGAAATCTCGGAGATTATCCGGAAAAAAGCCGAACAGAAACGCAGTGGTGAAGAATCCGGGGCTTTCGCCTCAAAGGGAATTCTGTCGAAAATTCCCTGGCCTTTTCGGAGAATGCTGTTTGTCCTGATCAAGTTCTGGATTTTCGATCTGGGATTTGCTTTTCCGTTCCTGAAAATACCGGCCGATCCCTTCGGCAGTATTATGGTCACGAATATAGGCTCTTTCGGTCTGTCATATGGAATGGTGGCGCTCTTTCCGATTGGGAAGATTCCAGCGGTAATTACGATGGGTAAGATCGAGGATAAACCGGTGGTTATTAACGGGGAAATTAAAATCCGCAAGATGCTGCCGCTGACCGGCACCTTTGATCATCGCATTGTAGACGGCGCCCAGGCGGGCGTTCTGAACCAGGGACTTATTTCACGTCTGAAAGACCCGAAGAAACTGGACAGTCCGAATCCACATGAAGAGATGTAAAAAAAACTTTGCGAAAGTTTGGAACTTTCGCAAAGCTCATCGATTATTTGTACTTGTCACAACGCTGGAGTATTGTAACGATAGCAGAAACCTTACGAAGGTGGAGCCCGCTACGGCCGGAAACCCCCGCAAGGCCAGTCTAAAAATTACCCAAAAACAATATGACAGATAAAGACCGCCATCAGCAAACCGGCCATGTCGCCGATGAGTCCCGATGCAATGGCATGACGGGATTTACGGATACCAATAGAGCCAAAGTATACGGCAATCACATAAAAAGTCGTTTCCGTACTGCCGAACATGGTGGACGCCAAACGGCCAATAAAGGAGTCGGGGCCGTGTTGGGTCATCAGTTCCGTAACGATGCCCAGCGAACCGCTGCCCGACAGCGGACGCATCAGCGCCACCGGCAGAGTTTCTGCGGGCATGCCGATCATATTTGTCAGAGGTGACAGGATTTTAATAAAGAAGCCCATAGCGCCCGAGGCCCGGAACATCCCGATGGCAACCAGAATCGCAACAAGGTAGGGAATAATGTTTATCGCAACGGAGAAACCCTCTTTCGCGCCATCGATGAAAGTCTCATACACTTTAATCTTTTTGAAGAAACCCAAAACCACTACGACGAAAAGGATAATCGGCACGGCCAGGTTTGAAAAGCCTTTCATAACCGTGACGAACATTGAATCACCGGCCCCGGCAGTCGCCTGGGCGACCTGCTGGACTGTATCGACAGCGGCATAAGCGAGTGAATTAAGCATCGTCGCCTCCTTTTCCGGTGGTTTTCGGGAGGCGGTTTGGGTCACTTTTACGGGTTCCCGGCAAGCGTTGCATTAATTTCGCAGCCGTGACAGCGGTGATTGTAGCGCAGGTCGAAGCGAAAACTGCGGTGCTGATAATCTCGAAGGGATTCGCCGAACCCAGTTTGGCGCGGACGGCAATCACTGTCATGGGAATAAAGGTGATACTGGCGGTGTTCAGCGCCAGAAACACCACCATGGCGTTGGTCGCGGTGTCTTCGGATTTATTCAGTTTCTGGAGCTCCTTCATGGCTTTCAGGCCCAGCGGCGTCGCGGCGTTACCGAGTCCCAGCCAGTTGGCGATGATATTCATCAGCATGGTGCCGATTGCCGGATGGTCCGGGGGAATTTCGGGGAAGAGAAATTTGGAAATGGGTCGGATGGCTCTGGATAAAATCTTGATAATGCCGCCCTCTTCGGCGATTTTCATGATTCCCAGCCAGAAAGCCATAATACCAATCAGCCCCAGGGATATTTCCACAGCGACCTCGGCAGAGTTCACAGCCGCAGCGGTAACCGCTCCCAGGTTGCCTGTAAAGGCGCCCACCACCAGCGAGATGACCATCAGTGCCAGCCAGATATAATTCATTTAGCTTGCTCCTAATTCTTTTGAGTTACTTGCAGAACGATAAATTTATTCTGTAGGCAAATGCCTGTTTGATTACCGGAAAGACTTTTGAAAATTTTTGCATTGTGAGAATATGTATTTGGAAAATCAGTTTTAGCCAGCAGTCTTCCGGTGATTGAATAGACCTGGATTTCTGGATTGTCATAGATCCGGTTTTCATTGTGATATTTGACGGTCCCGAGAGACAGGGCAAAAGTCGAGTCGTTCAGAAAACACATATCGGCAATTTCCCGTCGTCCGGTACCGACCATCTTTGAGATAACAATACCCTCGCTGTGTAAATCAATGATTTTCACCGTTTGTTCATCCCGGATAAGTAGTTGTTTTTCCGATTTATTGAATGCCATTTTGATTGCCCGGTAGGGCAGTGAGTTTTGGATGACGCCGATGCTGTCGAAAACAAAGATATGATTTTGTGCCTGAGCGCCGACGGGTTGAAAGGTTTGACCCGCAACGGCGACGGATTGCCCGGATTCGGCAATTTCCAGGGCGTCAATGCGCTTGAGAATCAGCCGGGCCTTCCAGATCTCTTCCCCGATGGGCGACAGCAGATAGAGCATCGGAATCATCTGGTTGTCTTCCATGTTGAAAATTCGGGTAAAAAAGGCCAGGCGATTGCCATCAGTACTGAACACGGTCAAAGGGTCTTCATAATTGTGAGGAAGATTCTGGGAAAATGTCTTTTCCCTTAATAAACGCCCGTGATTATCATAAAATTTAATCCGGTCGCCGTTGGGTGAAATTTGCATTGCGGCCCCTTTGGCTTCATTCAGGAAAAAAGCGGGGCGCTTGCCGGTATCGATATATTTATCATGAATTGTAAAATCCGGATGATCCTTTGCAGAATAAACGGTGAACCCGAATTGCCGGGGTTCGGTTCGGTTGGAGGGTGCTTTCTCCGGTGAGAAAATTCCCAGCAGCCGATGGTGTTCAGACACGACCAGCAATTGCCGGGCAGAAATTTCGCTGACGGTTTTTCCGGTTTTAGCATCGGAGATTTGGTTGCTGTGAATGAACAATTGCGGCTCAATACTGTTTGTATCGGACAGGACAATTACATCAATCAGGTCGTTGTCGGTTTTATATTCCTGTAAAACAGTAAGGGATTGTCCCGACAGGGATGTAATCAGGGGTAGTATTAAGAACAGACGGAATCGAACTAACAATTTCATTTGGAGCTTAATTTATTGGGGGGCGGGGTGAATGTCAATGCAGATAAACAGCTTTTCCCGTAAAATGACGCGAAGGTTTTTCTTTTATATTGGAACGGAAATGAATTAATTTGGAGCCGGATTGGAATGACGATGACTGAAAAAACGAAGATCAAAGGACTAACACTAAGCGAACTGGAATCCTGGATGGCCGAAATCGGTGAAAAACCTTTTCGCGCCCGGCAGATTTACCAGTGGATGTACCAGAAAAATGTGCGGTCTTTTAGTGAAATGCTGAACTTGTCAAAAGGATTACGTGATAAATTAGCGGATACGGTATCGTTATCCTTGTTTACAGCCTATGAAAAATTTGAATCAAAATTGGATAAAAGTATCAAATACCTGTTTCATCTAGCCGACGGCCAGGCCGTTGAGGCGGTGTATATGGAAGAGGAAAAGCGGAGAACTGTCTGCCTCTCAACGATGGTGGGTTGCCCGCTTGCCTGTCCCTATTGTGCCACCGGAGCGATGGGGTTTAAACGTAACCTGAGCGCCGGGGAAATCATCGATCAGCTTCTGTTGATTCAAAATGATCTGGGTGCGAAAGCCACAAATATTGTATTCATGGGGATGGGCGAACCATTCTTGAATTATGACAATGTACTCAAGTCGGCGTCTATCCTGAACAGTGAATTGGGACCTGAAATCGCCGCCCGCCGGATTACCATCTCCACGGCCGGGCTAGCGCCGGAAATCCGGCGTTTTGCCGAAGAAGGTCATCGGTTCAAGCTGGCTGTATCTTTAAACGGTACTACCGATACACAGCGGAATGAGATGGTGCCGATCAACCGGAAATACCCGTTGCGCGATCTGTTGTCTGCAATTCAATATTATACAAAATTGTCGCGCCGCCAGATTACATTTGAATACATTCTGATTGATGGTTTCAATGACTCTGAACAGGATGCGAAGCGTCTGATCAGTCTGCTTGCTCAGATTCCCTGTAAGATTAATGTGATTCCTTACAATGAAAACGAATTTCTGCCCTATAAATCACCGTCGGAGCAAAAACTTAATAATTTTCTGAAACATCTCTACCGGGCGCCTTTTGTAGTGACTGTCCGGCGCAGTAAGGGGCAGGATATCGCGGCGGCCTGCGGACAGTTATACATCCGTGATCAAGAAGTCTCTTGACAAAAAGGTATTTGATATCTATTTTGAGAGAGAAGGGGAACGAGAATGGGATCGCATCATCATAAACAAAAAATCAGGCGCCGTCGGCGTCTGTTTCTGAGAATATTCTGTGCTGTTACCGGGGTTTTATTTCTGTTTTTTGGTACGGGAGAACTGTTTCAGGGCAGCAGTATTATCGGGGTGGCATTGATTGGAACGGCAGCGGTGCTATTGTTTTTTACCTTTACAATGCGGGTCAGTAAAAGCCATCATTGATTCGACGAATTTTGGTCAGTAGTTAATTGAATTCACGTACTTGGCGGGCAGGGGATACCATTTATATAGATTTGGATGAGAGCCATCCGTCGGACTCCCCGCCTGAACGACGAGACTATCAGTCGGGCAGGGAACCAACGACCTGCTCGTTATATTTAAATGATAAAGTTTTGAGCCATCCGTCGGAGTCGAACCGACGACCTGCTCATTACGAGTGAGCTGCTCTACCAACTGAGCTAGGATGGCGCTAAAAAGCGGGGAAATTTACAACATTGCCGATGATTATGCAACGGCGATCTGCGGTGTAGCTATTTCATCTGTTTGTGAAATACGTTATATTCTGAGCAATTAATCAAGAAACCCGCCGGTGGGGGAGTTGCATGTTTTCCGATAAAATAATCAAGATTTTGGGGCGTTTTGGCTGGACCGTTTTTTTTATTGTACTCGGGCTGGAAACAATCAATCTAATATATCGTGAAAAAGCCCATCTTTATCGTCATCAGTTACCTTTTGAGATAGAAGGCAGTACGGCGATTAATTTCAGTCAGGATGGGCTAGACTCGCTGTTTTCCGGTAAAATTATCACGAAGCTGGACACTATTTCACTGTGCTATAGCACTCCGGATACCGGTGAAAACATTATGGGGTCTGAAAGCGGCCCGGTGCTTATGTACAAACGCGATAAGGCTTTTACAATATCAATAGACACCGATCATAAACCCCAATTCGCGAAAAAGGACTGGGAAGGTGATCTTGAAGATCGGATTAATGAATATATTCAGGGGAAAACTCACGTCACAATTGAGCTTATAGATCCTTTAACCGGAGCTGTCAGCCGGATTCCGGTTAAAACGGTATTGAAATTAAATACCGATGAACTGTATCTGGTATCAATCCTGATTTTGATTTTCACGTTTTTTAATTCCTACCTGCTGCTTCGTTACAGTCAGGCAAGCGAAAATATTCTGATTGTCTATTTCCTGATATTCCTGGTTACACCGTCGATAAAATATTTACCCGTTGAATTATTGTCAGATATCTGGAGTAAACTGATATCTCCGTTCTGGGGCATCTTTTTTTACCATTTTATTGCAGTAAAAATATCGGAAAAACCGGATGTGAAAAAACTGTATGTTCGTTCTGCAATTCTATACATGATTGTGTTCCTGGTGGGGTTTCATCGTTTTGGAGATCCGTTTGAAATTATTCTGTATATCTGGCCAATGTACTGGTTGTTAAGGGCCATATTGTTATTAAGGAAGGAATTTCGGGCCAGTCAGAAAATTGAATATCGTCGTCTGCTTTCGGCGTTTAAGGGCATATCGATTTCCGGTATTGGGATGGCTGTTGTTTTCGGCGGCGCCCTGCTGCTGATAACAGTCTTGCCCGGTGCGCATTTTTTAATTCACAGTGAAATGCTGTCAAAAATTCTGGGATTGACATTCGGCCTGTCTGTGGTAGCCGGTGTGCTGATTGTGTGTATCGGCGTTCTCTGGTTTTTCGGGTCCTTTACCTGGAGCCTGCTGACCGGTACGGCCCTGGATGTGAAAATCCGCAGCACATTAATTTATACAATCGTCGGTATCGTTTTTGTTACTGTATTTGGATTGATCGATTACTCCCTGGGTGAACTGCTGCAATATCTGTTTGGCAAATTTGTAGGGTCTGAATTTATCGCCGGGATTCCGGGTACGATTGTATTTATTTCGCTTTTTGTGCCGATCCGAAATAAAGTCGAGCGGATTGTGGATAACAAATTAAACACATCGGAACTGGATTTTCTGGAGCGGACGGACACGTTTACGAAAAACCTGACAAATGAAGGGGTTGTCGAAGGTTTTGAAGAATATATCTGCGAAAATCTGATTGAGCAACTGCCCATTGATAAAGTTGCGTTGATCTCTTACGATTCGGAATTGGGCGGGTATCGGTTTAATGAGATTCGGGGCAGCGATATGATTGAAAATTCTCTGGTGGAGGACTGTAAAAATGTATTGAATGGGGGGCTTGTTCACGATATACATGAAACGACCATCGAAAATCCCCAGGATATTTCCAGTTTTCCGCTGATTATTCCGATTATTTATGAAGATGATCACAAATGGTTTCTGGCGTTTGGCAAAAAGAAAGACAGTTCAATCTATAATAAAAACGATCTGGCCTCTTTTGAAAAACTGGTGGATAAAATAAAACTGTCCCTGAAGTTTATTTTAGTTTATGAAGACCTTGTAAACGGGAAGTATGAACAGACAATTCAGGAGAAGGATGAAATAATCCGTAAACTTCGTGAAGCGCTGTCCGCAAAAAAGAATAAAAGAAATACTTGACAATCCGCTTCAGATATAAGAATTTTGTTAGGATACAAAGCAGTGTTTTATCCATAGACAAAATGACCCAACATATTACGTGAATTAAACTGCAGGTGAACATTGACCGGAGATTTGAGCAGATGACCGAAAAATTTAATGCAAGCAAGAAAAAATCAAACAAACAGCCCTACGATTCTAAAATCGATGAAAAATGTGAAAATTGTTCCAGCGAAATTGTCTACCGTAAAAATTCATATTTCGGCAAGAAAACATATTTTAAAATATGCAACAACTGCGGCTGGTATGAATTACTGGATTCCGAGTCCTGGGGAAAGGCAATTGCCGGTAACAAAATCGTTGACGAAGGCGACAGCGAATAATTCCAGAATTTATTGAACATATTAATTTTAGCAGCATTGACCAGGGAATTGGTTCCGATTCAAGACCAGCTTGTGTCTGTATTTGAAAGGAAACCGGCCGTCAGCCTGAATTTCAAAAAAATACCGGTTGGATTAAAAGAAAGTCATTTTAATTTTCGGGAGTTTCAATCGGGAAAATCTGTGGATATCTGTATTAATGCCGGTATGGCTGGCGCCGTTTCGTCCGATTTGCAGTTGCTGGACATCTTTTTCCCATCTGTTTTTATTGATGATAAAAACCAGTCCATTTCATTTCAAACACCTGAATTGTTGACCGGGATAATGCCCGAAGAATGGAAAACCGGCACCCTTTTTACATCAAAAAAACCGGTTTTATCCACGAAGAGAAAGAATGAGATAGTCAGCGATTATCGGGCCCACGCGGTGGATATGGAGGCGTACACCATTGCCAAAGCCTGCGTTGCGGAATCGATTCCCTTTGTATCACTAAAAGTGATTTCCGATACAGCAGATTCGGATACAATGACTATATTTAAGCAAAATCTGGATAAAGCGGCTGAAAAATTGAGCAGACATCTGAAAATTTTAATCGACTTGCTGAGAAATAAAGAAGGAACTCTGTAATAAATGGACGATCCCGGAAGAGTATCGGTAATCATTCCTACATATAATCGGGGAGAAGTACTTGAGCGGGCGATCAAATCCGTCTTGTCGCAGACCTATAAAAACTTCGAATTAATTGTTGTTGATGATGGCTCAACAGACAGCACAAGCCGGATTCTCAGTAAATACAGTAATAAAATCCGCTATTTTTCCAAATTACACGGCGGGGTGTCATCCAGTCGGAATTTTGGACTGGAAAAGTCTGAAGGCAACTGGGTGGCGTTTCTGGATTCCGATGATTACTGGCTGCCGGAAAAACTCGAGCGGCAAATTCAGTTTCTGCAGGAACACCCGGATATTTTAATAGTACAGACCGATGAAAAATGGATCCGTAACGGTAAATTTGTCAACCCAATGAAAAAACACCAGAAATACTCGGGGTGGATATTTCCCCAATGTCTGCCGCTATGTATTGTCAGTCCGTCGGCCGTAATGATTCACCAGCGGGTTTTTAATGACGTGGGTGTGTTTGATGAAAATCTGCCGGTGTGCGAGGATTACGATTTATGGTTGCGGACAGCCTATAAATACCAGATCGCCCTGATACCGGAGAAGCTGATCGTAAAAACCGGGGGGCATTCGGACCAGCTATCCCGGCAATACTGGGGCCTGGACCGCTATAGAATTACCGCCCTGGAGAAAATATTAACCGAAGAAATAAGCACTATACAACGGGAATTGGTATTGAAGGAAATTATTAAAAAACTGACTGTATTAGAAACTGGTCGTCGTAAGCGCCACGATTTACCCAATATTTTTGCTGGAAAATTAAGTGAATACCGGAGCAAACTTGAAGCCTGCCGCAAAACCAGCCGTACTGACGGTTGATCAAATAGATAAGTCCGATCATCACTATGATCTTTTCCTTTCCGATTCCGATGAATATCATTTTACCGATACGATTATTGTGCAAAAAACGGTGCGGGGCTATCGGATTGTGGACGGATTTGAAATAATTAATGCAGGGCTGCCGGACCATTATCAGTTCCCGGCGGTCTGCTTTCCGGAAAACGCAGCACTTCTTACTATTCTGAGAACACTCGTTGAAACAAGGGTAAAAAAATGTCCGCTGTTTCCGATTGAAACGGCCCGTGTATTTCAGATGACCCGGGACAATGGTATTTCTGATATTGATCTGATGGAAATACTGTTTCCCGTGCTCGGGCTGAAAGCCGATACTATGCTGATTGACCGATATCTTCAACTTCTATTTTTAACTAAACCGATTGTTACGTATTTAATTAAAAAAAACGCCTCTGTGAAAACGTGGCTGTTTATTACAAAATTTACTCGGGACGACCAATCTGATTTGCATGATCTGATCCGGCTGCGGCCGACATTGAGTGTTTTCGAAGAGATTGTGAGCAGCCTTTATGAAATTCAAAAACGGGAAAGCCTTACCCAAAAGGAACTGTTAACGCAGCTGCAATGGACAACGTTATTGACCGATGAAAATCTGGAACCAAAGGAGCGAATCCGGCAAATCCGTAATGCTGTTTTCAAACGCCAGTTTCCATTGCTTTCCGTTCATAAAGATAATGTCGAGGCAGCGCTTCGTCGGATTTCTCTTCCGGAAAACGCCGGTATTCATTACGACGATACATTTGAGAAAAAAGAATTGCAGCTGCACTGGCGTTTAAACACGGAAACCGACATTGATAAAATGCGGAATTTCTATACCGATGAAGCAATCCGAAAAATTCATCTGCTGCTGGATACACTCTAGATGAATCATAACAATCGGTTTCAGCGGGTATATATTACCGAATCGGCGCTGCAGGATTCTGTGACCGGCGATATTCTGAGCAAATTTCCCAGCCAAATTCAGCGAATCATTCCTGATGATTATAATTTTACCGCTGATGTCTGCGATCTTGATCCCAAAACAGTCCTTCTGCTGGCCCGGTCCCAAGGCGATATTGTCAAAGGGTGCCCCGGCACGGATAAGAGCTATTTATGCTGCAATTACCAGGTGATTAATCAAACCCAGAACTGCCCGATGCACTGTAGCTATTGCATTCTGCAGTTTTATCTGAATCAACCGGCAACGGTCCTCTACACGAATTATGATGAAATATTTACGGAATTGAAAAGCAAGATAGAGCGGCAGCCCAAACGTTTCTTTCGGATTGGTACGGGCGAACTGGGCGACAGTCTGGCCATTGACGGCTCGGTTCTTTTTGCGAAGCAGGCGATCCGGGTATTTGCCGAAATACCCAACGCGCTTTTAGAATTGAAATCCAAAACCACCGATATTGAAGACCTGTTACACCTGGAACATAATGGGCATACAGTTTTAGCCTGGTCGCTAAATCCTCAGGAAATTATCCATCAAAATGAATTTACAACGGCGCAATTGATTCCGCGGTTGGCGGCGGCCCAGAAAGCTGCCGAAGCCGGTTATTTGTTGGCATTTCACTTTGATCCGATCCTGTTTTATCCAAATTGGGAAAAATTATATAGCGAGCTGATTGACGAACTCTATAGGCACATTGACCCGGAACGGATTGCCTGGATCAGTCTGGGGTCTCTGCGCTTTCCACCGTCTATGAAAGAGAAGATTATCGAACGCTATCCCAATACGACTATTCCATACTCAGAGATGGTGCGGGGAATGGATGGTAAACTGCGTTATGCCCGGCCGTTACGGTTGCCCATGTACAAATTGATATATCAAAAGCTGACAGCCGTGCCGAATCCACCATTCATCTATTTTTGTATGGAAAGTCGCCTGATTTGGAAAGAAGTTTTTGGAAAAGAACCGGAAAGTAACTCCCATCTGGATTTTATGTTTGCCGAGAGTCTCTATCGACGATTTCCCGGGCTGATATCGGAAAAACCGCAGCGTATCCACTACAATGAAGGTTTTTCACTGGACGCTCTGCCCGAGTGATATTGAGGCAATAAATTATTCGGAAATAAAGCGTTTTTTTAATTCCGGGTTCCGGAGTATTTCTTTCAACCAGAACAGCCCGATCACTGTTTTAGCATCGGTGATTTTGCCGTTCAGTACCAGGGCAATTGCTTCTTTTGTGGAAATTTTTACGATTTTGATAGTTTCATCGTCGTCAGCCGACAATTTGCATTCCTTCAGTTTGCCGGCCCAAAACAGGTGGAGCAATTCATTACTGTAGCCAACACAGGTGTGAATCCGGCAAACGGGCTTTAAAGATTCCGGATGATATCCGGTTTCTTCGGCCAGCTCGCGCCGAATGGTTTTTTCCGGCGACTCTCCGGGATCAATTTTACCGGCCGGCAGCTCGAGCATTACTGCATTTACCGGGTAGCGGAACTGTTTCACCATGATAATTTGCCCGTTTCCCAGGTAGGGGATCACGACGGACGCCCCCGGGTGTTTGATATATTCTCGGGATGATTGATTACCGGTTGGCAGAAGAACGGTGTCTTTGTAGACATTTAACAAGCGGCCGGAAAATATTTGCTTGGAATCTATGGTGTGTTCAATAAAGTCTTTCTCGTTGTTCATGGGATGTCGCCCGGTATTTAGTTTGATTTATCTGACAATGGATTGTTGACAGATCCAATTAAAGGATCATTCTCCTCGTAGAATCTCATTGTTCAAAAATCATCCCGGCAAAGAGTGCGAACCTGTATTCGCCGGTGAATCTTCATGTTTTTACATTTTTAATATACTAAAAATATCAACAAGCGGAACAAAATATTCGTTGGCGGAGAAATAAAACAGCAAATACAATTTTTCTTTAATATACCAGCTGTAAGTTTGGAGCTTTGGGACCATTCGGTTATACTATGGCTGTGAATATTGTAAATAAAAATGGAGCATGATGGCTAATATATATAAGAGAATAATGGAATATGATTTAAATATACAAAGTACATGTACCGGTAAAATGGACATATCTAAAGATAATAATGGTGATTTTAAAAAAGTTCAATTCGGGCAACTGTGGTTAAGAAATCCGGAAATCCGGTCAGTTTTAATAAACGCGAAAGATATTGAAAGTGCTCGTAAAAAACTCTTTGAATATCTGAATTTACGGGAAGTGAGAATACTGAACGATACCAGGCGGTATCACCCTCTGGAAAAAGCCATTATTCTGGAATCTGTTTCTGTTTTAAAGACAATCATTTCCGTCTCCAGCGAAATGGAAACTGGTATTAGTAACCTGGAATTGTTATATAATTTGGCCCAGGGAAAATCTGTTGATGTGTCTGAAGGGTTTATCCTTGAATTTGTACACCTGTTCCGGGCAATTAGCGGGGATTCGGGCGTCTATAATCGGTCGGTGGAGTTGGACGAGGGACCAGACTTTAAGTTAAAAAAGGGCCGTGAGGCAGCGATTCAACGATCAGATACGCTGGATCGTGAAGACCGAAAAACAGACATTATTTTACAGAAATACCCGTCTGGTCTTGACCCCAACGTAATCAAGGATCGGGCTCGCCATAAACAGAGAATCCTCCGCTATTTTAACGCAACTGAAGAAGATTGGGATGACTATCACTGGCAGAATAAGCATGTAATCCGGAAAGCAGACGTTCTCAAAGGAATAATCAATTTGACCAATGAAGAAGAAAAAGCAATCCGGATTGCTAATCAGAACCGGATACCCTTTGGAATCACCCCTTACTATGTATCACTAATGGATAAAAATCCTTCCCGAAAACGCGATCATGCTGTCCGGGCCCAGGTGATCCCGCCGCTTCACTATAGTTTAACGGTTGCTGAAAACCGTGCAACACGTTCAGAAACATTCGATTTTATGGGCGAGCACGATACCTCCCCGATTCAGCTGGTTACCCGGCGATATCCCCAGATCGCAATTATTAAGCCCTATAGTACTTGTGCTCAGATTTGTGTGTACTGTCAGCGGAACTGGGAAATCAACCAGGTGCTTGATCCCCATGCCTTTGCCCGGACAGAGCTGATTGAATCTGCATTGAAATGGTTTGAAGAACATCCGGCAATTCAGGAAGTATTGATTACCGGCGGCGATCCTTTGGTCATGAGCGATGTAAAAATTGAGTATCTTCTGAGGCGGCTTTCGGCCATTGAACACATACAGCGTATTCGAATCGGAACCCGCATGTTTGTCGTACTGCCCCAACGATTTACAGACAATCTGGTGGACATTCTGGATCGTTACCATGAATTTGGAAAACGGGAAATTGCGATTGCGACGCACTTTGAACATGTCTGGGAGCTGACCCCCGAAGCGGTATCGGCTATTGAAAAAGTTCGGAAAAAAGGTTTAAGTATTTACAATCAGGCCGTGTTTACTTTTGAGAACAGCCGCCGCTTTGAGTTGGTGGCCTTACGGAGACAACTCCGTTTGTCCGGGGTAGATCCCTATTATACTTTTAATGCCAAGGGTAAAGAAGAAACCCGTGAATATCGTGTGCCTATTGCCCGTCTTCTTCAGGAACGTAAGGAGGAGGCTCGCCTGATGCCGGGGCTGGACCGGACCGACGAACCGGTGTTTAATGTTCCGCGCCTCGGTAAAAATCATCTCCGGGCCGGCCAGGATCATCAGGTGTTGGCTATTCTTCCTGACGGCCGACGGGTTTACCGGTTTTTACCTTGGGAGAAAAATATTAAATTGGTTCCGGCCTATACCTATAAAGATGTCTCTATTTTTGAATACCTGAAGATGTTGCATAAGCGGGGCGAGAACATCGATGATTATCAAAGTATCTGGTATTACTATTAGTCAGTGTGACGTTTTATTTATCAGGCATTAGCGGGCAATTCCTTGAATATGGCGGTAAAATATAATAACTTTCAGGCCGTTATGATTGTCAGTTGAATAATAAATAAAAGAGGTAATTATGTCTAAATATGTTTATACGTTTGGCGCCGGCAAAGCCGAGGGCAAAGCCTCCGACAAAAATTTGTTGGGCGGCAAGGGTGCAAATCTTGCAGAAATGAACCTGATTGGTGTGCCGGTTCCCGCTGGTTTTACCATTACCACCGAGGTGTGTACAATTTATACCAATGAAGGCAAAGACAAGACCGTTGCGTTGATCAAAGCACAGGTCGAGGCCGGTGTAAAGCACATCGAAAATATCATGGGTGCAAAGTTCGGCGATCGTGATAATCCGTTACTAGTGTCCGTGCGATCCGGGGCCCGGGCGTCGATGCCCGGTATGATGGACACGGTTCTGAACCTTGGATTAAATGACGATGCCGTTGCCGGTCTGGCAAAAAAATCCGGCAATGCGCGCTTTGCCTGGGACTCCTATCGCCGCTTTGTACAGATGTACGGTGATGTGGTTCTCGGTATGAAGCCGGAAAGCAAAGTGGATATTGACCCGTTTGAAGAAATTATTGAAAGTATCAAAGAGAGCAAAGGGGTTGAAAATGATACGGAACTGACGGTCGAAGATCTTAAAGACATGGTTTCCCAGTTCAAAGCTGCGGTTAAAAAGGTGACCGGACATGATTTTCCGACCAACCCGTGGGACCAGCTCTGGGGCGCGGTTGCGGCGGTGTTTGGTTCCTGGAATAATGAACGCGCAATCGTGTACCGCCGCATGGAAGGCATTCCGGTTGAATGGGGTACGGCGGTGAATGTACAGGCGATGGTTTATGGTAATATGGGAGAGAATTCCGCGACCGGTGTAGCTTTTACTCGCGACGCCGGAACCGGTGAGAATATTTTCAATGGAGAATATCTGATCGATGCTCAAGGCGAGGATGTGGTGGCCGGAATTCGCACGCCTCAGCAAATTACTCTTGATGGTTCCAAGCGCTGGGCAAAACTGGCAACTGTATCCGAAGCAGAACGCAAATCGAAATACCCGTCACTGGAAGAAGCCATGCCGGTGGTTTACAAGCAACTGAGCGATGTTGAAACCAAGCTGGAAAATCATTACAAAGATATGCAGGACCTGGAATTTACCATCCAGGATGGACGGCTCTGGCTGCTACAGACCCGGAACGGAAAACGGACCGGCGCTGCGATGGTGAATATTGCCATTGAAATGCTCGAAGAAGGTATGATTGATGAGAAAACTGCCATAATGCGCGTTGGGCCGAATAGACTCGACGAATTGTTGCATCCGGTTTTTAACACCGATGCTTTGGCAAATGCTAAAGTTATTGCCAAAGGATTACCGGCCTCACCGGGTGCCGCGACGGGAAAAATCGTTTTCTTTGCCGATGAAGCCCAGGAATGGGCGGCCCGGGGCGAAAAGGTCATTCTGGTCCGGATCGAAACTTCTCCCGAAGATCTGGCCGGCATGGATGCCGCTCAGGGTATTTTAACCGCCCGGGGCGGGATGACGTCCCATGCCGCCGTTGTGGCTCGCGGAATGGGGAAATGCTGTGTCTCCGGCGCCGGCTCCGTGAAGATTGATTACAAATTACGTACAATGAAATCCGATGGCGTCACTTACAAAGAAGGCGACTGGATTTCACTGAACGGTTCTATCGGAGAGGTAATGGAAGGTAAAGTCGAGACGAAGGATCCGGAACTCAGCGGCAATTTCGGCAAATTAATGAACCTCTGTGATAAATATACCCGTATGCTTGTCCGTACTAATGCAGACACTCCCCATGATGCCCAGGTGGCCCGTGATTTTGGCGCCCGGGGAATTGGCCTGACCCGGACCGAACATATGTTCTTCGAAGGCGAACGGATTAAAGCGGTCCGTGAAATGATTCTGGCGGAAGATGAAGCCGGTCGTCGTAAAGCGCTGACCAAGCTGCTGCCGATGCAGAGAGGCGATTTTGAAGGTATTTTCGAAGCCATGAACGGCCTGCCGGTAACCATCCGCCTGCTGGATCCGCCGCTGCATGAATTTGTACCTCACGAAGAAGCCAATCAAAAGGAGATGGCCGAAGAGATGGGCATTTCTGTCGAAGAGGTAAAAAATAAAGTTGAATCCCTGGCCGAGTTCAATCCCATGCTGGGTCATCGCGGTTGCCGCCTGGGAAACACCTATCCGGAAATTACCGAAATGCAGGCCCGCGGCATCATTGAAGCAGCGCTGAATTGTAAAGCGAAAGGCATCGACGCCAGACCGGAAATTATGGTTCCCCTGATCGGCACGGTAAAGGAATATAAAATGCAGGCAGATATTATCCATGCGACCGCTGAAACGGTATTTAAAGAAAAGGGAGATCGGATTGACTATCTCGTCGGAACGATGATCGAAATTCCGCGGGCGGCCCTGACTGCCGACGAAGTGGCCAAAGAAGCCGAATTCTTTTCTTTCGGGACCAACGATCTGACCCAGATGACCTTTGGATATTCCCGCGACGATGCCGGTAAGTTCCTGCCGATCTATATCGAAAAGGGTCTGCTGGAAGTCGATCCGTTCCAGGTCCTGGACCAGGCCGGCGTCGGCCAGCTGGTGGAAATGGGGACTAAAAAAGGCCGCAGCACACGTCCGAACCTGAAAGTCGGTATCTGCGGCGAGCACGGCGGTGAACCCAGCTCTGTCAAATTCTGCCATAAAGTTGGTATGAATTACGTTTCCTGTTCGCCCTATCGTGTACCGATTGCCCGCCTGGCCGCTGCTCAGGCTGCCATTGAAGAAGCGTAAATTCATTAATGAAATATAAGTCAAGGGGCTGTCCTAAAAGGTCAGCCCCTTTTATTTATACTGGAATTGTTAATCAGGGTAGATTTTTCTTTGCGACAAACTCCGGATAATACTGTTTCATGCAGTCCGGGCAGATACCGTGACTGAAAACGGCGTCTGAGTGTTCGGAAATGTATTTTTCGACCTGGTTCCAGTAGCCGCTGTCATCGCGGATTTTTTTACAGTGGGCACAGATCGGAATCAATCCACTTAATTTTTTGAGTTTATTATAGGTTTCCTGAAGCTCCTGCAGCAGGCTTTCCTTTTCAAGGATTGCTTTGTGATATAATATCGCCTCTGTCACCTGGGATACAATTTGACGGAGTCGCCGGACTTCAGAATCAACAAAAGCTGTTTTTCGGGATATGTCCATAACGCCGAGTGCAGTATCTCCGAAGACCAGGGGGAAAATGAGAACATTTTTAATACCAATTACTTTTTGGATTTTCGGGGCATGTTTTCGTATTATTTTACTGTCGGTGAACTCATATATGAGCTTGTTGACGTTATTAGCGCCGTTTATTGTAAGCGGCGCGCCGGATGTGAGGGCTTTGAAATAATAACTGTCAGAACTGCGCTTAATCACCACTTCCGGTATTTTTACAGACAAAAGTCTTTCAATCAGATCGCTGATTTTTGGCGGCAGCGTATTGGGCTGCATCTCCAGTAAATTATTGTCCCGACTTAAGAGGTACACGGCGACGCCATGACTGTTAAAAATAGCGCTCACTGAGCGCGATAGAAGTGATAAAAGATAATTGAGCGGTTTTTGCTGAATAACCGCGGCATTAAGATCGTTTATCAGGGTCAGGTCATCACATTGCCGCATCAGGTTATTGACGTTTGGCGTCGATTGGTCTAATGCCTGCCGCAACTTTTGAATTTCGGCAATCAGTTCTGTTTTGGATTTATGATTGTAAATTTTCATCAATTTGTCTTTGATTTTGGGGATAAGACAAATTTATTGAACCGATCCAATTGAATATAAAAAATATTTGCCATCACTACCCTTGATACTCGATAGTGCAAAATTGTATAAATATTCTCACAATGTCAATATTTTTTATCATGTTAAGGGAACAGTGGTTTTTATTAATTTAATTACATATCTGAATATTCTTAGGTTGAATTAGATATTTCTAATAAATTTTATTTGTGATGGCAGGATTAATTTTATTTTTATTTTTGGGTTTGGTTCTTCTGTTTCTGGGGGCGGAAGGACTGGTAAAAGGGGCCTCAAGCCTATCCTTGCGCCTGGGTATTAATCCTCTGACCATTGGTTTGACGGTGGTAGCATTCGGGACCAGTATGCCGGAATTATTTACCAGCATCAAAGCGGTATTGAATCAATTCGGCGCGATTTCGGTGGGGAATGTTATTGGTTCCAATATATTCAATATCGCCGTCATTGTCGGCATAGCCGCGCTAATTTATCCAATGAGCATTCAAACCAAGTTGATTCGGCGGGATGTGCCGATTATGATTATCGCGGGATTTCTGTTTGTCCCGATATTTTTGGACTTAACAATTAGTCGGATAGAAGGGCTGTTCTTAACAGCGGGGATTTTAGGATATACGATATATAATTTTCATGTCTCCAAAAAAGCCGGACTCGAAACAGATGAGATTATTACCTGTGAATCAATTCCGAATCCAAACAAAAATATTTTAATTGATTTTGCACTAATAATCGTGGGTCTTGGACTCCTGACTTTTGGTTCTTCCCTATTAATCAACAATTCTATTCAACTCGCTCGAATCCTGGGAATTAATGAAGCCGTAATCGGGCTGACCATCATTGCAGCCGGGACGAGTCTCCCGGAGCTGGCGACATCGGTCGTGGCGGCATACAAAAAAGAACCGGAAATTGCGATTGGGAATATTGTCGGTTCTAACATTTTTAATATATTCTGCGTATTGGGAATTTCTTCCCTGGTCGCCCCCATACACGGCAACGGAATTTCCTGGGTAGATGTGTTCCTGATGCTGGGGCTGTCGATTGTATTGCTGCCGTTAATGATAACGGATAGGAAAATCAGTCGAAAAGAAGGATTATTTTTATTGCTGGTCTATGGTTGTTACCTCTCTTATTTGTTGATAAAATCCTTTACAACAAATCAATAGCAACAAAGGTTTCTCTTTTTATTTCAGGGGAAATAAATGCTGAACTCAGTACAGCCTTGTTGAAGAGTATTCAGTGAAAATTGAAGACCGTGATTGACCAGGATTTCCCGAATCAGCGTCAGGCCAATGCCCTGACCGTCCTTCTTGGTGCTGAAGAAGAGGGTGAAAATATGGGATCTGTTTTCCGGTGAAATGCCTGACCCGGTATCGCGGATAATGAGAGTCCGTTTGGGGACCGAGCGCGTGACTGCCGTTATGGTTCCGTGACTACCGATGGCTTCTATGGCATTTTTGACAATATTTAACAAGACCAGCTCAAGCTGCTCAGGTCGGCAACGCGGGCGATAATATCGCCGGGGTGAACCGTGGCGCCAATATCGTCATTTACCCAGGTAATGACGCCGGCCTTATCGGATTTGACATTCGCAAGTTCCAATTGCCGGTAAAGATTCCGGATTGTTTTTTTCTGGATTTGTATTTCCAGTTCCAATTCTGTTAAATCAGCGTCGAGAGATTTTTTTTCGTTGTCAATACGTTTTTCCAGTTGTTCCAATTCCCGCCGGGAAATTTCCAGATTCAGGACCGCCTGATTCAGCTCTTCCCGGATGCCGACCCCGATTTTATTCAGGTGCTTCTGGACATCCAGTTTGGATTTCAGGAACTTGATTTGCAGTTTATTGATATCGTACTGGTCGATCAGGATGCGTTGGATTTTCAGTTTCAGCTGTTCCTTGCGGTTTATTTTCAGGGCCAGTTCGTCTTTCAGTTGTTCCATGGTATTCTGAATGGTTTCCTTGTTCAGTTTCAGTATCGAACTGTCCAGGTGGACCGTTTCCCCGGACCGGTAAAACACCTGTTCAACTTTTGATTCAATGGGGCTGGAGATGATCTGCTCAAATTCCGGAACCACGATTCCCGATGCCGTTAGAGCGCCTTCAATGTCGCCGATTTCGGCGACAGCGGTCAGGATTTGTGATTTTTTCACCGATGACCGGAGTAAGTTGCGGAAGAAGAGGATTGCGAAAATGAAAACAAAGCCAATAGCGAAATATTTCAGAGATTTAACAAACTTCTCTTTTCTGATCTGGGAACTTGATAATTCGCGATCCACGATAAACTCCTCTATCTATTAATGGAAGTCCGGATATAGTCCGGCTTGACCTGCGTTTGAATCTGTTTTCTGGTAAGTTGGCGGTCCATTTCTTTTCTCTGGACATATATAAGTCAACTCTTGTGCCAAACACATAAACGATTATTCTACAGATAGATACGTGATTTATTAAAAATCCCGAAGTGTCCGATACCGGACAGTTGTATTAAAACCGGACAGATGTGATATTTGAAACAGGAATACAGGCCGTCGTAGTTTATATTTACAGTTGATTACGGTTGCTGATTAAGAAAGATTGCATTTTGATGTGAACAGGATTAATATTAAGCGGTTCAAATATAGAATATGTGTTGGAGAAGATATATGGTATCACAATTCCGTCTAATAATTGTTGGACTGGCCGCTCTGTTCTGTTTTTCGGTGTTGCCTGCACATGAAGATTCAAACCATGAATTAATAACTCTGGATTCGCTGTTGAATGTCCCGGTCTGCTCGGCACTGAAGTACGAGCAGAGAGTTAGTGAGGCCCCGGCCTCGATCAGCATTATCACCGCGGATGATATTCAGCGCTACGGATATAAGACCTTAACTGAGCTTATGATGAGTGTCCGCGGGGTTTATTCCCGTAATGACAGGAATTATGAGTACCTGGGAATCCGGGGGTTCAGCCGTCCGGGGGATAATGACAACCGCACATTGCTGTTGCTGAACGGTCAGCGCCTGAATGAAAACTTCTACGGATCCGCATTTATCGGCAATGATCTGGGAATTAGTTTGCAGAGTGTCGAACGGATTGAATTCGTACGGGGACCGGCCTCGGCGCTGTACGGCAGCAATGCGATGTTTGGCGTGATCAATATTGTCACAAAAAAGGCGCAATGTATTGACGGGGTTGATCTTGAAATTGAAACCGGCTCCCGGGGGACGCAACGAATGTCGGCCGTCATTGGTAAGGGTACTGAGACCGGACTGGACGTCCTGCTGTCCATGCAGGCCGGTCAGAGCGACGGTGAAGACCTCTATTTTCCGGAATTTGACAGCGCTGATGTGAATGGAGTTGCGGAAGGGCTTGACTGGGAACGATTTTTAAATTTTCATACTGTGGTCACCTACAAGAACTGGAAATTGGAAGGGTTTTTTACCAACCGTCTGAAAGGGATTCCAACGGCAACCTGGGGAATGAAATTTAATGACGATGCCGCTCAATCACTGGATCGTTTGGGGTATTTGAATCTCAGCTATCAGCTGCCGATCGGCTACGATAAATTGCTATCGATAATGACATATTTTAATACCTATACCTATGAAGGAACCTATCCCTATGAAGAAGGCAACTGGTGGGACGCCAACGAATGTTTCTGGGCCGGTATTGAGGGACAGTTTCGCTGGGATATAAGTTCCCGGAACCGGTTTTTTACGGGCGTGGAATACCAGCAACACTTTTCAGCCGGCTATAAATCCTGGGATGAAGACGCTAGCTATTTTGATGACAGTTTCCCCTATACTATTGCGTCTGTATACTTGCAGGACGACTATCAAATTACCGATAAACTCGGATTAATTAGCGGCGTCCGCTTTGATAAGCAGTCGGAGACGAAGAGTACCCTGACACCGCGACTGGGAATCATTTACAATGCTTCCTGTGCCGGCACCCTTAAACTGCTCTACGGTAGCGCATTCCGAACGCCGAATGTTTATGAAACGCGCTATGAGGATCCCGATATCGCCAAAGCTAATCCCGCCCTGAAGCCGGAGAAAATCACAACCGGCGAACTGGTCTGGGAGCGAAAAGTATCCTCCGTTGGTTTTTCGGTCCTGTCCCTGTACCGGTATTCTATGGAAAACCTGATCGACCAGGATATAGACCCGGAAGACTTTTTGTTGCAGTTTGTCAACCTGTCAGATATCAGTGCCCGGGGAATCGAATGGGGGCTTCGCAGCAATTTTAAAAACGGTTTGTCGGCATACCTGAATCTGAATCTGCAGCAAACTTATGATTATGAAACCGAAGAAGCGCTGTCCAACTCACCGGAATTTATTCTGAAAGCCGGTGTTTCGCTCCCCCTTATTTCAAAGATAGTTCTGTATTCCGAAGGGGTTTATGAAACCGGGCGATTGTCAGTTTACGGTACCGATACCGGGCCCTTTTTTCTGTGCAATGCCGGACTCAGCGCACAACATATCTGGAACAATCTCCACCTGTCTCTGAGAGTGAGAAACCTCTTTGACGCCGAGATAAAACTGCCGGGTTCCTATGATCATGAACAGGATTTGATTGTTCAGCCTGGCCGCTATATAGGAATTTCAATCGATTATTCGTGGTGATGAAACAAAGGTATCATAAGAAAACCCTGGCGCGACGCCTGATCCGGTGGGCCTGTCTGCTGTTGCTTTTCGGGCAAGTCGGCCGGGCCCAGGAAATGCCGTTCCCGCTTGATTTGCAGCTGCAGCTTTTCACAAAAATATTGACCTTCGACAAAAACCTGGAACAACGCGGTGGCGACACGCTGCGGATAGCTGTTATTTACCAGAACTTATACCGGTACTCCGATAATACCAGGGAAGTATTTTTCAGCGCTGCCGAAGAGATGAAACTCCAATGGATCAGTGGTTTTCCGGTCCGGATATTAGCCTGTGATCTTCGCGCTGCTGCAGAATTGCGGGAATTTATTTTGGACCATAATATTGATATCATTTATATTGCTCCGTTACGGGCGGTGCCGGTGGACGCACTGACTGACATCAGCCGCGAGCTGGGGGTATTGTCCTTCAGCGGTGTGACGGATTATATGAAGCACGGTGTATCGGTCGGCCTGGATATCAAAGACGACCGGCCGAAAATCCTGATTAATCAGAATAACGCCAGGCAGGAGGGCGCGGATTTCAGTTCCCGCCTGCTGCATCTGGCCAAAATCATAAACTGAGATTGACATATTATGTTTAAACCAATATGCAAAAAAACCGTTCGGGCGAAGCTGATCATCGCCGTTTCGTCTTTAATTGCCGTTATATCGGTATTTATTTATATTTATTTCCCCCTGAAACTTGAAAGGCAGCTGCTGGGCTCCATGACCATTAAAGCCGATCAGATCAGCCGGATGATTGCCTATGGCGCCACTCCGGCGCTCTATTTTGAAGATCGGGACGCCGTGAATGAAATTTTCGGGGCTGCGCTTCTGAATGAAGATCTGGAGTATATTCAAATCGCTCGCCGGGATTCCAGTGTCTTTGCTGAATTACGCCGGAACCCGGAGATTAACTACAGTCATGGGGAAATGAAAAAAAAGCCCATTCGCCGCCGGTATTTCACGGTTATTCGGGAGATGGGATACAACAATCAGAACATCGGCTTTCTGCATATTTCATTTTCCATGAAGTCGCTGCATGAAGACGTGGAACTGGCCCGCTTTCATATTGCGCTGATCAGCCTGAGCGTTTTTATGTTTGGTGTGTTGGTGATTTTGGCCATCAGCCGGATCCTGTCGGCCCCACTGAATCGGATGGTGGAAACGGTGGAAAAAATTGCTGCCGGAAATTTAAAGGAGCGGGCGAATGTTCACACCAACGATGAAATCGGCTTTCTGGCCCGGCAGTTTGATATTATGGTAGACCGCCTGGTCACGGCCTATAAAAATCTCGATGAACTGAACCAGGATCTTGAAATCCGGATTGAATCCCGGACCGCGGCCTTGCGCCTGTCAAATGCCCAGCTGAAATCCGAGCTGAAAGAGCGAAAACAGGTGGAACGGGAACTGTCGGCTGAACGGGTACGGCTGATGGCGACACTCAGCAGAATTAATGAAGGGGTCATTACTACCGATGTGGATAACAATGTCAGCGTAATGAACCGGGTCGCCGCCGAGATTACCGGTTGGAATGAAATTGACGCCATCGGCAAACCCATTGGGGAAGTTTTCAAGTTACCGGTATCTGCCGATAATGGCGCGACTGTGCAGGACATCCAGGTGTTTTTAAAACAGCACGACGACCAGGAAAACAGCAGCCACATCACGATTGTGGACACTGAGTCCCGGGAGAAAGAACTGCATATCAATGTCATTCCCATTCACACGCTCTATGGCGAAAAAACCGGTACGGTTTTCATTTTTCATCTCTGGATCAACTCGTCCGGCGGCCGTGATACTAATCTTAAAATATTTCATGCCTGAGCTGTTTCATCTGCTCGTAAATCCCTAAATTTCAACAGATGTCCGGAAAAGTATGAATAGCAAAGACCTGAATGTTTTATTTGAAGATAATCACCTGCTGGTGCTTTGTAAGCCGGCGGGTATCCTGGTGCAGGGCGATCAGACCGGTGATGTCACCCTGCTGGCACTGGCAAGGGATTATATCAAAGAAAAATATGCCAAGCCCGGCAACGTCTTCCTCGGCCTGGTGCACCGCCTGGACCGGCCCGCTTCGGGTGTGATTGTCTTTGCCCGGACGACGAAAGCCGCCGGCCGCCTGATGAAACAGTTCCAGCAGCGGCAGACCCGGAAAATCTATCTCTGCCTGGCCGAAGGAGAACTGCCGCTCAACGGCAGCTGGAAGGACTGCATCGAGCGACGGGAGGCGACAAGTTATATTGCGAATGGCGAACCCAATGCATCGCTGTCTTTTAAACGGCTGAATTTTCAGGACGGCATTTCCCTGGCGGAAGTGGAACTGCATACCGGGAAACATCACCAGATCCGGGTCCAGTTTGCCGGCCGCGGGTTTCCGATTATCGGTGATTTTCGTTATGGCTCCAAACGAAAATTCCCGGAACGGGCGATTGCCCTGCATGCCCGGGAACTGCGCATTGAACACCCGACGACCAAAGAGATGCTCACATTCAGTTGTGAACCGGATTCCGCCTGGCGGGATTTTGTTTGAGCAAGTAGTCCAGATTGCCGGAATCATCGATCAGCCGGAGGCCGATCTGCTGCCGGCCGCCGGTGTGGACCTGTTGGGATTTCCCCTGCGTCTGACCGTACATAAAGAAGATCTAAGTGAAACCGCGGCAGTGGAAATTATTCACCGATTAACCGATAAAACCCAGGCCGTGCTTATTACCTATCTCGCTAATGCCGAAGAGATCATTGCGTTTTGTGACAAACTGGGTGCAACGATCGTGCAGCTGCACGGACCGGTTGCCCTGGCGGAATTACGAAAAATCAAAAAGAAACGTCCTGACATAAAAGTTATCAAGAGCCTGGTCGTTCGGGAAGATAACCGCCCCCAACTGTATCAGGATATTGAAACTTTTGGTAATGTTGTGGATGCCTTTATCACCGATACCTTTGATCCGGAGAGCGGGGCGTCGGGGGCCACCGGCAAAACCCACGACTGGACAGTCAGCCGGGAACTGGTCGAGCATTCCCCGAAACCGGTAATCCTGGCGGGCGGACTGACTCCGGACAATGTGTACGATGCGATTCTGACCGTCCGGCCCGATGGTGTGGATGCGCATACGGGGGTGGAGTCTAGTGACGGGAGGAAGGATGTCGAGAAAGTGCGCCGATTTGTGGCGGAAGCCCGGCGGGCCTTTGCGGATATGCAGAACATTGGCGCTCTGAAAATACCAATTAATGGGATTCTGGACCTGCACACGTTCCACCCAAAAGAGGTGAAAGAACTGGTGCCCGACTACCTGGCGGCCTGCCGGGAAAAGGGTATCTTTTGCGTTCGGATTATACACGGCAAGGGGACCGGGACACTGCGGAAAATTGTACAGTCGATTTTGTCACGCATGCCGGAAGTGGAATCCTTTCATACTGCCGAGGGGACCGGAGGCGGCTGGGGCGCTACGAGCGTGGTCTTGAGAAGAGCCGGCGTACACGGAAAAGCGGAATGAGTGTAGCGATCTGTTGAGACCGGAGTATTGAACAGTGATATAGGGGCGCATTGGCCTGAACGGATTGCGTCTCCCTACCAGTCGAGGTCGCAAAGACGAAGAAGGGTAAGCGGATTGTGTCACACGCAGGGGTGGGTTCGTATTGCTAGCCGGTGTGTGAGGAATGCTCAAAGGGGGGTTATATACTTAGACTTGAGGGAACAATCTTGATTCAGGATGCAGCTTGTGCATTCGGGCTTTTGAGGTTTGCAGACAAGAGCGGTAAAATCAAGCAAAGCAAACAGGAGATTACGTGTATCGGAGTAATCAAACAGTTCCTGTGCTTTTTCAATGATTGGTTTTTTTCTTCTGATTTCACCGGTTAATTGTAATCCATAGAATCGATTAATAAACCGGGCAATATTACTATCAACAACATATTCTGGTCTATTAAAACAAACGGTGAGTATTGCACTGGCAACATAATCTCCAATTCCCGGAATTTTTCTCAATAATTTTCTTTCTTCTGGAAATTGCCCGTCGTAATTATCTACAATATACTTAGCGGCTTCTTTGAAATGGCTCGCCCGCCAGTGTAATCCAAGATTATCTGTATACTTCCGAATACTATATTCTCTTGCTTTTGCCAGCGAATGTATATCAGAGTATTGTTTGATAAAATTTTTATATACTGGTTCAACCTGATTGGCTTTAGTTCGCTGAAGCATAAACTCTGCAATCATAATTCGATAAGGATCATATGTAGATCGCCACAGGTAAGTTCTTTTATAAATTGACCAATTATTAAAAATTAGATAGTTTATATATACCATCAATCAAGAAGTTTTAAATCGTTTATTGGAAAGTTAATTAATCCTTTTCTATTGAATAAATTGGAGTATTTATCAATAATGTCAATTATCATTGGACTGTTTATTCTGGAAATTAATTTCCATTTTTTTATTACCAATTCAGTTCGATAACTTGAGAATCTAAAGTCTAAAACAATATTTTCACTATTTTCTCCAATAAATGGTAGTGAGTATAAAGAACTAACTGAATTATCGAGTTTTTTGAAACTATTAATTTCACCTCGGGATTTAAACTTACCATTTGAAGATGTACGTTTTGCTAACAATGGTATTGTTTTAAAGTCATCATTCTTTCTATAGGTTGAAAATGTATTGTCGTTTATTTCAAAGCCGAAAAGAACTTTAAAGACAATATGTTTATTGTTTGCTATATCGCATTCTGGAGTTATTATTAAACCATATTGAAGACCTGGGTCTTTAAGATTAGTTTTATAGAAATTTCCTGTCCAGACTAGTTGTTTTTCCAATATTCCGTTGATATTATCTGAGTAATTAACTCGGTGAAATATCTTCTTTAATGTTTCGGGATTAAGATCTGTATCGTTTCCGGGATCAGAATATTCAACATCCAGTAAATATTGTTTTATATTGTTTATGAATATATTTGTTAAATCATGGTTGCCGAGATTTTTGTTGCCGCATTGAATTGTAGATACAAGTTTTTGCCAGGTTGTGTTATCAAATTCTATAAAATCACCAAAAGCTATATCGCGCGATTTATTTAAAGAATATTCAAATTTACTAATCAGATTAATAGAATAACATTTTGATATTAGAGACTCAATGTAATTTTCTTCAGCAAGTATTTTATCGCATCCTTCGGATAAATTAGTAATTAGATGTGCTGATTTTTTATTGTCATTAATAACGATTTCCTTAATCTGATCGCCCCATATTTGTAAATGATTTGAAGATATTAAAAGAAAAAAATATCCGAATTGTTCCAAGGCAGTTTGAATTATTAGATTTATTAAATCTGAATCAATTTGTCCGGTGCCATTAAGATCTAAATCGAGAATGAATAATCTAACATTTTGATAATTCTTTATATTGTTAATCATACGAGGGTAGTCCGTTGTGTAGTCCATTTTAATTACAGGAATACCATTATCATCAAAATATTTTAAGACATCTTTATAAAACCTATAATCGGTCTTGTTATAGCCTGTATCAGGAACCTGTTCAAGATCAGAATATTTTAAAGGTAAATTAACATTATCATCGATTATTAATACATTACCAGGAAATTCGACCATGTTTTATTCCTTAGAATTGCTAAAACTTAGTTCTATAATAGCACCGGTTACTTTATCATTTTCAATGTTGTTATATCCATTTAGTTGACCATCGATTTTTATCATAATTTGGTTTGCGAGATATAGACCAAGACCAATTCCATCGGTTCTCCTGCTATAATATGGTTCAATGAGATACTCAAAAGGATCATCAAATCCTGTTCCGTTGTCTTTAATACGTACAATTGATTGGCTATTTTGTTTGTCACCCGTGATTATGATAGAAGGCGTATAATTTTCTGTTGATAGTGAAGTTTGTTTCTTTTTATATCTTAACCAGTAAATAGAATTGTCGAAGATATTATATAGCATAGAATTAAATAAACCTGGAATTGCCCGAACAGTAAAAGTATCATCAATCTCTTTGATGAGTTTAATATCGTGTTTTTTTAACTCATTGTATTTTAACAGTTCAATATTTTCGATTATATCTATAACCTTAACATTTTTTAAGGACTGTCTGGACATTAAGGAAGACAGGGCATCTATAATGCGTTTAATCTCTTGTAAGGAACGAGTAAAACTATTTAAAAATTCGGTATAATTATGCTCAAATGGTCGTTTTCTGTAATCTCTTAGTGTTAAATCCATTTCGTTTATCATTGATTTAATCTCGTGAACTGGTAATGAAACAGATATACCGATAGCAGCAGACATCATTAACCTTTCAAGTATATCATCAATCGTTTTATGATAATTCTCTTCAATATTTTTTACGTATTTACCGTATTTTTCAAAGTAACCATCGCTTATAAGCCGCTTTTCCAGAGATTTTATTTCAAGTGAAACTGAATCTGAGGATCTCTCTTTGCGTGTAACTTTGTCAATTTGAATTTTATCTTTTTTTCTTTCAACAGCAAACTGGTTGATAATACCTTCCACCAATTTAGTGAATATTTGAAACTGAATATTATTCACCAAGCCTTCCCTATTTGATTGGTCCTTTAGATAAGGATTTGTCGATGATGAAATATGTATAAATCCAATAATTTGATTTCGGCTTACCGTTCTACTTTTCGGATCGGTAAGTCTTTTTAAATCGAGATTCAACCAATCATCATCTGGCTCTCCGTATGGCCAGACTCTAAAATTTTCTCTAAAAAGTCTAACTCCTCCATTTGGTTTTATAATATCTCTATGAGTTATGGCAAGATTTGCCGCGCGTAGTGCATGACTATCTAAATCCCATGCGTAAAAACGAACTTCAAATTTGCCCGGGGATGTAGAATCTGATAAGTATTTATCAAAATAATCAAAAGCCGATTTTGTTATATCATATGTTTGAGTTTTAATTTTTCTTCTTATTTCAATTACATCTTGTCTTTTAAACTCATAGTCATAAATCATTATGCCTTTAGAGTCTACAATTCCAATGAATGTATAAAAAGCTGTATCAAGTATTTCCGAAATTGGTTTTATTTTATCAATTATTTGTTGAATATGAGAAGATTCAGATGAAATATTAACCTTAATTCCCGGATCATTTGTTGTATCATCAAGATTAAGATCAAATTTTTCGGGCCGTATCGGAGATTCCAAACTTCTAAGTTTGATAACGACGTTTTTTATATCACTATCTGACCAGATTCTTGACGTTTTTATCTTTATATAGGTACCTGAAGTTTCTTTGTATATTTCTGGAGTCCTTGTTTTAATGTCAACCGGGATTTCTTCAAGATATTTGTCTTCGGTGAATTGTTCCCAATCAATCATTAATTCAGTCTCATAATCTTCTAAAGTGACTTTATTATTAATTATTGCACTTCTTGTTATCATATGTATTGAATTTCCGAGTCTATGTGCAGCAAATCGTCCGATTCCTTTTTCTCCCAGATAGCGCCTTTTAAATATCTTACTATAAAATGCTGCTTTATTTTCACCTTTTTTGTCAGGGGTTGCGGGTTCCAGCCATACATTTTGAATTTTCTCTTTACTCATTCCTATACCGATATCTTTAATAATAATTTCGCCCTTTTCGGTATCAATATTATTTAAGTTAATATCAACTTGAACTGAATCTGCATCGTATGAGTTTTTTACAAGTTCAACGAGAGCAATAATATCACTGGATATAAGTTCCTGCCCCAGAATTTTTATAATTCTAGCACGAGGTTTAAAATAATTTGTTTTTTCAGGATTATCTTTCATAAAACTTTTCCATAATATTTTGTGCAATTTTTTCCGCCATAAGGGGTGGTACCGCATTTCCAATTTGTTGAAATGCAGAGGATCGGGAGGATTCAAAGTAATAATCATCCGGAAAGGATTGTATTCTTGCTGCCTCACGGACACTTATTGAGCGGAATTGATTTATATCTGGATGAATGTAATAATGTCCATCTTTAGCGATATGTGCTACAACAGTATGTGAGTAACCATCACCATTTACAACTTTGAACCTATCATTAAACGATTTCTGATTTCCATGTGTTTTAAGTTCTTCCGGTAGATCACAATATTTTAATCTTTCCCGTCCATTGTTCCACTTATCTATAGCCATTTTATATATTTGCAAATCATTATTATTGTGGGTTCGGGCAATATGCCCGGTCAAAATATTTAAATCACTGTATATTTTTATATCTTTCAGACAGTCAACATTTCTATCTGATATTAATGGTTGTACAGGAATGCATTCACCTGCTTTTAATTTTGGAAGATCGAAAAACAGGTCATTTACCGTATATGGCGATTTATTACTATTAAAGTTAGGATATGAAAAAATAAGGGTCTTTTTCCAACCAATTAAAATAACCCGTTTTCTTTCCTGCAAAACTCCAAAATCAGAGCTATTTAGTATCTTATCCTCAAGAATATAGCCAAGATTTTTAAAATAGTATTTAAGGCCTCTATAATATTTACCTTTTCCGGCGGTATATAGTCCGGGTACGTTTTCAAAAACAAAAATATCAGGATTATATCTCTCTAGAAATTTTCCATAGAGCTTAAATAAATAATTCCTTTTGTCTTTCAAGACGTTTTTTCCAATTTTTGATCTGCCAACAAACGAATATGCCTGGCAAGGTGGACCACCGATAATAATATTTACTTTTTGAGAATCATTAAGAAACATTAATCTGTCTATCTTTGAAAAAATATCATTTATGTTGTCTTTTGATATTTCAAAATTCAAAACTGATTGATGTAATTCCGGTGGTAATAATTCATATAGTGAATTACGAGATAGAAAACCGTTCAAGTATTCGACGTATTTATCAATTATGCCAGTGCGTTTTAAATAATGATATGCAGTTCTTGTTTGAAGAGTTTTGCAGGCATTTGAATCCATTTCCACGTGTGCAATTGGAGAAAAGCCCTGTCGAAAAAACCCCTCAGATAGGCCGCCGGCTCCAGCAAACAGGTCAATGTAGGTTAGTGTCCGATTTTTCATATTAATAAATTTGCCAGCATTGAATAATATTTAACAATGATGCTTGGTGAAAATATAAACAATATTTTTCAAATTGCGTGCTTATTTATGTATTTTTCTACATTTTCCTACTTCTCTACAATACTCGCCGCCACCATATTCGCTACTTTACTGCGCAGGGCGATGACGCCGCCGTGGGGCAGGTGCACGCGGTTGGTCAGGAGGATGATGAAGGTTTCGGTTTCCGGGTCGATGACAATGGATGTGCCGGTGAAACCGGTATGGCCGTAAGACGATTTCGGGAAGAGATCGCCCATGTTCGAGGCATAGTCCGAGCAGATATCCCAGCCCAGTCCGCGGCCGGCGAATTCCAACCCCGGATAAACCGTCGTCATGGCCTTCACGGTCAGTGGCGACAGAATGCGAATACCTTTGTAAATGCCGCCGTTCAGCATCATCCGGGCAAAGATCGCCATATCATCGGCAGATGAGAACAGACCGGCATTGCCGGACAGCCCGCCCCGCAGCTGGGCCAGGGGATCATGTACGAATCCATGCAACGGTACACCGTCATGGACTTCGGTCGGGGCGATTCGCGGGAGGAATTCTTCCGGTGGGTTGAACATGCTGCTGTGCATTTCCAGCGGTTCAAAGATATTGACTTTGGAGAATTCACCAATATCCATCCCGGAAACCCGCTGAACGATTTCCGCCAGGGTGATGAATCCCAGGCAGCTGTAGGCAAAGTGTTCGCCCGGGGGATTCTGTTTTTCGATGGTGGCGATAGTATTTATTACGGCATCCGGGCAGGGTGCTCCGAATTCCGTTTTCAGGGCTTCGACGTCGGTATAGGGCGGCAGGCCCGATGTATGAGTGAGCAGATGATAGAGCCGGATGGGATCGGCGGGATGACCGTTGTCATTGATGAACGGTGTGAATTCGGGAATGAATTTCGTGACGGGGTCCATGAGGCGGAGCCGGCCCTGTTCGGCCAGAATCATGATTGAAGTGGCGGTGGCGACGGGTTTGGTGACCGAGGCCATGTCGAATATTTTTTCCGGCGTCATGGGGATGGTGTCGGGAAATACCTGGGCATTGCCGTAGGCCTTGCGAACGACGACTGCACCTTTGCGGGCGACAATCAGCACGGCGCCGGGCAGATTTTGCGCTTCGAGCTCTTCATTGATCAGATCATCGATCCGGGCCAGTCTTTCGGAATCCATTCCAACGCTGGCCGGGCGGTCCCAGTGCAGAACTGTTGTGTCGGGTTTCGCTCCACAGGAGGCCAACAGCACGACAATCAATATCAAAAATAAGTGACGGTAATTAATGAACATAGATAGTTTCCTTAAATCACTATTATAAGCGGTCGATGGAAATATCCAGGACCGGTTTGTCTTTGTAGCCCTGGTAATTGTAGTGCCACCATTCGGAATCGATACCGCTGAAGCCGTGGCGCTCCATTGCTTCGCGTAGAATCTGGCGATGGCGAATGGCCTCTGCCGGGCAATCCATGTAATCCATATGGGCCCGTTCGGAAAAGTCGTCGAATGCCGAAGGCATCGACAATTCATTTCCTTCTAAATCCAGCAATGCCACATCCACGGAATAGGCGCGGTTGTGATTGGAGCCGGTGGCGGGATCGGCGACATAACGGTTATCGGGCAGGATTTCCCACATGCGTTTCTGCACCGAGAGAGGCCGGTAACCGTCATAGACTTTCAGGCGATGCCCCTGCTGTTTCAAATCTGCCTGGACTTTTTTCAATGCTTTGGCCGGTTCTTTGGCGAGAAAGCAGCGGGCGCTGGGATACAGCGCTTCACCCACGAAATTATCGGTACCGGCATAGCGAATGTCGAGGACAATGTCCGGAATCACGCGATTCAGTTCAACGAGGTTGTGGGTTGGCCTGGACTGGCAGCCGAAAACAGCCAGCAGCAGAAGCAGGGTGAATACCGGGCGGACCGAAAAGACATTTCGTTTCATTGAAAGTTTCCTGTGGTTTTCAATCAGTTGGGTTGCCCGGTTAATTTAAATAATTGTGTCAAAGTTATAATAGAAAAATTTTGATTATACTGTGGCAATTTAATTCCGGTCTGGTAATTGCGGGAGAGAGCTGACTGAAAAACGCGTTTGTCTAACCAGATATTTCGACTCGCTTCGCTCGCTCAATATGACAGTCTGGGGAGTAAAAGGTCGAACTATTTGTCACGCGTCACATGTTAGGAGCCACTAATTACAGTTCACGATTCACATTTCACGATTTACGAATAAACCCTTGGATTTTATTTGGAAAATCTTATTTTTGTTTCCATTGATAATACAAAAGGAATTTTACTTATGAGTGAACAGAAAAAAGGGTTGTTTCGGTCATTTCCTGCCACTTACTGGCTGGCAATAACGATGGAGTTTTTTGAACGGGGCTCCTATTACGGAATGATGAGTATTCTGTCGATATATATGACGGAGAAACTCGGATTTGCCAAGGAGAGTGTCGGACTGATCAAGGGAACGATCCAACCGATTTTATATTTTCTACCCATTATATCCGGGGCGCTGGCGGACCGTTTTGGGTATCGCCGGACGCTGACCGTCGCCTTTACACTGCTGGGTATTGGGTACCTGGTTACCAGCCAGATGACCAGTTACGCCACGGTATTTCTGGCGCTCTGCATCATGGCGCTGGGAGCGGGTACATTTAAGCCGGTTATTTCCGGGACCATTGCCCGGGTGACGGATAAGTCGAATTCCACGCTGGGTTTCGGGATTTTTTACTGGAGTATAAACCTGGGCGCTTTCCTGTTCCCCATGTTCCTGGTGCCCTTTCTGAAATCCGCCGATCCCAGCTGGCGCTGGGTGATCATCGCTTCGGCGATTGGGACGGGCATTATGCTGATACCGACGATTTTTCTCTATAAAGAACCGCCCATGCACGTAAAGAAAAAAGAAGATCAGACAGATGTGCTGCAGACGATTGCCAATGCTTTCGAGATTATTTACAGTCCGCTGGTATTGCTTTTCATGAAAGCCCGGACGGCGCTTCAAAATGCCCGGCTGGTTTACGGCATTACGGCGGCGATCGCGCTGCTGGCGACGTACCTGTTTTTTGCACAAGGCTCCTTTTTTCTGCTCTATATCACGCTGCTGGTGCTGAGTTGTTTTTTCATTATGAACGTCAAGGCCCGTTGCGGTCTGTTCAAGGCCTGCAGCACGACCCGGGCAGCCCTGATGCTGCTGGTAGTCGGCGGACTGATCCTGTGGCTGTTGCCGGGCTTGACACTTTTTGCCCGGATTGTTACATCGGTAATCTTTCTGACGGTTTTCTCACTGTTCAAGATTGACGCTGATGAACCGGCTAAATTCGTCGATTATTTTAAATTTTTACTGCTGATATGTATCTATTCCGGTTTCTGGGTGCTCTACTTCCAGATGTTTGACTCGGTGCTCTGGTACGTCAATGATTACGTCGATGCGGCCAGCCTGGACAGCGCGGTGAACCGGTTTCTGGCGTTTCTGGGGATTGGTTATGAGTGGCATTTCGATGTTGAGCATGTGACTGTAATTAATGCGTTGACGATTATCATTCTGCAGATTTTCATATCCATAATTGTTAAAAACACCAAAGCCCTGCCGACGATGATGGTGGCCATTGGACTGGGAACCCTGGGCATGGCAATTCTGGCCATTAATACCAGTATCTGGGTATTTATAGTGGGTATCGTAATTTTCTCCATCGGTGAAATGACGGCCCATCCGAAATTTATCAGCTATATCGGTCAGACGGCCCCTAAAGAACGGCTGGCGACATTTATGGGATATATTTTCCTGTATGGCGTGATTGGCTCTTCCGTGGGCGCCATTGTCGGCGCCAAACTCTATGTTCATTTTGTGGACAACCTGCATCAGCCGCGAACACTCTGGCTGATTTTTTCCATGATTGGCGTTTTTACTATTGTAGGATTGTTTTTATATAATAAATTCCTGACGCCGAAAGATACGGAAAAAGAATAGGATAATTCATTTGTCTTTGACTGTTTCAAACCGTGTTCTGAAAAAAATCCTGCGCGACTGCAAACGCTCCGCTGAGGCCGTCTCTGCAGCGGGTGACGCCGACACCATCCTGATTGCATTTCCCTTTAACGAACAGCACCAGAATATTGCCTACCGGGTGTTTGCGCCAATCCTGAAAGCCGGGGGCGTCAAAACCTGCAGCCTGATCGCTGAAACGAACCGGGGGCTCCTGGAGGATATCAGCACGTCGCAGATCATCGACCTGACAGTTCCGGAAGATTTGCAGAAGCAACCCCTGCTGAGTGAAACCGTTAATCAACAGTTGCAGCAGTGCCGGGTTGCCGTAGCGCTGGATTTGAACGCTGAATTTCACCCTTATACCGCCGCGGCGGTACTGAAGAGCCGGGCTGTCCGGCGGATCGGTTTTCTATCGGAGAACTCGGAACATTTTTTCAATATTCAGATTTCAAAAAAAGGGGAAGATCCGATCGAATCTTCCTATCGTTATATGCTCAGCCTGATCCGGGATTCCGGGTTATACTGAAAGACAGTGGATTTGATAATTCGTCGGGGATTATTTTTGCTAAAATTTTACTTGACGCTTGCGCTCTATCGGTTTATATTTACCGCCGCTAATTAACAGGAGTCCTAATGGAAGATTTAGCATGTCCCGAGTGTGGTGTTGCCTTAAGCGAGGCCGATCTGCGGGAAGCTCTATTCTGCAAAAGTTGCAAAACAAAGCTGCGTGATCCAAAGTACATCGATTTCCTCGAGCTGCTGGTCTATAATGAAGTGGTCGACGATATTGACTTTTTTGATATGAGTCTCTACGGCGACGAGATTCTGAAGGATGAGCGTGAAGATTATGATGAGCCGGACATTGATCCCTCCAAATTCGAAAAACGGAAAGAGGTCTGGGACGAGTTTGAGGATGATATTGAACTCAAAGAAGGCCTGAAGGATGACATTGATATTGAGGACGAAGCCTGGAATATCTTCGATGATGAAGCCCTGGAAGAGGATGAAGTCGACGACGATTTAGATGTCGATTTAGACGATTAATTATTAAAAAGCGACGGATGTCGCAAAAAAAGCAGGTGGCATTTATGGATCCCAAAAAACCGGTCAACCAGCTGAAGATTGAACTGCCGGAAAGCAAAGCCGAAGGAAATTACAGCAATTTCACTGTAATATCCCATTCCGGCGCTGAATTTGTCATTGATTTTGCCCGGATCATGCCCGGCACCCCGAAGGCCGTTGTCCAGAGCCGGATCATCATGACCCCGATCCATGCGAAGACCCTGCTTTATACGCTGCAGGACAACATCAAGAAATTTGAAGATAAATTTGGTGAAATAAAGTTGCCGGAAACAGGCTCTGAGCCACCCTTCGGTTTTCAGCCGCCCCACAAGAGCAACCTGCCCAACTGAGGTTTTATCGAAGATTCTCCGAAGGAGTCCTACGTGACCTCCGGAACGGTTTACAGAAACCGGTCAAAATACTCCAGAAGTTTATACAACAAATCCACATAGGTCTGGTCAGATTCAATGACTGTCTTTTCCCAGGGATAGTGAATGAAGTCGATGCGTTTCCGGTGATCGACCATCTGGCGGATCAGTTTCTGACTGTCAATCAGCGGCAGCAGGGAGGTATTTTCACTGTGAATGATCAGCAGTTTGCCTTGCAGTTGGCCAACGGTTTCCGGCGAGGCCAGATCCGGGCTTAATTGCCGCCCACTGATTTGCTCATAAATAATTCCATCAACCAAACTGCAGCCCGGTTCCCAGCGGTTTTCCAGCGGGATACCGACACAGGTACTGAAGCGATCGGGTTCGTTTAGCAGCGCCATAATACTGAGATAGCCGTTGTATCCGAATCCCGTAATGCCGATCCGGGTCATATCGATAAACTCGTTTTTCGTCAATTCGTCAATAACCGCACCAATCTGCTGCATCTGGCGTTTCCAGGGAGCGATGCTGTCGGCGGATTCATCCAGGGTGGGAATTCGGTCAAGACCGAAAAAATCAATATCTGCGATCACATAGCCTTTGCCGCTGAGCCATTGACTGATCAAGTTGGACATTTTCCATTCATGCAGACCGCCGACCGGTCCCGCAGAGCTATTCAGGTAAATGATCAGGGGAAATTTTTCCGAGCTGAGCTGACCGGCGGGATACCAGAGTTTGTAGTAAATCTCTTTACCGCCAACCGGATCGATCATTTTTTTATCCAGGGCCGCATTCAGATGAGCGGCATTGGGAATGCGGGCGTCGGGAACCAGCAACGAACGCGACTTGCTGACAGGAAAGGTACGGGTGAGATAAAGTTGCGGCGGCGTGGCGGGTGTTGAAAATATATCAACAATGTAGTTTCCCGTGGCGGACAGTACGAAGTCATGGCTGCCATGCAGATAAGAAAGATTCAGGACTTTGTCGGATTTTTTATCAATGGTGTAGATATGTTTTTCATAACGGTCGTCTTTATTGGCCGAGAAGTACAACTGGTCGTTGACCGGATTGACGATATAATCAAAAACATTCCATTTGCCCCGGGTGATGGATATCGGGGTTTTACGGTCCAGACCGGTGGCGAAAATATGCTGGTAACCGTTCTGAATGTCGCCAAAGAGCAGTTTTTGCCCGGATTCCAGCCAGTAAAGTTTGCCACCGAATTTGCTGCACCATAAATCCGTACTGCGGCTGTAAACAGTGTCAATTCGTTGAATTTCCGGATCGATTAAGACGATGGTCCGGGTCTGCAGGGTTTCACTCAGGTAATCGATTGCCAGCCGGTTCTTGCCGGCAATCCAGATGATGTCCCGGATGAGCAGCCGTTTATCATTGGCAATCGTAATGATGCGGGTTTCCTGGTTGACCAGATCGAAATAGTACAGTTTTTCCGCAAAATGATCCTGATAGGCGGGGATGATCAACGCGGTTTCGTCGGGAGTCCAGAGATAGGGCGTGTAACGGTTATCCTGGCAGTGTCGACTGATCGCGTTCCAGTTAGCGTCCATTATTTCCGAGAGTTGAATTTCCCGGCTTTCCTTAATATCGATCAGGCGCAGGGTATTATCCCGGATGAAAGAGACATACCGGCCGTTTGGTGAAATCCGGGGAACCAGTTCACAGGTTGGGGTTACGGTAAGCGCGACGGCTTCCTGCTGGGGTTCGGGCCGGATGGTATAGATATCGCCTTTCCAGATGAAAAGCATGCGCTGCTGATCGGGAAACCACTGTAGTTCGTCGATGCGCTGACCGGGGAAATCATCGTTGAAGTGCGTAAGCTGTCGCAGTTTGCCGGAAGGGACTTTGGCGAGCCAGATATCGCCATCGGGATAACCCGCTTTGTTCCAGACAAAGGCCACGGTCGAATCACCGGGGGACCAGGCGATCGAGCGGGGGGCGTTTCCGTAAAATGCCGGCTGCCGGAATATTTCCGTCGGTCCGGGCAGTTTCTGGGCGTTTAATCCCAGCATGAAACACAGCAACAGGAGGAATATTTTTTTCATATAAACCTTCGGAGATTTTTTATGGTTTTTAATTGTTTTCACAGCTGAAATAAACTAAGGAAACCAGGAGGATATTTCAAATGCTTTATGCGATAATCCCAGACCAAGCAGTCACTTTTTTGTAAAAGCTTGCTTACGGTGTAAAAAAACATTTTTCAAATCAGATACTTGATGCTTGTTACTTGATAATTGCTTGTTTCTTATCCGGTATCCGGCAGCCAGAATCGCCTGAACCGGAACAAGTGATTCTTTTGGCTCTTTTAGGCATTGTTAATACGGGGCATGGTACCGATCAGGCGATGGATTTGCGAATTGCCTGAATATATTCCGGCGTCGTGCCGCAGCAACCGCCCAGGATTTCAACGCCCAGCGCTTTAATTTGGTTGATATTTGCCGCGAATATTTCCGGTGTTTCCGGATACACCAGCTGCCCGTCGATGGTTTCCGGCAGACCGGCATTGGACTGGATAATGACCGGGATAGCGACGCTGTTTCGGATTTCAGATGCCAGTTCGATCATCAGGTCGCTGCCGATTGAACAGTTGGCGCCCACAGCGGAAGCACCGGAACCGGCGAGAATATGCATGCTTTTCGCCACCGGGTTACCCATGATCGTTGCGAAACCAAGCGGACCTTTCGCGAAGGTCAGGGTTGCAAAGATTGGCAGATCGGAAATCGATTGAATACCCCGGATTGCGGCTAGGGATTCGTTGATATCAAACATGGTTTCCACGATAAACAAATCCACACCGCCATCGGCCAGAATTTTGGCCTGCCGGGCGAAGCTTTCTATTGCCTCATTTTCACTTATGAGTCCCAGTGGTTCCAGCATGTCGCCCATCGGCCCAATATCTCCAGCAACAAATTGTCCGGCGGAGACTGACTGCCGGGCGATGCGTACGGCCATTTTATTGGCCTCTTCGGTCAGATGCTCAATTCCGGCGGATTTCATTTTGATGGGCGAGCCGCCAAAGGTGTTGGTCGTGATCACATCGGAACCGGCCGAGAGATAGGCCTTATGAATGTCCAGGACTGTGTCGGGCTTCTGAATGTTCATCATTTCCGAGGCCATGCCCGCCGGCATTCCCCTGAACATCAGCATGGACCCCATGGCGCCGTCAAACAGCAGACCGGTAGATTTTAATTTTTCCAATACAGTCATGCTTGCCCCATTTATTTCAGTAATATCATTTTACCGGTGCGGATAAACCCGTCATCGGTTTGCATGCGGTAGAGATAGACGCCGGCGGAAACACTGCGCTGACGGGCGTCTTTACCGTTCCAGATGACGCTGTAATTTCCGGCTTGCTGTTTTTCACGGACAAGTGTGTTCACCACTGTCCCGCGTAGATCGTAGACATACAGAGTGACGGTGGTGGCTTTATGAAGATCATAGCGAATGGTTGTCGCCGGATTGAAGGGATTGGGATAGCAGGGAAGCAGCCGGTAGTCCCCGGCTGTTTCCGGTGCGTAGCAGAGCCCGATGGCGCTGACGGTATCGACGACATGTGTACCGAGATTATCAAATGTATCTTTTTCATAAACAATCCATTCGGAATCATCGGCATCGGTACCGGCGCTGCTGAGCCAATCAGGATTTCCCTGCCTGATCGAAGATTTACGAACCAGTGTATGATCGACGGTGCCGCCCGCAATTCCCGCCACCGTCCAGCTATTGACGGAAACGGAATCGTTGTAAAGGCCAATGACGTCGAGAAAAGTAGTCTCCGCTTCGGCGATGTATACCAGCGCCCGAACGTCGTTGCCGTTGTAGTTGACCACCGCTGCCGTTGTCAATTCATCGGCGACACTATGATAATTTTCATCGCTGCTGTCGTGCATAACGACCCAGACACCGCCGGGCTCCAGGACCGTGCCGGCGGGAAAGCTGTAGTGGCTTGCGTACCAGGGATTATTGTTGTAATTGGCTAAAATGGCATAGTTTGTCAGGTTTACTGAACGACTGGAACCGTTATAAATTTCCAGCGCTTTGTTGTAGCTGCCGCCCTCGATGTATTCGGAGAAAAAGAGATTGGCGATCTCACCCGGTCCGGTAGTATCGCTCCAGATCCAGGCAACGAACTCCGGACGGTCTATAAAAGGATTGCGGTTATGCTGATATTTAGTATAGATAATGTCATTCCGGTTGCGCTCCCAATCATTCACCGGGTCCTGCTCATGCCACTCCAACAGTGCACTCAATTTGGCATGAACAGGCTCCTTTGTGTTATTATCAGAAGGCAGATAATCAATGACTTCCAGGTCAGGCTCTCCGTTTTCACCTTCATAACGAGTAGCCATATAAAAAATCATACGAGCGATGTCGCCCTTAACCACATCGCGTGGCTCCCAAGTCCAACTAGTAGTTGAGAAATAATTACCGGTTGCGATTCCATCATCATAATGAGGAATACTACAATAATCAAACCAACGACTATTACGATCGGAATTAGTTGAGTTGTCTGCAGGGCGTAGATGATGTGCATCAGTATAAGCGGGAGGTTTTTCATCAAAATCCCCGTGGATTTTTGCCCAGACATGTTCACGGGTCCAGCCGTTGCCGCTGTTATATTCTTGTGCTGCGTTTACTGAACGGCCCGTATAAAGAAGAATAACATTTTCAGAATTACTGGTGTCGCGATCGGTTTCTTTTAAAATATCCCAGACATCCGTCTCGGTATGTGTGTAAGGATACGACGTATGCCCTTTGATTATATTGTATAGTGCGGTTTTGAGTTCGGCGCCGGCTTTTCCGGCGGCGGGATCATAATACCCGGTCGGTGCCTGGGCATTAATCCCAATAGAAAAAAGGACTAAAAACAGTGCGTATTGATATATCGGTCTGTGAGATTTCAGAATTTTCTTAAACATGTGCCCCTTTGCGTAATCGTTCAGTTCAACCGTCAAGTATACAATGATTTTAGATTGTATAAAACGATTTTTGTCACAATTACGGCAAACCTTGTGGAGGTGTCATACCTTTTAAGGGTTAAATCGGGGGCGTGCTTTATAGCCTTATCGGTCATTCTGAATGAACGTAGAGAGTGAAAGAATCTGTTGCGTCGGAGATTTAAGTAATGGAGTAATGGAGTATTGTATCCCGGTAGGGACGATAAGTTGCTTGATGTTTTGTGGGGGATTCTTCGTAGAAGCATCCTGGCCGCTACAATAAAAGCCCCCGAAGCCCTGCCCCGGAAGTTTAAAAAAGAAAAAATCTCCGTGTCTCCGTGGCAAAAACCCTTTGTGCTTTTTGCGAGAGGAAAGGATTTGAATGGTGACGCTAAAAAAAGAAGGCCCCCGGGAGTAACCGGAGGCCCGATGTATAGTTACCCCCGAAAAAACCGGGGGGCTACCAGGCGAAATTAGCGCAGGTAAATTACCTTATCTGAGCGAGAAAAGCCAGTACTGCTTTGGGTCTGGATGAGATAGATGCCGGATGCAATTGCCTGGTTTTTAAAATCCGTACCATTCCATAAAATACTGTATTCTCCGGGCAGATAACGTGAATTAGTCAATGTTCTTACCAGTTTTCCCCGAACATCGTAAACCCGGACGCTGATATCAGCAGCTTCACCGAGTTCGAAACGCAGGGTGGTTTCCGGATTAAAAGGATTGGGAAAGCAGGGCTGCAGGCGAAAACCCTCTACGAGGGTGCTTTCTTCTTTCCCGGATGGCGTTGCCGATACGATGACGTCGTGCAGTTTGGCCGTGCCGGCGTAATCCACATCTTCAATCTTGTAAAAGTAGGTGACGCCGTTGACCACATTGTGGTCGGTATAGGAATATTCGTGCATCTCCGATGTGCTGCCGTGGCCGGGAATCAATTCAGCATTCAACATTAAAAATTCACCATTATTATTGGTGCTGCGGTAGAGGTTGAAGCCCAGGTTCTCAATCTCGCTCCCGGTGGACCAGCAGAGCGTGACCTTGCTGTTGCCGGGAACGGCGTTGAAGTCCTGGAGTTCGACGGGGAGGGATTGGTCATCAACTGCATTCATTTTCCCAGGTGAGAATAGTACGGGATTTTCTGTAATTGTTGAGTGTTTTACAAAACTTCCCGTAAAATCCGGACTTCGGGCAATTGATTGATCGTCTCCACCTTCAGAACCATATGTATAAGATGCAATTGTAATATCCGAAGAATTTTTAAAAATAACATCATCACCTGCATTATTTAAGTCAAGTGCTCCAGATGTAGCGGTTTGTACAATTCCGGGGATGCCTGTTGGTGCTCCTCCCCCGAATACAACAAGTGCAACGTTATTACCAAGTATAGTACTTGTTGGAATCGTATGTTTCAGACCAACACGATCATATAATTTCCAACCTGATATATCAACAGTGCTTCCACTCCGATTTACAATTTCTACAAATTCATCATCGTATGTACCTACGACCCCATCCCCATTTGCATCTCCATTTGTCGCGTCAGGATCTGCATGAATTTCGTTTATAACAAAATTTGGGATATCATTATCTTCAATCGTCAGCGTAAAACTTGATGGAGAACCGACCGTCGCTGAATTGCCGCCAATCACATTTTGCAGTGAAAATACTAGGTCTTCATCACCTTCTAATTCCGAATCATCGGTAATGGTTATTGTCACTGTTTGATCAGCAGAGCTAACAGCCGGGAATAAAATTGATTGGGTAGTGTAATTGTTAACATCCGAGGCACTACCGCTTGTTAACACAACTTGTGCTGTCGTTGCATTGCTTTCATCGGGATTAGTGATTGAGACATTCAGATTGTATGTCCCGGCTGATTCAGTGACCGAAGCGCTCGAAGATGAAAACTGAACAGTTGTTTCACCGCTTGAACCGGTCACTGTTACATTATCTAGTTGCATCTGTTCAGTATCGGCATTATTATTCATAGTAATTTTGATTTGTAAAGAACTACCTGATAGACTTGAAACAGATATGGTTTCTGAATCCCAATTATCAAATAGAGTATGTGTATCGTCACCTTTTGAATTCCAATTAGTAATCAATGTAAAACTTCCTGAATCAATTTTATATTCCACGTTAAAATAATCTGTTCCTTCGTGGTCACCAATTTCAGCAGCATCTAGCGAAAAGCTGACATTTGTGTAACCTGAAACATCAATAGATTCAGAAAGCCAAATCATATCGCCATCTGGATTCTGAATTTCAAGCACACCACTAACAGTTTTACAATAATCACCGGCATCTTCAAGGGTTGCAGAGGTAACATCAAGTGACCATTTTGACACACCGTCTGGATAGTCACCCAAATTGCCAGTTCCGTCGATACCTGTTCCATCAACACAGCTTGAAAAATCTTCAGACCAAATAGTCTCACCCAAAATTTGACTTGATGAGAGCACATAAATAAGCAAAAGTATAATCGGTAACATAAAATGACTTTTCATAAATCACTCCTGATAATTACATTACTAAAAAATGATGCTTTTTTCGCAACATCAAGAAATATAAATCATTACTACTTCTGGAATTAAATATAAATCTGATCAAATGTCAAGTAAAATCTCGATAAATTATAGTATAAGTGGCTGGAAATTCGGGCGGATGAAGGATATATATGCAGCACTTGACTCAAGCCTGTCACCGCATCTGCGGAGATATAATTGTTGAGATCAGGCTTAAGTCCGGTGAATCGGCAATTTGCAATCATTTCTCTACTACTTCTCCATGGAGTTCCTGCGGAACAGCACTCCAACGCTCCATCACTCCACTCTGTAAAGATCGCCGCCTGTCCTGCGAAATCGGGCAGGAAATTCGTGGTTAAAAAAATCTTTGTGTTTTAGATTTTTCCGTTTATATTAGTTGCCAATGAATGCGAACCTGACAATAAACAAGACTCGGAACTGGTGGTGGCGCCGGGGATATCTCTTTTCAGGCTTGCTGATCGGGCATCAATACTAAGTTAGAATACCATAGAAATATCGATCGCGGACCTGAAAAGGCCCGCGATTTTTGTTTTATGACAGCATGAATTTTGAAGCAGACAGGTACACAATGAGACTATCAGTCATTCTGAGCGAGCGGAGAGAGTGAAAGAATCCCTTATTCCAGGTACAGGAATGCAAGAGTATTCGGTTTAGCGGGTTGTCTTGGCAGATTCCTTCACCCCGGTTGATCGGGATTCGGAATGACAGATGAATGTTTCGGAATTCATAATAAAGACGAATGAACGTGAAACCTATAAAACAAACAAAAGGAGATTATGATGAAACAGACAAAGTACATTTTAGACGAAAAACAGATGCCGACCAGCTGGTATAACATCCAGGCGGATTTGCCGGAACCCTTACCGCCGCCCCTGCATCCGGGTACTCATCAGCCGCTCGGTCCGGAAGACCTGGCCCCGCTCTTTCCCATGGAACTGATCAGGCAGGAGATGAGTCAGGAGCGCTACATCGAGATTCCTGAAGAGCTGCAAGATATTTTTAAGCTTTGGAGACCAACAACGCTTTACCGGGCCCACCGCCTGGAAAAAGCCCTTGACACACCGGCCAGAATCTATTACAAGTACGAAGGCAGCAGCCCGCCGGGGAGTCACAAACCCAATACCGCTGTGGCACAGGCCTATTACAACAAACAGGAAGGCATCAGGCGGATTACGACTGAAACCGGCGCCGGTCAGTGGGGCAGCGCGTTGTCTTTTGCCGGGGCGCTGTTTGGACTTGAGATCAAAGTTTATATGGTGAAATGCAGTTTCTATCAGAAACCCTATCGCAAAATAATGATGGAAACCTGGGGCGGTACCTGTATTCCCAGCCCTAGCACTGAAACAGCTATTGGCCGCAAGATGCTGGAGGAAGATCCCGATTGTCCCGGCAGTCTCGGCCTGGCGATCAGCGAGGCTGTGGAAGAGGCGGTTTCCCGGGATGATACGCATTATTCATTGGGCAGTGTCCTGAACCATGTACTCTTACACCAGACCATTATCGGTCAGGAGGCCAAGATTCTCATGGAGAGTATTGACGATTACCCCGATATCATTGTGGGTTGTGTCGGTGGCGGTTCCAACGCCGCGGGTTTATACCTGCCCTTTTTGAAGGATAAAATTGACGGTACACGCCCCGATCTGCGGATTGTGAACGTGGAACCCACCAGCTGTCCGACATTGACCAAAGGGCTGTATGCCTATGATTTTGGTGATGAAGCCGGAATGACGCCATTGCTGAAAATGTTTACGCTGGGCCACGAATTCATGCCGCCGCCGGTGCATGCAGGTGGTCTGCGCTATCACGGTATGGCGCCAATTGTTACCCATCTGCATAAACTGGGTCTGGTGGAAGCCACGGCCGTGCATCAGTTGGGTACCTTTGAAGCCGGGTTGCTTTTTGCCCGGAACGAAGGCATTATTTGTGCGCCGGAAACCGATCATGCCGTCCGGGTGACGATCGATGAAGCCCTGAAATGCAAAGAGACCGGTGAGGCGAAAACGATCCTCTGTGGTTTGAGTGGTCACGGGCATGTGGATATGGCGGCTTACGACGCTTATCTGTCCGGGAAGCTGGAGGATTACGAGTATCCCGAAGAAAAGATCAAAGCAGCACTAAAGCACCTGCCGCTGAACGGAAAGTAGAAAATTGATGTAAAAACCTTCAGAAGGTCAGCGACCTTCTGAAGGTTTTCCTAATGTGTCATGTCGGGGAGTATAGCGACGAGAAAACCGATTACCGTCACGCATCACCCTCAATAGATCACAGCGCTTCCGCAGCTCATTCGCGATGACGAGACAAGGCCGTCATTCTGAACGAACGCAGAGAGTGCAGAATCCCCGTACCCGCTGTGGTTATTGTAAAAATATCACGCTGGTTTGTGGAGATTCTTCGCTCGTAGGCTCCCTCAGAATGACAGTGGGCAGGATGTGGAAATTCTTCCGCCGGGATTACGCCGGACAGACCGGATTGGGTGCATACTCCAATTCTCTGGTTTCCATTACTCCACCACTCCATTTTAACAGATCGCTGCGCTCATTCCACTTTGAACTTTGTATGTCGGACGTATGTTGAAAAAAACGATTTTTGAAAAATAATTCTTTACACTTAAGATTTTCAAACCTATATTTGCTTATGATGAAGCGTGAACTGACCTATATGCCAATTAATTATACCCTTTATTTTACTGGGCATATCTACACAGGTCCGCGGATTCAGAACCAGTAAAAACACCAAAACAGAATATGAATCGCGGGCCTGAAAAGACCCGCGATTTTTTTATAGACACAATTGAAAGAAAAGATGGACAAACTGGAAAAAATGAGAGAAGCGGTTCGCCGGGTAGATCGCGAGATTATCCGTCTTGTGGGCGAGCGCCTGGAACTGACCCGGGATATCGGCAGCATTAAAAAATACGCCGGTCTGCCGCTCCTGAATTACCAGGTGGAAAAAGCGGTTATTGAGAATGCCCGGGCAGTGGCTGACGATTTGGATCTTTCACCGGATTTCGTCAAGTCCGTCATGCAGTTGCTGATCAATGAATCTCGTACCCAGCAGGAGCGTCTGCATTATTCGGCTTACAGTGGCGACAAAGAAACAATCCTGATCGTCGGTGGGGCCGGGGAAATGGGCCGCTGGCTGGCATCCTTCTTTGAGATTCAGGGGCATGAAGTTCTGATTTATGACATTGTCGAAACAGATAACGAATTTCAACCCGTCGCAACCCTGAAAGAGGGCTTGAAACGAGCTACCTGCGTTGTAATCTCCGTTTCACTAAATGTGATCCCGGAAACGATCAATCAGATTGTGACATTAAATTATAAAGGACTGATTTTTGACATTGCGAGTATTAAAGGCCATTTGGTGGATTCCATTCAAAAAGCCCGTCAAAACGGTGCTCTGATTACCAGTATTCATCCTATGTTCGGACCGAGCGCCAGAACGCTTTCGGACAAAGTGATCTGCTTTTGTGACTGCGGCAGCGAAGAAGCGCTGAATCGAGCCAGGGCGTTTTTCAAAGATACCGCGGTCCGCAGTGTTGATCTGGCCCTGGACACCCACGACAGAGCGATTTCCTATGTCCTGGGATTATCGCATATCAGCAACATTATCTATATGAATGTCTTGTCGGCCAGCGGATTTCGGTATTCTGATCTGCGTGAGATTGCCAGTACGACATTTCTGTCGCAGATGATCACGGCTTCCAGCGTCATCAATGAAAACCCCGAGCTGTATTATTTAATTCAGAAATACAATCCCTTCAAACAGGAAATTTTCAATCAGATAAAACAGGCGATGACATCTGTAATAGAGAGTGTTTTGAACGATAAACAGGAGAGTTTCGTTCAAAACATGTCCGCATCCAGGGAGTGGTTGAACCGAGGGGAAAGTTCAGGAAAGGAGTAGAGCTTGCTCATTACCGGCATTATCGGATATCCATTGGATATGACGCTTTCACCCCGAATGCACACAGCGGCATTCCAGGCGAAAAAGATTGACGGCACCTACCTCAAGATACCTGTAGAACCGGCCCGCTTAGAGGACGTGTTGAACGCCCTGCGGGTGATCGGCTGCATAGGAGTTAACGTTACAAACCCACACAAAGAAACGTTATTGTTCTTTCTCAATGAAATATCTAAAGAAGCAAAAGAGGTGGGCGCTGTTAATACTGTCGTATTTAATGAAAATGGCCTTTCCGGTCACAATACCGATGTCTTCGGTTTCCAGGCTCTGCTCGATAGGGTGAAGATCGATCTCACTCGCAAAAATGTTCTGCTGATTGGCGCCGGCGGCGTCGCGAAAGCCGCCGCCTGGGTGCTTAGCCAGCTCCGCTTAAACAAGTTATACATTACGGACATCGTCAAGCCAAAAGCCGAAACCCTGGCGTCTCAATATGGCGCAACGGTTGTCAACTCTAATTCTCTCCACTCTCCTCTCAATACAACAGACATGGTGATTAATGCCAGCTCTGTTGACCTCCAGGACGACGTAACCCCTTTCATGCAAAGGGGTTCGTTGTATATGGACCTGAATTACAAATTTCCGGTGAAACAGCACGAGGGAATCCGGAGCGTAAATGGTCTAGACATGTTACTTTACCAAGGGGTCAGGGCGTTCGAGATTTTTACCGGTGAAGAAGCGCCGGTGGATGTAATGAAAAATGCATTAGGAATAAACTATGATTAGAATGATCAGTGCCGGCGAATCCCACGGCAAAGGACTGAATGTTATTATTGACGGATTTCCCGCAGGTTTGACGATTGATGTAGATTTTATCAATGCTGAACTAAAACGCCGTCAACAAGGCTACGGCCGGGGAAAACGCATGCAGATTGAAACCGATGAGGTGGAAATTTTGTCCGGAGTCCGGAACGGTAAAACCATTGGCTCGCCGATAGCGCTCTGGATCAAAAACCGGGATTACGCCAACTGGCAGGGCCGGATGAACGTAGGCAAGCTGGAAATTGATAATCCGGTGACAGCCCCACGCCCCGGACACGCCGACCTGGCCGGCGTTCAGAAATTTGCTTTGGACGATGTGCGGAATGTGCTCGAACGTGCTTCTGCCCGGGAAACGGCCGCGCGGGTGGCCGCCGGAGTCATTCTGAAACTGTTCCTGAAGGAATTCGGAATTCAGCTGTCATCCCGGACAATTTCCATCGGGAATATTGAAATGACCGAAAAATCCCGTTCGGCGGAAGATATTGAAAATTCACCGTTGCGTTGCGCCGATCCTGAACAGGAAAAGGCGATGATGACGCTGATCGATGACGCTGCGGAAAAGGGTGATACCCTGGGCGGTGTTTCGGAAATCCGGGCCGGTGGGCTTTGTCCCGGCCTGGGAAGTTACGCGCAATGGGACACCCGCCTGGATACAAAAATCGCGGCGGCGATGATGTCGATTCCGTCGGTCAAGGGCGTCACTATTGGCGAGCGTGATATCAGCAAAAAACCGGGATCGATGGCCCAGGACGAGATTTTTTACAATGATAAAGATGGATTTACCCGCAGCAGCAATCACGCCGGCGGCATCGAAGGCGGTATGACCAACGGGAATGACATTGTCGTGAACATTACAATCAAACCCCTGCCGTCGTTGCGGTCGCCTCTGAAATCCGTTGATATCCGTACCGGCGCAACGGTGGACGCCCAAAAGGAGCGAGCCGATGTGTGTGTCGTTCCGGCGGCGGGCGTGGTGGCAGAGGCCATGCTGGCGTTGACGCTGGCCAACGCACTGACCGAAAAATTCGGCGGCGATACGATTGAAGACATAAAAGCAAATTATAAACAATATACAGAACGAGTATGCAAAACATCTTCCTGATCGGGTTTATGGGCAGCGGCAAAGATTGTGTCGGGCGGGCGATTGCCCGGCGTAGCGGTTCAACCTTTCTGTCCACGGACCGGATGATCGAACTGGTGGAAAAGCGCGGCATCAGCGATATTTTTAAGAATAGTGGTGAAGTGTACTTCCGGCGCCTGGAGCAGAAGGTCCTGAAATCGATTAGCGGGCTGCAAAATATTGTTCTGGCGACGGGCGGCGGGATTGTTAAAGATGAACAAAACCGGAGGCGTTTATCTAAACTCGGGAAAGTTGTTCATCTTGAAGTGACCGCCGACACGGTAAAAAAACGCCTGGCGGGCAACGATACGCGACCGCTGCTGAAACAGCCGGGCGCTGTGGAAAAACTGCTCCATGAGCGGGCGGGAATTTACGATTTTGCCGATCTTGGTATTGGTACGAACGGTAAAACACCTGACCAGATCGCTGAGATCATTAGTAAACAACTAAATCTTTGTGATAAACAGTCACAGCCGAAAGATGCTGAAATTATACCGGTGAACACCTCGTCAGGCGCATATAATGTGCATGTGGGTTCCGGGATTCTGGATTCGCTGCCACTCTTCATTAACAAACTTCCGAAGCGTTGTGCCATTATCACAAATCCGCTGGTGGGCGGACTGCTGCTGGATCGTGTTATCGATATACTCTCATCACAAAACATTGAAGTACTACCGATCATTATTCCAGACGGCGAACGATATAAATCATTAAAGACCGTTTCGAAAATCTACGATATTCTTTTAGAGAACCGCTTTGATCGCGGTGATATGCTAATCGGATTGGGTGGCGGCGTCATTACCGACATAACCGGCTTTGCGGCGGCGACGCTGAAGCGGGGCTGCCGGCTGCTGAATATTCCGACCACGCTGCTCTCGCAGGTGGACGCCGGCGTCGGTGGAAAGACCGGCGTGAATCATTCCGCCGGGAAAAACCTGATCGGTAGTTTTTATCAGCCAGAACTGGTTCTGGCGGACATTGAATTATTGAAAACTCTTTCTGAGCGTGAATTTCGCAATGGTCTGGCGGAGATCATTAAAACAGCGTTGATCCGGGATAAAAAGCTGTTTGAATTTTTAGAATCGAATAAAGGTTCTGTTTTGAACAGAGCTACCGAAGCCCTGCAGAAAATTGTGACCCGCTGCCAGGAGATCAAGCGGGACATCGTGCAGGCCGATGAAAAGGAATTGTCCGGTGTTCGGTCGCTGCTGAATTTCGGGCACACCGTGGGGCATATGATCGAAGCTGGCAGTCATTACCGGGGCGTGAAACACGGCGAGGCGGTGGCGATCGGAATGGTATTGGAAACGCAGCTCGGAAGACAGTTCTCAGATCTTGACATTAATCAGATAAAACAGATAGAGAATTTAATTCGAGGTTATCATCTGCCGGTAGCCATTCCCGGAAAACTTGAATTAAATAATATTCAACAACATTTCCTGCAGGATAAAAAAATTAGTAACGGGATTATAAAATTACCGGTTTTGACGAGTATCGGTAAAAGCAAAATAGAGGAGCTGCCATGGGATCGTTTCGTGTCATACATGGACCAAATTTAAATCTTCTGGGGCAGCGGGACCCGGATCATTACGGGACGCTGACGCTGGCAGAGATTAATGAAAAAATACAGGCATTTGGTAAATCCAAAAATGTCAAAGTAGATATTTTACAAAGCAATCATGAAGGCGAGATTATTGACGCTATTCAGAACTCAGGGGGGCTGACCGGGATTATTCTGAATCCCGGCGGCTTTACTCACAGTTCGGTGGCGATCCGGGATGCTGTCGAAGCCGTGGATGTCCCTGTAATCGAAGTCCACCTGAGCAATATCCATGGTCGTGAATCCTTCCGGCAGAAGTCGTTGATTGCGCCGGTTTGCCAGGGCCAGATCAGCGGATTGGGGCACCAGGGCTATATTCTCGCGATAGAGTATTTTATCCGAAATACCACATCCTTATAGAGGAGAAAGATTAACATGTTGATAATTATGGATGACTCTGCAACTCAAAAAGAGATTAAACGAGTTACTAAACTGATTCAAAAAATGGGGGGTGATGTGCATCATCTTTCGAACAATACAGCAAACTCAATGAGCATTTCAGGTAATCATACCGGTCTGAATGCGGAAGAAATTGCTAAAATGCCCGGTGTGAAAAACATCAATGATGTCAAAAAGCCCTATAAACTCGGCAGCCGTGAAATGAAATCCGGGGACACCGTTGTCAAGGTTGGCAAGGTTGCCATCGGCGGCAAAAAACTCGCGATCATCGCCGGTTCCTGCGCTGTGGAAACGGTGGAAGGAACCAATGAAGGCGGCCGCCTGCTGAAATTACTGGGCGCCAATTTACTGCGCGGCGGCGCCTATAAGCCGCGAACGTCACCCTATTCGTTCCAGGGATTGGGCAAACGGGGCCTTGAGATACTGGCCGACGCCCGGGAACTCATCGATATTCCGGTGGTTTCCGAAGCGGTGGATACGGAAAGTTTTGACCTGGTGGAAGAGTATGTGGATCTGATTCAGATCGGTGCCCGCAATATGCAGAACTATTCCCTGCTGAAACGGGCCGGCCGTTCGAAAAAACCGGTGCTGCTGAAACGCGGAATCTCAGCGACAATCAATGAATTTCTGCTGGCCGCCGAATATATCATGTCCGAGGGAAATTATAATGTCATTCTCTGTGAACGGGGTATCCGGACCTTCAATGAGTACACCCGCTATACTCTGGATATCAGCAGTATTCCCGAACTTAAACAGCAGTCCCATCTGCCGGTGCTGGTGGATCCGAGTCACGCATCCGGCCGCCGGGACATGATTATCCCGCTGTCCAAAGCCTCCATTGCGGCCGGTGCCGACGGAATTATGGTGGAAGTTCACCCCTTTCCGGATAAAGCGCTATCCGACGGGTATCAATCCATTACATTTGAGCATTTTTCGGCATTAATGAAAGAGCTGGACGCGATCGCCAAAGCCGTTGGGCGGAGTATTTAAATGGCCGATGTCAGGCTGTCGAAATTACATCGACTGAACGGTGAAACGACTGTACCCGGCGATAAATCGATCTCCCACCGGGCGGCAATGTTTGCGGCTATTGGTGACGGGGTCAGCACCATAAAAAATTACTCCTCAGCGATCGACTGCCAAACCACTTTGGACTGCATGCGGAGCTTAGGGGCCGATATCCGTCGCAGCGGTCAGGACATTCATGTCCATGGCAGGGGGCTTCGGACTCTGAGCGAACCCGACGATGTACTGAATTGCGGTAATTCCGGTACCACGATGCGCCTCCTTTGCGGACTGCTGGCCGGGCAACACTTCTCCACAGTACTCACGGGCGATGCCAGCCTGCGCCGGCGCCCCATGGATCGCATTATCAAACCCCTGGTCGGCAACGGAGCGGAAATTTACGGGCGGCAATCCAACCGGCTTGCGCCATTGTTTATCAGGGGTAAATCCCTAACCGATGTGATCTATGAATTGCCGGTCGCCAGTTCCCAGGTGAAATCGGCGGTCCTGCTGGCGGGCCTGTATGCTGATGGAAACGTTCAGGTCACTGAGCCGGTGGCCAGCCGGGACCATACGGAACGGATGCTGGCCTATTGCGGCGTGGATATTCACAGAAGTGGAAATGTTATTTCTTTAGGGAAAATACGTCAATTAGCGGCTCATGACTTTCAGGTGCCCGGTGATATTTCCTCTGCGGCGTTCCTGATTGCTTTAGGGCTGCTAGTGCCCGGCAGTCACCTGCGATTAAAGGATGTTGGAATCAATCCGACCCGGACCGGGCTTCTGACCATGCTGGAAAAAATGGGCGCCGATCTGCGGATTGACAATGAACGCCCGGTGTCCAATGAACCGGTCGGCGATATTGTTGTCCAAAACGCCAAACTGAGAGCGGTTGAAATTGGCGGGACTCTGATACCAAAACTGATCGACGAGCTGCCGTTGGTTGCCGTTATTGCGACTCAAGCGGAAGGCCGCACGATAGTCAAAGATGCGCTGGAACTGCGCATCAAAGAGAGTGACCGCATTGCGGCGATTGTCGGCGAACTGAAAAAGATGGGTGCGTCGATCGAAGAGAGCGACGACGGTTTTATTGTAGACGGGCCAACGCCATTGCATGCGGCGGTGTGTAAGAGTTATGACGATCACCGGATTGCCATGGCCCTTTCCGTGGCGGCCTGGATTGCCGATGGCGAATCAACGATTCAGGATGCCGATTGCGTGGGGATTTCGTTTCCCGAGTTTTATGACATTGCCCACAATTTATAAATAATACCCGGTTCCAAATTTTATCAAAAGAATTTCCCGATACATGCGTTGGAGTTGTTCATTACGAAATAGTGTCAGGGACAACGATTAATACGGACATCGCTCTTATTTTCAATTTTTGAGCAACGGTTTGAGATGATTTATATGCCGCTCTAGTTCAGCGATTAAAGAAATCCGTCAATTGCTCATGGGATTCACGGTAGCCGATCTCCATGGCCTCTTGCCCGCGCCAGAATTCCCACAACTGCAGTTTTGAGAGATTAAGCTGCAACACCAGGTCGGGATTGCAAATCTGGATTTCTCTGTTAGACAGTTCCGTCATCAGAATTAAAAGCGATTGATAGCCGATGTAGGTCAGGCGGGGCAGGTGGTTCAGGCGGTTCTGCCGGGCGATCTGGATCACGTTGCTGATCCGATCAATGAAGGTATCGCCTTTGTCATTTTGGGGGTTTTTAAACGGAGCAATCGGAGCGTAAAGCCCTTCGAATTTCAGTTGCGGTGTTTTCAGCACATTGACGCCGAGCAGGGTATCGTAGTTAAATTTTTTCAATGCGCTCAGGGGCAGGTTTTCCCGGAGACCGCCATCAACCAGCAGTGTTCCGTTGGCTTCGAAGGGTTTAAAAACGCCGGGAATGGAGATACTGGAGCGAATGGCGTCCACCAGACGGCCGCGGTCGATGTACAGGATATTGCCATTTCGAAAATCAATTGTCACGGCGACGAAGGGAATTTCCAGGTCTTCGATCAGGGTGTCTTTACCGACAATTTTTTCCATAAAAGATACAAAGTTTTTCGGGTCAATCAGGCCGCCGAGAGGAATAGACGGTGACAGCAGATAAAATGTTTTTTTCCGGTCTATTGACAGGACCACATCTTCAATCTCAGCAACGGACAATCCGCGGGCGACCATGGCCCCGATAACCGACCCGGCGCTGGTGCCGGATATAAAACTGGGCTTGACGCCGAACTCTGCCATGGCTTTCAGCGCGCCCACATGGGCCAGTCCGAGCGCGGCGCCTCCGCTTAAAGCAACTGCTACTTTACCTAAAGACATGATCATTCCTTTCATCATGTGTTATTGAAATATGGCTCAAAAAAATGAATTTTTCAAATAATCATTGAATGTGTAAGTTATCATCCGATGAAATCAAAGTTTTTCCCCATAAATAATATCCGACGGCTGGGCCTGCTCGTATTTTTGATTATTATATCGGGAAGTACGGTTACCCGGGCCCAGTGGCACCATCACTGGACCGTCAGTGACCGCGATCTTGGAACAGCCATCACGCTGGATCCTTACCACAGCTACACCAGCCTGTTTTACCAGATCCAGAAAGACCAGCCGATCTATATTTATCAGGAAAATGAAACCCTTATGTACCGGGACCTGCTTCTCCGCTCCTATAAACCCGGATATGGATTAATTGAGTTTACGTTGTATCCGTCGACGGCGGTGTCGGCCTGGATTGAGAGCAGCCATAAAGATTTTTACGATGAATTTACAGTGTACAAAGATATCAACCTGATCGGCAGCATCAGCGGCGGATATCAGGAACCCTGGTCGGTCAGCCTGTTTGCCGGGCAGTTAGCGGCATTTTTATCGATGAATGATGAGGAGGAACTCATCATTGCCGCGTCGGGAGCCAGCGGACTGGTTCTGACGGGTGGCGCCTACCAGATTTTCAACAATTGTCTGGTTCGGTCAAACTGGTATCGGGTGGAATGGAAGTTAAAGGGTGAAAGCGTCGATGACAGTGTGGCTTATGACTGGGACCTCAAACTGGGATATCGCAATTACGGCCTGCGGGAAATTTCAAATACACTTTTACTCAGTTTCTCGCGCAACCGAATGCACCTGGGCCGGTTTGATTGGCGCTGGGTGGAAAACAGTATGAACGAGTTCGAACTACAGCTGCCGGTTTCGCACGATGAAACAGGTATTTCCAGGTTCAAAATTATATATGGTAAAGCGATTCCCTTCTGGAAGTGGATGATCGGCCTGGGAGTGGGTGTTATTTATGAGAACCGCCGACAGTATGATGCCGAACTCAAACAGTTTTCACCACAGAAGGAAAAGAGCTGGAACCTGTTCCTGATGCCTTTTGCGTACTGGTAAATTACCTCAAAAATCTAAAAAACAAATCACTTTAGTAGTTCTATTGGAGTATTGAAGTGATGAAGTAATGGTCAGGAATTCAGTTCTCCTGAGCTGTCCCAAAAGTAATATTTTAGCCAGAACCGGTTATGTTGAGCGAAGTTGAAACATTTTCTTTTCCTCTAACGAGATCCTTCGATTTCTCTCAGGATGACTTGCTTTACGGACTTTTGGGTTAGCCCCATAATATTCCACTGCTCCATTACTCCATTCAACTTCGCGACGCTTATTTTTTATTGAATGATTTGTTACGAACAAAAAAAGTTGTAAGTCCGTCAGGTAATTTTTTTGTCGTAGACCCTGTTCCAGTCAGGGATTGTTTTAATGATGACAACTAATCCGCCGATAGCACAAAGTAAAATTCCTTCTAAACGGATTGTCAGGCATTTTAAAATCAGGGGAAATAGCAGCATACAGAATATTGTGACGCGATTGCGGTGAAAATGCAGAATTTTAACCAGGAACATCCGGATGGCGACAATAATCAGAACCGCCCCGGTTACAATCAGGGGTTGAAAAAACAGCAGTGAACCATAAAGTGTTGACAGTCCGATGCCACCCTGCATACGAATGTATAGCGACCAGTTGTGACCGATGATAGCGGCCGAGCCGGCCGCCGCTGCCATCAAGTAATTATGGGTAATCAGCCAGGCAACCCAGACGCTGAGCGTGCCCCATAAAATATCCAGAATTGCGGCGAAAATTGCGGCTTTCATTCCGACCGCACGTTTTACATTTGTGGCGCCCGTGTGACCGCTCCCGAAAGTTGTGAGATTAATTCCTTTGAGAAGTTTGGTAATGATGACTCCGGTTGGAACTGCTCCCAATAGATATCCCAAAACACATACCAGAATACTTTTAATGACCATAATCCCTCCGCCGTTTGCTTATTGTAATCATTTCCCCATAGAGACACAAAGTAATTTTTTACACTTTAAATTGACATGTAAAACATTTTCATATTGTATTTGGTACCGAATTTCCTTAGAATTCTTTCCATGTTCCCAATTTCAAATACACCAAACCGACTTCGCCCTTTTCTTGTATTCTACACACTTATCGTCTATGGAATGCAATACGGCTTTACCGCGATCATTGTGGTTATCGGCATTGTTTTGAGTTATCTGCGGCTAGAATTGGTTGTCAGATTGGGTCAGTTTTTATGGGCGAAGGGACTTTTTTTTCTAATGGGCAAGCGGGTCCGGGTGATCGGCTGGGAGAATGTCGATAAAACTAAAAAACATCTTCTGATCGCGAATCATACGAGCATTTATGATATTCCGGCGATCATGACGATTGTTCCCGGATTAGCCTGGATCGGCCGGAAATACCTGGTTGATATTTTTGGGTTTGGGCATTTATTAAAAATGACTCATTATATTCCTATCGAACCGGGTCAGCCGAAACAATCCAGAGAATCCATCGGCCGGGCGATTGAACATGCCAAAGACGGCCTGACGATTGCGATTTTCCCGGAGGGAACGCGGACCCTGAATGGAAAACCAGGTCCGTTTAAAAAGGGCTTTATTCATATCATGCGCTCCGCGGATTTGGATGTGATTCCAATTACATTAAATGGATTTTTTTCTCTGAAACCAAAAAACAGGTTCTTTATTGATCCCCGGGGGAAACTGGAAATTGTTATCCACCCGGTCTTAAAGAATAAGGATTTGCGCGACCTTCCAAACGACAAAGTGCTCGAAATTGCCCGAAATGCTATTCAGAGAAGTTATCAGTATCGTTAACTAATGATTGGGGGATGGTTATGACCAGAATCGAAAAGTGGGGACTTTATTGTCAATCCGGTCAGAATGTTTCCGCCGGCATCTATATTTACTCGATGAGAACGACCAGTTTTCATAAAACCCGGAAGATGGTGCTTTTAAAGTAACATGAGTTCAATGTAAGAAAAAAGGTTACTACCAGCCGCGAAGATGTCAGATTTTATAATTTCCTTTTGGCAACAGGGCCTTACTTTGTAGCCCCCACCCACCGACTACTCCGGGAGTCCCCGTTAGGAAAGCCGGCGGTTGACATTTTATACTGATTGCAGGGCTCCTCTAAAGATATTGCCGCATAATTAAGAAGATGTGTGTTGAGTGAGGAGAACGGGAGCGTAGTAATGTGGTTGGGAAAATTAAGCAAGTTGAGTATATTAAATACCAATAATATGTTGAATAGATCCGAAATTTATCTGAATAGCCCCGGCCTGTCCCGAACCCGATTCGAGATGTTTCAACTCGGGAAAAGAGGAATGAATGGAGGAATATTTCAATCCACAACTCGTGATTTGAGATAAAGGAGTCAAAAATGCCAAAAATATTAATCATTGATGCCAAACAGGGCAATCTTAGCAGTGTGAAAGCCCTGCTGCAAGACCTGATTCCCGATTGTCAGGTCTATACTGCTCAGTCGGGTAAAAAAGGTCATAAAATTGCCCGGAAAGAACAGCCGGATACAATCCTGCTGGACATTTCTATGCCTGAAATGGACGGCTATACAGTTTGTGAAAAACTCAAGGAGGATGGATCCACAAAACATATTCCTGTGATTATGCTTACTGCGCTAAAAACCGACTCTAAGAGCATAAAGGGACTGGAATCCGGCGCCGATGCCTTCCTGTCCAAACCTATAGATCCCCAGGAACTGAAAGCCCAGGTAAATGTGATGCTCCGTATAAAAGCGGCGGAAGACAAACTGAGGGCAGAAAAAGAACTGCTGGATGAAACGGCTACTGAAAGCGAAGAGAAATACCGAGCACTTTATAATAATGCCCCTTTGTCATATCAGTCCCTGGATGAAAATGGCAGATTCCTGGATGTGAATCCGGCGTGGCTGAGAACTCTTGGTTATAACAGGGAAGAGGCTATTGGTAAATGGTTTGGGGATTTTCTGCATCCGGATTGGAAAGCATATTTTGAGAAAAACTTTCAGGAGTTTAAACGACGCGGATATGGACATGATATTCAGTTTAAAATAAGACACAAAGACGGACATTATTTAGACATTTTATTCGAAGGACGTATAGGCTATACTCCCGATGGTAGTTTCAAACAGGCTTATTGCGTATTTCAGGACATCACCGAGCGCCTGTCTGCCGAACAGGCAGGCAAGCAGGCCGAAAGAAAATTACATGAAGCCGCAACGCAGTGGCAAACCACTTTTGACGCCATGAGCGATTCGGTGAGCATTATTGATAATGACGGATATTTTGTACAATGCAATTCCGCTACCTTAAAAATGCTTGGAATTTCGGACCAGGAAATAAAGGGTAAACAATGCTGGCAATTGGTACACGGCTTGTCGGAACCCTTTGAAAATTGCCCTATTGTACGTATGAAAAAAAGTAAACAGCCGGAATCGATGATCTTTCAGGAAGGCGACCGCTGGCTGGAAGTGTCCGTGGATCCCATTTTTGACGACACCGGACAAATAAAAGGTGCGGTACATGTGGTTAGTGATGTTACCAAGCGCAAGAAGGCGAAGGAAGCGCTGTACGAAAGTGAGAGGAAATATCGCAAACTTGTTGAAAATATTGAAGAGGGAATAGCATCGGTTGACGAAAATGAAAAATTCATATACGTTAATCATGCGGCAATTAAAATATTCGGATATTCTGAAAAAGAATTGCTCAAAAAAAGCTTAAAAGATTTATCAACATCGAATGAATATAAAAGAATTATTGAGCAAACATCAATTAGAAAAACCGGAAAAACAAGTAGATACGAATTAAATATTATTAAAAAAAATGGAACTAATGCTATAATTTCTGTCACTTCTTCTCCATTATTTGATAGTCATAAGAAATACTTAGGGGCTTTTGGAATATTTAGCGACATCACCGAGCGTAAGCAGGCCGAGGAGGCGCTGCGGGAGAGCGAGGAAAAATACAAGATGATGTTTGAGACGGTTAAAGATGCCGTATTTATAAGTGATGAGAACGGGAAATTCATGGATGTCAATCAGATGGCTTGCGAATCGCTCCGTTACAGCAAAGAAGAATTGTTGAAACTGAGCAACAAGGAGATTGACGCTGATCCCAGGGGATACGAAGCATTCCTGGAAATTCGTAATGGAACGAAGGAAAAAGTAACGTTCGAGGTGAATCAGCGAAGGAAAGATGGGACGCTCCTACCCGTGGAGATCACCGGGAGTTTCTTCACCAGCGGCGGCCAACGAATCGCTCTGGCGATTGCTCGTGACATCACCAAGCGCCTGTCTGCCGAACAGGCAGGCAAGCAGGCGGAGGAAGATATTCGCAGGTCGGCTGCCTATACCCGTAGTTTAATTGAAGCAAGTCTTGACCCGCTGGTGACAATTGATCCTGGTGGAAAGATAACGGATGTGAACAAAGCCATAGAAATTGCTACAGGTAGAACACGAAAAGAAATAATCGGTTCCGATTTTTCCAATTACTTTACTGAACCGGCAAAAGCAAAAGAGGGTTATAAACAGGTATTTAAGAAAGGTATTGTTAGAGATTATTCATTGGAGATAAAACACAAAAATGGCAGTGTAATATCAGTGTTATATAATGCGTCTCTTTACAAGGATGAATCAGGAAAGGTTATTGGTATATTTGCCGCAGCAAGAGACATTACCAAACACAAAAAAGCGGAGGATAAGCTTGAACGGCTCAGTCGCCAAAACGAACTGATTTTGAATTCAATTAATGAAGGAATTTATGGTGTGGATATGCAGGGAAATACCACCTTTATTAATCCGGCAGTAGAGAGTATAACAGGGTTTGGAACCAAGGAACTTATTGGCCACCACCAGCATGATATTCTACATTACTTGAAACCTGATGGGTCCCATTACCCTAGCGAAGAATGTCCAATTTATATGGCATTCAAGGATGGACTCGTCCATCATGTTACTGACGAAATATTTTGGAGAAAGAATGGAACAAGTTTTCCTGTCGAATACACGGCTACTCCAATTCGAAAACAAGGCAAGATAGTTGGTTCGGTAGTCGTATTCAGGGACATCACCGGGCGCAAGAAGATGGAAGAAGAAAAAGAGACTCTTGAATATCAATTGCGTCAGAGTCAGAAGCTGGAATCCATCGGAACACTTGCCGGAGGGGTTGCCCACGATTTTAACAACCTGTTGACAATCATTCAGGGGCGTACGCAGCTGTTACTGTTGGATACGAATGAAAACGATCCTAAAAGCCGGGACCTGCGACAAATTCTTGATGCTTCGACCAGAGCGGCAAGTCTGACCCGGCAACTGCTGTTGTTCAGTCGCAAAGAAACGATGGAAATGAAAACCGTTAATCTGAATCAGACAATCAATAATCTTCTAAAGATGCTCAACCGCCTTATCGGAGAGGATCTTTCTGTTAAGACAATTTTAACACCTGAGCTCTGGAGCGTAGAAGCCGATGAGGGTAATCTTGAACAGGTTATCATGAATCTTACCGTAAATGCCCGCGATGCGATGCCGGATGGCGGAATATTGACAATTCAAACCGAAAATCTGCAACTTAGTGAAAAAGACTGTAAAATAATTCCTGAATCAAATACCGGGCATTTTGTCCGGTTGATGATTGAGGATACCGGTACCGGAATTCCGAAAGATATTATCGATAAGATATTCGATCCCTTTTTCAGCACCAAAGCAGTTGGCAAGGGGGTCTGGGTTTATCGGTCGTTTACGGCATTGTTAAAAAACATAATGGGTGGATCAATGTATATAGTGAAACTGACCAGGGAACCACGTTCAAGATTTACCTGCCCGCGACCAAATCATCGGCACAGGAGAAGATTAATGAAAAAGACATAACAATAGAATTGTTAAATGGCAATGGGGAACGGGTTCTTCTGATTGAGGATGATCCGGGTGTATTGAAATATGCCGAATCGGCTTTGAGGCAGTTCGGCTACTCGCCTTTTCCTGCCTTAGACGGCAAGCAGGCAATAGCGGTTTTCCAACAGGAGGCGGGGAACTTTGATCTCATTCTCAGTGACGTTG
>Ga0268276_1000163_pt1 | contig 80870 bp, 53 predicted proteins | sample saktaG_4_FD_190145 | JGI IMG/M metagenome (GOLD analysis project Ga0268276, IMG submission 190145) | Saline water microbial communities from Sakinaw Lake, British Columbia, Canada - sak_2010_1_5_45m | ecosystem: Environmental > Aquatic > Non-marine Saline and Alkaline > Saline ... | reverse complement strand
AACGCCGAAACAAGCTGCCTGTGCCGTCATGCGCAGAATCGTCCACATCGCCTTCGGTATTGTCAAACGCATCGACCGCGAACAACCACTACTTGCCGCTTGACTTTTAAGACCGTATCTACAAGGACGCTGCAAAGGAGAAAGCGCTCTCATTGGTAATTCTCTCGCCGCGCGAGAATTTATTGTATACTACTGCCATGCGCAATGTGCAATTGATCATTGCCTATGACGGCACAAACTTTCACGGCTGGCAAGCCCAGGCGGGCGTGCGCACCGTGCAGGGCGTGCTGACCGAGGCATGCGCCGCGCTGCTGCACCACCCCGTGCTGTTGACCGCCGCCAGTCGCACGGACGCAAAGGTGCACGCACGCGGGCAAGCGGCCAACTTCATTACCACGTGCGCCTGGCCGGCGCAGAATCTGCACGGCGCGCTCAACAGCCGCCTGCCGGACGATGTCGCAATTGTGGCCCTGCGCGATGTGGACGAAACCTTTCGCAGCCAGGCGGCGTGCGGCAAGCATTACCAATATCGCATTTGTACCGCAGCGGTGGACGATCCGTTGACGCGGCATCTGCACTGGTGGTATGCCCGCCCGCTCGATCTGGCGGCCATGCAAGCGGCGGCAGCGCTGCTGGTTGGCTCGCATGATTTTCGCGGCCTGCACGTGCAGTCCGGCAAGGAGCATGAAACAACCGTGCGCGAGATTTTTGCCGTGCACGTGACGCCGCATGCTGAAGAACTAGTCCTGGATGTGCTCGGCTGCAGTTTTATGTACAAGCTGGTCCGTTCGCTGGTGGGCTTGCTGGTGGCGGTCGGGCGCGGGCATGTGCGCAGTGAAGATGTGCCGGCGCTGTTGGTGGGGGCGCCGACGGCGCGGCGCTCGGAAGTGGCGCCGCCGCATGGTCTGACGCTCATGCGCGTGTTCTACGCACCGGCCGAACCACGCCTGCCGGAGTGATTTCACGCTGGCCGCGCCGCCCGCGCCGTCTATGCCAAGACCTTATTTTACAGCGGCAAGCCGCACACCCTCAAAGAACGCAGGGCGCGCATCCGCGCGATCAGCAGCGCTAAAAAAGCCGCGCGGGCCCCCTCTCATACGTTGCGTTTTAATTGAGAGATTCGCAACTGCATATGAGCCGTTTATGCTATAATCTCAGCATCGGTCGAGCAGGCGGCCACGCCACGGCGGCGCGCACACGGCATGCCGGTAGTGTTGGTCACCGCTCATCACCACCCTCTGGCGAACCACAACGGCACGTATGATCACGGTCATCAGTCTGACACAGTTCGCGTTTCTGTCGCTCGGCATTATGGCGCTGAAGATCCTGCTGCATGCCACCAGCAACCCCGCGCCGCCGCCGCCCTTTGCCGCGTTCCTCGACCACTATTATGTGTGGCTGTTCGCCCTGCCGATCCTCTGGGTTGCCTACGCGTCCGCCTGTGCGCGCATTAACCGCGGAGTGCTGTCCGCCGGGGTGGCGCGCGTGGTGGGGGTCCTACTCGCGGCCGCCATTTTCATCTGCTTTGCCATTGTGATTCTGTTGCCCAGCACCTGAGCGCAGCGCACTGGCGGCACAGCACGATTTCAACGCAAAGGCGCAAAGACGCGAACAAGTGAATAGCTGATGCTGGATACTTGATAGTGGATGCTGATTGTCAGAGATTGCCCACCGATCACCGACGCACCTCTGCCGCTGGCTTGGCCAGTACCGCCAACGGCGGCATGGGAGCGGCCTCTGTGCCGCGAATCTGCCGCCGTTCCGCCAGTTGTAGCTGCGCCGCCTGCTTGGCGCTGCCTTGGCTAGTCCCGCCAGCGGCGTGGATCGGCGCGGCTTCTGCACGTTATCGTTCAGCATTTCTTATTCAACATACAATATGCTCCGCCGGCCATGGCAGCAGCAGTGTGACCACTTGACAACATGACGTTATAACACTATACTGTTAGCCAACACAGGAGCACAATTATGAGCATCGCGGTGAAACGAGCAACGATCTATTTTGACCCATCCGTGCACCGAGTCTTGCGCTTGAAATCAGTTGAGACGGCGCGGAGCGTCTCAACCTTGGTCAATGACGCGGTGGCAACCGCGCTGCGCGAAGACCTGGACGACTTGGATGTCTTAAAGAAAAGGGCACATGAACCCACCATTTCCTTTGAAACCGCGCTCAAGGAGTTGCAACGAAATGGGAAAATATAGCGTTGAATTGAAGAAAAGCGTGCTGAAGGACTTTGCAGCAATCCCCAAAAAAGACCTTCAGAGAATCATTGCGGCCCTACAAGCCTTGCGCGATAATCCGCGCCCGCCACAAGCCAAAAAGCTCTCGGGACTCGAGCACTATCGCGTACGGCAGGGCGACTACCGCATCCTCTACACCATTGACGATGACGTGCTGGTGGTGGTGGTGTTCGCCGTAGGTCACCGGAAAGACATCTACCGATGATTGCACCCGCGCCGCCACTGTTGAACCAACCCGACGGCTGGCCCCGCCCGCCACTGTAGCCGCAGTTTGACCACGGATCACACGGATGGCACGGATCGCCAATGCATCCGGCAGAGATTTTTGCTGTGCAGATCGCGGCTTTAAGGCTAAAAAACAGCTCCTTCTTCAGCATATAGTATTTCTTTCGAGCGACTTGCCGTGGTCTGTTTCCAATCGCTATTTGCCGTGGTTAGACCCAATCGACCTTCAATCGAACCCTTTGCTTACGGCAGATTTTTGCGCGCACTGGCTGTGATTGCGGTCCGCGCGTATTTTGCCCGGACTTGCACCGCACAATCACCATACAAGACACGAATGCCGGCGCGCCGGGCTTCAATGTGGATGGTCAGGTTTGCGATGGGGCTGTGCTTGTAGTCTGTCATGCAAAATACATAATCGGGCGCGCTGACACCGCCCAGACTGGTGTCGCTCATGCGCTCATACAGAGTCAAATGCCCCTTGGTCAATTTGACCTGCAACACGTCGAACATGGTTGCGCATCTCAGTGACATGTCGCGCCGGCCGTACTCCATGAAGCGACCATACGGCAGTGGCAGTGAATAACTAGAGTAGTTATTACTATTGTAGATTGCGACATACAGTTGCACGTCGCGCAGCGATTCAAGATTGACGTTGGCGGCCCGCAAGCCCAGTTTCCATTTGTGCCGCGGATATTGTTTGCCGCTGAGATAGCGCTTGAAGCTGAGCTTGGTACACTGTAGAGAAACCTGCGTCTCCTTCCAGACGCGAACAAAGTATGATAAAATAGCATTATTGTTGCCGTAGTCTTCCAGCCCTATCCAATAAGTTCCCGCGCTCAGTTGGCGCGTAATCATCGCAAACGCGCCGCTACCGCTGTCGTCATCGCTGGCGATCAGGTACTTGTTTGAATCATAGAGATACATATAATTATCGTACGCAGCGGCGCCCCATGATTCAATGGCGCAGTAGCCCGCAGTTGCGACGTTGAACATGATGTAGTCTTTGTCGCCGACTGGATCAATCGAGCGCTGTTGTGTCTCGCCAATGTTGATTGTCTTTGCCGTATCAAAGCTGTCGTCTGGCTCATACTTGTCAGCGGCTGACACGAACAAACAACACAGCGACAAGAGCAAAACTATTCTTCCGAATGTCATACGTCACCTCCGCATTGCAGGAAACACCTGCGGATTATGTCAGACAGAACGCAAGACTTATCAGGGGATAGTCTTCCCGTTCCACGGTGTCGGTGCTTGATTACCGTTTATGAACCAGTATTCCTTTTGGCGATCAACCGCGTTAGGCACGATGACCGGCTTGGTTGGCGTTCCAATAATATAAACGCCGTGGGATTGGACGCAGCCTGGCTTGCCACTAACCCTGCGAATCACACCTTGCGGCACGATGCCCGCGAAGCTGTTGCTTGCCTGTGCCGCGCGCCAGAATGCTCCGGGATCCATGCCGGCCACAAATACTTGTTGGGCCAGATATGTATTGGTAGTTCCCGTCAGTCCGCTATCGCGAAGATATGCGGCTTTGACTGAGTCAATCGCGTAACCTCTCACGCCAACATTGGTGGCAAATACCCAGCTATCTTCGATGGCATAGGCAATCAGTTCGTTAAACCAGTCTGCCACAAACACGCCTTGAATCGTGCCCTCGGCGGCAATCAGCTTCACCCCTTTGCCGTTGAAGCTGGCTGGCGCAATGATACGGCCAAGAATCTCGCCGTATTCGCCCTGCCATCTCTTGACTTTCACGTCCCGCAGGCCCACACTCAGCACGGTGTCACCACAGGCCAAGCCGTGGCACACCCGCGCGCGCTTGTCGTGCCGGTACCCCAAGCTGCCGCCGTCAAACTGAATCGAGCGCACGCCGCCGGCGGCGTGAATCTCATCAACGGAACAGTCTTTGGTCTTGATAATATGGATGGGCCCGTCGGCCTCAATGTAAGGAATCGTGGTGTGACCATCGCCCCCCATCTTGGAAGTAACCCTGACAAATATCTTGGCGGGTGAGATGAGTCCGCTTATGAAGATACTCTTGCCTTGGATAGTGATGGCTGGTTGCGGCTTGGCGTTAATACGGCAGTATATCTCGTTGCCGTCTTCGCGCAACGGTGTTCGTCCCGTCGCATCGAGCGCCCACTCGTTCACCAGTGCAAACGGGCGCGGCATAGTGGCGACATTGCCATTACTCAGGCTGATGAGGCGCAGCAAGGGCATCACGCCGGCGGCCAGGCCTTGATTGGCAAAAGTGAAGGCAACCATCGAGTAATCACTCGTGGCGCGCCATGCGGCAAGTTCAACGCCCGGATCGGGACCAAACCGCAGAGTGTATTCCTCGTTGCTGCAGGTGGCAATCTCAAGAAAACCGGTCTGATACAACCCGATCTGTTGCGGCCAGTTGGCCAGAATGGGAATTGAATTGGTGCCGGTGACCAAGACAACTTTGACCGTCGCGCTGGTGGACCAGCCGTAGATATCTTGTGCCGCCACGAGAATCGTATTGGTCACGCCATAGGGCAAGGCCAGCGCGACACCCGGCACGGACCAGGCATTGGACACCAGCGTCAGGTTCCCTTGCGCCAGACTGTCCACATTGCTCCATGAAGCAGCCGCAACGGGTGCGTAGACATCACGGATGATGCCTTGCAGATCAAAATCATAGCCATCCGCAAGCAGCAATCCGCCACCCGCTGGATATGTGAACCAAATGAGCGGCGGTGAGAGATCAAGCACAGCCAGCATGGTATCGCTGTTAAAGTTGCCGGCGGTGTCGTACGCGGTAAAGACAAGGACGTTGGTGCCCTCAGCTAGACTCATGTTGTTCGCCAATGTTGTCCACGCTGAAAGCCCGGTGGCAATTCCGCTGCTGGCGGCGGTTTGATTCGCCCAAAGGATGACACTGAGATCGCCGTGCATGTCTGCCGCAACACCCGTGACAACAAACGTCCGGATGTTGGTGGTGAACGTCATGCCGGCATAGGGCTCCATGATGGCGATGGATGGCGGCGTTGCGTCCACGCCGAAGGTGGAATAGCCAGTCGTAATCACGTTGCCGGCCCAGTCAGTGACTTCCAACTGCCAGTTGTAGACCAGCGCTGTTTCATTCGTAAATGGATTGTAGGGAAATGTCGCATACACGCTGGTTGCAGGCGCATCCACCCATGTCGTTATCCCATACCAGAAATCATGGTCAGGCCCGATGTAGTGAAAGCGAACACTTTGAATGCCGCTACGCCAGATACTGCCCGTATCTGTGACCTCATACAAGAATTGCAGCATCCCCGGCTTGACATAGCGGCCATTCCACGGGTCAAGCAAGCTTGCCATCGGCGGTGTCGTGTCCAGCATGACACGCGTGGCAACACTGGTCAATTCCTGGCTTGTGGGCATCACCACTTTGATACGCCATTGGTTCGTACCCAGCAGAATTGAAGTGAGTGTATTGGTCAGACTATCCGTCGCCATCCAAGGATTGTTGTTAAGCTCAATATACGCTTGTGCATTGCTGGGCACAAACACCGGGACAGACCAACGAAAATTAACAATTGGCGTATTGAGCCAGACATCGTTTTGCGGATAAATATGGTAAATGCGGGTGGCGGCAATAATGAACCTGGTAATCGGGGATGCATTGGTGTTGCCAGCGCGATCACGCACCAACATCTGCCAGAAGTAATTGGTGCCGTCCTCAAGAGGATTCAGAGGAAATGTTACGTATTGGTTGATGATATTCGATGCCGCCGCCCAGCCAAACAGTGTCGTCTGAAACAAAGTCGTCTCGTGCCAGAACCTGAAGCCGACCCATTCCACACCACTGGCCACCTCATTTGACCAGCCCGCCAAGGGATCGTAAACGCGATAGCCAAAGACCGCCCGGTTGGTGGCAATGACACCCATGTTAATAGGATATACTTGCAGCACAGTCGGTGCGTTGGTATCCAACATGACATAGGCAATCTGCGAAGTCTCCGTGACGCCTTGCGGTGTGTTGTACGCAACTTGCAACTGATTCGTGCCCAGTTGGAGAGCCACGACGACACTGGTCAAGTTCAGTGGCGCCGCCCATGCATTGGCGTTGAAGCGATAAGCTACCCATGTCGGGTCGGTGACAATGACCGGTACGGTCCAGACCACCAGGTTCGTAACCGCATTGGTGTAGCTGCCGTTCGGCGGCGCAACAATGGCGACGCCCTTGTTGGTCACAATCACGGTCAATGCGTCTGAAGCGATCTGGCCTGCCGCAGTACGGCCAATGACACAGATGCGGTTGGTGATATCCTGCAGGAATTCCGGGCCGACATTGGTCGACCACGAAATGGCCGGCGGAATCGCCAGCGATTTTCGGGAGGTCGTATTGGTAAGCAAGATGCTGGCAATGGAGGGCGACGCGACTCCGCTGATGGTCAGACGCGAACAGCCCTGCGTGTCGCATGTTTGTGCCCAGGTCCAGGTGCGCAGCTGACCACTAAACTCGCAATACACATTGCTTAAGCGATACGTGTAATAGGTTGACGTCTCGTTGGTGGTGCCATCCGTGCCAATCGTTGTGAGGGCTGCTTCATATTCGCTGCTGCGCGTGCAGTTGGACACCGCCACCGCGCCATTCCATGCTCCGTGCTGGGTGCCACTGACAACACCGCTATTCCATATCTGCGACCGGACGCACATGCCGACGTCATACACGGCCAGCCCGTATTTTGACTGCTGAACGATCTGCCCATTGTTGATAATCGTATTGGTAAGCACCGACAGGTTGCCGATGGTGTCGAGGAGTACGAGGTCGTTCGCGCCATCGGCATTCACATCCCGGATGACGGCAGCGCTGTTGCTGACCGTTCCCGCGATTGTATGCCGGGTGTAGGCCACCATGCCGCTGCCCGCGCTCATATAGACGAGGCTCGGCGCTGCATCAGCAACACTCATCACGATATCTAGATTGCCATCAAGATTAAGATCGCCCAGCTGAACCGCGCGACTGTCGTCACCGGCGGATAGCACCGCATCGTACAGGGTGAAATTGATGCCACTGCCATCGCCAATCAGAATCACATCGTGTTGCCCGAAGCTATTGGCAATGACAATGTCTTGATTGCCGTCGCGGTTGACATCGCCGAGTTTCACGCCATAAGATTCATAGCCGTTCAACACCAAATATGGCACCAGATTCGTACCAGTGGCATCATTAAGATAGACAAAATCGCCATAGTTGTTTCCGCTTACCGTAACCACATCGAGCATTCCGTCATGATTTAGGTCTGCGGCGTCAATGTCATGCGTGTCCGTGCTGGCAACAAGCAACGTTTCGCGCGCATTCCAATTGGTTGCGGTCCTGTCGTTGTAGTACACAAACACCCGTTCAACGCTCTCATTCACGACCAGAATATCCGCGTAGCCATCGCGATTTATATCGCGCGCCTTGACGACTGCGGTGCTGCGCGGACGTGTGCCAAAACATACGCTGGAATAGTTCGTGCCCGAGGCCGAGCCAAACAAGACCATGTTGGTAAGGTTGTCCCGGCCCACCACAAAGTCAAGCCAGCCGTCGTTGTTGAAATCCGCCACGTCGACAGAACGCACCGCCGGTGGACCTATCCACGGTACGGCGTTTGTAGTGAAATCTGTCGGCGTGCCATAGGTCCAGTTGGTCCCTGAAGCAGTGAAGACGACCACTTCATTGCGCCCGTCGCGATTCACGTCTGCTGAACACACGGCAGTTACGACATCAGTTGTGCAGACGACCGCGTTGGACAGAGCCCAATATGGCTGAACCACCGTATTGGAGGTATGTGCGTAATCCCACTGCAAAGAAGGCACCGTGCTAACAATGACAGGTTCAACTTGCTCATCGACACGCAGCGCGGCTTCGCCACCCATCACCGACAACACGCACAAAAAGCAAAATGATGCATTCCGGAATCTTCTCATGACAAAACCTTTAAGTTGTTGAAAAACAGAGTCGAAATGTTATGAAGAAGTTTCTTTGCACTGGGACACACAGATACTCGATTTGCATTTCTTAATTGGAGGTGTCCATTAATTCTGTCGTTCGCGGGAACGGCAGAAAATAAAGCGAGGTGCGAACTTACGCACCTCGTCTCAAAGCCCTGCGACGGGCTACTACGTGTGATGCGAGTCCGCACCCCTGTTGGGGGTGCCGACCGTCACAGCTCACGTAGTTCAGAAATGTCGCAGTTTCTTGAGACGAGCCGTCCGGTGTCACCGGCTATGTGTATTAAGTTTTAGGTTTCAGGTGTTAGGTTTTAGGTTGATTAAAAGAACTAGAGTTCGGGTTTCGGTTGGTGAAGAGAATAAGATCAGAATATTTCTTGACTCATTTTGTTGCCGATCACCTAAAGTGCTCAAAAAGATTACTCATTGGTGTTAGAAACCGCCTTGCTTCACGTTTCTCGCCAAACTATACCACAATCGTCATGGAATGTCAAATGCAAGCGACTGACCAAATTGCATTGGGGACGCATCTCACTAATCAGATGCCAGAAGTGAAACCAATGAAACAATCCATGTTACTCAGTGTTTACGCCGTTCCAGCGACTGATATAAGTGCAGCAGTTGCTCGCAATTCTGCTGCGGGGCAAATTGACTTGCGGCCCAAGCTTGGGCTTGCGGCCGTAACGCGCGCACGTCGTCGGCGTGCGTGGCGACCCACGCCAGGCGCGCGGCCAGCGCATCCACCGCGCCCGGCGGAAACAACCAGCCGGCACGATCCTCCGGCACAAAATCGGGCACACCGCCCGTGCGCGCTGCCACAACAGGCGTGCCCAGCGTCAGCGCGTTGATCACCGTCATCGGGCAGTTCTCATAACATTCAGACGGGAACACAAGCACCAAGGCCTGCGCTAACGCGGCGGCGATTTGTTCATGCGAACAGTAGCCATGAAATGTGATGTGCGTTGCGCCGGCCTGCGCGACAAACGCACGAGCCGGCGCGGCTAATGGCCCATCACCAATGACATGCAGTGGCAATTCAGGCACGCGCACGGCGGCGGTCAGCAACGTCATGATGCCTTTTTCTTGCGAGAGCCGGCCGATGAACAACGCATGTGGCGCACTTGTCGGCGGCGCGGCGCCACCAGGTGTAACCGTCGCGGCATTGGGCTTGACCATCATGCGTGCAGCGTCGAAGCCGGCGTCCACAAGGATTTTCTTGGTGAACGAATTCAGTGTGATGTAGCGGTCAATCGTGCGCGTGAACGTGCCGCGCCATTGGTGCCACCAGATGATCAAAGCGTACCAGAGCGAATACAGGCGGCTGTCGCGATAACATTTCTGGCGCACGCAGGCCCAGCGCCGGCCTTCGAGGCAATCATGACAGACGTTGCCGTCGCGAAACAGCAGGCCATCGATGCAGACAAAACGAAAATTGTGAATGGTCTGCACAATGGGCACGCCGGCGCGGCGCAGCGTCCAGTACAGCGCGGGTGAAATCAACGGGAAGACATTATGGACATGTGCGACGGTGGGTTTTTCGCGCACGATCAGCGCGCGCAGGTCGCGCGTGGTGCGCGGATTGTGGAACGCGGCAAAGAAGGACCAGAGCCGCTGCCAGAAGGGCATCTGCGCAATCTCGGCATTGTCGCGCGTGTAGGTGATGACCCGCTGGCCGTGCGCGCGCAGAAGCGCGACCTCGGCGGCGAAAACCTGGTCCTCGCCGGCGCGGATTTGATAATGATTATGGCAGACCAGAATGGTCACTGGCGCGTGCTGTTCCCTTGATGTCGTGCTCATGTGCTATGCGGCCCATGTTCATTGGGACCGCCCAATGGCTTCTGAAACGCGTGTGCATTGTACACTATTCGCGGCGCGGCTGTCCACTTTGTTGTTCACCCCAATTCCGGCGACGCGCGCTGAAAACCGTGCTGCGCCGGCGTTGCGCAGTTATCGCACGCTGATGGTGGATCTCGCTCTGCAGGCAAAATCGCCCATTGTCTGCTCTTTACCCTTTCAGAACCGCCAGCGGGCGCAGGCGCGCAACGACATTTGCCAAGCCGGCTTGTGCCACGACCTGAATAATCTCATCAATGTTCTTGTAGGCCGCCGGCGCTTCCTCCTTGATCGCCGCGCGATCTTCGCAAATCAAACTGACGCCTTCCATCGAGTGACGGAATTCCGCGTCGCTTATCGCCGCCGGACGGCCACGACCGGCATTGCCGCGCGCCGCGCTGCGACTCATCGTGCGGCCGGCGCCGTGATTGACCGAAAAGAGCGATGCAGCCCCGGTCGCAACGCCCGCCAGCACGTAACTGGCCGTACCCATCGAGCCGGGAATCAGCACGGGTTGGCCGGTCGCGGCGAACGGCGTGCCGGCCATCTGTTCGGCCGCGAACGCGCGCGTCGCGCCTTTGCGGTGGACGCAATACGCGACGCCGCCATGTGTTTCGAACTTGGCAATGTTGTGCGGCACGTCATAGAGCGCGGGCAGTGGCGTGTCCGCGCCATAGTGTTCGCGCACGACCGCACGCACCAGCAACGCCATCAGGTAGCGATTGACAAACGCAAAATTGGCGGCGGCGTTCATGGCCGCGCGATAGGCCTCGCCCTCGCGGGTGCGCAGGTTGAAGTAAGCCAGTTCGCGATCCGGCAACGCATGGCCGTGGCGCTCGTCCCATGCGCGCGCGGCGCGCATCTGTTCATCGGCGACCTGATGGCCGAGGCCGCGTGAGCCGGAATGAATCATAATGATGATTTGATTCTCAACCAAGCCAAAGGCGTGAGCGGTGGCGCGGTCGAACACGGTCTCCACGTATTGCAGCTCAATGAAATGGTTGCCGCCACCGAGCGAGGCCAGTTGGCTGCTGCCGCGTTCTTTGGCGCGTGCGCTGACAGCCGCGGGGTCACCCGGCAGACTGCCGTTGTCTTCGACGCGCGCGCAGTCATACGCGAATTCATCCGGCGCAAATGCGGCGGCCACGGCAGCATGCGCTTCGGCCAACGCGGGCACAGCCGCAAGGCCGCACTGCAGCACCGCCTCGAGCTGCGCGGACGTCACGGCGATATTGCGCTTGCCCTCGCCGAGCGGGATGCGCCGGGCGATGGCGCGCGCGACGGTCGGTGCATCGAACTGCGCGCGGGTCAGCGGCGTGGTCATCAGGCGCATGCCGCAGTTGATGTCATAGCCAACCGCGCAGGGTGAAATTAGATTGGGGGTGGCGAAGATGCAGCCGATCGGCACGCCGAAGCCGACGTGAATATCGGGGGTGGCCAGAACGATGGCGTCGGGGTCGAGGCAGGCGGCGTTCTGCAATTGGCGTAGGGCCTCGGGTTCGACACGCGTGTTCTCACCGGCAAAGACGAGGGCGGATTGGCGCATCGCGCCAGTGCGCTCGATCAGCAAGCGTTGTGGATCAAGGCGTTGCATCGTGCCGGCGCCGGCGGCCGGCGGGCTCAATAGATGAAGGTCTGCTAGACAATGGTGTCGCGCTTGTCGAAAACGCTCGCGATGATGGTGATCGTCGTGCCGGCGGGCTCATGCGTCGTGCGCGCAAAGAGACGACCAGCGCGATCACAAGCGGCCGTTGCATCGGATTCCTCAGCCGGTGGTTACTGCTTGAGTGTAGCACAATACGCGGCGGGAGTCAACGAAATCTGGCACAGACGAACGGGGACGGCGAAGACGCCGCGGGGAGCTTGCAGAGACCCCCGGCGCTGTGCCGGCGGCAGCCGGCCCGGCACGGTAGGACTCAGCGCTGGCCGTACTGCTTCTGGTAATATTCCTTGTACGACCCGTCTTTCAGCTTTTCCCACCACCAGCGATTCTGGACATACCAGTCAACCGTCGCGCGGATGCCGTACTCGAACGCCACCGCCGGTTGCCAGCCGATCTGTGCAATTTTTGCGCTGCTCAAGGAATAGCGCCGGTCGTGGCCCAGGCGGTCCTTGACGTATTTTTTCAGCGCTGCCGGTTTCTTGAGTTGGGCCAGGATCAGGTCAACCACGACAATGTTCTCACGCTCGTTGCCGCCGCCGATGTTGTAGACCTCGCCATTGACGCCGTGCTGGATGACGCAGTCGATGCCGCGGCAGTGATCGTCCACATGCAGCCAATCGCGGATGTTCTTGCCGTCGCCATAGATTGGCACGGGCTGGTCGTCGAGCAGATTCGTGACAAAGAGCGGAATCAGTTTCTCGGGATACTGATACGGCCCGTAATTGTTCGAGGCGCGCGTGATGCAGACCGGCATGGCATAACTGGCAAAATAACTGTAGGCCAGGCGATCGGCCCCGACTTTGCTGGCCGAATAGGGATTGCGCGGCAGCAGCTCATCGGTTTCGACCGAGGAACAGCCGGGCGCGATCGAGCCGTACACTTCATCGGTTGAAATCTGGATGAATTTCTTGACTGGCTTGACCTTGGCGGCTTCGAGCAGGACATACGCGCCGTAGACGTTGGTCGTAATGAAATCGGCCGGGTTGCCGATCGAGCGGTCGACATGCGTCTCGGCCGCGAAGTTGACAACGACATCAATACCTTCCGCAAAGATGGTGGCGACGACGGCCGGGTCGGCGATATCGCCGTGCACAAAGCGGTAGCGCGGATCGTTGGCCAAATCTTTAAGATTGTCGAGGTTGCCGCAATACGTCAACTTGTCAAGATTGACGACCTGGCAGTCCGGGTAGGTGCGCAGCAGATAGCGCACAAAATTCGCGCCAATAAAGCCGGCCCCGCCGGTGACCAGATAGCGTGTCATGGGGTGGTTCTCCGCGCCGCGGTTTAGGCGCGCCGCTTGAACAACTTGTTAAAGAACAACACCACCGGGCCGGCAATAAACACGGTCGAATACGTGCCGGCGATGCAGCCCACCAGCAGCGCGAAGGCAAAGTCGTTGATCACGACGCCACCAAACAGGTATTGCGACAGGACGACAAACAGGACCGTGCCCGAAGTCAGAATCGTGCGCGACAAGCATTGGTTGTTGGCCAAGTTCATGATGTCCTTCAAGGTCATGCCCTTGTTCAGGCGTACATCCTCGCGGACGCGATCGAAAATGACGATGGTGTCGTTGACCGAAAAGCCGATGATCGTCAGCAGCGCTGCAATCACGATCAACGAGATCTGCCGCCCGCTGAAGGCGAAGAAGGCCAGGGTCACCAGCACGTCGTGGGCCAAGGCCACCATCGCGCCGATGCCATACTCCCACTCGAAGCGGTACCACAAGTAGATCACCATGACAATCAGCGAGAGGATCATGGCGTAGGTCGCCTTGCGCACCAGGTCTTCGCCGATGGCCGGGCCGATCTGCTGCTGTTCGCCGACGACAAACGGGTCGCTGGTGAAGGTGCTGCGCAAGGTTTCAATCACCTTGCCGCTGGTATTGAATGGGCTGCGAATGAGCACTTGTTTGCCGTCGCCGACGGTTTGAATGGTGCTGTCGGCGAGGCCGATTTGCGCCAGCGCATCGCGCACCGGGCCGACCTGCACCGGGGCGGTGAAGTCAAGCCGCACCATGTCGCCGCCGGTCAGTTCGACGCCCCGGATCGGGGTTTGCAGCAGGGACGTGCTCAGCTGCGTTTTGCCTGCCGCCATGGCCTTGTCTTGGTTGACCCAGCGGATGCCCATCACGAGCATGCCGGTCACGATAATGACAATCGAGGCCAGCGCGCAGATATGGCGCTTGCCCAGAAAATCAATGTGGGTCGCACCAAAGAACTGGGACATGCGCAAGCGCGTGAACGACTCGCGCGTGGCCAGCAGCTCGAAGACATAGCGGCAGACGAAGACGGCCGTCAGCAAGTTGGCGACCAAGCTGATGATCAAAGTCAAGCCGAAGCCGCGGATCGGCCCGGTGCCAAGGAAGTACAGAATCAAGGCAGTGAAAATGGTGGTCAAATTCGAGTCAAAAATAGTGACCCAGGCGCGTGCGAAGCCGTCCTTGACGGCGCGGTGCAGGTCCTTGCCGGCGGCCTGTTCCTCGCGAATGCGCTCGAAGATCAAGACGTTCGAATCAACCGCCATACCGATGCCCAGGATGATACCGGCGATGCCCGGCAGCGTCAGCGTCGCGCGGAAGAAAGCCAGCACGGCCAACAAAATGATGATGTTCAGCATCAGGGTCAGATTGGCGATCAAGCCGGCCAACAAATAATAGACGACCATGAAGGCCATCACGACCAGCATGCCGACCAGCCCGGAGATCAAGCCCTTGCGGATCGAATCGGCGCCCAAACTAGCGCCGACAATTTGGTTCTGAACAATGTCCAACTTGGCGGGCAAGGCGCCGCTGCGCAGCACCAGCGCCAGATCGGCCGCCTCGCGATCAGTGAAACTGCCGTGGATCACGGCGTTGCCGCTCGGAATCGATTCGAGCAGCAACGGAGCCGAATAGATCACTTCATCGAGCACGATCGCCAAGCGTGCCACCGCGTTGTTCTGCTTGTAGGCCTGCGAGGTCAGGCGCGAGGTCTTGCGCAGGCGGGCTGTGCCGCTGCTGTCCAAACTCAAGGCCACTTCCCGGGTGCTGGCATTGCGCAGGCTGACGCGCGCATCCTTGAGCGACATGCCGTCAATCGCGATATCCCGATTGACCAGCGCAAACTCACGATAGACCCCACCGCGCTGCGGGTCCGGCACCGGCCGCCCCAGCATCAATTCATAGTCCGGCGGGACCCGGCTCTTGATCTGCGGATCATTCAACAGATTGCGGAAAAATTCGGTGTCGGCGTCGCTGATCTTATACGACGTGTAGGGCACGCCGGCGTCGGTGCTGCCGGACTCCACCAGCAACTTGTCCTTGAACTTGCGCACGCGGTCAAGGCGGTTCAATAAGTCCGCCGTGCGTTTCTCCGGTGCGGTCAGACGGAATTCGAGCTTGGCGGTCTGCTTCAACAGACGCAGCACCCGGCCCGGATCCTTTTCACCCGGCAACTGCACCACGACCCGCGGCGGGTCTTGCATGACTTGGATGCTGGGCTCGGTCAAGCCCAGCTCGTTGATCCGGTTCTCGACCACGCGCCGGGCCTGCTCCAGCACTTTGTGGCGATTATTGGCGATGTAACTCGCTTTGAGCGAGGCACGGAAGCTCGGCCCGACCGCGTCGCCCGGCAGATTCAAGCGATCCTGAAAATCCGTGCTGGCCTTGATCACCGTCAGCGCCTGCTGGGCTACGGCCGTGTTGGTGAAGACCAGCTCGATGACCGTGTTGGTCACGTCGGCGATGCGGACGAACGCGACATCTTTTTCGGCCAACGCGTCTTTCAGAAGCTCGCGCGCGTTCTGGCGCTGGACCCGCACCGCGTCGTTCTCGTCCACTTGCAGGATGACATACAAGCCGCCCTGCAAATCAAGGCCGAGGTTCAGGGCCCGGTCGCGATCGCCTTCCCACCATTTCTTGACGTTGAATTGAAATTGTTTGAGCAGGTCGTCATCCGGAATGCTTGCCTGCTCCTCCTTCCACGCGCCGAGCGTGTTGCTCTGCGGGTCGCCGATCTTCTCGATCTTTTCCTTTTCGGAGTAGCACGACCAGCGGATCGTCGGATAGATGCAATAGAGGCAAAACAGGAGACCCAGCAGAATCACACTGCCTTTTATACGAAGTTCACGGCTCATGAGCAATGCACGCGGGGATGCCGCGCCTGATGGTTAGTGGTATGCATTTCAGGGTTCAACATTCAACATTCAATATTCAATATTAAATATAAAAAATTCAGGGTTCAGTGCGTCGACGCGGAGCATCATTTCGCCTCGACGGCTTGCTCGCCGCTGCGTTCAACGACATCGGCGATGGCGGCTTTGGCCAGCTCGATCCGGCATTGATCGTCAATCTGCAGTCGGACGGTCGTTTCTTTCACTTGACGCACGACGCCGTAGAGGCCGCCGCTCGTGACAATCTTATCGCCCGGCGCGACGCGCTTGAGCAAATCCTCTTTCTCTTTGCGGCGACGCTGCTCGGGCCGAATCATGAAAAAGTACATGACCACCAACAGGCCGCCCACCATGAAGATCATCGTGTACGGGCTGCTGCCCTGGCCGCCACCCTGCGGCACGCCCATGGCATACGTCTGCTGCGCTGCCAGCGCCAGCACGGTCATCCATCCGGTCATTCGTCTCATCTTATTCTCCTGCCTGAATGCTAACTTAAAACTTAAAACCTAAAACCTATTTCTGCACCAAGCCCAGCCAGTGCTGCACAATGGGCGACAGCTTCAAAAACACAGGGGTGAACACCACCGCGACCATGCTCATCAACTTGATCAAAATATTCAGCGAAGGACCCGAGGTGTCTTTGCACGGATCGCCGACGGTATCGCCGATGACGGCCGCGCCATGAATTGGATTTTTCGAACCATCCGGCAGTTTCTTGCCGCCGTAATTGCCTTTCTCAATATACTTCTTGGCATTGTCCCACGCGCCACCGGCATTGTTGAGCATGCACGCCAGGGCAAACCCGGTTGTCAGCCCGCCGCCCAGCAAGCCCATGATGCCCGGAATGCCCAGCACGATCCCGGTCACGACCGGCACGATAATCGCCATCAGCGACGGCACCAGCATTTCGCGTTGCGCACCGGCGGTGGAAATTTCGACGCAGCGGGCGTAATCCGGCCGATCCGTGCCGGCCATGATGCCCGGCTTCTCTTTGAATTGCCGGCGCACTTCCTCGACCATGCGCCCCGCCGCGCGCCCGACCGCCTTCATCGTCATGGCGCAAAAGACAAACGCCATCATGGCGCCGAGGAATATGCCGCACAGCAGCAGCGGGTTCATCAGGGTGATATCGAACACGCGCACAAAGTCGCGGATGCCGGCGCCGGCAATATTGACATACTGCCCGGCGGCCGCCAGCGCGGCACTGTCGGTGAAGCCCTGGAAAACATGGGTGCTGCTGTCCTTCAAATAGCGCGCCACCCACACTTTATCCTCTTCGATGCAGGCCGCCAGCAAGGCCATGGCGGTCAACGCCGCCGAGCCGATGGCAAAACCCTTGCCGGTTGCCGCGGTCGTGTTGCCGAGGGCATCCAAGGCGTCCGTGCGCTGGCGCACTTCGGGGGGCAGGTGGCTCATTTCGGCATTGCCGCCGGCATTGTCGGCGATCGGGCCATAGGCGTCGGTCGCCAGCGTGATGCCCAGCGTCGCCAACATGCCGACCGCGGCAAAGCCGATGCCATACAGCCCCATGCTCATGTCGCTGAAGCCGCCGGAAAAGCTGTACGCAAACAAAATCGCGACGACCACCGTGACGACCGGAATGGCCGAGGAGAACATGCCGACCGCCAAGCCGTCAATAATGGTCGTGGCCGGCCCCATTTTCGCTTGGGCGGCGATACCTCTTGTCGGCGCATATTCATCCGAAGTGTAGTATTCGGTGGCTTGGCCGATAATTACCCCGGCCAGCAGCCCGGCCACGACCGCGCCGAAAATGCCCCAGCCCAAGCCCATTAGCCAGCAAATCCCGGCCGTCGCGACGATGATCAACACCGAACTACTCAAGGTGCCCATCAGCAACGCGCGCAACAAGTTTTTCTGCGATGCGCCTTCTTTGCAGCGCACTGCGAAGATGCCCAGAATCGAGAGCAGCGTGCCGACGCCGGCCACCACCATTGGCGCCAGCACATATTTCAGCGAACCACTCTCGCTGCCGCTAACCACGCCCAGCCCGGCGCCCAACGCCGCCGTCGCCAGGATCGAGCCGCAATACGACTCATACAAATCCGCGCCCATGCCGGCCACGTCACCGACATTGTCGCCGACATTGTCGGCAATCGTCGCCGGGTTGCGCGGGTCATCCTCGGGAATGCCGGCCTCGACTTTGCCGACCAAATCCGCGCCGACATCCGCCGCTTTGGTGAAAATGCCGCCGCCCACGCGCGCAAACAGCGCCTGGGTCGAGGCGCCCATGCCGAAGGTCAGCATCGTCGTCGTGATTTCCACCATCTTGGTGTGCGTGTCCGTGCCGGCACGCACCAGCGTGATGCCGAACAGGGTGAACCCGTTTTGCAGGTGTTCGGGCGTGAACACCAGCCAGTTCAAAACGGCATACCAGATTGAAATATCCAACAAGCCGAATCCGACCACGACCAAGCCCATCACCGCGCCCGAACGAAACGCCACCTGCAGTCCGCGATTCAAGCTGATCGAGGCGCCCTGCGCCGTGCGCGAGCTGGCCTGCGTGGCGGTCTTCATGCCGAGGAAGCCGCACAAGCCGCTGAAAAAGCCGCCCGACAAGAAGGCCACCGGCACAAAGGGATTCTGCAAGCCGAACACGGCCAGCGCGGCAAACACCAGGAACAAAATGACAAAAACAAGGCTGACGACCCGATACTGCCGGAACAAATACGCCATGGCGCCTTCGCGCACATACGCAGCGATCTCACGCATGCGCGCCGTGCCGGCATCTGCTTTCAACATGGCAAAATAGAAATAGGCGGCGAAGATCAGCGCCAAGATCGAGCCCAGCGGCGCAATCAGCCAATAGCCGTGCAAGGTGGCGGCGCTCTGCGCCGCACACAACGGTGAACTCACCGCACACACGCCCAGTATCGTCAGCATAATTCGGCGCATTCCGCAAACTCCACAATCAGGTTATCGGCAGCACAAACCCACCCGGGCGGCTGCCAGCCAAAGAATACGGCATAAAACGAGTAGAAGTATACCAACTACCCTTTTTTTTGTCAAAAGCCGGTTACCGCCGCACCTTCGTAGGCCGCGCCCGGATTTCCTCCATCCATGCGCGGATCATTCAGTTCTGTACAACCAGCGACGGTTCAGCAACAGCAACGGTCACTGCATGCCGCTGCGGCTCTTGGTCCTAGAAATAGTACCAGATCGACGCATAGTCCTCGGCCGGCTCGCCGTCGGCGCGCAGCCGCAGGAGGTAGTCGTAGATCGCGACATCGGTGTAGAGATAGTCATCCACCACGCGCAGCGCCGATTCCCACGGGTAGAAACGGTAGACCCGCCGCCCGTCCGGCAACAGCATGATCGGCTCGTGATCCTGCCACGCGCGCAAGTTCGATTTGCCGATGCGCGGCACATTGAAGACCGGCGTGTCCAGCCGTACCAGGCCGGGCAACAAGCGCGCTTCTTCGCGGCGCTCCTGCTCGATGCGCGCCACCGGCACGCGGAAGTCAACCGTCTCTTCCTTGCCCTTCGTGTTAAAGGTGTAGTACGGATCAATGCCGCACCGTTTCAGTTGTGTGCGCAGATGGCACAACGCGAAGCGCTGGCTGGAAAAATAGGTGTACACGTGCTGGTTGTACACACTGATGCCAAGGCGGCGCACGGCCGTGACCGCCTCAAGCACCTGGGATGTCAGTTCGAGCGGGCTCTGCACATGTGTCACCAGGCAGACGACGCGCCGCCCGGGCTGGTGCACGCGTGCCAGCAGCGTCAGCAAGCCGCGGTCAACGCGCTGCGGCATGGTGACGAGCGTGCGCGTGCCGATGCGAATGCGCGTGATGTGCGGGATCGTCGCCAAGGTGCCCAGCAGCCAGTCAAGATACTCGTTCGACAAGGTGAATGGATCACCGCCGGTGATCAGCACTTCCGCAATCTCGGTATGACGCCGCAGCCACTGCAAGGCGCGCTGCACATGCCGGCGACTGATTGCGGCGACGTCCAGCGGCTTGATTTCCCAGTTGCGCTGGCAGTACACGCAGATTTGCGGACAGGCGTCAAACGGCTTCAAAATGACAATCTGCGGATAGCGCCGCGTCACCGCCTCAACCGGACTGGTAGTCCTTTCACACATAAAATCCATGTCAAGACAGTCACTGCGATTGGCGGCGACATTCTCGCAGTAGCGCGGCGAGGGCATCACTTGCGCGCGCACCGCGCGATCCCACGCCACGCGCCCGCGCCGGTTGAACAGCGTCAGATAGTACGGGGTGATTTGAAACGGAATGCCGTGCGCCTCAGCGGCAGCCAGACCGGCGCGCTCGTCGTCTTCCACGTGCACCAGCCGGGCTACCGTGGCGGCATCCTTGATCACATGCGCCAGCTGCCATCGCCATGACTGCCAATCGCGTTCGCGCGCGCCGAGCGCGCGCCGAATGCGGTGCGCATTGCGCCGCTGCGCCGCGCGCCGCACCGGATCAAGTCCGCTGGCAAAATGCGCCATGGACGTCTCGGCCACCAGGGCGTAACGGTCCAGCTCTCGTGAGCGCACCTGCGCCGCCTGGCGTGTGTCCGGGAAACTAAGCGTAAAGCCGTCACGCGCCAGCACCTGCGCCTCGCCAATTGCCCCGCGAAACAGCGCCACATTTTCACATAGAAAGCCTTCGGACACCGTCCGTAGGGCCCGGTGCGGTTCTTGGGCCAATGCATACAACGTGCGCAGCGCGGACGCGCCGCACAATTTTTCGTTTTCCGTGCGAATGATGTTTTTCAACACACGAATGCACTCTTTTGCAATGTGACGCTCGCTGATGTGCATGCCGCGCAGCGCCTGACGCGAGAACACATTGAAATGCGCGCGCTCCAATTTGTCCAAATAACGAAACAAGCGCCCGCGCGCGTGCGTCAACGAGCGCGCACTCACCAACATCTGGCGTACGTCCGGGACCGTGCCCCATAACATCTCCAGCAGACGCTGTTTGGATAACGTCAACATATGTCACTGGTATGTAATTAGATTAGACGAATGGCGGCCCGGCCATTCTACTGCCTGTGACAACGCCGGTTGTCACACCCGATGATGCCCGCAGTATAGCACAAGCACCCCCAACTGTCAACGCCATGTGTATTGCTGAATCTGGTTGCATCTCATGCGGGGCGTGTTGCAGCCAGGGTGAAAATTGGCTATACTAGGCACAGGCCGCGGCGCGCAACGGGCGCGCTGCCGGCGCACGGTAACTGTAATGCTTTTTGTGCCCAACACATAAGGACGCCCCATGCCCCTCGTACCAATGCGCATTCTGCTCGATCACGCGGCGGAGAACAACTACGGCATCGCCGCCCTGAATGTCAATGACATGGAACAAATCCAGGCGATCATGGAGGCTGCCCGCGAAACCGACAGTCCCGCCATCATTCAGGCCTCGCGCGGTGCCCGCAGCTTCTCGCAGGACGCCTATCTGCGCCACCTGATGCTGGCCGCCGCCGAGCTGTATCCCGACATCCCGCTCGCCATGCACCTCGATCACGGCAATGGCCCGAGCACCTGTTTCAGCGCCATGCGCCAGAATTTCACCAGTGTGATGATGGACGGCTCGCTCTCGGAAGACGGCAAGACGCCCTCGACCTTCGAATACAATGTGCAGGTCACCAAATATGTCGTGGACGTCGCGCACACGCTGGGCGTCACCGTTGAAGGTGAACTCGGCTGCCTGGGTGGGATCGAGGACGGCCACGGCGCCGGCCTCTCCAGCGCCGAAGCGATGAAACACTTGACCGACCCGAATCAGGCGGTCGATTTTGTCAAGCAGACCGGCGTGGATGCGCTGGCGGTCGCGATCGGCACCAGCCACGGCGCCTACAAGTTTACACACAAGCCGACCGGCGAGGTCCTTTCGATGACCACCATCGAGCAGATTCACAAGAAACTGCCCAACACGCACCTGGTCATGCACGGCTCGTCGAGCGTGCCGCAAGCGTTGCAGGACATCATCAACAAGTACGGCGGCAGAATCAAGCCGACCTTTGGCGTGCCGATCGAGGAAATTCAGCGCGGCATCAAGCATGGCGTGCGCAAGATCAATGTGGACACCGACAATCGCCTGGCGATTACCGGCGCGATCCGTAAAGTACTGGCCGAGTCGCCCGAGAAATTCGATCCGCGCGACTATCTCAAGCCCGCGCGCGAAGCCATGCGCGAAGTCTGCAAAGCGCGCATGATCGCCTTTGGCCAGGCCGGCTGGGCTTCGAAGATCAAGTGCATTTCGTGCGAAGCCATGGCCAAGCGCTACGCCGGCGCGCGGTGATCGGCGGGGCAGGAAATTCTTTTGCGGCGAAAGAATTTATGGTGCGGCAAGGCAACCCATTAGGTGAGCGGTGCGGCGGCCGAGCCGAGTTTTAAGTTTTAGGTTTTAGGGTTAAGGCCTAAAAGCCAGAAGGCGGAAGACGGACCGCGGATCTCGGTGGGCAGTGCGTCAGTACGTAGCCACGGAACGGCGTTGCGCGTGTGCCACAGCCGCGGTGGCCGCAATCCGGCGACGCGAGCGCGTCACCCACATGCTTTGCTGAACCGCCAAGGGCAGAGGAAGAATGGAACCACATGGCAGAACCAACAATTGACGAGTGACGAGCACGGAAGTCAGAAGGCAAAAGTTTCTGCACTTCCTCCTTCGTCACTCCTTGCTCGTCACGCGTCATGTTCTGCTGCGGCAGACGGCGGCCAGGGTCTGCCTGAACCCTGAACCCTGAACCCTGAACCCTGAACCCTGAACCCTGAACCCTTAAATCCCGCCGTTGGCGGGACTCAAAGCAGCCTGAAACCCGCCGCCGCCGCACCGTTCACAGGCGCTGGATCGTGCCCATGAACAAGATGCTGCCGGTCTCGTCGTCGCAAATGGCGCACACGAACGGCCGGTCAACAACCATCTGGAACGGCGGCTTGTCAGGCATGACCGCCGTGACGCGCATCATCACGACTGCCGTCGCGGCTGCCGCCTCGGTTCCTTCTTCACTGACCTCGACGAACGCTTTGTGGCGCACTTTGCTGATGCAAATACGCCCGCGCGCGTCGGCCTCGGTGGCCATGTCGAGGAAATCTGCGTGGTCACGATCAAAGGCAATCGCCATCCCGAGTTGACTGAGCGGCGGCGTCAATTCGGCGGCATACTCAAGCCGAAAGCGCGGCAGCACGATTGTGCCCTTTTGCTCGCGCAGGGCCTCGCGCCATGCCTGCCAGGTGTTCAGATCGAGTGCGGCCAGCACGTCGTCGAGGGTCTTGCCCGGCGCCGGCAACAGGACATACATGGCCAGGCGCTTGCCGACATACGGCAGTCGAATGGCCTGGCACATTTCGTTTTTCAGATAGGCAAACTCACCGTGTTGCTCCATCATGTTGCACGGCGCTTTGGTACCGGTGCTGCTGGTGAAATCGCGCTCGCGCGTGAGCGCCGTGTCGAATTGCTTGTCCCACTGGCCTTTGAAATAAATGGCATTGACCAGCACCATCAGCGTGTCCTTGTCCAAATCGCCGGCCTGCAACAAGTCCTTGATTTTGTCATACGTCGCGGTGCTGACCCAGTCATTGATACGTTTGAGCGTGGCCGGCGCGAGAAAATTGACATTCGCCAGCTCGGCGGCGTAGGCCGTGCGCACGCGCTCCAGAAAACCCGGCTTGAAGCGCACATCGTCGCAGGCCCAGAGCGAATTGGCAACCGCGAGTGTGACCCCGGTGCTCTGCTGGTGCAGCAAGGCGGTGACCTGGATCATCACGCGATTGACCATGTCGCGCGGGATGCCGCCGAGCGCGAGCGTGCGGGCCATGTCGTCCGCCGTCTGGCCGCGCGCGCCATTGTAGGTCATGGTCAGTGCCACCGCGATGCTGAACGGCGAGATAAACACATTCTTGTCTTTGTCCTGGGTGGCCAGGGTGCGCTGCAAGCGCAAGGCGAAATCGTTGTAGGCATTGACGACGGCGGCCGGCGAAATTTCCGGCGAGGGCACGGCCGGTTGTGCCACGGCCGCCGCAGGCGTGGCTTGTGCGGCGACTTCTGCGTGCTGGGTCGGGCCGGTCGGACTGGTCAGACTAGTCTGTGTCACGGTCGTATCTTCGCGACAGGCGGCAAGCATGAGCATGGCGGCCATACTGAGCAGCGTTCGTTGGGTGTGTGGTTTCATTGGGCTTCCTGGTTCTTTTTGGATGACTGCGGCGCACAGGCGCGCGCGAGGATCTCCTGCAATTCTGTATTAGTCAAGGCAATAGGATTGGTTTTCATGCTGCTGGCGCGCAGTGCGCCGGGAATAATCGCCGCGCCCATGGCGGGCGTGACGCCAAAGTGTGCCAGGGGCGGGAGCGCGGCCTGCGCGCACAACTGTTCGAGCCAATCCGCCAGCGCGTCGGCAGTTGCATTTGGTGTGGCAAGCAAGAGCCGTGCGACTTCGTCGTATTTTGACAAGACTGGACTGCCGGGCGCACGAGCCCGCAACGCGCGCACGGTGGTCGCAGTGACCAATGGCACCAGCCGCGCGCAAATTGCGCCATGCGGCGCGCCGCTCAGACCGCCCAACGGGCCGGCCATGCCGTGTACCGCGCCCAAACGCGCATTTGCCAACGCCATACCGCTGCATAACGCCGCGAAAGCCATATCCGCGCGCGCCGCCGTGTCGGCGCCATCATGCAGCACTGCCGGCAAGGCCGGGCCGATCCGCCGCAGACCTTCGCGGCAGACCGCATCACTTAAGGGACTGGCGCTCATGCTTACAAACGCCTCGAGCAATTGTGTCAGCGCATCCATGCCCGCCGCGGCCGTGACGTGCGCCGGCTGCGAATAGGTCAGCACCGGATCCACGAGTGCAACGGTGGGCATCAACAAGGGACTGCGGATGCTGACCTTGACGCACGGCTCGGCTGCCTGCAAGACGGTGTTGCAGGTTGCTTCCGCGCCGGTGCCGGCAGTGGTGGGCACGGCGATGCATGGCGCGGCCGGCGCCGTCAACGGGTTGCCTTTGCCAATGACTTCAAGGTAGTCGAGCACATCGCCCGGATTGGTCAGCAGGGCCGCGACCGCTTTGGCCGCATCCAGCACGCTGCCGCCGCCAATGCCGACGACCAGGTCACACTGCGCCGCGCGGGCCTGCGCGGTCCATGCGCGCACTTGCTCGACGCGCGGCTCCCCCGCCACGGTCAGGCGCAGCGCGCCCGCCACGCTGGCAAGCAGGTCTTGTGTGCGCTCAGGATGTGCGCCGGTCAGAATGCAGGCGCGGCGGCCGAGCGCGGCGGCTTCGACCGCCAAGGTGTGCCGCACGCCTGCACCAAAGACAATCTTGTGGGGTGTGTGAAAGGCAAACGTCATGCACTTATTGTACACAAAACCGATTTGCCACGAAAGAAGGCAGGGAGTGTAAAACTCCCGCCACGAAGCCCGCTATGTCTTCAACGCTGCCGGCACCGGTTCCACAGTCCGGCGAGCACCACGCCCAGCAGCAGCCCGCCCGGCTCCGGCACAAAAGTGGCGTTCAGCCCGAACGGGGCCGAAACACCGTCGTACTGCACGCCATAGACATCCTCGACTACCACTTTTACATACGCCTGGCCGGACGTCACCGCCGGCACACTCCAACCATACGGCGCGGCGAGCTGGTAGTGATAATCCTCGCAGATTTCCTGCCACGGGCCGGTCGCGCTCTCGGTCGCGTACATCAGGTAGCTTGCGCGGATGCCTTGCGGCAGCGCATCGGTCGCCCAGACAATGTTGGTGACCGGTCCGTCCACGCGCGCGGCGAAGGCCGGCTGGCTCACCGTCACCGCCACGGGTGCGCTGTTGGTTGGCTGGGGCAGGACGGTGACGAACACGCTGTAATTCCAGGCCGACGTCGCCGGCCGGGTTGTTGGCGTGGTATACGCCCGGCCGAGCGTGAAGTACCAATAGCCCGTCACGCCGCGGCCGTAGTCATTGGCGGCGTTGATGGCCAGGGTGTGGGTGTTGCTGCGCGCGCTGCTCCAAAAATCATACGCGGCGTTGCTCCCGCCCCCGTAACGGTTGTAGAGCGGGATGGTGTCCTTGTGCACGCCGAACTCGACGCCGCTGCCGGCGCTGACATTGATCGTCACTTGGGTCGTGCCGGGCGGCGCATACACTTCAAACGTGAACCAACCGGCCAAATCCACATTGGTCTGCACCAGCGTTTGATGGCTGCCCAGCGGATAGGAGGCGTGCTGCAGATTCAGAAACATGGTCAGCCAGTTCATCACGTGCCCGCGCCACAGCCCGACTTTTTGCGGCATGTGCCGGAACCACCAGATCTTATGCAAATGATTGATGCCGTTACCCCACTCGCTGCCATTCATCTGGCGCGGCGCATTGGTCAGCAGCGGATACGAATACCACGCATCGGCATTACCACTGACATAGGTCGTGTCGCCCCAAATGTACTCGACCGTCGAATTTGGCGCCCAGTGCACATTGCCACAGTGAATGTTGTTAGGTGAATTTATTTTGGCGCGCGTGAACAGCGCGAAGTCATTCAAATTGGTGTAGAGCGAATCCGTCGAACCGGGGTAGTTCAGCCCCTGATTCCAAAACCACGTGCCGAGCATGCTTTCGCACCCATGCCCGAAATTCTCCATCGGCGTGTCCGCCCGCTCCATCGTCGGAAAACTGGCCATGAACAGCCGCTGATTGCCCAATACCTGCGTGCCAGAAGAATTGCAGCGATACGCGCCCGGGCCGAACAAGCGCGTCTCAAAACAGCCCATGTAGGGGAAGCCATACACCCAGACTTGATCCACCGCGCCGGTCTCGATCATGGTCAGCAGCCAGGGCACATCGTTACTAAAAATAGCTTTATAATCAATCGTGTCGGGCGAGTGCGCGCCTTGCCAACCATTGGTGTAAATCGCCCAATAGGTCACGTCGGTGTAGCGAAAGCCGTCGGCTTTGATTGGCCAGATATTCAAATTGGTATTGACCATCAGCTCGCAGCGCACCATGCCGGCGCTGGCGCGGTCCCACCAGTTGGTATGGTCGCGCGCCATGACCAGCGGATCGGCCCAGCCGGTGGCGACGTTCAAGCGCGGCGAACCGGGCCGGTTGGCCATGATCGGGTTGTACGCAATGGCGGCAATCTTCATCCGCAGATGACCAACGGCCTGGACCAGCGACGCGGTCGTGATGACCAACAGACAAGCAAGAAGGGCAAGGAGGCGCATGTTTCAACTCAGCAGAGGATGAAAATAGTAGCGCACACTCTTATGTGAGTGAAGTCGCAAAGGCGATGTGCGCGGTCAAGATTCAGTGAAACGAGCCGTGGTGCGGTCAGGTGCGTTCCGTGGAAATGCCAGCTTGTTTGCGCGGCAGCCACAGCCCGGCGAGCACCACGCCCAGCAGCAGCCCGCCCGGCTCCGGCACAAACTCGGTGTTCAGCCCGAACGGGGCCGAGACGCCGTCGTAGTGCACGCCATAGACATCTTCGACTACCACTTTTGCATAGGCCTGGCCGGATGTTGCCGCCGGCACACTCCAACCATACGGCGCAGTGAGCTGATAGTGATAATCCTCGCAGATTTCCTGCCACGGGCCGGTCGCGCTCTCGGTCGAGTACATCAGGTAGCTTGCGCGGATGCCTTGCGGCAGCGCATCGGTCGTCCAGACAATGTTGGTGGCCGGTCCGTCCACGCGCGCACCGAAGGCCGGCTGGCTGACCGTCACCGCCACGGGCGTGCTGTTGGTCGGCTGCGGCAAGACGGTGACGAACACGCTGTAATTCGTGGCCGAATTCTCCGGCCGGATTGTCGGAAAATCATAGGCCCGACCAAACGTGAAATACCAATAGCCCGTCACGCCGCGGCCGTAATCATTGGCGGCGTTGATGGCCAGGGTGTGGGTGTTACTGCGCGCGCTGCTCCAAAAATCATATGCCATGGTATCCTCGCCCCACCAATTGAAACGTTTGTAGAGCGGGATTGTGTCCTTCTGCACGCCGAACTCGACGCTGCGCCCGGTGCTGACATTGATCGTCACCTGGGTCGTGCCGGGCGGGGCATACACCTCAAACGCAAACCAGCCGGCCAAATCCACATCGGTCTGCACCAGCGTTTGATGGCTGCCCAGCGGATAGGAGGCGCGCTGCAGATTCAGAAACATGGTCAGCCAGTTCATCAAGTGCCCACGCCACAGCCCGACTTTTTGCGGCATGTGCCGGAACCACCAGATTTTATGCAGATGATTGTCGCCATTGCCCCACTCGCTGCAATTCATCTGGCGCGGCGCATTGGTCAGCAGCGGATACGAATACCACGCATCGGCATTACCACTGACATAGGTCGTGTTGGCCCAATCGTACCCGCCCACCGAATTGGGCGCATAGTGGATGTTGCCACAGTGAATATTATCGGGCGCATTTGCTTTGGCGCGGGTGAACAGCGCAAAATCATTAATGTTGGTGTAGGGCGAATCCGCCTGGCCGGGATAGTTCACGAGGTAGTTCCAAAACCACGCGCCCAAGACGCCTTCGCAGCCATGGCCGAAATTCTCCATCGGCGTGTCCGCCCGTTCCATCGTCGGAAAACTGGCCAGGAACAACCGCTGGTTGCCCAATTCCTCCGTGCCATCGGAATTGCACTCATACGCGCCCGGGCCGAACAGGCGCGTTTCATAACAACCCATGTAGGGGAAGCCAATCACCCAGACTTGATCCACGCCGCCGGTCTCGAGCATGGTCAACAGCCAGGGCACATCCGTGTGAAATATGTCGTAATAGCTCACGGTATCGGGCGAGTGCGCGCCCTCCCAGCCATTGGTGTAAATCGCCCAATAGGTCACGTTGGAATAGCGAAAGCCGTCGGCTTTGATTGGCCAGATATTCAGATTGGTGTTGACCACCAGCTCGCAGCGCACCATGCCGGCGCTGGCGCGGTCCCACCAGTTGGTATGGGCGCGCGCCATGACCAGCGGATCGGCCCAGCCGGTGGCGACGTTCAAGCGCGGCGAACCGGGCCGGTTGGCCAAAATCGGGTTGTATGCAATGGCGGCAATTTTCATCCGCAGATGACCAACGGCTTGGACCAGCGACGCGGTCGTGATAACCAACAGGCACGCAATAACAGCAAATAAGCGCATGTTTTAACTCAGCAGGGTGAAAACAATATATTAAGCTACATTCATCATAGCATGTTATCTGATTGAAGTCAAGAGGCGCGAAAATACCATCAGCTGGAGGCATGTCGGCACCCCGAATTTGAACAGCCGCAGACAGTCGTCACGGCTTCCCAAGCTTTCCGGCCTTGATCTGCTTCAGATGCTGGCGCAATGTTTTCTGCTCGGCTTTGTCCGGGTTCAGCGCAATGGCTTTTTCCTGCATGGCAATGGCCTCGTCTTTCTTGCCGTTCACCGCCAGCGCGCGCGCATAGGTGTCCAGCACATTGACTTCCTTGTGCTGGGTCAACGCGCATGCTTGCGCCGCCATGGCCTCAGCCAGCACCACGTCACGCCAGGCCAGTTCGTCGGTCAGAATCGACCAGGCCACTTCGTTCAAGAATGCCGGATCATGCCCGCCCAGCGCCAGCAAGCGCGCACCCATGGCTTTCAACAGCTCTTGTTCTTCGGCAAGCTGTGCAACGCCCTGATACGCCGAAAGCAATTCGCGGGCGCGCGCGATCTTCTGCACTTCTGTCGGATCAAAGGTGCCGGCCACCACGCGCGCCAGCACGCGGTCAAGCCCGTCCATTGGATGGCCCTGCCAGACAATCCGGCCTGCTTTGTCCACCACGAAGGCGTGTGGAATGCCTTGCACACCAAACGCCTGCAGGTAGGCGCGCGCCGTTTCCTTGCCGCGGTCGAGCGCAATGGTGTACGCCATGTTCGTGCCCATCTTCTCGACGAAGGGCATGACCGTGGCGGCGTCTTCATCCGAGATGCCGATCATGACTACGCCTCTGTCCTTGTACTCACGCTGCAGCGCGCTCAAATGCGGAATCGTGCGCCGGCACGGGCCGCACCACGTCGCCCAAAATTCAACGACATACACATTCGAGCCTTTGCCGCCGGCCAGATCAACGGCGGCGCCTTTGATCCATTGCGTGATGGCAAGGGCCGGCGCAACATCGCCGATTTTGCGCTGCAGGACCTTGGGCCCTTTCTTCGCAGCCTTTTTTTCTTTGGCGCGTTCGGCCTTGGTCAACTCCGCCATGCGCTTTTGCATTTGCTCGCGCAACTCATCCACATGTTCGCGCGCCGCGCGGTGGGTCACCATCATCACTTGTTCCTGCAGATCAATGCCGACCTCGCTCAGCTTGCCACCCACCGGCGATTGGTAAAACGCCGTCAGCGCGTGCATTTCATCGTCGTCGAAGGTCGTCGCGTAGACTTCGGCCAACTGCGGCTTGAGATTCGAGTAGTTGATGTATCTGGCAAAGAAGGCGGTCATGATGTCCGTGGTCTTTTCCATCAGCGGGTCGCCGCCGGTTTGTTCTGCAACGATTTTCGCGACGGTGCGCTGCAGCTGGCGCTCGGTGTGCATGGCGTCCAGCAATTGTGCGGCGGCCTGCAGCCGCGCCGGGCTGATGATATTTGTCTGCGCGACCAGCGGCAGACACAGCAAGAGGGTGACGGTCAGGGCGATGGTTTTCATACAGCGGCTCCGGTGGAGGCTAAGCAAGCAGCAACGATGTCCAAGTTCTGCTATTGTAGCATTATTGAAACAACGCGCGCAAAGCCGGCGGCATGGCCGGCGTCGCGCCATGTTGGGTGCAGACATAGGCCGCCACGCAATTGGCCGCGTCGCTGATGCGCGCCGCGTCCCAGCCGCGCAACAGGCCCAACGTCAGCGCCGCCGTGAACGCGTCGCCAGCGCCGACGGTGTCGCGCGCTGCCACTGCGCAACCGGGATGCTCAGACCACGCGCCGCGGACGTAGAGCATGCTGCCGTACTGCCCGCGCGTCAGCGCAAGGGCATCGAGCACGTACGCGTGCACAAGCAGCTCGAGCTGCGCGCGCGGCGTGCCGGTTAGCCCCAGCATCTGCGCCAGCACCGGCAGCTCGTGGTCGTTCACTTTCAACACATTGGCGCGCTGCAAGGAGGCGACAATAATCTCGCGTGCGTAGTAGTGCTGCCGCAGATTGATGTCAAAGACGCGCAGGGCGTCCGGGCGGGTCTCGTCCAGCAGCGCGGCGATGGTTGCGCGCGACACCGGCGCGCGCTGCGCCAGCGAACCAAAACAGACGGCGTCGGCGTGCCGCACCAGGGCGCGGAAGTCGTCGCGCAGTGGAATGCAGTCCCACGCAGCCGGCGCATGAATGGTAAATGTCGGCACGCCCTGGCCATCGAGCGTGACGGAGACGGTGCCGGTCGGCTGCGCGGTGACGTCCGCAATGCCGGTGTGAGGCACGCCCAATTCTGCCAACCGGGTCACCATCTCGCGCCCGAGCGCATCAACGCCCACGGCCGAAATCAGCGCCGCATCCGCGCCCAGCGCCCGGCAATGACACACGACATTTGCCGGCGCGCCGCCCAGCGCTTTGCCGCCCGGCAGCAGATCCCACAACACTTCACCAATGCCAACCAGCATGCTCATGGCACTGATTATACAAGGGATAAGGGGCAAGGGTCAAGGCGCACAGATCAAGAGAAAGAATCAAATATTGAATATTGAACAAAAAATGACGAAGTGCAGAAAAGAGGGGGCGCCGTGCGCCGCGCGGTGATTGTGACGTTGCGCCGCCAAGAGAAACGGATGATCCCAAATCCGGCAACGGCGCTGTCGTAGTCGCGGAACGGCGTTCCGCGTTCTGGTTCTCTCAGGGAACGCCGCACGCCGTGCGGCGGCTACGAGCATCATGCCGGCGACGCCATGCGGTCACCAACCGGGTTTTCAGTGCCCGGCGAGCAACCGCCGCCACGCCGGCAACAAGAGCGCACCCAACAAGAGCGGCACCGCTTCAGGGATGTAGTTCACCGTAATCTCACCTGCGTGCGTCACATTGGTCACCCCCGCATGGGCCGTCACCGCCCATTGGTAGACGCCCTCCAGATAGTAGATGTGACAGGCATTTTGTTGCAGGGCGGTTGAACTCCCGTCACCAAAACTCCACGAATACGAGACTGTGTTCGAACACCCGCTGATGGTGGCGGACGCCCAAAACGGCACGGCCGCAGTCACTGCCGCGCTATCCGGCACGATGGCCGACACGGTGAGCTGGCAGACCCCCTGGGCCACGTCCACGCTGCCGGTGGCCAGATTGGAGTCGGCCGAGCCGTTCCATGCGGCGTACGTGAACGTGTCGCGGCCGACGAAAGTGGCCTCGGGAAAATAGGTTGCATTGGTGCCGCTCAAGCCCGCGGTGCCATGCTCCGGCTGTGCCACAATGCGCAAGGTCAAGGGACTTGCGTCGGTTGCCCGCAAACCAATGTGAACCGGCACACCCGCGGTCGTCACGACCGCCGTGGGATACGCGACTGGTCGCGGATTGGGATTCGGCTCATCGTCATTGGGGCCGCTGTGGCAGGTGTAGCAGCCGATCTGTTGCCCCAGCCAGAACGCATTCGTGCTCCATTCGTAGGTCAGTTTGCGATCGGCAAACATGCGCGACAGCACGGTGCCGCGGTAATCCGTGCCATGGCAGGTCGCGCACTGCGCCTCGGTGTCGCCGGGGCCCTTGTGCCCGCTCAGCCAGCCCACCGGATGCATGCCGTGCGGGCCGTTCGAGACCGTATTTGGCGTCGTGATATGGCAGGCCAAACAGTCGCCCAACTTGCCAGTATGACCTTGCAGCGCGATGCACTGCAAGTTGTCGTTGCGCTTGGCCGTTGGATACTCGGCGTGCGTGGAACCGTGGCATGTTTCGCACATCAAGTTGCCATGGCCCACGGAAAAACGATAGAGCGACAGGCCGGGAGCCGGCGCATTCGTGTTCGAGGCGAACAAACGATCAACCGCCACGCGTGTCTGATTCGAGATTACAAAGGTGCTGGTGTAGCGAATCTGGCCGTTGTTGTGCGTGGCCGGGCCGGTATGACAGCTCTGGCACAACGGCTCCTGCAGCCAGCCTTGGCGCGTGTTCAGGCCGACATTGCTGATGCGGCCATGGCAGTCCTGACATTGGATTGCCATCGTGCCGTTGGTGGCAATGGCTCTGCCCATCGCGCCGCGCAGGCAGCGCGTGGCGGAGCCGGGATGGCAGCGATAGCAGGCCGTGCGGTTATTGGCCGCATCCAAGGTCAGCCCGGTGGTGGGGTCCACGACCGTGGCGTGCAACGTGTGCATGGCGTGGGTGAAGTCCGGCACGCCCGGCAAGCCGGTGCCGGGCAGGGCATTTGACTTGTGACAGCGTGCGCACAAGACTGGCGTACCGCCTGCCACCGTCGCCAGCAGGCCGTTGGTTTGATAGCCCGCCATGTTCAGCAGATTGGTGTACAGCGTCGTGCCAGCATTTTTCTCATCGTGCAGCCGCAGAATGTTCAGCTTGACGTCCTGCTCCTGCTGGCAGTTCCAGGCCCAGCCGCCGGCCGGTTGCGCCGCCGCACCGGTACCGGAACCATGGCACGCGCGGCAGTCCATTTCGTCCGAGACCGGCAGAACGATAGCCGTCGTGGCGATGTTGGTGCCGGCCTGCCGGGCCACCAAGCGCATCATGGGATAGTAATTTTTGTTGGTGCTGTCATCAAAGACGGAGATGGGAATGCCTTCAGCAATAAAGTGGCTGCCGGCCGCGCGCATTGCCTGCGCCTGGTTGCTGACACCCGGCATCGCGAAGCCCGCCAGCCCCACATCGGGCGCCGGCGTCGCGCCATACAGCGGTCCGACATATTCCCAGAAATTAATCTTGTCCTTGGTCGAACGGTTGATCGAACCGGCCGGATCACTGACGGCTTCATAGCTCACCGTGATGCCGGTGGTATTCGTGACCAGCTTACCGCGGTAGATCAGATGCGCATAAATAGTGTTATAAGGCGGTAAGACGGAGAAGACTGAATAATCACTGCCGTCCATGCAATGCATGCCCAGGTCGTTCCAGCCGACCAGCACCCAATCAGTCGTGAGCGCGTGCGATGCAAGCGGTAGTGCGCCAAGGCATGCCAACAGCGCGCAATGTCTGTGCCAACGGCCAATATTGGAATAAGCAATCATGGTGTGCATGGCGCTCCTGACCGGAGTTATCCAACGGTATGTTATCTAGTATAGTGTATTAGCGCGCCACAATCAAAATGTGCTATACTATTTCAGTTTCCCTCTGTTTGTGGAAATGCTTATGACTGTTCACCTGAGAACTACGGCCATGAAGCTCGCGATCGGTCTACTGGTTGTCATCGTGTTGTTTCTCCTGGCGGGTGTGCTGCCCGTGCCGGGCGGCGACGCCGGCATCATCTTCAAAACGCCGGTCTTCATGCTGCTCCTGGCGACCGAATGCGTGCTGTTGCTGGTCGCCGCCGTGCGGCAGGCGCGTGCCGTGCGCCTGGCGTATGCGCTGGCGCATGGCGGCGCGGTCGTGCTGCTGCTGGGCGCACTGCTCGGGTATCTGTTCGGCAAGGATGCGGAGTTCTCCGCGCCGGTGGGCAGCGCCGAGGGCATCACGCACATCCCGGCTGTCGCCACGGGCGTCGTCTACACCTTGCCATTTTCCGTGCGGGTCACTGATTTCCGCGTTGACTACTACGATCCTTGCTACAGTCTGTTCCGGCCGGCGCAGGGCATGCCGCCGCACGAGTATGTCCGCACGGTGGTGCCGCCCGCAACCGGCATGCTTGCCCTCGCCGAGGCGGGCGCAATTCCGGTGGACGCGCTACACGATGCGCGCGGCGCGTGGAAAGACCGCTTTGTCCTCGATAACGGCTGGTTCCTGCGTCTGCGCCGCACGCCCAAACATTTTGAGGCTACCCTGCAGTTGCAGACCGGGAGCGCAGCCCCCGTAGTCGCAGCGCTGGCGGTCAATCATCCGGTCACGTTTCAAGGCTGGAAGTTCTACCTCATGTCGTATGACGACGACGCCGGCATGACCGTGCATCTCAGCGCCCGCCAAGATCCCGGCCGGCGTCTGGTGATTGGCGGCATCTGGATGGTTATTATCGGCAGCGCGCTGCTGTGCTGGGTGCACACCGGCACACGGTCACCCTTGCCAGTGCAGGAGGAAAACTAACATGCTCGCAACACTTCACAGTCTGGTCAGCGTGCTGTTGATTGCCAGCGTGGCCGTGTATGTCGGCGCCTTTGTCCTGCTGGTGCTCGGCACGCGGCCGCTTGGTATGACGCTGATGGCGCTGGGCTGGTTGCTGACCCTCGGCCTGTTTGTCGCCAATTGGTTGTGTGCCGGCGGTCCGCCGTTCGGCAGCATGTATCACGTCATGGTCTTCATGGCCTTGTGTTTCCCGCCGCTGTATCTTTTTCTGGCCGTGCGCAACAAGCTGTGGTGGCTCGACCGCTACTTTGTGCTGCTGTCAGCAATTGCCCTGACGGGCGCACTCTTTATGACGCGCGATCTGACCTGGCGTCGCATGCCCGCGCTGCAGTCGCCGTGGTTCGTGCCGCATGTCACGGCCTACATGCTGTCCTATGCGCTGGTGAGCGTCGCCTTTGCCATCACCGTCGCGGGCTTTTTCCAGCGGCGGCGCATGACCGCCGCGGCCGCGGCGTGTTACGATGAAGCCTGTTACCAAACCACGCGCCTGGCCTTTCCCTTGATGACTTTCGGCCTGCTCTCCGGCGCGCTCTGGGCCGAGGAAGCATGGGGCATCTACTGGTCGTGGGATCCCAAGGAAACTTGGGCGCTGATTACCTGGCTGCTCTATGTGATCTATCTGCATTGCCAACAAGCACCCGCCTTGCGGCGCTATGCGCGCAGCGCGCAGGTGTGTGCCTTTGTGGCCTTGCTCGTCACGTTTTTGCTCGTCAACCTGCTGCCCAAACTCGGCAGCATTCTGCACAGCTACGCGTAGAACACTACGACCAGCAGGAGATTCGCTTATGAACACGTTTTCGCCGCGCCGCATCTGCGCCTGGTGTCTCGTGTTTGCCGTCGGTCAGGCGCTCTGCGCCACGCCGCCCGCCGCGCCTGCGCAAACCAATCAGCCTGCGCACAAACCCACGCTGAAAAAACAGCTCACGCACGAGGCCAATTTTGTCACCTATGCGCCGGTCGACCTGATCGCGTGTGAAACGGCCGACGGCTTGGCCCGCTCTGTAATTCTCACTAATGCCGCCGGCACGCGCGAGGTCGGCTTGTCGTATGGACCTGCGCCGGCCGGCGCGGCCGCGCGCATCATGGCTGCCCGCTTCGCTAAGAACTACCTACGTCGCGCGCCGGACTTTAAGATTGACCGCGTCTGGGAGCGCGGCGCGCGCATCGTCGTGGATGCCAGCTATACCGGCGCGCACGGCCGGCGCATGTCCTGCCGCGGCTGGACCTCATGCAGCAATGATGTCTGCCAGCAATCCTGGATCGCCGCGCCCACCAAAGAATTCGCCGCCGCGCGCCCGGAACTGCTGACCATCCTGGCAAACATTCATGTCACGCGCGACGCGTTTCGCGTCACCACCCGCACGCCGGCAGCGCTGCCGCTCAAGCGCTACACGTTGCCGGACGACTCGGCCTCGGTCCTGACGCCCGTCGGCTGGCAGATGCAGCCGCTGGGGCCGTGCGCCTTCATTGCGCGCGATCCCGCCGCGCAAACCAGTTTCATGGTCGCCAGCGTGGATGTGCTCAGCCCGTCACTGGGTCTCAACGTGCCCGGCGCATTCATCGCCGACTATCTCGTGCCGCATCGCGCCATGGAATATCTCGCCGGCCAGCAGGGTCTCGCCCAGAGCATGCGCTTTCTCGAGGTGACCCCGCGCACGGACTTGGTCCGGCAGATCGGGCAAGTCTACACCGCCGGCCCGGTTGACGTCGAACAATTCCTCTACACCTTCAGCGCCGGCCGCACGCGCTGCAAGGGCTACACCTTCGGCATTTGCTTCGGCTCGCGCCTCAACATTGGTTGGAAATTCTGGCACATGACCGCCAGTGCGCCGGTCGCCAGTTTCGACAGCATGGCGGTCACCTTTGTGAAAATGTTCGAGTCGTACCGGATCAATGATCAATTCGCCCAGCAATACATTGCCAACGGCATGGCGCGCCTGCGCGCGCTGCAGCGCCAGACGTCCGAGCTGGTCGCGCGTAATGCCAGCGAGATTCACAGCATGATGCAGGCCGCCTTCGAGGAACGCATGCGCAGTTGGGATTACATTGACTATCAGCGCAGCAACTACATTCGCGGCGAACAGGACTGGGTCTCGGACATGGAAGGCGGCACGCTCTATCACAGCGACCGCTGGGGCACGCGCAACACCGCCAGCGGCGACTATTACGAAGGCCAGCCCTACAATTATTTCAATTATACCGGCGATAATCCCAAATACAACGAAGGCATGACCGCGATTGACTCGCGCGCCTTATGGGAGCGCTACGTGCGCTGATGCGCGGCGTCCGCCGCGCAGCAAGCAGCATTGAACAAGGAGTTAAGGAGCAAGCAGCACAATCAGCGATTTTGGTTGTGTGCAATCAGCAGCGGCAGATTCATCCGCACATGGCGCAGATGGTTACCGCAATTGCTCTTGTCAATTACAGATTCTTGACATTTGCCTCACCGGAATTCATGGCCCGGGCTTGTCGCGCTTGAACACATAGGCGCCCGTCGCATCTTGGGGCGGCGGATTGATCAGCCGCAGGTCCGGAAAATACTTGCGCCAGAGCAGTAGCGAGGCGATACATATGATCGCGCCGAGCGTGGCAATCAGAGCAAATACACCAGCGAGCCAGGCGCTGTCAAGCCCCGTCAAGCTATCGCATAGTATTACGAAACCGACAAAACAACCGAGTGCATAAGCGAGGCCGTCATCGCGCCTTAGAGAAGCCAAGTTGAACCCGGTCATACCAATTACTGCAAGACCGAACATCCATGGGAAAAAATACGTGCCGAACGAAATCACAGTTGGATTGCGCACGAAGGCCAGAAATACCATGAGAAGCATCACAACATAGAATATCAAACACACCATAACCAATACCATCAGACCAATGCGCATGGGCTTGTAGCGCCGGGCATCGTCGGCGGTGGGCGTGCGTGCCACCATTCTGGCAAGATCCTCATGCGGCACATAGCGGGCCGCCAACGCTGTGACGATCTCACTGCGCGGCGTGCCGGCCGCCAGCATCTGCACAATGATCGCCTTGATTTCAGCAACATCCTCAGGACCGATGTACTTTCCGCTTGCCATGTTTCTTCCATGTAATGCCGTTGACGTTGAGTCATACTACAAAAACACGCGCGGTACCGCAAACGACCGGGCCTGCACTATAATACGCCGTTATGGCACGCACAACGCTGAACGATGAACGATGAACGCGGAACGATGAACGCCGCACCGATCACTGCTTGCTTATCATTGATCACCAGCCTGCCTTGCTGACATCGTTTCTTTTTGCGAGCCCTTGCGCATTCGCCAGATGACAATGACTTGCATCACAAGCACAATCTCATACGGCAGAAAAAGCAACATAAAAAACACAGCGACGCCTCGACCACTGAACGCCGTCGAACCAAATGTCATGCTGGTCTGCGGATCATACAAGTCGCTGCAGCTGATCCATCCAAAGGTTGCCACCAATATTCCAACACACACGATCAATAGACAGTAGGCTATCCACCAAACAGATGCGGTTTTGATACGAGACCACGGCAGACAAACCAGTAGTCCAAGCAGAACAAAATATAAATTGATGGGTTCGGTTAAGTCCTTGAAAGACAGGTCAGTTTCCATGGTCATAATAGCAGGCAGGCTGGTCAGGCTGACAATAATACCTACTTGCCGCCACAGTTGTATCCATCGTGGGAGCTTTGGTTGTTTTGTCTGCACGTCAGGCGTCATAAAGTCACGGCCAATTGCATTGTGAGATTATAGCATTTTGTAGTTGTTTTTTTGTGGCTCTTTATCTGCCGGCTGCAACTAATAATATCTCTGCGTTTTCTTGGTGTCTTCGTGACTTCGTGGCAAAATTGTGTTTGCTTAGCTTGCTGGCTTGCGCAGCCGGCGCGTCGGTGGCGCGGTGGTCGGGTCTTCCGGCCAGGCATGCTTGGGATAGCGTCCGCGCAGGTCTTTGCGCACCTGCGTGTAGGTTGTGCGCCAGAAACTAGCCAGGTCGCGCGTGACTTGCACCGGCCGCCGTGCCGGCGACAGCAAATGCACGATCACCGGCACGCGCCCACCTGCCACGCGCGGCGTGTCGTGCAACCCGAACATTTCTTGAATGCGCACGGCCAAGATCGGCGCGTCGTTGGTCGTGTAATCAAGCCGGATGCTCGATCCGCTCGGCACCGTGATATGCGTCGGTGCGTGCTCATCGAGCTGGCGCCGCTGCGGCCATGAAAGCTGCGCGCGCAGCAGTTCACCCAGATCGAGCGCGGCGAGCTGATCGCGAGACATCACGCCATGCAGATGTGGCGCGAGCCATGTTTCGAGGGTGCGTTCGAGCGCCGCGTCAGAAACATCCGGCCAGTCGTGTTCTGGCTCCTGCGCGCGCAAAAAGCCCATCCGTGCTTGCAGTTGGCGCACCTCGCGCGTCCACGGCAACAGAGCCAGCCCTTCCTGGCGCAAGCCCGCCAGCAGCGCGGCGCACACTAGTGCCGACTCGGGTTTGCGCAGCGGCTCTTCTTTCAGAATCAGCGCGCCATAACAGGTGCGGCGCGTGGCCGTGACGGCTTTCTTGGTCGTGTCCCAAACGACATTTTCTGTCGTTTGCAGATGACTACGAAAGTCGTTGGTGAGATCATCGAGGGTGTACGGCGCCGCCAGATGAACCCGGCCGGTGCGCGTACCGGCATCGAGATCGGCCACAACCAGCCAGTCTTGTTGCGCGAGCAGTGTGGGCGCGGCAAAGCGCGCGGCGCGGCCGTTGGCCAGCAAGAATTCACCGGGCGTGTCGCGGCGGCGCTGCGCAATGCGGTCGGGATAGGCGAACGCCAAGACACGCCCGACATCACGCGGTGTCCATGCGTTGGTTTTCGGCAGATGGCGCGCGCGTTGCAGTGCATGCGCCGTGGCGCGCACGCGCTGCAGCCCGTCGTCGCCGGTGGATGTCCGCGCATGCAGCGCGTCCAGCGCAAGGCAGATATCCGGCTGGGTGCGCGCGCCGGGCACGGCTTCGGTAAGCAGCGCGGCGAGATCGCATGCCAGACTGCCGTGCCCGTGTGTGTCGGCCTGCAAAATCATGTGGGCCAGGCGCGGGTGCAAGCCCAATTCAGCCATTGCCTTGCCGTGCGGCGTGACCGCGCCGCTGTCATCGAGCGCGTCCAGTTGCTGCAACAGCTCACGCGCCTGGGCATACGCGCCGGCCGGCGGCGGATCGAGCCAGCGCAATGTGGCCGGATCGCGCACGCCCCATGCGGCCAATTCCAACGTTAATTGGGCCAAATCCGCCGCGCGGATTTCCGGCGTGGCCGCCGCCGGCAGTTGCTCCTGTTCAGCGGCGGTCCACAAACGATAACACACGCCGGGTGCGGTGCGGCCCGCGCGGCCGCGCCGCTGCGCCGCCGCCGCCTGACTGACGCGCACGGTCAGCAAGCGCGTCATGCCGCACGGCGGGTCGAACTGCGGCACACGCGTCAGGCCGCTGTCAATCACGACGCGCACACCGTCAATCGTCAAGCTGGTTTCCGCAATGGTGGTGGCCAGCACGATTTTGCGCAGGCCGGCCGGCGACGGGCGGATCGCGCGATCCTGCGACTCGCGCGGCAGATTTGAAAACAGCGGCAGCACGCTGATGCTCTTATCGGTCAGGCGCTCGCGCAGCGCGCGATGCACCCGGTGAATTTCCGGCGCGCCGGGCAAGAAGACCAACACATCGCCAGGCTGTGCGCGCAAGGCCGCCAGGGTTGCCGTCACGACCGCGTCTTCCACACGCACTGTCACACGCCGTGCCGCATAGACCGTTTCGACATCAAACATGACGCCTTGGGCCGTGATCACCGGCGCGTCATGCAGCAGCGCGGCAACCGCGGCGGTATCCAGCGTGGCCGACATGACCAGCACGCGCAGGTCGGGTCGCAGCGCCTGCTGCATGTCCAGCGTCAAGGCCAGCCCGAGGTCCGCATGAATACTGCGCTCGTGAAATTCATCAAAGATGACACAGCCGACGCCGCGTAATTCGGGATCGTGCTGCAAACGCCGCGTCAGAATGCCTTCGGTGACCACTTCAATGCGGGTCGCGGCCGAGACACAACTGTCAAGCCGGACGCGATAGCCAACCGTCTGGCCGACCGGCTCATCGAGCAAGTCCGCCATGCGATACGCCGCCGCGCGCGCGGCCAGGCGGCGCGGCTCGAGCAGCACGATCGCGCGCCCGTTCAGCCACGGCTCGTCCAGCAGTGCGCGCGGCACGCCAGTGGTCTTGCCGGTGCCGGGCGGGGCGCAGACGACCGCGCGCGGGCCGGCCCGCAGCGCGGCGCGCAGGGCCGGCAAGGCAGATTTTATGGGCAATGCAGTCATGCCTTCTATAGTAGGCTAATTGCCTGATATGCGACAAGTGGACCGCAGACACCAGATCTGGCGATCCCGCCGCCGGCGGAACCGGTTGCTTCTTCGTTAATTTCTTTCGCTGCGAAATAAATTAAGGTGCAGCAATACCTTATGCCACATATTTTCTGCCGCGGCGCACGCGCGCCACGCCCCAGCCAATCATAAGCGCCAGCCAGACAATTGGCACTATCCAACCCCACGGCAACTGTCGCAACCATGAGCGCAGCCGGTATGCCCGCGCCTGCTCGGCCACACGCGCCGGCGTGGCGGCGGCGTGGTTAGCCTCGTGCTTATTTCCAAACTCGCGATCTGCCGGCTCATCATCCCACACGACGTTCCGCCATGCCGCATCAAACGATCCGCTCATCCCATCCAGCAGCACATCGCAGCGCGCCGTCTGCAGCAAGCGCGCCGTGAACTTTGTGCTCATGACCACTAACAGATAGCGGTTCGTCGCCATGGGATTTGGATACAGGCATACCATTTGCGTGCCTGTCCTGCCGCCGATCGCAATACGGTCGGATGTCAGGGAAAACGGCAGCGCCGCGGCATCGCGCGTGAGAAACGCGCCTGGGGCTGCTGCCGTCGCGCACAAAATCACATTGTTGCTCGCGCATAGCGCCGCAGTCAAGTCTTTATCTTCGACAAGCTGAAACACTGAATCAAAACGCCATGTGGCACGACCCATCATGCTTGCTCGCAAAGCGTCTGCCGTGTTCGCGGCCGCGTGTGTGCTGTCCGCGCCTGAATAGGCAAAGAGAAAGCCGTAATCCACCACGCTTGCCAGTCCGCCACACAGTTTGCGTTTTCCTGCTCTAACGGTGGCGCCCTTCACCTGCCGCGCCACATCGATTGTGCTGACGCTTCCACCGCAAATATCAAGAAAGTTTGTGCCATCAATCACCACCTGCCAAAGACCGCACGTAGAAAATGTGTCCGCCCGCAAATCAAGCGTCAATGAATTCACATTGTGCGTGTGGACAGCAATTGTGCCTGTTGCCCCGCTGACTGACCATCTGGCATCCACTAGTGCTTCCATTCCGTAGCGTTGCGGCACAATCCCACGCACCCAGTATGCGCCATCCACATCGCCATACGTGCCGTACACCACGCGTTGCGGCGCCCGCGCCAACCGTTTGCTCAACATCCATGCGGTTGTTTGTTCAAGCGTGCCCCCATTCATCTCGGTGTGCAGTTTTCCTGATTCGACCGTCACATGCGCATCCGCGCCGTTGGCTTGCATGACCGCGATTAATTGCTGCACTTGTTCCGGCGCGTCCAACTCGCCGTGTACTTGCCAGAGTGGCAGCGCCAACAGATTGCGCCAGCCGCTCGCATCGTAACCACTGCGCGGCATCAATGCCGCGAACATATCCGGATGACGCGCCCCGATCAGCCAGCAGCCATGGCCACCCAAACTGTCGCCCACAAGATACACGCGTTCGCGATCCGCACCCGTCACGCGCAACGCATCGGCAATCGCATCCAGAACATCCCCTTCGGCAAGACCGCTGTAGACGCGCGCGCCACGGGCATACGGTATTATCACGATCGCGCGATCCTGCCCGGCAACGCCTTCCTGCCGCCGCATAGCGTCGCTGCACCAGTCCTCCATGCTCATTGGCAACGCAATTTTCAACTGAACAATCATTGGCGCGCCAGTTGCACTTGCAAGCTGCTCTGGAATCCGCAGCAGATATGGCTGAATCGTGCCGTCGCGGCTTGATACAAAGGCCCGGACGGTATACGTCACGCCTGTCGCGCTGCTTGGCGCATCCCGAAAACTTTTCGCCAGCATGTTGCAAAACATTGATGGCTCGAAGAAGTTTTCAGTTTGCGCAAAATGCAGCCATAAGCGTTGCGTTGCGTCAAGTCCTTCGAGCGCGTTGCCATGATAGAAGCTGCGCGCGTGCGTGCTGCCACCCCAGCGCGCTTCACAACGGTACATGCCGGACGGCTGATTGCGCATATCCACACGCAACGGATATGCCGTCACATTCGTCGCCGCGAAGATCGTCATGCCGTCCCGCAAACGACTAACACGCACATTCTGGCACACCGGCTTCCATGGTGCAATCATCGGTTGCGGGCGCCAACAATCCACTCCCGGGTCAATGTGGCGAACTGCATCGGGCGCGGCGAAATTTGTCACTGGCAACCAGAGGAAATCGAGCGTGCGTTCCGCAACCCGGTGGACTTCACTTGCGGGCTCGCCGCCATAAAACACTTGGCCGCTATGATACGCCCTAACATCATTCAGCACCAGCCCGCCCTCGATCGGCGCGACGCTTGGATACAGCCGCGCGCCCAACTGTGCCGGCCCGCCGCCATTGACCAAGACAAACATAAAATGATTCTCGCCGCGTTCGAGCCGCACACGTACCCCGTGCTCTTCGCGAACATAACCCGACCGTTGCGCAGTTTCAAACACCACGCGGTTGTTGTGCCATACGCGCACCGCGTCATCGCAGCCCACCCGCAGCACGGCCTCCTGAGCCACTGGCGACCACCATGTGCGATGCGCACACACCAACGCGTGTTCCCCAACAACCCAGTAGACGCCTTCTGGCGACTCGCCTTGTGCCGCCACACGCCGCCAGCGCACTGCGCGACGTGCGTTGACGCGCTGCGCCATGCCGCTCACGTCAGTGCCCGCCGTCAATGTAACTGGTATATCATTCGTGACATTGTCACTGTCAATAAACAACATGACATCATTGGTATCCTCCGGAGTGCGCAAATGGGGTAGATATGTCATGAAGATATTCGTGCCGCTCGCAGGGATGCCCACCGTTTCTGCCCGCCACATTCCGTTCACCCGCAGACAGCGCCACGGCGAGAAAAGCCGCCCGGCCGTCTGTGCCGGCCCCGTGTATGCCAACCGCACATAACCGACCCAGCACGTCGGATTCGCCATCGAAGTCCAGAAAATTGCCGGTAGCGGCTTTGGAGCTTCTTTTACAATCGCGTCCAAGCACGGCAGCCATACGCCAGCCTCATTCGTGTAGACCCACCGTTCCGGTACTACTGCAAGTGCGCTCGAGAAAAACGCCTTATTGTATTGCGCCGGGCGCGGCAACATGGACGACTCGCTCACATACCATTCTCGCTCCCTTTTCTCGCGCCAGCCCCGCATGTCGTCATCAGTCATTCCAGCCTGCAACGCCAGCACAACCGCCCCAAGCCATCCTGCACTCAACAACACTTTCAAACATCTCATATGCATCTCATCTCCCTTTTGTTGTGTACCTTGTGGACCGGCATTCATGCCGATTGTTCACTGAAAACAAAACCATATTAGTCACTCGTTACTCGTCATTCGTCAATCGCTGCTTGGAGTCCCGCCACCGGCGGTGATCCCGCCATCGGTCTGGACTTGCAGCGCAAGGCCTGGGGTCGCAACCGTCCCTCGGGCGGCGTCTTCGCCGTACCGCCAACGGCGGTAGGGTGGCCGCACTGTGCGGCTGGGGGATTTCATCCGCCACCGAATATCCTGCCACCGGGGAATCTCTTGTAAATCGTAAATCGTAAATTGTAATTTGTAAATTTCGCTACCACTTCCCCTCATTCCACGTCTTCCGGTCCCGAATATCGAACACGACCATCCCAGGATCATCGCATTGCACGCCGAGATCATTCAACATTTTCTGCGCTTTGCGTTTGAACTCTCGTCCTTGCGGTGTGTCTTTTTTCATGGGAATATTCACGACGAGCTGCGCATACTTGACCGCATTGCTGACATCACCCACGTCGCGATATATTTGCGCCAGATACCATTTTGAGGTCAAACGCCATGGTAAGATATTCGATGCGAGCGTCAGATATTGAATCGCCCGACCAATGCAATCCCCCTGTGTCAATTGTGTCGGCGGTGGCTCGAAGAACATATTGGTTCCGCATCGCCACTCGCGGAGTTTGCGCATCAGCACTTGCGCCGGTGTCTCCATGCGGTAGCGCGTCTGCACCACCACCGGCCAGTTTGTACTGTCTGCCAAGTGCAGATAGGCTACCGCCAAGTTTTCAAACATGTATGGATCAGGATAGGTATACTTCGCCTGCTCGCAAAGCTCTGCTGCTTGGCCTAGCATGCAATCCGCGCCAATATTGGTTTGAAGAGCAGCACAGAGAACCGCATAGCCGTAGTGCGCGCAGAACCGGCCATTCCACGCTAAGCCGCTCTCAATCTGGTTATACACTGTCACAGCAGAGGCTATATCGCCTGCCATGACACTACTGTAGGCGCCGGCCCATTTTCTGCCTGCCAAGTATCGCTGCCAATACAGAGGCAAAAGGCCAAACGAGATGGCCAACACGGTTAGGCATAACGCTCTCCAACACCAACGTCGTGAAAACGACCCTTCTTTCCTTTCATTCGCATCTTCAAATGTCAAGCAATCTTCATAGTCGTTAGCATTGACGATCCACGCCAGCGCCAAATTGAATAACAGAAATGTTGGCACTACCTTACGAGGAAAATGAACCAGCGACGCCAAGGCAAATGCCACAACTGCACATCCCATTCCTAAGCTGATGTAATCGCTGCACTCACCATGCTGCGCCATACGCCACTGCCGGGCAAACACTCGGCACACGTTCTTACCAATGAAGACAGTCAGCAGTGTTAACAGAACTGTGCCAAACAATCCCAACTCTGCTACCGCCTCCAGCGGCTCGCTGAACGCATGTCGCAAGTTGTCCGCAGCCATCTTCTTGAGCGCAGTCGCTGCGCCATCCGTGAAATACCAACTTTGCTGGATATTGAAGAGACTCGCCAGATTTCCGAAACCCACACCATCTATCCAATGCTCATGCGCCATCTGCAGGCTTACACCCCAAATCATGATCCTGCCATGGGCCGACAGTATCTTGGATCTAGGAGCAGTCAACTGGAGAAAACATGCAGCACAGCACATCAGGAAAACACCGCTAGCGATTGCCAAAATGATTCTCACTTTCCTCCCGCGAAAACCGGCTCCTGGCAGAATTCCTTCAACCTTGTACAGCGCGCGCACAATAGTATTTTTCCAACCAACAATCGCAAGCAGAGCAAGTGAGATGATTCCTGTAGCAAGTGCGGTTCTGCATGTGGAGAGCACAAGAAGGACAATAGTAAGACAAAGCATGGTCAAAGCAATAAAAGCACCGCCAGCTTGCACGTATGAAAAGACATATGAACGAAGCATTTGTGAAGGTTTAACTGTCACTGCGCTCATGGTCGCAGCTGCGAGCAACGGTGCAGCGGTTGCGAGGAAGCAGGCGAAGTGATTGCGGTTATTCATTACTCTGTCAATCCATGCGCACGAATGCAGCTGGCACCAAGCCCAAAGCACCCCCAATATGGTTAGGAACAACATTGTTGTTACAAAGGCACTAACACGTGTCGTGCCCCGCATCGAAACATAGACTAGCCAACCCGCCAACAGACTCACTCCTGGACCGTAAGCTTCATAGGAAATTCCCTTCAAAACCCAAGAGACTATAGCAAGGACAAGCACTACAGTATAAAGCATATCAGTATCATTCCAAACAAACCGGGGCCCATGTGCTATCTCACGCCATACCAAAAGCGAGGAAGCAACTGCTGCCATTGGTACGGCCACCAAATGCAGTGGGCTCAGATAAAGGTCGTGCATCTCCAGCATTATTCTTATCCAAAGAGTCGATGAGAGCCACAATCAAACGAAAGCAGGCGGCAACATCAGCCTTTTCACTGGTACCTGCAGTCACGACGCCAACACGAATCACCAACCAACACAGTCAGCTAAACACCGGCACACTTAGCAATCCTCGCCGTGACAAACACGGAGCATGTCTCTTGTACTTGGGCGCCGACATGCCAAATAGCGATGTGTTAACAATCTGGTCGAAACGAAGTCGTCGTATTTGAGAATGATGTACTTCATAGAGTCCTAATCAAGCAACTCAACGATGTTTGCATGCTCCCTTTTTGCACTTTCAGAGGATTCTCTTGGGGAAGGTCATTCACGGCTCGTAACCTTTGCAAGAAGCATTCCATAGGGATGCAAACTCCACCCCGTGTGAGCCAAGGAGATGGATGAGAGGTTGTGAACCATAGCAAATCAGGTCTGAAATCAGGATGAAAGTGAGCCGGCGGTGCTGCTTCGCTTCTAATATAATAATGTGAGCCAGTTACTAATCGTCATCTTATTGTATGTAGACTGAACATAATATTCATAAAGCCGCTGGTTGGCTTGCCTTTCAAAAAGGCAGAGGGGGCGAGGGATTTCCTGCAATAGTAATATCCACGAACCCGACTTGAACGGTTGCAGTGTTCTGACGAACGATAGCGCGATGTGCAGCACCGTGCACAGCACGGAAAGCAAAGCCTGCCCCTGTATACAACAAGATGATAACTAATAGAGATTGTTAATCATCTCCTTCACATTTCTTGCATATACAGTCTATTGTGGGCGTGAGTGTGTGTATGTGTCCTCCATTGCAGTTAGGATAAGCAGTGTTCGGATGCTGCTCATATGAACTCGTCCCGTAATTCAGACCACACTCGGTGCAATGGTAAGGTTGGGTGATAGTGCACTGGCCTGCTGCCCATGCTAAAGTCGTCAGCAATGCAAAAGCTGCTACACTAGTTCTAACCTTCATAGTTGCCTCCTTGTTGGGGCGTTATGTTAATTGCTCTCGGCACGCAGCCGAGATACATGTGCAATATCTCATCGCAAGAGTCCATTAGTGCTAAGTCAAATTACACATGGACTCACTTTGCCAGGGCTTCCAAATATGTGCGTTTATCGCCCGCCAGTGCTGTACGCTTGATGTAATCAGCTATGTCTCGTTTCATGGCATCGGGGCATTTATAATTGGCGCGCGACAAATGAGTGCTACAGTAGTTAGGAACCACGTATTGGAAGAAAACACTCTCAACTTCATCGAGGCAAGACCTTGCGTCGTCGCAAGGGGCCGCATAGCAAGTTTTCTTGAAAAGTATATAGCGGTCATACAGAAACTCAAGCGGTTTGCCATTGCGCTCGTATAACTGCAATAATTGGCCACTCACAGAGGCCTTGGCGCTGAGTTGTTCTTTTGTTGTGGGTTTCTCTGGCAGCAGGCTGCCTAACTCTTCAACCATGGCGATTGCAGTCGTGATATCTTTTATAACACCACCAGCAACGAAGCTCTGAAATCCAATCACGCCCGCATAGTTTGCAGCCGCACGCAGTCGTTCGTCTTCGGTGGTTGCTCGTGCTACTAAGTTGCTGTAGAGTGCCAGCATTATAGCGGCATATGACGGATTGCGGCGTAGAGAGCTATCATTCAAGAAGTTTTCTATATCTTGATATGTTCCAGTTAGCATAAGCTGTTGCGCTGTCGCAAAAATTTCTGTCATCGGCACACTGTCTTGCTCTATCTTGTTTAACATCCGGCGATGCTGCGACTCGATCTCCATAAGGTCAGCAGTTTCATTATCCAGTGAATCATTAGTGATCACTGCAGGACATCCATGTGTGGCATATGCTTGCTTGCTGCTGATGGAAGATGCCATTACATTAGTTTTAACAGAAGTGGGGTTTGGCAGCCGGCTGTTGTTGCGTGGGCTGCATGATACGACGACGAACAGGAACGAGATGCCCAGAGATAACATAAGAAGCTGTTTCGCAGCCAATTCCTTTGATTTACAGAACCCAGCGCTCATCTTGCTCGATCTCCAATAATTGCACTGCATTTAGTGTTTCTCGTCAATACGTGTGCTTTGTGATATAAGGTTCGTTTGTTTGTTTGTGTCAAGTAGTACATTCGTCACTTTCGTCAAGAGATGCGCGTCTGCCACGGAATCATAGAAAAGACCAAAGACTATATTGCTGGCGTTGCAAGGAGATGCGGTAGCAATCCTGCCACGCGTCAGACGGTTGAGTATCAAAACTGCTTCGCGAGCGCTAGCGGCTGCTTCGTCTGTGTTTGATAAGGCAGTATGCGCGAGCGTCATCTGAAGATACTTCGCAACGGTCAGAGAATGAGAAGGAGTATTCGTGAGCATTTCTATAACTTGAACATATGCTGCCGCTTGGAGTTTGTCTTGTATGAGCATTGCGCTTGGCACTTCACGATGGGCAAATGCAAGTGAACGTGAGAAACACTCGGATACATTCCACCACGGGTTAGGGCCGAGGTAATTTCCTACAAAAGCACTGTTAATAATGCGTTGCGCATGCATGAGCGTGTCCTTGTTTCCACAGTCAAGCAGCGGCAGTGAAGTGAAAACCAACATAACACGGTCACTGTGGGACGCACACCTCTCAAGGCAACGCACGGCAATGTTGGCTGCATCGGCGAGGTCGCCATGCGTGAGGCGAGACATTATCCACTGTGTAGCCAACCGCGAATCAATCCGGCCACTCCGGGACAAATACTCTTCGTAACACACATTAGCGCTCTGCGTGTCTGCGTTATGCGTCGCAGCAGCCTCAATCAGGTCCAAGATAACGGGATGTGCTCTAGGCAGGTCATTGGACAATGCTCCTAGAGCCCGCGTGATCAAATCCACAGTGTCATATTCAGCTATAGTATGTCTCGTGTTTTGAGATGTCAATTCATTCGTAGTAAGGTAGTCGTTAGCCATTTGATATAGAGCGGTCAAACCACCTATCTGTCTGGATAATTCGTTCACAAGCATGGCCGCGGCAGCGTGCTGAGGATCACATACTTCCGATACCCCACGCTTATGTTGCGAACTATTTTTAAACTCTTCGTAGATAAGGGCCGCCCATTCGTGTTCGCTTTCACGGGCTCGTAGTGATGTATATAACTCAAGCGGTGTTGCCCCGCCAGCATCATTCTTTGTTTCAGTCGCGCACGCCGATAGATCAGCAGCAAAAGGGAACTTCGCCAACGAAGATGCCTGTCTTTTTTTTGCCAAATCTTGCCGTGCAGATTTGAACTGCCTGTACCCAGAGATGCCCTTGCTTTTCAATTCATCAATTCGTTTACGGACAAGCGTCAGATCGTCTTGTCTTGTCACATGATTAAAAAGTGCGCAAGTGAGGGCACGTGCATTGCAGAGAAACGCGATATAGGCTTCCTCGCCTTTGGCTGGTTTGCTCATCGCCAGAGCGTAACCAAGCAGGTCGTAAAAGCGCTGTACCTCGGTGTCGTCCGCGCGCATGATGTTGTTCAGAAAACAATCCACCATCGGATCTTTGACGCCCAAGTCGTTGTCAATACCGAGCAGGGTGATGCCGTCGAGCACGGTTTTAAAGCCGGGGCGGTCTTGGCGCGTCCAGAAGTAGAGTTGCGCTAGCTCGGTGTATTGCTGGGGCGAGTAAATTCGTTCGCGGCGAACGAATTTGGAGGTGCTCTTCTCGGCTTGGGAGCGGCCTCCGTGCCGCGATCTGCCGCTGGCTTGGCCAGTACCGCCAACGGCGGTATGGGAGTGATCTCCGTCCTGCGATTTTTCAGATTCTGCCAATTGGAACTGCAAATCCAGATAATTGGTGATGGCATCGTGGTAGTCGCCGATCTCGACGGCGCGGCGGATCAGGCCGCGGTCGGCCGCCGCCGCAATGCGCGGATCGGCCGATGCTTCCAGCCGCACCAGATCGAGCCAATTGAATGCGTCGGTGTAGCGTGCGGCCACGAGGCATGTGCGCCCAAGGCCGAGAAATACTTCCAGGCGCGGCTCGGGGCATTGCATGGCCACGGCTTGATCATCAAAATACGCGCGGCTGTTCTGATAGGCGCGATAGGCCTTGACAATGTCACCCAGTCGCTCGAGGCAGTAGCCGCGCAGGGCGTTGACAAAAAAGCCCTGCTGAAAGCCGTTGGTCACCGCGCCGCGCCAGTAAAACGCGCCGGCGGTCAGCGCGTCGAGCGCAGCCAGGGCGGCGCTGATGTTGCCGTCCTCAATCGCTTGTGCGGCGTCGCGGCAGGCTGAGTGGCGCGCGAGATCGAGCAGCGACTGCACGGATGACAGCGGGACGGATTGGGGAATTAGAGGTACGTCGGTGGTCAGTACGTCAGTGCGGCGGTGGTCGTTGGTCGGTGCGGCGGTGGTCGGTTTTTGTGTCACTGACGCACTGACGTACTGATGTACTGACGCACCATCCCGGGCGCTGGCAGAATTTGTTTCCGAGGTTGAGGCGGCGCGGCACGGCAACAATAGAAAGAGAGCTGCAGCAAAAACAAGCGACGATAAAGATAAAGGAGCAATCACACCCGCGCTCCGCCATGCGGCTGACTTAATCGCAGTGGCGCAGTGGCGCAGTGGCCCAAACTCATTGTAATGCGCAATCAGCATTCCTGTCAACTGCCTTGCTGACCTTGAATTTCCTTATTCCTTATTGATGGCTTGGGTGGGTACAGCCAACCATCGTGCAACTGTTATACCATAACTAGACGTGAATGTCAAGTGGAGTTCAATCCTTGTTGCAAGTCAATAGAAATGTCAACTTGGTTTGCATTGTAGCATTCATTCAAACCATTTACATAAAGTATTGTACACCACTAATTTTCGCACGTCATTTTGTCTCGCGCGTCTTGTCGTATTCCACAATGGCCTCGGGCAAGAGCAGCTTGATTTGCTCGATGCGCTTGGTGTCGGCCGGGTGAGTGGAGAGCCATTCGGGCGGGGCGCCACCTTTGCTGATTTCGCTGAAGCTCTGCCAGAAGGTCAGTGCCTCGCGCGGGTCATAGCCGGCGCGCGCCATGTAGATCAAGCCGATCCGGTCGGCCTCGAGTTCGTGTTTGCGACTGTAGGGCAGCATGACAAACAATTGTGAGCCGAGACCGTACGCCACCTTGGCCGTTTCGACATTTTTGTCGCTGACACTGCCGGCGACAATGGCGCTGCCGGTTTCGACCACCATTTGCTGGCTCATGCGCTCGGCGCCGTGGCGCGCAATGGCGTGGCTGATTTCGTGCGCCATCACGGTGGCCAGCTCGCCGTCGGTGCGGGCGTAGGGCAGCAGCGCCGTGTAGACGCCCACTTTGCCGCCCGGCAGGCACCAGGCATTGATGGTATTGGTGTCGTCAAACACGATAAATTCCCATTGCCAGTCGGGATATTCGGACACGCGTGCAATCGCGGCGCCCACCCGCTGCACGCGCGCGTTCGCCACGCTGTCGTGCGATACCGGCGTTTCTTTTTTCACGTCGGTGAAGGCTTGCAGCCCGAGCGTTTGCTCCTCATCTGAACTGACCAGCATAAACGAGGTGCGGCCGGTCACCGGCACCGTGTAACAACCGGTCAGCAGGGGCAGAGTGCCACAGAGCAGCACGAGCCAGACGCTAATCATTATCCATTGAGACTTCATGTTGGGGAGCTCCATCCGGTGAGGTTAATCTGAAAATGATGCATTGGTCACATGATTGGTGTGGCGGGTAAGGTCAATCCCGAAATAAGCAGCGAAGCCGGCGCGCGCAATCGGCGCGGCATCCTTGCCGCCGGTCTCGGCCTGCTCGACGACGACGGCAATGACAAGCTTTGGTTCATTGAACGGGGCAAAGCCGGCGAACCAGCCAAAGGTTTGTGCGGGCGTCAGGGCCGAGCCGGTTTTGCCGGCGACCGCCAGGCCCGGCACGGCCGCCAGCCGGCCTGAGCCCTGCGGATGATTGACCACTTCCCACATGCCGCGCTTGACCAGCGCCAGGGTTTCGCGCCGGAACGGCAGCACCTCCGGGCGCGCGGGCGGCTGCGCCGGCACGATCCGATGATTAATCTCATAGCCGCGCACCAAGCGCGGCGCGCACCAGCCGCCGTCCGTTGCGATGGCGGCCACCATACAGGCCACCTGCAGCGGTGTGACCAGCAGAAAGCCATGCCCGATGCTGAGATTGACGGTGTCGCCGGGGAACCACGGTTCGCGCAGGTGGGTGCGCTTCCACCACGGGTCGGGCAGCAGGCCGGCTTTTTCGTCCGGCAGCTCGATGCCGGTCTTCTCGCCCAGATGAAAACGTTGCGCCACGGCCACCAACCGGCGCACGCCAATCGGCACGGCATAGGTGCAGAAAAACGTGTTGCAGGAGACGCGCAGGGCTTTGATCAGATCCACCGTGCCATACCGCTGGCGGTGGAAATTACGCACGCGCATGCCGCCCAGTTCAAAGATGCCCTGATCATAAAAGACGGTATTCGACGTCAGCACGCCATACTCAAGGCCGGCGATCGCAGTAATCAGTTTGAACACGCTGCCGAGCGGATATTGGCCGGCGATCGCGCGATTGAGCAGCGGCCGGCGCGGGTCATTCAGCAGTGCGCCATAGCGCTCCGGCGTGACGGGCCCGGCAAACATGTTCTGGTCAAAGCCCGGCGACGAGACCAGCGCGAGGATTTCACCGTTGTTGGGATCCAGCGCGACCGCGGCGCCGACCCGATTGCTGAAGGCGCGTTCCAAGACAGATTGCAGTTGCATGTGCAGCGTCAGCATGACATTCTGGCCGGGCATCGGCGGACGTTGCTCGATGGTATCCACAAAGCGCGACGCGCGATCCACTTGCACCAAGCGCTTGCCGTTGACGCCATGCAAAATGCGTTCACAGACACGCTCGATTCCGCTGACACCGACGCGGTCATTCAGTGAGTACTGCCCGGCGCGCAAGCCGGGATGGTTCGGCGGCACTTTGCTGACGTACCCGATGGCATGACACGCGCCGCCGCGCTGCGGGTAGCGCCGCACCGGGTCGACGCTGAGTTCGACCGCCGGCAGGTCACCAAGCTGTTCGGCCACCCGGGTCATGCTGTCGTGCGAGAGATCCGAGGCCACCCGGACGGGCTCGTACGGCAGATGACGCTTGCTGCGCAAGGCCGCCCACACATTGCTTTCCGGCTGGCGCAGGATGACCGCCAAGTGGCGCGTGACATTGGTGCGCGCGCGCGGCGATAATTCGCGCACATTGACATCCAGATCAAACGCCGGCCGGTTGTCGGCAATAACCGTCATGGTCCGATCATACATGGCGCCGCGCAAGGCCGGCACCCACAGCATGCGCACACTCTGACGCAAGGCGCGCCGGCGGTAGTCAACACCGCGCACCAATTGCAGCCACAGCAATTGCGCCAGCAACACCACGGCACAGACGATCAGCGTCGTGCTCAACACATGATACCGGCGCAGCAGGGCGGGCTGGGCATTACTGCCAAGCATTGCGCACTCGCGTTCGCGGCGGGCGGGCCCGCACGCATGCCATGATGGGGTGAAACAGCGCGACAAACAGCGCGCCGCTGGTCAACGGCCGCACGACAAACGCATACACCATGTCCTGCGACACCACCAAGGGCACATCACTCGCCAGCCCGGCCAGCCACGCGCACGCCTGCCAGCTCAGCGACACGGCTGCGGCAATGCCAAACGCCATGATGGGCTGCTGCCACTCAACGCCGCGCGCCACCCCGCGCAGCACCAGGACAATGCCGCACCAAATGCCAATCAGAATCAGCGGCGCGCTGCTGGCCATGGGACTCCAGAGGGTGCCCATGATCGCCGCCCATGCCAGTGCGCGCAGGCGCGGCACGGCCAGGCCCACACCGGTCAGCACCGGCGCAACCACATCCAGCGTCATTGCCATGCCGGTCGTCTGCAGGGCCAGCGCGGCCAGCAGCATCAGTGCGCTTATGCCCCACAGCATCATTCGCGCGTGCTCCCGTCGTCAATCTGCGGCGGCAGGCGTTTGATCACCGCCACATACTCAAGCCGGTTAATATCAACCGCCGGCGTCACGGTTGCATATTGGTAAAATCCGCCTTCGCCGCGCGCCACATCGCGCACGATACCGATTAAATACCCGGACGGGAAAATGCCGCCCAAGCCCGAGGTCAGCACCCGATCACCCGGTACAATCTCCGCGTCGGGCGGCAGATAATTCAACGTCAGGGTGCTGGCCCCGCCACCCTCGACCAGCCCGGTGTAGCGCGAGTGTTGCAGGCGCCCGCCGGCTTTGAAGGTCGGATCGGTCATCACCACCACGCGCGCATAGGCATAGCCCACCACAACGACTTTGCCCACCAAGCCCGCGCCCGCCACGACCGCCATATCCTTGACCAAGCCGTCGCGGGTGCCGCCATTGATCACAATCGTCTTGCGCCAGGGCAAGTCGTCACGCACCACAATCCGTGCCACCTGCAGCTCGGGATATTGCTCGCGCAAGGACACCATCTCCTCCAACTGGCCAATCCGGTGAGCCGCATCAATGGCACCGGCGAGCTGCCGTTCAAGCTCATCGCAGCGGCGCTGCAAGGCTTCGTTTGCCTGGCGCAACGCGTGCTGCTCCGTCACGGTGCTCCAGCCCGTGCCCAGCGCCCGCAGCGGATATGTCAGGGCATCCAGGACCGGTGCGGCGATGTCCAGGGCAATCCGCTGGGTCGCACCACCCATGACCCCCGTGCGCGCCACGACCGTCGCCAGCGCTGCAATGACAATCACCCCCACCATTGCGCGCAGAAACCGTCTCATGGCGTGCTCCTCACGGGTGTGGTTGTGCCGGTGGCGGCCGGCGCGACAGCCAAGATGGCGCACATGCGCGCGCGCAGCACCCGCGCATCCCCGGCATGTGCGCCATCATGCTGCAACTGCAAATACCTCGTCAGGCAATTGGTTGCTATCACATACTCATTAGTGATGCCGGCGCGCACGACGCCGGACAAATACCACGCGTCCGCATTCCATGGATTGAAATGCACGGCATGGTAGGTCTGCACCCTAGCCTCCTGCATCCGGCCCGCGCGCAACAAGAGTAAGGCGTAATTATAGCGCCATTGATCGTTGGCGACTTCAGCGCGCACGGCCTGTTCATAACAGCGCAGCGCTGCGTCCAACTCGCCGCGTGCGGCCAAGGCATTGCCCAGCAGCGCCGTGGTGTGCGGCCAGATCGTCGTGGTTGTCTGCATAAACGCCGTCAGGCACGCAATGGTCTCGTCCACAGCGCCGCGCTCGGCCAAGGCATTGGCGTAATTCACCACGACACGCTGCTTGGTCGGCGCGTGCGCATAGGCATCGCGCCACAACGTCAATTCATCGCGCCAGACGGCACAGCGCTGCCGGGTGGCGACCAGCAACACCAACAGATACAGGATCATCACGCCGTGCACCAGCCGGCGCCGCTGTGCCGTCCGCACCCGCGCCAGCACCAGGCATACCAAGCCGCCCACGCACCACCCGAAGCCCGCAACACTCAGATACACGCGATGTTCAAACATGACGTCCGGTGCCGGAATGATGCTCGATTGTGGCAAGAGCGGGATGAAGAAAAACAGCACACCCCACCAACACCACGGCGCGGCCCGCCGCCCGCGCCAGGCTGCCAGCAGTACCATCACAAGCACGCCGCACGCGGCCAGCACGGCCGGCTCATGCCAGGTTGTGCTGATCCGCACGGCATGGTCAATACTCAACGGTTGTGGCCAGACCAGCAGCGCGAGATACCGCACCAGCACGCGCGGCTGGGTCAACAGATAGGTCGTGCGCGTTAAGTCGGGATAATGCATTGCGATCGGCCCGCCAATCGCCTGCAGATTACGGCGCAGCGTGTGCGCATCCCAATGCGACAGGTGCGCGAAATACAGAGCGGGCAGCGTGCCCGCCAACAACAGCAGACCGGCCACCACCACCCACGTGCGCGCCCGCCAACGCCGCCACTGCAGCGGCGTAATCCAGCACCACACGGCACTGGCGGCCAGCAGCGGCGCCGTCACAATAATCTCTTTGCACAGCGCACCAAGTGCGGTGGCGATGCCCGCCCAGCACCAACCCCACCATGGCGCGCGCCCCGGCCGGCCGGGGCGCACCACGGCCAGAATCGCCAGCAAATAGAAAACGGCGGCCGCCAAGGTGAAGCGTTGGGTGATGTACACCACCGCCTGTGTTTGCAGCGGATGCACGGCAAACACCACGGCAACAAACACACCCAGCCAATGCGGCGCGACGCCGCGCATCTTCCAGCCACGCCGGCGCGCCCACCACCACAAACGCCAGGTCAGCACGCACACCAGCCACGCATTCACACAGTGCAGTGCGAGACTCACCAGATGATAGCCCGCCACGGCCTCGCCCTGCAGCCGCGCATTCGCCCACAAACTCAAGACCACCAGCCAGCGGGTCGGGTACAACTGCACAATCTCCGCCATGCTGCGGCTCGCCAGGGCGTTGTTGCGCAGCATATCGTAATCGTCCAAATGCAGCGATGCCGGCATGCCCGGCCAAAACGCAAGAGCGCAGGCACCCACAATCACCACGGCGGCCAGCAACGGGCGCCCGCGCCGCAGCCAGTGGCACAGTTTAGCGTTCACCGTTCACCGTTCACCGTTCACCGTTCACCGTTCACCGTTCACCGTTCATCGTTCATCGTTCACCGTTCATCGTTCATCGTTCATCGTTCATCGTTCATCGTTCATCATTCAATGCCGGGCTCATACCAGTTCAACTCATCGCGCAGGCCGACGACATCGCCGATGACGATGATCGCCGGCATTTTCACCTGCAGTTTTTCGTTTTTGATCAGCTCGGCAATGTCACCGAGGGTTGAAGCGATCGTGCTTTGCGCGCGGGTCGTGCCACAACTGACGATCGCGGTCGGCGTGCGCGGATCGCGCCCGTGCTCGATCATTTTGTGGACAATCATCGCCAGATTGCTGACGCCCATGAACACCACCAGGGTTTGCATCCCGGTCGCCACTTTTTGCCAATCGACATCGGTGTATTGCTTGTTCAAATCGGTGTGGCCGGTGGCAAACGCAAGGGTCGAGGAATAGCCGCGATAGGTCAGGGGAATGCCGGCGTAGGCGGCTGCGGCGATGGCCGCAGTGATGCCTGGCACCACCTCGAAGGGAATGCCTTCGTGCGCCGCCGCGCGCGCGATCTCCGCACCCAGCCCGAAGATGAACGGATCGCCTTCCTGCACCACGCCGACAATCCGGCCGGCGCGCGCCGCGGCAATGATCTGCGCATTCATTTTGTCCAGCAAGAGCGGGTCATCGCTGATGTTGTCCTCAATGCGAATCCGCGTCGTGCCCTTGCGGCAATGGTCAAGAATGTACGGTGCCACGGTCGTGTCGTGGAACACCACGTCGCAGGCGCGAATGCACTTGTAGCCCTTGATCGTGATCAACTCCGGGTCGCCCGGCCCGGCGCCGATAATATAGACGCGTGCGTTGCTCATGGCTGCCATCCGCTGTGGTTACCCGCGCCGTGCCACGCGGCGCACCGTTTTCCAGTGGTGCTAGAGTACATCGCAGTAGTATAGCAAATTCACGCCCCACATGCGTGCCGCGTTTGAGGCGCGCGGTGAATAACGGAATACGCGGCAGTGTCTGGCAGATTGCAGTAGCGCAAGGTAGCAGCGGAAGTTCAGTGCGTTGCCCCTGTATGAAAAATCTCGCTTGTCGCAGTCTTGTTTGGGCTATATTTCCACCGCAATAACACAATGCGTCTTAAGCATGCCATTGCAGCTACCAATGAGAGCGCTTACTTGGTGTCATGCCAATTGTAGCCGCGGGCGCCTGCTTGGAGCTGCTTGGAGTCCCGCCAACGGCGTGGATCCCGCCAGCGGCGCGGATGACCGCGGCTGCAGAAGCCGCCCTCACCGCGGGCGGCTACAAGTACACTGCAACGTAGAACGCGCTCTCACTAGTAGTGCTATTGTGCTCGCAATGGGCTGTGGATTTCTGGCGTATCGCAAATGGAATGCGTCATTGCGACAACGTGCAAACAGTGGCGTACCAGTTGCGACAGAAGTGCCCCATACGCAAGGGTATGATGAACAGAACTATGCTTCGCCAAGTGAAACGGACCTGGCGGCGGATCGGTCGGTAGCGGCGTGTGGCGGGCACCAAGAGGGACAGTGCCGGCATGGGCGAGGTACTGTCCCGGCTGCGCGTGCGTTGGAACCGCTGACATCCACCGCGCGTCGCTGGATGCTGGTCAGTGTTTGATACTCAGTGGGCGGTAGTCGGTGGTCGGAGACAATTCGTTCATACCAAACAAAGTTATGGGGAGGCACTTGTCCATGCGCTCACGCAGCCACCCGTCCATTCACCCACTCATGCGAAATCCAGCACATCAGCGCGCCGGCGGCGCGGGCGGCAACGCCCGCTTCTTGCCGTGCGCGTCCACACACGCAAACGTCACCAAGGTCACAAAGACCTGTTGTTCGTGTGTCGCGCCGGGCGCGTCGGCATAGACGTTCACGGTGTAGGTCACCGAGGTGGTGCCCTGCCGTTCGCGGATGACGCTGAAGCGCAGAATCGAACCGTTTTTGACCGAGTGCTTGAACACAATGTTGTTCATCGCCACCGTCACCAAGGTATACCCCGGATACTCGCGCGCGGCAGTCAGCCAGGCATATTCATCCACCCACTTCAACATGCACCCGCCAAACACATAACCGTGATGATTCAGATGCTCAGACCGCACTAAGGTAAATAAGTCCATACGTGTCCATTTGTCAAGGGCTGCTTGGAGTCCCACCATTGGCGGGATCAATGCTCATTGCTCATTTTTCAATCTGTCGCTGTCTACCTAAAACGTAAAACCTAAAACCTAAAACTTGTCATAAATGACATTCCCCACCGTTCTTTTCCAGATACTGCTGATGATACTCCTCGGCGCGGTAAAATTCCGGAGCCGGCACGATCTGCGTGGCGATGGGCCGCGCGTGCGTGCCGGACTTTTCCCGCTGCTCCTTGGCGGCCTGCGCGGCGCGCTCCTGCGCTGGCGTGCAGTAGAAAATTGCCGAGCGATATTGCGTGCCCGTGTCCGGCCCTTGCCGATTAACCTGGGTTGGATCGTGACAGGTAAAAAACACCCGCAGCAATTCTTCGTAGGATACCTGGGTGGGATCAAACACGACTCGCACCGCCTCGGCGTGCCCCGTGCGGTCCGTGCACACGTCCTGGTAGGTTGGTTTCTTTGTCTGCCCGCCAAGGTACCCCACTTCGGTGCTGCATACACCTTTGACCTTGCGAAAGGCCGCCTCGACGCCCCAGAAACAGCCGGCGGCAAAAATGGCAGTGTTTGTCGGCGCTGCAGCACTGGCCACGTCAGCCGCGTTGGTCGCGGCTTGCTCGACAAACTGCAGCGCCGCGGAATTCAGACAATAGCGCAAGCCCGTCGGCGGCGGGCCGTCCTCGAAGACATGCCCCAAATGGGCGGCGCAGCGCGCACACAGAATTTCGGTGCGCACCATGCCGTGACTGCGATCCGCCTGGGTGCGCACGTGGGCCGGATCAATCGGCGTGAAAAAACTCGGCCAGCCCGTGCCCGAGTTGAACTTCGCCGTGGTGCTGAACAAGGGCAGACTGCAACAGACGCAGGTGTAGATGCCGGGCTTTTTATGATCATACAATTGGCCACAAAACGCCGGCTCGGTGCCTTTTTGACGGGTAACACGATATTGCTCGGGCGTCAATTGCTTGCGCCACTCGGCATCGGTTTTGGTGATTGTCTCAAGCATGTTTGTTGGTGGGGTTGTGCGGGTAGGCCCGGCCAGCACGGGCAGACTGCTCTGCATACCCAGCCACGCCGCGCCAATGAACACAAGAACTTTCATATGCTCTAGTATAGCATTTTCACTTATAGCTTCTCGCACTGCGCGAGAAGTTGCGCGATCGGCACATCAGCCGGCAGCAGATCGTAGTCCAGCAGTGCGCCGCGCGGCACCCAAGCCAGCTCGGCGTGCTCGGTTGCCTGCGGCTCGCCGGCCACAATGCGCGCGTGATAGGCCAGTAAACGAATCGTTCTTGCGGGATAGGCATGACGCACATCGGCCAGCAATGCGCCCACCGTGATCGCCACACCGAGTTCTTCCTGAATCTCGCGCGCCAGGCCTGCTTCCGGCGCTTCGCCCGCGTCAAGTTTGCCGCCGGGAAATTCCCAGCCGCCGGCGCCGTGCGCGGACGTCACGCGCCGCGCCAGCAGAATCAAGCCGTGGCGCGCGATCACTGCCGCGGTCACCAGCACGTCCGCCACGGCACTATGTTTGGCACTAGTCATCGGGCGTTTCTTTTGCAAAGTGCAAAAGTATAGCATTCCGGCGCGCCGATGTACATCCATCTTTCGCTGCTATCGCATTCTGAAATTTCGCTATGACGACGTGGCATACCAACTTGCCGGACACTGCCGCGCCTTTCTGTAGTCGCGGCGCTCTGAGCCGCGTCTTAGTGGGGCTTTGGCTCATATCGGAATCTCAGTTAAAGAACCGGGCACGCTTGACTTTGCCCGGCGGCTTGAGTATCATTAATGGTGATGGTTTTCTTCACTCAGCACGGCGGTGTGCCCGCTGTGTGCAACCGGGAGGTCGGTTATGAACTTGCTTTTGATTCTCATCGCCGCGCTTGCGCTTGGTGGCTTCATTCTCTTTATCGCCCTGATGCGCTATGTCACGCTCTGGATTCAGGGCTGGGCCTCGAATGCCGACATCGCGTTCCTCGGCCTGATCGGGATGTCGCTCCGCAAAGTCACGCCGACCGTGATCGTCAATGCCAAGGTGGCGGCGGTCAAGACCGGCTTGGCGGTTTCGACCGATGAGCTCGAGAGTCTGTACCTGGCCGGCGGCGATGTCATGAATGTCGTGCGCGCCTTGATTGCCGCCGACAAGGCCAATATCCCCTTGACGTTTCAGCGCGCCGCCAGCATTGATTTGGCCGGCCGCGATATTTTCGCCGCGGTCAAGACCTCGGTCAATCCCAAAGTGATTGACTGTCCCGACCCGGCCAAAGGGCGCAACACGATTGATGCCGTCGCCAAAGACGGGATTCAGCTCAAGGCCAAAGCGCGCGTGACGGTGCGGACCAATCTCGACCGACTGGTGGGTGGCGCGACCGAAGAGACGATCATCGCCCGCGTCGGCGAGGGCATTGTGACCACGATCGGCTCAGCCCCCAATCACAAAGATGTGCTTGAAAATCCGGATTCGATCTCGAAGCGCGTGCTGGCAAAAGGTCTGGATGCCGGCACGGCCTTTGAGATTCTTTCGATTGACATTGCCGATATTGATGTGGGTGAAAATATCGGTGCGCGCCTGCAATCGGACCAGGCCGAGGCGGATAAACGCGTCGCCCAAGCCAAGGCCGAAGTGCGCCGCGCCATGGCCGTCGCCTTTGAACAGGAGATGAAAGCCAGAGTGCAAGAAATGCGCGCCAAAGTGGTCGAGGCCGAAGCCGAAATTCCACGGGCGATGGCCGAGGCCTTCCGCAGCGGCAATTTCGGCATCATGGACTATTATCGCATGAAAAATGTGCAGGCCGATACCGCCATGCGCGACAGCATCGCCGGCACCGGCCATGGCCCGTCGGCATCGTCGACGCCACAACCGCAAGGCTGACAGAAATACTTTACAATTGACAATTGACGATGGGTGCGACGCGACCAACGATGAACGACCAACGATGAACGTTGCTGATGAATGACGGACTAATCAATGTCTTGATTCTGCTGGCGATCGGCGCCGGCTCGCTGCTGCAGTGGTGGATGAAGCAGCAGCGCGCCGCGCGCGCAGCGCAGCCCCGCCCGCACACCCGCACGACCGTACGCCCGGCGGCGCCCGCGCCGGACGCGGAAGCGCCGGCACCTGCGCCGGCGGCCGGTTCGCTCGAAGATGTGTTCTCTCAACTGTTCGGCGGCGAGCCCAAAGTGCGGCCGGCGATGGATTGGCGCCCCATCAGCGCGCCGCGCGCGCACGCAACCACCCTAGCGGCGGCCGCCGCCGCGGATGAGGCGGCAACAAAGGCCGGGCGGGCAGAACTGCCGCAGCAAGTGCTGACCAGCACCGTGTCGCCGAGGCGATGTGACAAAGCTGGTGCGCCGGCGCCGGTGTGCGCAACAACCACCGGCTTTCTTTTACCGGCCGACCTGCGCCGGGCATTTATCATGAAAGAGCTGTTGGATCCGCCGGTCAGCTTGCGCTGAAACCATGGCGGTGATTTACTTGGTCGCTAATCGGCGCGCCACCATGAACATCGTCATGCGCACATGCACTCGTTTGATCAGCATTGTCACCGGATTGTTCTTGGCAAGTTGTACCGAGGAAACCGCCACCCTCAGCCCGGTGAGTACCTTTGACGCGCCGCGTTATCTCGGGCGTTGGTATGAGATCGCACGCTTGCCGAACCGCTTTGAGGAAGGCCTCTCCAATGTGCGCGCCGAGTATGCGCCGCGTGATGCCACCACCATTAACGTCATCAACACGGGCTATGACGCAGCCCGGCAGCGTTGGCGCAGCGTGCGCGGCATTGCGCGCTTCGCCGGCGCGCCCAAGATCGGGCATTTGCGCGTCAGTTTCTTTCGGCCGTTCTACGCCAGCTACAAAATCATTGCGCTGGATACCAATGCGTATCAGTATGCGCTCGTCACCGGCAATGACTTTTCGTATTTGTGGCTGCTGGCGCGAACGCCGCAACTGTCGGACGCCACGCGCACCATGCTCACCGAGCGTGCCGCCGCACTGGGGTTTGCGACCAATCGCCTGGTCTACGTGGTGCATGATCGCGCTGATGTTCCCGCCGCGAAAGAATTAAGAAAATGAGAAAATCCCACCACTATGCTGATTAACGGCCAACCCTATCACACCGTGTGGCTGGAGCACGACGCTGTGTGCCTGCTGGACCAGCAGGCGTTGCCATTTGCCGTGGAGGTTTTGCGCCTGTACACGTATGCCGATGTTGCCGCGGCGATCCGCACGATGCGCGTGCGCGGCGCGCCGGCGATTGGCGCGACGGCCGCATTCGGGCTCGCACTGGCGGCGCAGACCGCAGCGACGGACGACTTCGCTGCAACTGTCCACGCCGCTGAACAGTGCTTGCGCGCAACCCGCCCAACTGCCCAAGACCTTTTTCACGCCCTGGCGCGCGTGCGCAGCGCCATCACGGCGGCGGGCAGCATTGCCGCCGCGCGTGCCGCCGCCGTTGCCGCCGCGCACCAGTTCGCCGAGGATACTGTCGCGGCCTGTCAGGCCATCGGCGAGCACGGCGCAGCACTCCTGCGCGATGGCATGACCGTCCTGACGCACTGCAACGCCGGCTGGCTTGCCACGGTGGACTGGGGCACGGCACTGGCGCCACTGTACGTCGCCGCCCGGCGCGGCCTGCGCTTGCAGGTCTTGGTCGATGAAACCCGGCCGCGCTGCCAAGGTGCGCGTTTGACGGCCTGGGAGCTGCAGCAAGAAGGGATTGCCGCCGAGATCATCGCCGACAACGCTGCCGGCCATTTCTTGCACACCGGCGCCGTGGACCTCTGTATTGTCGGCGCAGACCGGGTGGCCGTCAACGGTGATGTCGCCAACAAAATCGGCACGTATGAAAAAGCCGTGGTCGCGCATGCAAACGGGATTCCTTTTTATGTGGCCGCGCCCGCCTCGACCTTTGATCCTGCCTGCCCCACCGGGGATGCCATTCCGATTGAAGAACGCGACCAAGATGAAGTGCTCTCCATCGAAGGACTGCTGGCCGACGGCACGCGCGCGACCGTGCGTATCGCGCCACCCGGTGCCCGTGCGCGCAACCCCGCGTTTGATGTCACGCCGGCGCGCTACATCACCGGATGGATCACCGAGCGCGGGGTGCAGCGCGGCAGCTGATTTGTGGTAACGCTGCCCCGCCACCGGTGCGGGTCGCTCTGCGGCGTTGATTGCTGCCCGCTACCATTGAAATCGTCGTGCATGAGAAAAAGCCGGCACGCCCGCGTGGTGCGGACGTGCCGGCCTTAAAGGCTGGAGCCAGAAGTCGGAGTTGAACCGACGACCTGTGCTTTACGAAAGCACTGCTCTACCAACTGAGCTATTCTGGCAGAAAATCAAGTCGCTGCCTGCAACATCATTATACTGATTGTGTGCGTGCGTTGCAACTGCGTGGCCCAGGCCCACCGATCTACCAACGCGCAACGTGCCGGCGGGGCTGCCGGCGGGGCTTGACAAATGCCCTCTGTTCTGCTACCATCGTAACACGATTGTATCTAATCGTGTTACGATGCTGCTGCGCCGTTTAACTAAAACTACCAGGGTCTGGTATGAAAATCGTTCAAGGTGTGCTGCTAAGTGCCTGTCTTGCCGTCTGCGTTAACGCCGCCGTCGCTCGGCCGCGATTCCTCGCGAACGAAGTGTCTTATCGCGCGTGGTATGAGCGCGCCATGCTGGCCGCCACGTGGTCAAACTTGTGGGTGGACAACACATGGACGGGTGCCGTGGCCGGCACCGAAGCCGCGCCGTTTACCAACATTCAAGCCGCGGTTGACTACACCGATGCGACCTTGGGCTCATGGTCGTCGGTCTCGATCATTATCAGGAACACCGGCACCGATTATGAAGGCCAAGTGATGGTCCCCAATGCCCAAGCGCTGCGGCTGGTCGGCACCAATGGCCGGCCGACGCTCGTGTATCATGGCACTGCGCCGCTCAACACCATTCAAAGCGACACCAATTATTTTTACCCCCCGGCCATGCCGCCGGCGCAAGTTGGTCTCGAAAATCTGCGGGTCGAGAATCATTCCAGCGCGCCGGGAGAATTATACTGCGCGGCGATTCAAACGTGGCACAGCGTCGAACCGGCGGTGACCAATCCGCCGGCAGCGCCGCGCTTTGGCGTGCATGACTGCATGTTCGACGGGCGCGGCGACAAAGGCGGGGTGCTCTTGTATGACCTGAAACAGCACCCTGATATTGAGGCGTACAACTCAAACTTGGTGTGGAACTGCCGCTTCGAGCGCTGCACGGCGGGCGTGACATTGTGGGCCGGCAAGGAGGCGCGCATTTTTGGCAATTGGTTTGTCAGCAATGGCGCGGCAGTGGTGGCGGTGGCCGACACCAACAGTGTGTACCAGCGCGCCTATCGCGACATTTACGTGTATCACAACATCATGGCGTGGTGCGCGGATGCGGGTTGCCGCGGCGGTGTGTATCCCAATTTGGTGTATTACAACAACACCTTCTATGAATGCGGCGGGACGAATGTGTCCTTCAACGCGGGCGTGCTCGGGCCGGAAGGCCCGGCGGAACTGCACAACAATATTTTCTACAATGGCAGCGCCGCGTGGATTGCAGATATGGCGACCACGAACATGCTGATTGTCAGCAACAACTTGTATAATGCGATGGGGTCCGCGACGGGGTGGGAGCAATTTGGTGGCGGGGCCATGACGAATCCGCCGGATTTTGCGTCACAGACGCCGGGCGCTGCGGAGTTCTTATATTTAAACGATGCATCGCCGGCGGCGCACAAGAGCGGGTTGTACGGTGGCGCGACGTATCTGGGCGCGTTACCACCCGTGCCGGAGCCGGGCGCTGTCTGTACGCTGTTAGTGCTGGCGGGCATGGCCGCACGATGCAAACGCTAACATCGAACATCGAACATTCAACATTTACTATTTGACATCCGACATTCTCATCCCTTGACCTTTGCCCCTTGCACAATGCGATACTGCAACCGCACGCGACCGACGCGTGGCGCGGCCTTGTTCACCATGCTGGCAGTCTTGCTGCTCCTGTCGCTGATTGCCTTGATGATGGTGTATCGCACCGGCGTGCACAGCGCGCAGACGCGCGTGGCTGCCGACAGCGGCATGCTGGACGATGCGCTGCAGTCGGGATTGGCACAGGCCCAAGCCCAGATCATGGCGGCGCTGACCGATGCCGGCGCCCTGGCCGCGCAGCATCGTGACGCATGGCAGGTATTGGCCAGTAATGCCGGGCAGTGTGTGCGCTATCGCGTGCGGATTGCCGACACGGCACGCATGCCGACCAATGTGTTGCCATGGTCGGTGGAAACAGCCGTGCGCACGGCGTCAGTCGTGGCGCGGGCGGGCGGCTGGCGTGCCATCCTGGATCCCTGCATCACACCACCGGTGCAACTGGCCATGGCGTGTGGTGAAGAGCTGCGCTGGCACGCGTTGCCGGAAGAGCAGGCGGCGACGTTGGCATTGACCATTGCCGATGCCTTTGACGAAAACAAGGCGGCCCGCCGCCATGATCATTCCGGCGCGCATGGTTTTGAGAGCCTTGCGCTGGAGGCGGTCTGGCGCGGAACTGAGCAGGTGATTCCGGCGCAGGCCGTGCTGCGCCAAAGCGCCTTCTACGATATTGACTACAAGGGCAGCTGGCGCAACATCACGCGCGCGTTTACCGTGGCGGACATTGCCCCGGTCGTAGATGAACACGGCAGAACGAACATGCGCGTGCGCTTGTCGGCCGCGCCGCTGGCCTTGCCGGAATCACGCGCGTGGGTGGCACAGTGGCATGCGTTTGACGCCTTGTGGCGCGAACGCTGCGCACAACGCTTTGTCCCGCATGCCTGGCGCGGCGTTGCGGCAACGCTCTGCTTGGCGTGCGGCGGGGATGCAGGTACGCTTGAGATTTTGGACAACGATGGCGAGTTCCTTTATTTCAGTGGATATCCTGAGACGGTGTGCGCGCCAGGCAATTTCATTACTTTGGAATTATGTGATCCGCGCAGCGAGCCAGGGGTGCTGCGCGCACGCCAACAGCCATGGACGGATGTCTGGTTTGTGACGGGGATGCTGGCGCAGGCAGCGTGCGCCGTGCACGTGGACTATGAGCAAACGCCTGCGGACCGCGCGACCCTGTGGCTCGGCGAGCACGCCATCAATCGTAGCGCAACCAATGATTGGCTGTATGTGCAACCCGGCGCGCGGGCGGGACATGCCGACGCGGCGATTGCCGTGCAGGTGCCGCTGGCGCGCACGGCGGGCGCGGTTGGTCTGCATCTGCGGCAAGCGGATGTGGCGGTGTTGCGCAATCGCGGCGCACGCCCGCTGCACGTGGCTGGCTGGCGCTGGGTTCGGTCGGCGACGGTATCCACGGCGGATGTGATTGATTGTGCTAGTGCGCAGGTGCTGCGGCCCGGTCCGCACACGGCGGCGGCAGCGGACACGTTGGCGCCGGGTGACCTATGGTGGTGGACGGATGATCCGGCGCTGCTGCCGGATGCGGCGCGGGGCGTGGTCAGCCAAGTGCCGCGCGCGCGTGCCGGCGTGGCGGCGACGGTGCAGGCCTGCGCGCTGGAACCGTCACCGCGGGGCGGCTGGGCGTGGCGCCTGACGTTGGCTGCCAACCCGTTCAACCGCGCTACTGCGGACGAATTGCGCACCGGCGTGGTGCGCTTCGACCAAACCGATGAACATGCCGCCGACCACATGTTCAGCGTACTCGATCAAACTGCCAATGAGCTGCTGGTGCAGGTCGGGCCGCAGGCGCGGGCCGAGCAATGGCAGCCGCCACCGGGCGCCACGCTGCGCGTGAGCGGCTTGTGCGCCGCGCTGCAACATGCCGGTGGCACACTGCAGACGCCACTGCATGAACCGGCGCTGCAATTTGAGCATACTGCCGGCATGCTTGATCAAGGCGTGTGGCTGCGCGCCCAAGGCGACCACTGGGAACGCACCGCCGCAATGCCACAGCCCGTGCGCGTCAGCGCCACTGCTGCCGTTGATAGTGTCAGTGCGCGGCTTGCATTGACGCCGGTGCGCGCCGCGCTTGACGGGGCGATCAGGCCAACGGCTCAAGCCCGGTTTTGGTGCGCGCTCGACGAGCGCATCCGCCCGGTTGGCGTGCGGCTGCCGATCACGGCGGCGCGCGCGATCAATGGCAACGCCGGCTGGCACACGGCGCGCATGGCCGTCTTTCGCGCCGGGCGCACCAGTTGGTTGACGCGCGACCGCCAGACCAGCTGGCCGCCGGATTTCTGGCGCGGGCATGAGTTGCAGTTTCCAGGATCAGACCAGCATTTGCGCATTGTTGCCTCGGCCGGCCGCAGCTTTTCCGTTGATGAGGCGGGGCGCGCGACCGCGGACGACAACGCGCGCATTACGCCGGGCTTTAGCGATGATGCGCACGTCAGCAGCCAGGCAGGCGCGGAGGGGGTCTGGGAATGGCACGTGCCGGCCGAGATAACCTTGCCGGCGCAGTTGGCGCTGCTGAGCTATCAGGCCACGACGACCGGTGCCGCGGCACGCTTCTCGGTCGCGCTCTGGAGTGATCTGCGCGGCGCCTGGGATGAACAATGTCACGCGGCGCCGGTGGATGCAGGCGATACGGTGGCCGCCGGCATGTTGACCGCCCAACATATCGGTCGCGGTGGGGTGCTGCGCGTGCGGATTCGGGTGGATGCTGCGCGGGCCTGGCTGCGCGGATTGTACCTTGTGTCGCGCGAGCTGGCGGGCAGCGATGACATGGCGCGCGCCCGCCGTTCAGATGGGTTTGCGGTCGAGATTGAGGCGCAAGTCGTGCGTGGCGCCGCGGTGTTGGCGCAACGCCAGATGCGCGCGCTGCTGGTGCGCGACTGGGACGAGCGCGCCGGCGCGCTGCAGCCGTATGTGCATCGCCTGCGGTTCGAGCCGGTGGCAAAAAGGTGAACAGGCAGAATGCCGGATCCGAACTATCGCATGACGAAGGACACCGAATCGGCGATACTTTCAGCGAGTCGAAGCCCCGCGCTCCCTTCTGTTATTTCTGCGGCTTGTACGAGCGCCGCTCGAGCGAGTACTCTTCGGTGGCAGTCACAAACTTGACGGCGAAGAAGCCGCGCTTGTCGCCCGGGCTACCATACTCTCCCTTGGCATTACTAATGAGAGCTCTTTCTACTTTGCAGCGGCCTTGTAGCCGCCCGCGGTGAGGGCGGTTTCTGCAGCCGCGGTCATCCGCGCCGTTGGCGGGACTCCAAGCAGGCGCCCGCGGCCACAATTGGCACGACACCAAGTAAGCGCATTCATCAGTAATATTCTATAAATGATGCGCGGCGCGATCGCTTGAACCAGGTCCCGCCCGTCAGCCCAGCGCGGCGCGCATGGCCGCTGGATTGGCCAGATCCGCCAGCCCGGCGCGCGCATGCCAGCGCTCTTCGTGCACCAGCTCTTCGCCCGGATTGATCACGGTAAACGGGCTGAGCGTCTCCATTTCGATGAAATCCTTGCAGGTGTAGGACTGAATTGCGCAACCGTCATCGAGATAGGTTGCGCCCGCCTGCCGCACAAACTGTTTGTAGAAGGTCGTGTTGGCCGCCGGAAAGATCGCGCCCAGCCAGCCCTCTTCACCATTCGTGCCGACTTTGCCGACTTCGCCGGTCGGGTCAATAACAAACAACTCGTCCATTTGCTTCCATTGCGGGCTTTGCACATTCGAGCCCTGTGCGCCGCCGCACCACGAGGTCCAATAACAGATTTTTTTCATGCGCCAGTTGCCCGGCCGGCCCCACGGGAAGAACACTTTCGCGTCCGGCCGCACACAGGTTAGCACCCAGACCGCGCCGGTCGCCAGCATCACGCCGGTGTTGCGGATGATGTTGCGCACGCAGAAGACGCCGTCCGTGGCCGAGATGACCAGCACTTTCTGCAGCTTGGACAAGGGGTCAACGGGTGCTTCGATGAGGAGCGCATCATCATTGACCGTGACGGTGCAGGGACGGTTGTCGGGCGTATAGCTGGCCTCGGTTTCAGGCGCCAGCCAGATACGGTGCCCGCCGTAAATGAGCCAGTCGCCGCGGCCAATCGCGCCCGAGTCTTGAAACAGCACGTTGGGCTGATCGTTAACGCGCAATGACAAAATCCGCGGACCAATTTCAGTGACGACAATCAGCTCGACATTGGCATCCGTCAGCCGGTACGCGCGCTGCCAGGCACCATAGCTGGTCAGATCAATTCGCATAGTATAGCTCCAGAATTAATTGAAAGACCATCTTGATTCACAGACTTTGTCTTCATTTGCGACGCTCTTGAGAATCCCAAGAACCCGATGCACTTGGTGATATTGTTGACACCCGACTAAGTTGCTTCGGCTGAACAAGGTTTATTTGACGGGGCTTTTGCGGTACTGAACAGTTTCTCTTGAACTCACACTCAAGGTATGTTATTACGCGCTGCCATCCTTGCTGCAGAACCTCCGTCATGGTCACGAAGTCCTGTTTGACTGTGGCGGAAACACCTTGTGTCACTTTGCGCCAGTCAAGGTACTTCTGCTCCACGCCGAGTTTTGGAACAATATTGCCCTCAATAACAAGACACAGCCTGCCATGGACAAGATGGTTCCTATAGTATCTCACTGGATCAATCTTCTCTTTATAATCGGCACGCAAATGTTTTCGACATTTTTCTCGAGCTTGCTTGCCTTTGATCTCATCCCAGGGGTCGTAACCCGAGTTGCCAAGTCGTTCGAACAGTTCAAAAGCACAATCCAAGGCGGCTGACAGCCGCATCATGGCTTCGATGAAGGCATCTATGTTTTTACACTTCGACTTCAATTCATGGCAGCGCAGCAAATGCCGAAGCGTGGTGTAACAAAGCTGTGCAATGCAGATGTCTTGCGGCCCTTTGCCTCTAGGAAGTTCACTGTCGCTCTTAAAATGCCCGTCAATCGGCCGGTTGGTCAGCGGCACAACATGTGTTTGCCAAAACGGCTCATACGAGGGAAATTCATTTTTGAGAAAACGGAACCACGCTCTACGCTCATGAGGATCTCCATCGTCTTTGAGTAAGTAGGACATGCCCGATCATCGCTTCTTGGTGTGACCGGTCGAGTAAGAACCAAGCTCATCTAAAAAGCTTGATTGCGTTGCCTGCCCAAGGCGCTGCGCGCGTCGTTCGCGCGCCTCCTGGAGAATCTTGGCGGCGCGGCGGTCGCACTCCTCGATCGAGGGCAGTTCTTGGTCCGGCTTGGGGAACGGCGATGCGCCATCGCGCGCGGCGCCCTGACTTTCTAAAAAAGCACCGACAGTATTACGGGTGCAGGTCGGAATGCCCATATCCAACAGAAAATTGTTTTGCGGCACATTGACCGTAAACATCGGTATGCCCAGTTTCAGCGCGCGCTTGACGCTGATCATCGTCTTCGAGCCCTTGTCGGCAAAGGGCACGAAGATAAGATCGGACAGTGCGCACGCCACCAGATTTTTCTGAAGAATATTGGCGCGCAGCATTCGTTTCACGGTCGGCTCTGTCGCCGACAATGCGAGCGATTCGCCCTCTTTGCCGCGGCGATAATACTCGGGCTTTTGCGGAAAATCGCGGAATGGCCCGACCGGGCCATAGCGATCATCAAGATAGTTGTCCCAGGTCTCGTGCTGCATGCCGCGCGACGTGAGCATGGTCGTCGAGCGCATGCCGCGCGGGTCTTGCCGCGCGTCCAAAGACAGCCGGAAAATTTCCATTTCCATGACGGACTGCCAGCCACCCACATAATTCAGGGCATACTCGCGAATAGTGAACAGCAATTGATTGGCCTCGAGCATGCACTGGCCAGGATGATTGTCCGAACAGATCACGCCCAGGCATAAGCGGTCAAGCAGCTTCAGTGGACCATGATAATACAAGGTCGGCGCGGCATCGCCCAAGCGCGTGCGCAATTTCGCGGGATACTCGGCTGCGTCCGGGGTCAGCGTTTCATATTCCATAACGCGTGTACCGCAGTGGTGAGTTCGCGATCAAGGTCATTAAGTGATTCACCGGCGATGACGTGCGCATGGGCCGTATGCGATAATTCCGCCAAACGCTTATGTGTTTCACAATCTGGGTTGAACGCGGGAATGGCAATGTTGGCGGCCATGGACGGCGCGCCGAAGCCGCGCCCGCCCGCCGAGAAACTGCGCACAAACTCATTGACCGGCGCAGCATTCATGATCGCGCACAAATAATGGGCCACATCTTCGTCATCACACGCGTAGAACGAAGTCGTGTCGGTGGCGATAGCGATCTTTTCACCAAACGGCGTGTCTATTTCCGACAAGACGGTTGCCGCCAACTGGTTGGCCATGCGCTTCCAGACCACCCGATACGGCGCAAAGGTGTAGCTGCCTATGCCAAACATGGCATAAAACTCCGTGCGGTTCGCAAGCTCGCGCACCGTGCGTGAGCCACGCGAACGCAAGACCGCTTCAAATTGCTTTAGATAGGCAAATGTCATCGGCGCATGTTCAATCATCCAGTCGCGACCATATGGCACACGCTTCTCCGCATCCTGACACATTACCACATAGAAATGCGACTTGATGCCAAAGCGGGTGATGTCGCCACCGCTGACGGCCGGGTGCACCAGCAGAGATTCAATCGAATTGCGAATAGATTTGATCTCGCGTTTGCCGCGCTCGCACATGTTTTCGATGACAACCTGACGGTCAGGCCGCACTTCAATGAGCCGCAGCCAGAAGACGCCATAGGGTTCAGTACTTGCCCCTCGATAGGCTTTGTAGTTATTGGCGCCATTCAGTTTTGCGCTGGCTTTGAGCGCGGCGCGCGTGGCGGTCTGCCATGACGAGACCAGCTTCTGCTTGCTGATCGGCATGGCCTGTAGTTCACGGTGGGTCGTCTTGGCCTCAACCTCCTGCATCTGCCACTCGTGCAGGACACGGCCAACGCCCGGGTTGCGACGCCATTCAACCACTGGCACGGGATATTTAGTAGCCGTACCTTTGCGCATGCAAAAAATGCAAGTCTTGTTGGCGGCATGAAAGGGCTTCAAATCCACCATGTCTTCCATGCGCGTGACGCACAAGTGCGCGCCTTTTTCGCCAATGCGGAAGCGGCGGAAGCCTTCGCCGGCGCCCTTGGCCTTGAAGACTTCATGGGTAATGACAAACGCCAGCGTGCCGCCATCCTTGAGATAGCGGTCGGCACAGGCATATGTGAAGAGCATCGAGAAATCTTTCTCGCCGGCGCCCAGACGCGTCTGGTGCCCTTTCAAGGAGAACAAGCCGTAGGCCTTCCACAAAGGCAGGGTCAATGTGCGATACTCGGCTGACAAATAGCCCCAGCGAATCCAAGGTGGATTGCCGACCACGAAATCGAACGGGCTGATGTAAACCGGCGCAAAGGCGTTCTTGATGTAATGCGCCCAGATGCCGTCACGGTTTTCGTCGTCAAGCTGCTTGATGCGCAGATAAATCGCAAGCAGCAGCTCGGGATCTTGCTCGGCGAGCGGCGCTTGCTTGGCAAGGTGCGTGCGAAACTGTTCAGGAGTTAACTTCGCACGCAGTCCCAACAGAACCGATGATGTGAACGTGTCGATGCGCGTCTTGTCCTTCATGCCAACGGGAAACACATAGTCATGCTCGGTGGTTCTGAACACAACCACATTGTCGGTCAGAAAGTTTCCTTGGTGCTTGTCTTTCTGATATTGATCAGGTGGCACAACAGAATCGCATAGGTAGACCGGCAAGGAAACCGGCCGCACATAAGGCAGGAAGCGCGCAAAGGCGATCAGGTAATTGGTGCGCGCCGCCAAGACCGCCAGAGGATTAAGATCGAAGCCAACAATGTTTTCTAAAATTGCCCGACCGACCTCGGCAAGCGCGACGCGTTCTTGCGTCTCGGCATGGCGGCAAACGCGCTGGATGGCTTGCACGAGGAATGTGCCTGAACCACACGCCGGATCCAGAAAGCGTGCTTGCGGCTGGCCTTCATAACCGGAGGTGTCAACGAGGTAGCCAGCCAACCAATCGGGCGTATAATATTCGCCGAGGGCATGGCGCAAATCTTTCGGTACGATCAATTCGTAGAGCTTCTGCAGCAAATCACGGGTCCACTCCGGTTCGAGGATCGGTGTGGCAGGCTCGAACTCAGCCAGGCCGCGAATCACGGCGCGCACGGCCTCGGGCAAGCGCTCGCTCCAAGCATCAAGATACCAGGAGAAAAAATCCGCCTCCAGAAAATTAGTGACGCCCATTTGCACAAAATCGCCGCCGCTTTCGAGGTAGGCAAGTCGTTCACGCACCCGCGCATCATTTTCGGCGCCAAGGCCATGCACAAATGACTTGACTGAAAAACCATCCTGCAATGCCAGCAGCTCGATGGCAATCAGTTTCATTAACAGCGCATAATACGTGTGAATGGCAAATAAGAGCGGCTTGAAACTGATGCCTGACGGCAGGTTGTAGAGGTGCGCCGTGCTTTGCGCGGCTTGTTCCATTTGACTCAATTGCTCGCCATAGACCGCGCCGAAAATGCGATTCCATTCGGCATAAAAGGTGGCGACACGTGGAAAGGCCGAGCGCCGTTGCCCACGCACCGCCGCTGAGTATAGCTCAGAGACAACCAGTTGGGCAACGGCGCGTTCTGGCCCGAACACGGTTGCCAAGTCGTGGGCGGTCAGTGGGCGGCGTGCGGCGGATCGGACAAAAATCAGAAGGTTGGCGATACTTGCCGGTGCAATGGCGTACGGGCCCTGAAAGTGAAAGCCCTGTTGCGGATGCGCTTCGGGAAACAGTTCGCCTTGTGGTGTGTGAATTGGCACCGGTGTCGCGAGCACGCGTGGCGTCGCGCTGAAGCGCGCAAACATGATTTGTTGGCCGTCGATAGCGACGCCCACCGCCTTTTCCAAAAATCCGGTGCGTTGACCAGAATGGCGTGTGGCTTCTGCCTCGAGATAGCCGCGCAGTTGTTTCTGTGTTTCCGCCAGATCGCCGGGGCGCGCTAATTTGCCTGGCGCTTTGTACTCGATGATCAGAAATCCGTAGACGGCATCCATTCGTTTGGCGGTGAGCGCCGTCGCTTTCTCATACTGCGCGATGCCAACATCAATACCGGCCTGCGTGAATGCCTTACGCAAGAGCGGCTCGACTATCATCTTGACATCTTCTTCGGTGGTGGCAGACCGCGCTCCCGAGAGAATGCTCTCAGCTAAGGTCTTGGTGTCAATCTGCCAGTATTCGCGGGCAGAATCCATTAAGCGTCATCCATGAGGAATTTAGGCAATATAAACAAATGTTCTTCATGTGAGTATACTCGTTCCTGGGCGGCATGTCAATTTCATTCCATTTGTGTGCCCATGCCAGGCCGTGGGCACGATCATCTGCGAATGCTGTATAATTGTCTTCATGAACACACGCCCGTTAGGCAACACTGGCCTGCAGATTTCAGCGTTGGGCTTTGGCGCGATGCGCCTGCCGATGTATTGCCGCGGCGCGCACGAGCACGTGCGTGTCCGTGAAGCCGTGCGGCTCATGCGGCATGCCTTTGCGTGCGGCGTCAATTATGTTGACACGGCCTACGGCTACTGCGCGGGTGAGAGTGAAGCAGTGGTCGGCAAGGCCGTGCGCGGCCTGCGCGACCAGTTGATTGTCTCGACCAAACTGCCGGTCTGGCAGGTGAAAAAGCGGGCCGATCTCATGCGCCTGCTCGAAGAACAGCTGCGCCGGCTGGCGCTCGATCATGTCGACATCTACTACTTGCACGGCATCGGCGCTGAATGCCTGCACAACACGATTTTGAAGCATCATCTGCTCGACGAGGCCGAGAAAGCACGACGCAAAGGCATGATCCGCTTCCTCTCCTTCTCGTTTCATGACAAGCCGGCAGCGATGCGAGAAATCATTGACACCGGCGCGTTCGCCTCGGTCCTGTGCCAGTACAATTTGCTGGATCGCGCCAATGAAGCGATGATGGCCTACGCCAAGGCACAGGGGCTGGGCGTGATCGCCATGGGGCCGGTCGGCGGCGGGCGCCTGGGTCATCCCGGCGCGGTGATTCGTGACCTGTTGCCGAAGCAGGCCGTGTCCTCGCCGGAATTGGCCCTGCGCTTTGTGTTCAGCAATCCCAATGTTGACTGTGCCTTGTCTGGCATGAGCGCCCTGGCGCAGGTGGACGAAAATGTGCGCGTGGCGGTGCGGCGCGCGCCGCTCTCGGCCCGCGAACAAAGCCACATCCGGCGCGTGATGGACAAGCTGCAGCGCATGGCCCAGCTCTATTGCACCGGCTGCGGCTATTGCATGCCATGCCCGCATGCGGTGCGCATTCCCGAGTGCTTTGCGGCCATGAATCTGTATCGCGTCTACAGCTTGCTGGCCGCGGCCCAGGCGCGCTACACCACGATCGGCAACTGGCCCAATGGCAGGCGCGCGGACGCCTGCACGCAGTGCGGCATTTGTGAGACCAAGTGCCCGCAGCAGATCAAGATTCGCGCGCAACTGGCCGACGTGCAGCGCACCCTGGGCGGGGCGTAACGCAGCACTGGCGCGGCGCGGCGCAATCGGCGACGCATTGATTGCATTTCCACCTACTTCTGCGCGCTGCTGCACAAGCTGTCTGAATTGAGCTTCCGGCGCAGTTGAGGAAGCTTGTCATGGCGCTCGTGCTGCACGACGTCAAGCGCGGTGCAGCGGCGCAGCAAGTTATCCGCACGCGGTCGTGCTACGACCGAAGGGCGTCAACGCTTGGCGGCGGCGGCAAAAAACACAAAAAAACAGTAGCGTGCCCGTGCGCTGACCAAAAACGGCGTCCGAGTCGAAAAACGGGAAAACGGGGGGGTCAAAATTCAGTTACTAATGAATGCGCTTACTTGGTGTCATGCCAATTGTGGCCGCGGGCGCCTGCTTGGAGCTGGCTGGGAGCTGCTTGGAGTACCGCCAACGGCGCGGATCCCGTCAACGGCGCGGATGACCGCGGCTGCAGAAGCCGCCCTCACCGCGGGCGGCTACAAGGACACTGCAAAGTAGAAAGCGCTCTCATTAGTATGATGCTTTTTGCAACGTGCTTGATGACACGGGCACAACCGGACATTTCTATTGAACGTAACCACAGGACATTTCTATTGACTTGCAACAACAAAAACGGGGGGGGTGACTTTTGTTCAATGATATGCTACAATGGTTTCACAATCCCGTGAAAACGGGTGCGACGCAACAGTAATTCACTGGACGCAAGGGAATGCGAACAGCAAAACTACAATTTGATTTGGTGCCGAGGGCGGGTGCCGTCAAGACTCACACCTTGAATGCATTCCCTTGCACTCCCCTCGGTACTTTTTTTCAGTCTGCATGCTCTTTTTTATCCGGAACATCAGGAAGGACAGTAACTGCCTTCGGTAATACTAGAGCACTGAACGTGCCACTGAGCATCACGCAGAACATGTCTGCGCGAACGGAACATGCTGAACCATCTGTAAGTAGTGGTGTTTTGCCGCGCAAGACGGTGTCAGTTAGTGTTATGAGAACAGCCAGTGATTGTGACCACAATCCATGGCGCTTGTGCGAAAATAGCGGATGTTTTCGCAGCCATACAACCAAATATATGGATCAGCTCAGGGAGTACACACATGAAAGCAACAACGTTCAGTAACAGCAGCAAGATCATCAGCGCAATCGCGGCAACGCTGATCGCCACAACCACGGCGGTGCTGGCGGACACGCATTACGTGTCGACCAGTGGGGCCAATATTTCTCCGTACACGACGTGGGCAAACGCGGCGCGCAGCATCCAAGATGCGGTGAACGCCGCGACCGCCGGCGACACGGTTGAGGTTGCGGACGGCAGTTATGTGCTGTCGGCGGGCATTACGATCTCGAAGGCAATCACCGTCCGCAGCGTCAACGGCAGTGCCGTGACCTTGATCAATGGCGCGAGCGCGTACTTGGGCGTGACGATCGGTCACGACGACGCGGTCGTGCGCGGCTTTACGATCACGAATGGCAGCGGCGGCGCGTATCTCGACGGTGGCGGCACACTGCGAGACTGTCTGATTGTTGGCTGCAACGGCGGCGCGGGCGCGGGGGTCTACGTCTATCATGACGGCTTGGTGGCGGACTGCACCATTCGGGACAATAGCTCGTTAAACGGCGGTGGCGGCATATTCGTCGACGGTGGCGGCACCGTCACCAACTGTCTGGTCGCCAACAACTATGCCAAGACGCACGGTGGTGGCATATACTTCGGCGGTGGTTCGGCCAAGGTATACTCGTGCCTGATTGAGAACAACCGGGCGGAGAATCAGGGTGGCGGTGTGAACTTCAACGAGGGTGGCGGGGCCGGCTTGATCTACAAGTGCATTATGCGGGGCAACGAGGCCGCGAATGGTGGTGGCCTGTACCTTTTCAAAGGCACGGTGCGCAACTGTCTGATCTACGGGAACAGGAGCCCGGACGGCGGCGCGGCCTTCATCAAGCAGGGCTTGCTTGAGTCATGCACGATTGTCGCGAACTACTCGACGGGCGGCGTGGGCGGCCTGCGTTTGTCCGGCGGCGGCTCGGTCGAGAATTGCATTGTGTATTTTAACCAGGGAGCCAACTACAGCACGGATGGCGGCGGCATGTCCTTTGACTATACGTGCATCACGCCCAACCCGGGCGGCACGGGTAACATCACGGCCGATCCGCGCTTTGTCGATCTGGCTGAGGACGATTTCCACTGCTGGCTTGACTCGCCCTGTGTTGATGCGGGCATCAATCGCGCTTGGATGATCGGCGCGACGGACCTTGACGGCCTGCCGCGCATCCTGAACGGGCGGGTGGACATCGGCGTGTATGAAATTGTCGCGCCGGGCTTTATTGACGTGACGACGACGCCAACACAGGTCTCATATTACGTCACGGAGGTGGCCGTCGCCGGCACCAACAACGAGTTCATTGTCGGCGGCATGTACGTGTCGAATGCGGCCAACGGCACAACCGTGCCGTTCGCCGGCGCGAGCGCATGGACCACACCGCTGGTGACGATAGTACCGGGCAGCAACCGCATTTATGTGGTCGGCACGAACAAATACGGCGTTGCGTGCCGCGACAGCGTGGTGATCACGCACGGCGGGCCCGGAACAGGCACGCCGTTCGTGGACGTGACCAACGCGCCCGCGTGGGTGCGCTATGGCGTGACGCAGTATGCCGTGGCCGGCACGAACAACATCCATGTCCTGGGCGGGATGCTGGCCTCGAACGTGGCCAACGGCCAGGTCGTGCGCTTCAGCGCAGCCACGCGTTGGACCACGCCGCCCCTGCCGCTGGAAATCGGCGCCAACACCATCGTGGTCGTCGGCACGAACCTGTTGAATGAAGTTGCGAGCGACAGCGTGGTGATCACGCGCGGCGGGATTGGCACCGACCTTCCATTTGTGGACGTGACCAACGCGCCCGCGTGGGTGCGCTATGGCGTGACGCAGTATGCCGTGGCCGGGACGAACAACATCCATGTCCTGGGCGGGATGCTGGCCTCGAACGTGGCCAACGGCCAGGTCGTGCGCTTCAGCGCGGCCACACGTTGGACCACGCCGACCCTGCCGCTGGAAATCGGCGCCAACACCATCGTGGTCGTCGGCACGAACCTGCTGAATGAAGTCTCGAGCGACAGCGTGGTGATCACGCGCGGCGGGATTGGCACCGACCTTCCATTTGTGGACGTGACCAACGCGCCCGCGTGGGTGCGCTATGGCGTGACGCAGTATGCCGTGGCGGGCACGAACAACATCCACGTGCTGGGCGGGATGCTGGCCTCGAACGTGGCCAACGGCCAGGTCGTGCGCTTCAGCGCGGCCACACGTTGGACCACGCCGACCCTGCCGCTGGAAATCGGCGACAACACCATCGTGGTCGTCGGCACGAACCTGCTGGATGAAGTTGCGAGCGACAGCGTGGTGATCACGCGCGGCGGGATC
>Ga0268276_1000162_pt1 | contig 81189 bp, 53 predicted proteins | sample saktaG_4_FD_190145 | JGI IMG/M metagenome (GOLD analysis project Ga0268276, IMG submission 190145) | Saline water microbial communities from Sakinaw Lake, British Columbia, Canada - sak_2010_1_5_45m | ecosystem: Environmental > Aquatic > Non-marine Saline and Alkaline > Saline ... | reverse complement strand
AAATAATATTCCATAATGAAATAATCATTACATGGATTTGGATAGACTTTGAAAACATTTTCATGATCCAAACCAGTATTAAAATTTGGATTCTCAGCATCATATCTTCTTAAAACAGGACCAGATGCCGGTAAAATATAAACTTCAGGATAGCTGGCAGAATCAATGTGTTGCAGAATATTTTGAGCCATGATTGCCGGTCGTGAATCATTCTCAGCCATTTGATACAGAACCTGGCGTGATGTATTATCAAGAGAATCCAATGGCTTGCCCTGCTGTGTAATATTGCTAACCATTGTAAATAATGTCAGGTAATCCTGGTGTTCAATTTCCTGTTCCGAATCCATCACAAATTGATTTGGTAAGCTAGTGAGGACTGTAAACGCATTTGAAATATTTCCTTGCTCCAGGTACCTGTTTGCCAGGTAATAATTGTCATTTAAATTCCCATGATCTGTGATCAATGAAATGATACTGTCTCCTGCTGAAGTTGAAACATCTTCCGCCAAATAAATTTTCATGAGCTTATTGAATGCTAAGACTCGTTCTTGTTCATACCAGGCAATCTCACTTTCACGCTGTTCTTTTAACGCTATGGAATCCAATCCTGCCATGATCTCTGCCATCATGTATTCTGGTAATGGAGGCACTCTTTGTTCAAGAGCTTCAATCAACTCTTCTTTCTTTACGCCATGAGGATTAGCCACCATAATATCCCTGATCATAGCATTGACCAAAACTTCTTCCTTTGCAATACTTGTGGATAGAACAGTGTCAGAAAGATAAGGGGAATCTGCCATAAGCTCATCATAAATTTCAAGTGATTCTTCAGGAGTAGAAAACTCAACTTCATAATTCAATTCCGGAGTATTCCCGGCATCAATCCATAGACTGAGTACATTTGCAGTTGAATCTCTCAAATTCTCCATCAAAGACATTCTTGCTATAAGTTCTTCTTCATCCATCACAATAGGTTCAGATTTTAACTGCCCACCTCCGAAACTAAAATTAGGAGGACAAACATCATCATAAGTAGTATAACGAATGTATCCATAATGCGTGATATTTTGATGATAAAAAGGAATCCATGCATCTTGAGGAGATAGACTATCATGATGGAAATAATAAATCCATTGCCGGGATAAGGTATTATTAAAATCACTGTATGGGTTATTATTGTTAGCATGAGAAAATAAATTCCCAGCAGGTGCAGTTTCATCGCCATAAATATACGCCCCTTGATAAATTGAAATTCCCTTGTTTGCCGATGCCGTATCCGCTGTCACAGCAAAATCGCCCCGGTTATCGGTACAAATATTACATTTCAACTTTAATCCTGTAGAATTAGAGGTTCCCCTGTTCCTATTTTGTGCCAGTATGCCCATATGTAAGAGGTTAAAAGTGTTACGGTAGATCATATTCAAATTGTCTTTCGAATTGTTAACCGTAATTCCAATACTAAGAATTTCATCTGGGTAAGGATATTCGTCCTCATTATAAAAATTATTTTCCTCAACAGTGTATCCTGTGCAGTTATCTAAATATAATCCACCAAAAATATCGTCCGGACCATGGAATATACTTATATAATAAACATCAAAATCATTAAATAAAATGACTGAATTATGAATATTTTTACTATAAATACCTGTCATATTGTTGATGAAAGCCGAATGAGTAATTTCAAAAGTTCTTGTTGTTGTGAGATCGAAAGTCTTAATACCATAATTCAAATTACTAAATGAGCTGGAATCAGTTACAGTAAAATCTGCATCTTCGCTATATATGCCAATCCCTCTGTGACTCATTGAAGCTTCTTCTTCCGGTCTGGAGTTAGTAAAGCTACATCCATAAACGTTTATACCTTTTACGCCATATAAATAAAGGAAATTTTCAGGTACACTTTCATCAGCCAGTTCAGCATTGGTGAGGAATTCTGTAAAATGAAAATAACTGAGATTATCCATTTCAACACCGGAGACCATATTTCGGTATGGGAAAAACCTGACACCAGCTCTGTTATTTATGAAATGTGCGTCATTTGTCTGAATAATACCACCTTCGTAACCAGGTGCATATTTTAGGCCATCGGTTCTTGCAAGAACCACTGCCATTATAGCATTTTCAATAGTTCCTCCATTTTCAATTGTAATTTTACCTTGTGCTCCGGATGTGGACTGGGAGGCAGTTGTTGTTCCCCAAACTTGGATGCCTTTCCACATTTTTTCACAATTGTTAGTGATTTTACCACCATCTATAATAAGTTCACCTCCCCTCTCAACAATAATTTTGCTCATATAAGGCATACTCAATGTGTTAGTAATTGTTAGTTTTCCTGTACTTGTAATTCGCAAATCCTTTGTCATTGCTTGAATCCCATCCCACGTAATATCTTCCGAAATAATTCTCTCATTATCATATCCATTAGATGGCAATAGGTCACCTTCCCAAAGTCCTCTTCCAAATGTTGCAGCTCTTAACTTATTGGAACAGTAATTTATTTTAAGTTCTGTCACACGAACATTCGGAAAATCGCCATATTTTTCCCAATCTATCATAGTGCTATCTTTTACATAAATCCCAGCATCCGTTGCAATATAAAGTCTATCATCAGTACCAGGTTGATATACTATATCATTGACCGGAAGATTATTTAAGGAATTATTAGGATCTTCATTCGTCCAAGAAGTTCCATCAAATGACCAGACTTTATATTCATCAATAAAACCAGAGAATGTTATCCATATCTTTTCTGGATTAGTCGGATGAATTACAATCGATGTGATTACGGGAAATGGGTCAGTTCCATTTCCGGGAAAATCTAAACAGGTAAAATGAGACTCATCCTCATAGTCTCCAAAATTCATTCCAGTGTTGCTATAAAATAAGTGAGATTCAAGATCCCAGATTTCAGCTTCACCATTATAAATTCCAAGAGTGACGATATAAACATAATTTGTGTCAGCCGCAGAGATTTCAAAATCGATGATTTGCCTACGCCATTGGCCATCTCCATCAAGACAAGATACATTATCATTTTTAGCAATATCAGATCTATTTTCCCATGCAACTTCTGGAAGAGCAGGAGGTAATTTACTTTTCCTTTTATATACCTCCGTTAAGCCCATATAAATTGAGTCCTTTTGTGGGTGCTGTCTGAGTTGAAATGATTTCACAAATTCAGCTCTCTCCGAAGGCCTCTTGCCATCATAAGGAACACTGTTTACTTGTTCAGTTGCGCTAATTTGGGTTAAATAATCGTATCTGTAAACTTGATGCTTGATATTTTCAGAATTAAATGTATTTTGCTTAAATAGAAAAAATTGTTCAGGATATATTATTGAATTTTGTATTCCATATCCATCACCATCCCAATTTTTATAAAACCATTTATCTGTTCCATTATTATTATAAAGAAACATGTAACCATTATCTTGATGACCAGTCCCAATCCATTTTTCATTATAATTTGAAAAATCATGGACGAACATTGTACTAACCTGCAAGCCATCATATTTATAAGACCATCCATCCGTACCTGGTGTTATTGATAAGACTTTTTCGCTTATACCACCATCGTGGGCGCAAAGAATTTTATTTGTATTAATTGGATTATACTCCAATCCATGGACATCTGCATGAAAACCATTTCCTAAATAAACTGACCATTCCACCGGATCATGGATTCTATAGTCTCGTGTACCGTACAAAATTGTGGTACCATAACAGAACTCATATTCATCTACAGGTGAAATTTCAAATGCCATTCTATCCCATGCTACCACTCTAGAAACACCGGGGGCTATATAATGATAAATCTCAACTTCATTCCAAAGTTGTGTTGCAAAATTGTATTCCCAAATGTATAAGGATGTGCCACCAGTTTCTTTGCCAACTATATAAGCCAATAGTTTATTTGGATTTGCAACAGTGACTGCGATGTTAATTCGGCGTACGATAAAATTATTTCCTAAATCATTTAAATCTAATCCTGTGCCCGGACCCGTGATCGAATGCCATGTATCTCCTTGATCGTCAGATAAATAAATATCTCTTCCACTTGCAATAATGTTTCCATACGGATACAAAGGTCTGAATTCCAGACCATATAACTCATTATCATTGATGTCTAAATTATTTAAAACATGATTCCATTCAGGTTGAGGATTTAGCGCATCATTTGTCCTGTATATACCATTTGATCCGCAAATAAATGCTTGGCTAGAATTGCTAGGATTGATTATAATCCTTCTTAAAGCAACCCCTATTTCAAAATCTTCATTTATGTTTTGTGTAATATTATTCCAAGTCGTACCAAAGTCATCTGATCTATAAACACCCGAAGTGAAAATTGGATTTATTTTTGCAGTGTTAACTTCATAAATAATTATACCCTCATCACATAAGCCAGTTGTTACGAAAATAGTATCGGAAGAATTAGGATCAATTGCAATATCGCCGACTGAAGTGGTTGGTAAAAGTAAATCTGTATTTACATTTTCCCAAAAGTCTCCATCATTAAGGGATCGCCATAATCCACCAAAACCTGAGGAAGCATATATAGTTTGATTGGTATTCCCATTATAAAAAGGATCAAATTCAATGCGATGCATCCTTCCTATCCCATTACCGTTTTCCGGTAAACCTGTTGGCCTTAGACAAATCCAATTAGGAGAATAATTCGATCCTGAAGGTTGAAAATTAGAACAATAATTCATGAAAACTTCTGCAGCGAGTGAAGCATCACCGGAAGGTGAAAGTCTTGGAACCCAAACATCTTTTAATCTTTCAGCATTGGAATTAGAGCCTCCTTCAGACGTGTCTGAAAAGTTATAATTTAATGAATCAAACCAATATTCGACAAAATCGTAAAAATTATCGTCATTGGATATTGGATCATATTCCTGCGAATATGATGCATTGCTAAAAAATATCATTCCTAATAACAGGATTACGGCAATTTTTTTCATAACGAAGCACTTTAATCAATAAGTACAAATTATTTTCTTTGTGAATAATATATTTCGGTCGGAAATCAATTTCAGATAGTAATATCCTTGATTTCTTAATTTAATGACCTCATTTTCTTTAAAAATGTCACCCGATTGTATACATTCTCCTATGTAATTATAAAGACTGTAGTGCCAAACATACCTGCTGGAGTTATGTGGCTGGATTGTAAAGCTTCCTCTGCAAGGATTTGGATAAATCACGAAATTTGAATTTATAGAGTTATCATCAACTTGCACATAATAAACAGAACACTCTTCATCAGAACCTACACAGTAATCGATCAATTCTGAGTAGTAATAATTTATTTCCTTTGTAACAGGCATAATTGGATTCTCAAATAATCCTGCAAGGTGACCGACACCCTCTATAAAATCAATAGTATGTGATGCTGTAAAATTTCTTCTGAGCTTGCCAAAATAAAATGTTGTATCCACACTATATACAATTGAATATTGTATCGGATTAGTAAAACATATCAATAAGGTGTCTCCAAGTTGACAAGAAAAATCATATAATCGGAATTCAGAATTTATTGTATCACATCCTCCGGAAGATTCGTAAAATTGAATGGCGTAAACTAGTTTATTTTCAACGTTCTCCCTCATAACACCGAACAAATATTGAGTATCTATTACATTGGAATTATAGTCTTGAAAATGACGCTTAAAGACTTTTTTATATTGATAACCATTTATTAAAGTATCTCCTCGTAGCAACCAGCCGAACATTTCAGTAGGATCAGACTCATAGTAATAAGCGACCCGCCATTGTGCATTTTCAATGACAAGGCTATCATATTGCTGAGATTTTACGGAGATACTAAGGGATAGAATAAAAAATCCAACTAAAGAAAGAGTTAATTTCATCATTAGAAAAGTTATTTAATTTTAGCATTTAGTGCATGGCATTTTATTTCAGAATCATGGACATTAATGTTTACAACTAAAATGAAATGATGATCACAATTTTTAAAAATCCGTAATGTAACATTTCTAAAACAGAATCCCTGACGAAGAAAAATAACTTGTTTTCGGAGGGTGGATTAACGATTACAATATACAACATTTTTTTCTAAAATGAAAGGAGGTTAATAAATTTATTCAGGCTAATTACAATGATCAGGAATGCCGCCATTGCAATCATTTCTTATTTGTAACTTTGCGTGGATAAACAGCCGTCATTCCCTATGATTCCCCACGACCCTGAAATAGAGAAAAAAGAGATCATTAAGCGATACCGCAATTTGCTCAGGGTATGGAATTCAAAGGTCCCGGCTGATAAAAAGCTTGTCCGCCGGGCTTTTGACCTTGCAGTAGATGCCCACAAGGACATGCGAAGGCATTCGGGAGAGCCTTATATTTATCACCCCATTGAAGTAGCTACCATTGTGACAGGAGAGATCGGCCTCGGCACAACATCAATCGTCAGTGCCCTCTTGCATGATGTTGTGGAGGATACTAAGTACAGTCTTGACGAGATCCGGTTTCATTTCGGGGAAAAAGTGGCCCAGATCATTGACGGACTGACTAAAATTGAAGAGATCATCGACAAACCGTCTGTTTCTCCTCAAGCAGAAAATTTCCGTAAGATTTTGCTAACCCTGACACAGGATGTAAGGGTCATTCTGATTAAACTGGCTGACCGGCTGCACAATATGCGCACCCTGGAAGCGCTGCCAAAAGATAAACAACTGAAAATTTCTTCCGAAACTACCTATCTTTTCGCCCCTTTAGCTCATCGTCTCGGATTATTCGCGATCAAAAGTGAACTTGAAGACCTTTCACTGAGGGCAACAGAGCCTGAAATATATCATTCACTGCAGCAAAAACTGGAAGCATCCAAAGCCGACCGTCTGAGGTTTACCAATAAGTTCATCTACCCGATCAAGAGAGACATGAGGAGCAAGGGGATGAAGTTCCAGATCTTTACAAGGGAAAAAAGCATTTTCTCCATCTGGCAGAAAATGAGGAAAAAGGAAATCCCGTTCGAAGAGGTTTATGATCTTTTTGCTGTCAGGATTGTGATAGATGTGCCCCTTGAGTTGGAAAAGTCAGAATGCTGGAAAGTATATTCCTTTATTACAGACCATTACCGCCCAAACCACAACCGGTTGCGCGACTGGATATCCATCCCGAAAGCCAATGGCTATGAGGCCCTTCACACCACAGTAATGAGCCAGACCGGCCGGTGGGTTGAAGTCCAGATTCGCAGCGGCCGGATGGATGACATCGCTGAAAGAGGCTATGCCGCACATTGGAAGTACAAAGACCTGATCGACACGGAAACCGGGTTAGAAGAGTGGCTTAAAAAGACCCGGGATATGCTGATCGTCGAAGACACTGACGCGCTGGATTTTGTGGATGATTTCAAGCTAAACCTTTTTGCCGAGGAGATTTATGCATACACGCCCATAGGTGATGTGAAAACACTGCCTGCCGGTTCCACGGTTCTGGATTTCGCTTATGCTATTCATTCGGAGATCGGAAATCATTGCATCGGCGCTAAGGTTAACCAGGTGCTGGTATCCCGGAAAAACATGCTGAAAAATGGTGACCAGGTTGAGATACTATCTTCCAACAGCACCATGCCTGAGGCAGAATGGCTAAAATATGCCGTTACGGCAAAAGCAAGAACCAACATCAAACAATATCTCAAAGATCAGCAGCGAAAGCTGCATATCCTGGGCAAGGAAAAGCTCGGGGCCCTTTTTCAGCAGTTCAACCTCCCTGACGATAAAGCGACTGTTCAGAAATTTATCAACTTTCACACTGTCAACAGCCCGGATGATCTTTATTATATGCTTGCAAACGGGGACATGGGGGTTGAAGAGGTCAGGCAATTCAGCCAGGAAGGTGAAAAGAGAAATCTTTTCAGTTATCTCAGCCGGCCATTCATCAAGCCGAAAGCAGTCAACAATAAGAGCCTTGCGGAAACCATTGTGGAAAAATTAAAGGAGAAACCGGAATCATTATTACTTGGCGATGATATCACTCAGATCAAGTATGTAATGGCCCGCTGCTGCAGACCTATTCCCGGTGATGATGTCGTCGGTTTTCTGAATGAAAAGGGGTCTATGCAAATACACCGGACTAACTGCACAGATGCTATTGACCTCATGTCGAAATACGGGAAGAAGATCATCAAGGCAAAATGGAAGAATAAGGAATCAATCGGTTTTCTTACCGGAATTAAGATCCAGGGCGTCGATAAAAAAGGCTTTATCAGGAAGGTCACTGAAGTGATCACCGAAAAACATAATATCAATATTCGCTCTTTCCATCTTGATACATCCGAAGGAATGACCGAGGGAACTGTCATGCTTTATCTTCATGATACACAGACTCTGAATAAACTTCTTGAAAACCTGCTTAAAATCAAGGAAATCATTAAGGTGACCCGCATCGACCGGTTTAACGAATAAGCCTTTTATAATTAAATTTTCCTGACTTTAATTTTGTTAAAAATAATTATTTTTATTTATACCAAATTTGAATAGATAATTTTTTCTACTTTTATGCTGCTTTTGTATAATGATGTGATGAAAGAAAGAGAACAAAGTGACTCATTTGAAGCGGTCAAGAAAATCTTCACTGATTACCTGGAACAGAGGGGACATCGGAAGACGCCTGAGAGATTTACTATACTCAAGGAGATCTATAACACCGACGGGCATTTCGATATTGAGACCCTTTATATCCGCATGAAGAATAACAAATACAGGGTCAGCCGCGCCACATTGTATAATACGATAGAGTTGCTGCTGGACTGCAGCCTGGTTACCAAGCACCAGTTTGGAAATAACTGTGCCCAGTTCGAGCGATCATACAAGTTTAAAAAACATGATCATTTTATTGATACTGAAACGGGCAAAGTGATGGAATTTGCTGATCCGCGTGTTGAAGAGATAAGGAAATTCGTTGAAGAGACGCTGAAAGTAAAAGTATCTCACCATTCCCTGACATTCTATGGATACTGCCTTGATGAGCAAAAGGAACCATCCCTGACAAATTAGTTTTTCTTACCAGACCAAAAGAAATGAAAGTAGATGTTATACTTGGCCTTCAATGGGGTGACGAAGGCAAGGGAAAAATTGTGGATGTCCTGACGCCCCGCTATGATATCGTTGCCCGTTTTCAGGGAGGGCCCAATGCAGGTCATACTATCGAATTCAATAAGAAAAAATTTGTCCTTCATACTATCCCTTCGGGTATTTTTTATCCTGATAAAACAAATCTTGTCGGCAACGGGGTTATCCTTGATCCTTTTATTTTCAGAAAAGAGATAATTAACCTGGCCGATCATGGAATTAAAGCCACTTCGAACCTGGTTATCTCCAAAAGGGCTCACCTGATCTTGCCGACACACCGGCTGCTTGATGTCTCTAATGAAACACTGAGAGGGGCTACAAAAATCGGCTCTACCCTGAAAGGCATCGGCCCCACTTATACCGATAAAATTGCCCGGAACGGGATCAGGGTCGGCGACATCTTAAACAAAGGATTTAAGGCAGGTTATCTTTCTTTGCGCGACAACCACCTGAAACTCATAGATTTTATGGGGTTTAATTCTGATTCATTCAAAATTGACGGGCTTCCATTTGGTGATTATGAAGAGAAGTGGTTGGAATCGGTTGATTTTATGAGGAGTCTTAAGTTAATCGATGCCGAATATTTTATTCATCAGTGCCTGGCGGAAGGTAAAAGGGTTCTCGCTGAAGGTGCCCAAGGGACCATGCTTGATGTGGATTTCGGTTCCTATCCTTATGTGACTTCTTCCAGTACATCAATAGGGGGCGTATGCACCGGTCTGGGGGTCAATCCCGGTAATATCGGCGAAGTTATCGGAGTTTTTAAAGCGTATTGCACCCGAGTTGGCAGTGGCCCGTTTCCGACAGAACAATCAGGTGAAGCCGGTGAAACAATGCGTGAGCAGGGCCATGAATATGGATCCACTACCGGCAGGCCTCGTCGTTGCGGCTGGCTGGACATGGTGTCGCTAAAGTATGCCATTATGATCAATGGTGTAACCCGGCTGTTAATGATGAAAACGGATGTCCTGAATGATTTTGCCAGGCTTAAGGTTGGAACTGGATACAGGGCAGGAGAAAAGCAAATGGACCAGGTCCCTTATGACTTTGCACAGGATGAGCTGGCTGTATCATATGAAGATCTGCCCGGCTGGAATACTTCTTTGAACGCATTAAAGCGGAAAGATGTTATGCCTGCTGCATTAAAGGACTATGTAAGATTTATTGAGGAGAGTACCAGGGTGCCTGTGATAGGGCTTTCTTACGGGCCGGACCGGAAAGAAACGTTGTTTTTCTAAAGTTTCCTTTTAATTTCTACTTCTTCGAACCCTTCAATGATATCACCCTCTTTGATGTCGTTGAAATTGTCGATATTCAATCCGCATTCAAAACCTGTCGCTACTTCTTTAACGTCATCTTTAAACCTTTTCAGCGAGCCCAGTTTCCCGGTATAAACCACGATACCGTTGCGGATAATCCTGATCCGGGTATTTCTGTTGATCTTGCCGTCGAGGACATAACAGCCGGCAACGGTCCCGATTTTCGAAATCTTGAATGTTTCACGGATTTCGATATTGCAGGTGATCTTCTCTTCAATTTCGGGTGAAAGCATACCTTCGATAGCTGCTTTGATCTCTTCGATGGCCTGGTAAATAATGGAATATGACCTGATTTCGATTTGTTCTTTTTCAGCCAGCTTCCTGGCGCTCAGTGAAGGACGGACCTGGAACCCGACAATGATGGCATTCGATGCGGATGCCAGCAGTACGTCCGATTCAGTCACCGCTCCGACCGATTTATGGATTACATTTACCTGCACTTCCTTGGTGGAAAGCTTTAGTAATGAATCAGAAAGGGCTTCGACTGAGCCATCTACATCACCTTTAACGATCAGGTTGAGTTCTTTGAAGTCGCCAATGGCGATACGGCGGCCGATCTCATCGAGTGTAATATGTTTCTGTGAACGGATCCCCTGTTCACGTTGCAATTGGAGCCGCTTGTTGGCGATGGTTTTAGCTTCGCGGTCATCTTTCATCACGTTGAATTTGTCGCCTGCCTGCGGGGCTCCGTCGAGCCCGAGCAACAATACCGGCGTGGAAGGACCTGCTGTATCGACCCGCTGGTTTCTCTCATTGTACATAGCCTTGACCCTTCCAAAATGCGCACCGGCAAGAACCATGTCACCGATATTCATTGTCCCGTTTTGAATAAGGACCTTGGCAACATAACCACGGCCTTTGTCAAGCGAAGATTCGAGGACGGTTCCTAATGCCAGCCGGTCCGGATTCGCTTTCAGTTCAAGCATTTCTGCTTCCAGTAAGACTTTGTCTAGCAACTGGTAAACATTCACACCTTGCTTGGCTGATATTTCCTGTGACTGGAATTTTCCACCCCAGTCCTCTACAAGGATATTCATTTTAGCCAGTTGTTCCTTAATCTTTTCAGGATTAGCAGTGGGTTTGTCGATCTTGTTGATGGCAAACACCAGGGGAACATTGGCAGCCTGCGCGTGATTGATGGCTTCAACAGTCTGGGGCATCACATCATCATCAGCTGCGATGACGATAATGGCCACGTCAGTGACCAATGCTCCCCGGGCACGCATGGCAGTAAATGCTTCGTGGCCAGGCGTATCAAGGAAGGTGATCTTCTTGCCGTTTTCAAGTTGCATCTCATATGCCCCGATGTGCTGGGTTATCCCGCCGGCTTCACCTGCGATGACATTAGTGCTCCTGATGAAATCCAGCAGCTTGGTCTTTCCATGGTCGACATGTCCCATCACAGTGACAATTGGCGGTCTTTCAACCAGGTCTTCCGCTGAATCCTCTTCCTGCATGAGTTCAATTGCTTCGAGGACCCCCACGCTTACAAACTCCACTTTGTAACCGAATTCTTCGGCAACAAGGACAATGCTTTCCGCATTGAGCCGCTGGTTAATGGCGACAAACATGCCCAGCTGCATAAATGTTGAAATGATATCTATGACCGGAACATCCATCATGTTGGCCATCTCATTTACTGTCACAAATTCGGTGACTTTTAGTATCTTCTTTTCTTCTTCAGCTTTCTGCCGGTCGATCTCGATCTCTTCACGAATGTTTTCGCGCTTCTGCCGCCTATATTTCGATGCTTTAGATTTTCCTGTCGGGGCAAGCCTGGCAAGGGTTTCCTTAATCTGCTTCTGGATCTCTTCTTCCGTGGGCTCCGGCTTAAATACTTGTTTTTTCTTCGGGCCGGATTTTGGCTTTTCCTTACTGTCACGGGTGACAACCGATTCCTGGAATTTCTCCTGCCTGATACGTCTACGTTTTTTCTTTTTTAACTGAAGCTTGTCATCAGTCGAAGAAGCAACAGGTTTCTTTTCCGCCTTCTTCTCAGAAGGAAGATCTATCTTGCCAAAAATCTTGGGACCATCCAGTTTATCAAAACGCGTAGGGAGGAAATTGGCGTCACGGACAGGTTGCTTAACGACTGGAAATTCTTCCTCTTCCAAGTCTTCTTCCTCCGGTTCAATAAGCACAGGAGAGATCTCTTCTTCCTCAATAACAGGCTCTTCTACCTTTTCCTTCTTGCCTTTTTTCGAACCGGACTTTTGAATGGATTCAGCCTTTTTCTCTTCTTTGGTCTTTCTTGTTGGACGGGTTTTCTGATTTATACTATCGAGGTCAATTTTACCCAGGACCTTCAACGATGATTCTGCCTTCGTTTCTTCAGCGGGAACTGGTTCAACGGGCCTGGAGCCGGCCTCGCCTGAAATTATTTCAGCGGTTTTTTCACCCTGATCAACAGCTTTAACCTCTATAGCCGGTGTTACCACCGGAGCTTTTTCTTCGGTTTTGGCTTTGGCTGCTTCAACAGGCGCTTTAACAGGCGGTTTTTTCTCTTTCTGGCTTACAGGTTCTTCAAAATTTACCGCTGAGCTCTTGATAATCAGATCTTCAGGTTCAGATTCAGGTTCGGTGGCCCTGGCTTTAACACCCTTTTCTTCGAGGGAAATGGCTTCATGTTTAATAAAAGAAAGACCGATTTTCATGGCCTCATCTTTCGCGGCTTTATCTGATTGGTATTCCTTAACCAGTATGGCAAAGATCTCCGGCGTGATCTTGGTATTTGGATTTTCCTCGATCACAATACCTTTCTTATGCAGAAATTCCACAATAGTGGAAATCCCTACATTAAGTTCGGTAGCGGCTTTATTCAGCCTGGTCGGTTTTACCTCATCTGCCATGAAAAAACCATTTGTTTTTACTGCTTTTACTGTAAAAATGTGCAAAGATACTTTTTTTATTCGAATTCGGCTTTCAGGATGCGAATGACCTCCTTGATCGTCTCTTCCTCCAGGTCGGTCCTTTTTACCAATTCTTTCACTTCAAGTTCGAGCACGCTCTTTGCTGTATCGCACCCGATGGCTTTTAACTCATCGATGATCCACTGGTCGATTTCATCCGAAAATTCCTGAATATCAACATCTTCTGAATCAATATCCTCGCGATATACATCGATTTCGTATCCCGTCAGTTTACCGGCAAGTTTAATATTGTATCCCCCTTTTCCAATAGCCAATGATACCTGGTCGGGCTTCATATAAACTTCGGCCTTTTTGTTGGGTTCATCAAGGTGTATTGAGCTGATCTTAGCCGGGCTAAGGGCACGCTGGATGAAAAGCGTGGAATTGTTAGTGAAATTGATCACGTCGATATTCTCGTTTTTCAGTTCGCGGACGATACCATGGATACGGGAACCTTTCATCCCGACACATGCACCAACCGGATCAATGCGGTCGTCATAAGATTCAACCGCCACTTTAGCCCTCTCCCCCGGAACACGCACTATCTTTTTTATGGTTATCAGCCCGTCGTAAATTTCCGGCACTTCCGATTCAAAGAGCCTTTCCAGGAAAACCGGTGAAGTTCTGGAAATGACGATGGAAGGGGTGTTGTTCTTCATCTCGACACGGGCAACAACGGCACGGATCGTATCGCCTTTGCGGTAAAAATCGGATGGGATCTGCTCCTGCTTCGGCAGGCTCAGCTCATAACCTTCATCATCCAGTATCAGGATCTCTTTTTTCCAGACCTGGTAAACCTCTCCGGTGATGATCTCCCCGACTTTCTCCATATACTTGCGGTAGATGCTGTCTTTTTCATACTCCATGATCTTGGCAACAAGATTCTGCCGGATGGACAGAATCTCACGTCGTCCGAAATCGAGGAGCTTCAACTCTTCAGATACATCTTCCCCGACCTCAAAGTCGGGCTCGATTTTAACTGCGTCTGACAGGGCGATCTGGGTATTTTCATCTTCCACTGCGCCATCATCCACGATAGTCCGGTTTCGCCAGATCTCAAGGTCCCCCCGGTCAATATTGACAATAATTTTAAAATTATCGCTGCTGCCAAATCTTTTCTCGAGCATATGCTTGAAAACATCTTCCAGGATACGCATCATAGTTTCCCGATCAATGTTTTTGAATTCTTTAAATTCCGAAAAGGTTTCTACCAGATTAATGTGATCCATAGCTGGTTCAATTATAGCTTAGTTAAACAATTTATTTAAACGATATAACGACTTTTGATTCTTTGATTTCTTCAAAAGTAAGATTCAATGTTTCCGGGGCTGTTTTCTTCTTTTTATCCCCCGGTGTAAGCAGGGTGATGCCTTTATCATCTGCAGCTTCCAATTTCCCGGTTATTGTATTATCATCCGACAGTTTGACCTGCAGCGACCTGCCAATATTCTTAACATATTGCCTCTGCTGGCGAATGGGTTGATCAGCGCCTGAAGATGACACATTCAATTCAAAGTCCTGCTTTTCACGATCGAACTGTGATTCAATAAACCGGTTCAGCTCAATGCAATCGGCAATTGTCACCCCGTGGTCCCCATCGATAAATACGAAAATCCGGTTGATCGGTTTGATAAAAATCTCAACAAGAAACTTATCCGTTCCAGCCAGGTGTTCATTTACCAACCTTGATATCTCACCGACTGTCATAGAAATTTTGAATTTTGAATTTTGAATTTTGAATTATAATCATTTGCTACACAGCTAATTTAACATTTAACATTTAAAATTCAACATTACACTAAAGAAGGGGACCGCAGTCCCCTCCCCGTAAGATTAAATATTTCATTAATCCGGTTGTCCGACCAGGACTCGAACCTGGAGTCTTCTGAACCAAAATCAGACGTGTTGCCAGTTACACTATCGGACAAATTGTCCCCAAATTGGGCGTGCAAAGATAGAAAATATTTTTTGAATTTTATAAAATAGGCTAAGAGAATTATTAAAGGAGTAATATTCTGTTGATGGGTTTCACTTTTCTTTCTAAATTCGCACCACCAATTCAGAGGACATGATCACACATCAAAATTTTAAGCGCTGGAATACTATCCTGGGATGGGCCTCCTTCCTTATCGCATTTATCGTATACCTGTTAACACTGGAACCGACGGCCAGCTGGTGGGATTGCGGCGAATACATTGCCACGGCTTATAAGCTGCAGGTAGGCCATCCTCCTGGTGCACCTACTTTCCAGATATTTGGAAGATTCTTCTCCCTATTTGCTTTCGGGAATACTTCCAATGTAGCGATGATGATTAATTCCATGTCGGCATTTTCCAGTGCATTGACCATTCTGTTCCTGTTCTGGACTATTACGCTGCTGGGACGTAAGCTGATCAAAGCCGAAGAAGGTTTTTCGCTCAACCAGGTAATCACCCTCTTTGGGAGTGCCTTTGTCGGTGCAATGGCGTTCACTTTTTCCGATTCATTCTGGTTCTCGGCTTCCGAAGGTGAAGTTTATGCTATGTCTTCTGCATTCACTGCGATAACATTCTGGGCCATCCTCAAATGGGAAGTAGTGGCCGATGATAAGCATTCATTGCGCTGGCTTATTCTTATCGCTTTTTTAATCGGGCTGACTATCGGGATCCACTTGCTAAACCTGCTGGCTATCCCCGCTATCACTTTTGTCTACTATTTCAGGAAATACAAACCCACCAATAAAGGGATGATGATAGCCGGACTGGTTTCCATTGTCATCCTTGCCGTTATGATGTATTTCTTTATTCCGGGTATCGTTAAGCTGGCCGGATCTTTTGAACTGTTTTTCGTCAATTCAATCGGGATGCCTTTCAATTCAGGCACCATTATCTATTTTGCCCTGCTTATAGGCCTTATTGTATGGGGCCACTTATATTCGGTGAGGAAAAACAAAAGCATCCTGAATACCATCATCCTTGCTTTTGTGTTTCTGCTTATAGGCTATTCTTCATTTTTTATCCTGATTATCCGTTCCAATGCCGGTACGCCTATCAATGAAAACAACCCGCAGGATGCCATCGGCCTTTTAAGCTATCTCAATCGCGAACAATATGGCACCTACCCGCTGTATTATGGCCCGTATTATAATGCACCGGTTGTGGATTATCAGGATGGAACGCCGGTATATGTGAAAGATAAGGCTAAAGGAAAATATGTCATAACTGATGACCGGAAAGCATCGCTCCCGGTTTATGACACCCGTTTTGAAACTATCTTTCCCCGTATGTGGAGCAACCAGAAAAGCGGGCATATCAAATATTACAAAGAATACGGCAAGGTTAAGGGAACGCCGGTGACTGTCAAAAAATCAGATGGATCTACGGAAACATTATATAAGCCTACTTTCATTGAAAACATGTGGTTCTTCTTCTCCTACCAGGTGGGCCACATGTACTTCCGATATTTTATGTGGAACTTCTCGGGGCGGCAGAATGATATAGAAAGCCAGGGCGAACCTGAAGACGGCAATTGGATCACCGGGTTTAACTTCCTGGATAACGTAAGGCTTGGAAACCAGTCGGACCTGCCCATCAGCCGTGAAAACACCTCTCACAACAAGTTCTATATGCTTCCGCTTATACTTGGCCTAGGGGGCCTTTTCTATCATCTCCGCAAGAACCGTAATGATACCTGGGTGATTTTCCTTCTCTTCCTTATGACGGGAATCGCCATTGTCATTTTCCTTAACCAATATCCTCTTCAACCCCGTGAGCGTGACTACGCCTATGCCGGGTCCTTCTATGCTTTTGCAATCTGGATCGGCCTTGGGGTCATGGGATTGATCGAATTACTCCAGAAAAAGCTGAAAAAACAGGAGTTGGTCATTGCCGGTTCAGTTGTCGCGGCGACCCTGATCCTGGTGCCGGGGATCATGGCGCAACAGGGATGGAAGGACCATGACCGGTCAGGAAAGTATGCGGCACATGATTTTGCTGTCAATTACCTGAAAGGGTGCGACCGGAATTCCGTGCTGATTACTTTCGGGGATAACGATACTTTTCCTTTGTGGTATGTCCAGGAGGTGGAAGGTTACCGGACTGATGTCCGGGTGGTCAACCATATGCTTGCTTCCGGTCATTGGTACGTACAGCAGATGTTTTCAAAACTATACGATTCTGATCCGTTGCCGTTCATGCTGAAAAAGGAACAATATGATAACGGGATCAATAATTATATCCCGATTTATGAGCATCCAAGCCTCGAAGATAAATACACTGAACTATCCGAGTTGATTGGTTTTGTCGCTTTGGATGATGACCGGTCCAAAATCTCGGTATCAGGAGGGAAAAAGATAAATTACTTTCCTTCACGAAAGGTGAGATTGACCGTCGACGCCAGGAAATGCATCGAAAACGGCATTGTGCCGAGAGAGATGGCCGATAAGATCGTACCTTATATTGAATGGGAAATCAAGCAGAACGCTTTATTTAAAAACGATCTCGCGGTATTGGACTTTATTGCTTCAATTAATTGGGAAAGATCGATTTATACCGCTAATCCTTCCAGTCTTACTAATATCCTGGGCATCGACCAGTACATGCACCAGGAAGGAATGGTATATAAATTTATGCCTGTCAAAGCCGATAATTATTACCAGGGTATTGGAGGGGTCAATCCCGACAAAACCTACGAAATTTTCACCAATTGCAGATGGGGGAACCTGAATGACCCGAATGTGACCGTTGACCGGGAGAGTAGCCGCAACAGCCGGCTTCCCAGGCAAAATTACCTCAGGGCGGCAGAGACCTTTGTAATGCGCGGTGAGAAAGAAAAAGCGGTAAAACTTCTGGATACATGCCAGTATTTTTTTCCTGATAGCAAGATCCCCTATGATCTGATGATGATCCCTTTTGCAGATGTTTATTATAATGCAGGTGAAATTGAAAAAGGCAATGCTATCGTTTCCAGGCTGATTGAAATTTTCAGTGACGATCTGAGGTATTACAAGACTCTGAAAGCCAGTTTCGTGAAAAAATATCACATGGATGCCATCGATAGAAACATGCGTGTCATGAGGAACCTCAGCCAGATGGCCAAAGCAAATGGCCAGGATGACCTTGCAACCAGGGCCGAAGATGCGGTCACTGCTTTCAGGGGTGAATAACTTTCTCTCTTGAACGCTGGTCCTTCTTCCTGAAAATAAGGTATAAACCCGCAGAGCCCGCCAGGATAAAGGGGATACTCAGCCACTGGCCCAGGTTAAGTGCCATACCTTCTTCAAATCCGACCTGGGGCTCTTTCAGGAATTCAATGAAAAACCTGGCCGTGAATACCAATATCAAAAAGAGGCTTATCAATGAACCTTCCCTGGGTTTTCCATTCTTCCTGTAATATAACAGCATCAGTATTACGAAGATCAATAGGTATGCGAGGCCCTCATATATCTGGCTCGGATGACGAGGCTGAATCCTCTGCGAAGGGTTGCTGGCGTTTGCATAAATAAACCCCCAGGGAAGAGAAGTTGGCCTGCCGAATATTTCCGAATTCATCAGGTTGCCCATCCGGATGAAAAATCCTGCCAGTGCCGTAACTATAGCAATCCTGTCCATCGCCCACCAATACGATACCTTATTTTTACGGGCAAAGATAAAGACCGCAAGTAAGATCCCGATTGCCGCACCATGACTGGCAAGCCCGCCTTCCCAGACTTTCAGGATCTCAACCGGCCTGCTGAGGTAATAGGCAGGTTCATAAAACAAACAATGTCCGAGCCTCGCGCCAATCACTGTTGCAATGACCATATATGTCGTCAGCTGGTCCAGCAGCTTTACCGGTATTTTTTCTTTTTTAAAAAATTTCAGCATAATAAAATAGCCGATAGCAAAGCCGAGGGCGAATAAAACCCCGTACCAGCGGATAGCAAAATTCCCTGCCCGGAAGATTTCAGGATCGGCAGTCCAGGTGATGGTTGTCAGGATCATATTTTATCTTTTCTGGATAATGTTAATGTCAGGCCAAAAATAGGAATTCCGGATGTTACCGGTAAAAATAATAAAGATTCGTCATGATTAAGTTTGAATTTTAAGATGAAACCCATTGATCCTGGTTTCCAATAATGACCGGTTGTTTTGGAAATCAATAGATTTTGGCAACTTCTGACCGGCTTGTAAAGCCAGGCTGACCCTGAATCTTTCCTGTTCCATCCAGTAAAATAATCCGTCTGTTGACAGGTGCCTGGCCAGGTACTCCTGCTCGGTCTGCCCTGGAGTGGGCACAAGAATGGCATTTCTGCCGAGCGTTACCAGGTCCATAATGGTCGAATAGCCCGGGCGGCATATGATCACCCTGGCACGACCGATAAATTCGACTATCTCTTTATCGGGCAAATGGTTAAAGATTACCACTCCGGGAAGAGGAGAAAACTGATGCAATTTACCCGGAATGCCCTGGAGAATAATAACATTTTTTTGAGGATGAAGGGCCAAGTCATTTAAAATAAAATTCTCGAAAATAGTTCGCTGCGGTTCAGGTCCTGAAAGCATAATGAGCAGTTCCGGCGCTTTATTGTCATCAGCAGGTTTAATCGGCCTGATAGCGTTTTCAAAGCGCGAAAGGATCCCTATAAAATGGCCATTTTTGGGCAGAGGATGGTGATGGCTTAAATCACCTGAAAGATTTGTTCCGCCAGGTATATCAGGTACCCAGCATTCATCATAGTGACTGATAAACCATTGGTGTGCTTTATATAACCATGGCTCTGCCCATTTCATCGTCTCCGGGACTTTGATCAATAACTGGTGAGTCATGTATACCGACCAGGCTTTTTTCGACCATATTCCGAATCGGTTGTCTGAAATGACTACATCAACCTGGTAATCCCTGATAATTTTCTTTATACGCCGATGCTCTTTGTATATCTCACACAGGATGGCGGGAGATTGAGTTGCCATCTTCATGGCCATTTTATTTCCTGTAGGATAGGACACCCTGAAACCAGGCAGGCGGATAAACTCCAGGTCTGGGAAATACTCCCTGAGGAAGTCCAGAGGCCTGCCGTCTGCAGCGATGACAACTTCATACTTTTTCTGAAGTAAATGCCTGATAACAGGTATACAGCGAGTGGCATGACCAATGCCCCAATCGAGCGGGCAGAATAAAATCCTGGGAAAATTTTTAACCAACCGGGTATATTTTGTTAAACAAAGGTATTAATAAAGAAAAACCTAATTTTTATGCCTTTGAATGAATCATTGATTTATCAGATTGCCCTGACGCTGGTTCCCGGGATTGGCGATTTACAGGGGAAAAAACTTATTGCCTATTGTAACGGTGTGGAAGCCATATTCAGGGAAAAGAAGAAAAACCTTCTTAAAATTCCGGGAATAGGGGAAGTCATGGCTCATTCCTTACATAAAAAGGATATTTTCACAAGGGCCGAAAAAGAAATGGATTTTATCAGGCAATACCAGATTGCCCCTCTTTTCTATCTGGAGCCTGACTATCCCGACAGGCTGAAACATTGTGAAGACGGGCCTATGATGTTATATTTCAAGGGCAAGGCTAACCTGAGCCAGAAAAGGATACTGAGTATCGTCGGTACCCGTATGCCAACGGAATATGGCAAAGCTATGTGTGAACAGATCATACAGGATTTTTCTGAACAGGGGGTTCTAATCGTGAGCGGATTAGCTTATGGCGTTGACACCATGGCCCATCGGGCTTCGTTGGCGGCCTGCCTGCCTACCATAGGGGTTCTGGCTCATGGACTCGACCAGATCTATCCTTTTGTCAACCGTTCATTGGCGGAAAAAATGATCGAAAATGGTGGCTTATTGACAGAGTTCCTTAGTCAAACCAGCCTGAACCGTGATTATTTTCCCCGGCGCAACAGGATCATTGCAGGTATGGCTGATGCGACACTGGTGATTGAATCGGCTCAGAAAGGAGGGGCGCTGATAACGGCAGATATCGCTAATTCTTACAGCCGCGATGTTTTTGCTCTTCCCGGGCGGGCGACAGATCCAAAATCAGGCGGTTGCAACCAGTTGATTAAAACCAATAAAGCTGCGCTGATCCATAACGCCGCTGATATTTGTTTCATGATGGGTTGGGACCAGTCGCCCCATTTGGTGCATATTCAGCAGAAATTGTTTACCGAGCTGGATGACCAGGAAAAGAAAATTTTCGAAATCCTTGAAGTCAGAAAAGAAGCCGATATCGATGAGATCTACCTGAATTCAGGCATGACAGCCAGTAAGGTGGCAGCCATCTTACTGAAGCTCGAATTTGAAGGATTAATCAGGAGCCTTCCCGGGAAAAGATATAAGGTCAACGGTTGAGGCTTAGAATCCTTCCTGGGCTTTCGCATCCTGGTGGATGCGCAGTCCTGCAATACAAAGGGAAATGGCAACGATAGACGAGCCGATAAAAAATGCCCACAGCAGTCTGTAATCTTTGGTTAAAAGGCAAAAATCATACAGGGCGTGGAAAAATACAGCAGCAGCTAGTCCGGTCATTGAATCAATGAAACGCATCTTCCTTAATTTTCCCAATCCAATGAAAAAGCCCATCATGACTCCGAAGATGACATTGGCGGGTCCGGCCGTGAATGCATTGGCTAAATTAACATTCAGGTTGGGGATATTGATGAAATACAGAATATTGTTCATCGTCGCGAAACCCATAGAGATCATCACGGCGAAAATGATGCCATCGACAGGTGTTTTGAACTCCGGCTTCGTGTAAACGAATCCTTTGAGGAAGAAAAATTTTCCCAATTCAGCAAAAAATGCCATGATTACCAGGGCATAAAATAACACCCTCCGGATATTACTCAGGTTATCAAGCCCAAAATAGGATGCAAAAACCTGCATCGCCAATACAAGCAAGATACTTATCATTCCCCACAGGAAGGATTTGAAAAGCAGTGAATAAGAAAACCGCTTGAACTTATACCTGAGATATATATAAATGAGAACAGCGATTAGCGGCGCTATGATAAACGAGGTGAACTTTAAGTATTCCATAAGTTGATAGTGGATTAGTGAATCAAAATTAATAATAGTTTGTAATTTTACAAATTATTTTTATAATTTGATAGGAATTGTAACGCGCTCAACGGGCAGTTGGCACACAGTATCGACAGAAAGTGGGATGTCGGTGCCTTGCAAGCTTAAAGGAAACTTCCGGTTAAAAGGCATTCGTACGACCAATCCGGTCGCTGTTGGTGACCGGGTGGAAGTTGAAATGGAGGCAGATATGACCATCGGGACAATTATAAGGATTCTCGAACGACAAAATTATATTATCCGGAAGGCGACAAACCTTTCCAAAGAATCACACATTATTGCCGCTAACATTGACCAGCTCATACTGGTTGCCACCCTTGCCTTTCCGAGGACATCCACCGGCTTCATCGACAGGGTATTGGTTACCTCCGAAGCTTATCATATTCCTGCCATCATCCTGTTTAACAAAACAGACCTTTATACTGAAGAATTGATCCCCTGGCTTGAAGAGACGGAAAAAATTTATCTTGATGCCGGTTACCCCTGCCTGAGGGTGTCTGCTAAGACCAGGGAAGGATTGGAAAGTCTCAGGGCCGTTTTAAAAGACAAGGTCAGTCTGGTCTCCGGGCATTCCGGTGTCGGTAAATCCACCATTATCAATGCTTTGCAGCCAGGTCTCAATATAAAGATCAAGGAAATATCTTCCTATCATTTAAAAGGACAACATGCGACGACATTTCCGGAGATGCATTCGCTGTCTTTCGGTGGTTATATCATCGATACCCCTGGGATTAAAGAATTTGGCCTGACACATTTCGAAAAGAAGGAAGTCGCTGAACGTTTCCCCGAAATGCGGGCGTTGATGCATCTTTGCCGCTACAGTAACTGCACCCATTCGCATGAACCGGGCTGTGAGGTCATAAAAGCTTTGGAAGAGGGAAGGATACATCCTTCCAGGTATGATAATTACCTTAGCATTTTTTACGGCAGAGACTGGAACGAGGAAAAATGGAATTAGTATAAAAATTACGAATATGATAGCGAAAGAAATAGCTTCCGACGATATATTGCCGCTGAAAACTTCCGATACCTGTTCCTTCGCTTTGAATGCCATGGAGGAGAACAGGGTCAATCACATGCCTGTGGTGAATGAAAGGGAATTGCTTGGCGTGGTGGCCGAATTTGACCTGGTCAATCATCTTGACCTCCATGACCCTGTCGGTAATGTTAAACTTTCATTGCCCCATGCATTCATTTCTGATCACCAGCATGTTTTTGATGCGATGAAGATGATAACGGAAATGAAATTATCGCTCCTACCTGTCGTTGACCAGCGAAATTCCTATATCGGCGTGATCACCCTGCCAAACCTGTTAAAGTATCTTACCATGAACATTTCTGTGTTGAACCCCGGCGGCCTGATTGTACTTGAAGTGGCTGAAAATAATTATTCCATGGCTGAAATCTCCCAAATCATCGAGTCCAACAATGCACGGATAATTGGCGCTTTCTTTACTACCCATCCCGATTCTACTTTGATCGACCTCACTTTGAAGATTAATGATATTGATCTGAATCCTGTCATTCAGACCTTTCAACGGTATAATTATACAATAAAAGCGACTTTTGCAGAAAAAGACGACCTGGATGACCTGAAGGAACGATATGATGCCCTGATGAATTACCTGAGCATTTGAAAGCCGCCTTCATTGAATTCTAACCTGATAATATACAAAGGCGTCCTGAAGGCAATATGTCTTGTTATCCTTATCACATTTGGATCAAATTCCTTTGCACAGTCAGATAAGATAATCCCTAATACCGGGAAAAATTTTTGCCGGATAGATTCCATTGTCTTGACAGGTAATAAAATAACAAGGGACCAGGTCATCCTTCGCGAAATCATTTTCAATGCGGGCGATTCACTGCGCCTTGACTGGCTTGATTCCCTTATCTCCCGTTCAAGGGAGAACCTGCTGAATACTTTGCTCTTTAATTTCGTTGAGCTGAACAAATCTTACCCTATCCCTGACAGCGTTCATGTAATTATTAATGTGAAAGTCATTGAACGTTGGTATATCTGGCCTACTCCGATCCTGAAGCTTTCCGACCGTAACTTCAATGTTTGGTGGGAAACCAAAGATTTAAGCAGGTTAAGTTATGGCTTCTATGTGGACTGGCAAAATTTCAGGGGACGAAAAGAACACCTTATCCTGAGGCTTCAGTGGGGCTATAACCGGGTCATCAATCTTCAATATCTTATACCTTACCTGAATAAAAAGAAAACCCTGGGCATTAGTTTTGGCTTTGGTTTTGCGAGACAAAAGGAAACGGCTTTCCAAACTGTTAACAATAAACAGCAGTTTTTCAAAGACCCGGAAGGATTTGCCCGGCAGGATTACTATGCTTATGGCCAATTCCTGGTCAGGCGGAATATTTATAATACACATATGCTGGAACTCAGGTATGACCAGCATCATTTTTCTGACAGCCTTTTAAAAGAAAACGAACATTTTACATCAGATGGAGCGAGTGAATTGAAATATATCTCCTTCAGGTACTTTTTTAAAAGCGATCATCGCGATTTCAAATCATATCCGCTAAAAGGTTATTATTTTGACTTCGAGATTATAAAACATGGCTTGTGGACTTTCAATCATAATACTTTAAATACATTCCACCTGCTGGCAACTTACAGGAAATTCTGGGAATTACATCCCAGGGTTTATTTTGCAACCGGTCTCAACGGGAAAATATCCGCCGGCATACAGCCATATTTCATTATACGGGGTATCGGATACGATCGTGATGTTATCCGTTCTTATGAGTATTACCTCGTCGATGCCCAGCATTTCGTCATACTCAGGAATAATATCAAATTTGCCCTGATCCCCAATCAGGTTAAGGATATCAGCTTTATCAAGACTGATAAGTTTGGAAAGATCTTTTATGCTTTATACCTGAACGTATTTATTGATGGGGGGTATGGGGTTTATAACCAGGATTTCGGCCGGGAGACCAATGATCTGCAAAACACTTTGCTGTTCGGCTACGGTACCGGCCTTGATTTTGTTACTTATTATGATGTTGTAATCAGGCTCGAATTTTCCGTGAACTTCAAAAATGAAACCGGTATTTTCCTGCATTTCATGGCGCCAATTTGATGATCAGCTAAGAATGACCATATATTAGCTATTTTTGTGTACTTGTTAACTAAATTCGATTGCTATGGTGATAGCCATTTTCGGAAGAGCGGTTTCCCTGGAAAACCTGAAGTATGTGCAACGCGTTGTCGATAAACTGATCTTAAAAAAATGCCGGTTGATCATTTATAAGCCTTTTTTTGAAATGTTACAAGATAAGGTTGAGTTTCCTTCAGAAGTCAATTTTTTCGTTGATTATCAGGATATTGAAGGAAAAGTTGACTTTCTTTTCTCTATTGGCGGCGACGGGACGATCCTTGATGCTTTATCAATGGTCAGAGATTCAGGAATTCCCATAATGGGGATCAATATGGGACGGCTTGGATTCCTTTCAAGTATTGCAAAAGATGAAATACTGCCTGCCATTGATAAAGTCCTTGCCCGGGATTACCAGATCGATTCACGTACCCTCGTGAGGCTAAGCCAACCAAAAGATCTTTTCGGTGAAATGAATTATGCGTTGAACGAACTGACCATAACCCGGAGAGATACCGCATCCCTGATCGTGCTGCATGTATACATCGATGGTATGTTCCTGAATTCATACTGGGCTGACGGGTTAATTATTGCCACTCCTACAGGCTCTACTGCCTACTCCCTCAGTAGCGGAGGCCCAATATTGACACCCGGTTCCGAGAATTTTGTGCTGACCCCAATTGCCCCGCACAATTTAACCGTCAGGCCGGTCGTTATACCTGACAAATCAAATATCAGGATTATCGTGGAAGCGAGGGAAGAGCAATTCCTCGTCAGCCTCGATTCCAGGAGGGCCATCATTTACTCAAACTTTGAACTGATTGTTGAAAAAGCAGATTTTAAAGTCAATATTGTTCAGATGAAAGGAAAGGACTTTTTTATGACGATCAGGGAAAAGCTTAAATGGGGTTTGGATGCCCGAAACTGATCCTGGCGTTAAATCTTTTAAAATATTTGGTACTTTTGCGTCCTGCATGAAAAAATGAAGAAACGTTTTTTAACTTTCGCTTTTGCCCTAATTGGAATGACAGCCTTACCACAAACCATGGAAGTGGGTCTGTTTGGAGGTTTATCTTATTACCTTGGCGATTTGAACCCGGGCATCCATTTTCTCGCTCCTAAACCAGCCTATGGTGTTCTTGCCCGGTATAACCTTGACTCAAGATGGGTGATCAAGGGCAGTGCATTCAGGGGCAAAGTCAAAGGAGATGACCGGATGGGCCGTACCAATGGTTTACGCGGCCTTAAATTTGAATCAAGGATAACTGATATTTCCATTACTGCTGAATTCAACTTTTTCGATTACTTCACCGGGAGCAGGCGGAATACCATAACGCCCTATATCTTTGGCGGTATTGGAGTGTTTTTTTTCAAGCCTACGGCTGACGGGGTAGATTTAAGAAGTATCGGAACCGAAGGTCAGAATGTTGGATTTGATGGCCGTAAACCATATAAGTTATTTACTTTCAGTGTACCTTTCGGAATAGGTGCCAAGTATAGTATTAACAGCCGATTATGTCTTTCAGCGGAGTGGGGTTTGAGGAAAACGTTCACAGATTACCTGGATGACGTAAGTACGACTTATTATCTTGATGGTTCACAAATCGATGTAAGTCAACCTGAAGAGGTCTTGTCTGATCCGACATTTCTGCATACAGCCAGGCAGGAAAGAGGAAATCCGACAACGAACGATTGGTATAATTTTACCGGTATTTCGCTGACCTATAAATTCCGTCTTTTTGGCAACAAGAAATGCCTTGATCAACTGAGGTCTACACCAAACTAGCCAGATGGCATATAAGAAGCAGGCACAAGAATGTAATGAGCTTTAAAGAACAACTGGATCTGAACAACTTGCCCAATCACGTGGCCATAATAATGGATGGTAACGGGCGGTGGGCTAAAGCGAGGGGCAAGCCCAGGACCTTCGGTCATAAACAGGGCGTTACGGCTGTCAGGGAAGCTGCTGAATCTGCCGCTGAAATCGGTATCAAATATCTTACATTGTACGCTTTCTCTACTGAAAACTGGAAAAGACCGAAATTTGAAATAGATGCCCTGATGCATTTGCTCCTCCAGACAATTAATAAGGAAACCAAGACATTGAATAAAAATAGGATCCGCCTTCATGCCATTGGCAACCTTGAAGCTCTTCCGGAAAGCATTCACAGACAACTTATCCAGACTATGAAAGATACATCCGGCAATGACCGGATGACACTCACCCTGGCGCTTAGTTACAGCTCGAGGTGGGAAATCCTTGAGGCCGTGAAAAGTATTGCCCGGGATCTGGCTCATCATCGCATTACTGACGAAGATATTACTTCTGATTTATTTACCACCCGGCTCCCTTCTTATCCCCTACCGGAACCGGAATTGCTGATCCGAACCAGCGGTGAATACCGGGTAAGTAATTTTTTGTTATGGCAAATTGCCTATTCGGAGTTATTTTTTTGTAATAAATATTGGCCTGATTTCAGAAAAGAGGACCTTTACGAAGCAGTTTACAATTACCAGCACCGTGAAAGGCGGTTTGGCAAAACGAGTGATCAGATCACGGAAAATCATAATGGATGAAAACGGTAAGAATGATGAGGGGAATTAGTTTTCCGTCATGCTGGAAATATCTGCGAATTTGCGGGCTGATTTCACTCGCCCTGATTTCATTTCTTATGAGCCCAAATCAGGCTCTTTCCCAGGTTTCTTTAGGGGACGGCACCTTAGTTGATTATACCCGACCCGTTGAATACGTGATAGGAGGAATTACCGTCTCAGGAGCAGAATACCTCGATAAAAATGTCCTGGTGATGCTGGCCGGTTTAAACGTGGGAGAGAAAGTGACCATTCCCGGCGAGGAAATTTCCAAAGCAATTAAAAAACTATGGGACCAGGGCCTCTTTGAAAATATTGGTATTTATATTACTGATGTCCAGGGAGAAAATGTGTTCCTGGAAATGCGCCTGAAAGAAAGACCCCGCTTATCAAGGTTCTCCCTGAAAGGGATCAATAAAACAGAAGCTGATAATCTTCGTGAAAAGATTAAAATTACGCGGGGAGATGTCATTACTGAAAGTTTATTGATGAATACTAAACACAGGATCAAAGAACATTTTCGCGATAAGGGATTTCTTGACACGGAAGTAGATATTAAACAGACGGCGGATACAACGCGGGCTAACAATGTTATCCTGGATATCGACATCCAAAAAAATAGCAGGGTCAAAATCAAGAAGATCCATGTTTATGGTAATAAAGAATTTAATACCCAGAAAATTAAAAATACCCTGAAAGAAACTAAGGAAATGGGGAAATTTAACCCACTGCAGGATATTGAACTGACCATTCTCTATGACCTGCGGGAAATTTTCCGGTTAAACACACAGGGGGTAGTCGATTCTACCATGGCACACCTCAACCGAACGGTGAAAATCCGGATTTTTAAACCTTCAAGGTTTATACAAGATAAGTATGACGAAGACCTGATGAAGGTTATCGCAAAATATAACAACATGGGTTACAGGGATGCTGTTATATCAAGGGATTCGTTATATCGTAACGAGGATAAGACACTTAGCCTTGATTTATATATATATGAAGGGCCGCAGTACTATTTCAGGAATATTACCTGGGTCGGAAATACGAAATATACGGCAGAACAATTGAATAACGTACTTAAGATAAAAAAAGGCGATTTGTATAACAGGGAAATACTGGAAACTAACCTGTCATTTAATCCCAATGAGCAGGATGTCAGTGCTTTATATCTTGATGATGGCTATTTATTCTTTGCTGCCGATCCCGTCGAAGTTAAAGTTGAAAATGATTCTATCGATATTGAGATTCGTATCCGGGAGGGAAAACAAGCCCGGATTAATAAAGTATCCATTAGTGGGAATACTAAAACAAATGACCACGTCGTGATTCGAGAGCTGCGCACCAGGCCGGGTCAATTGTTCAGCCGCACTGACATTATCAGGACTACCCGTGAACTGGCACAGCTCCGGTATTTTGACCCGGAGAAGATCGTCCCTGATATTTTACCGAATGCAGCAGATGGTACTGTTGATATTACGTATAAAGTGGAAGAAACGTCATCCGATCAGATCGAGTTGAGCGGCGGTTGGGGCTATGGCAGGATTATCGGGACCCTGGGCTTGTCATTCAATAACTTTTCAATACGTAAAATTTTTGCTCAAGGAGCCTGGAAACCGGTGCCCGCTGGAGATGGCCAGAAGCTAAGCCTCAGGTTACAATCTTATGGAAAAGGATATCTGAGTTATAGCGCCTCCTTCACAGAGCCTTGGCTGGGAGGCAAAAAACCCAATGCTTTTAGCGTAACATATTGGCATTCTCTTTATTCCAACGGTAAATCAAAAAAGGACCCGCTCAGATCCGAGTTTGTAATCAATGGATTGACACTCGGTTTAGGAAAGAGGCTAACCTGGCCCGATGACTTTTTTACCCTTTATCAGGCCATTACGCTGCAACGCTATGATCTTTATCAGTATTCCCAGATCTTTGTTTTTGGATCCGGGACAGGTACATATAATAATTATAATTATAATATCATCTTTGGCAGAAGCTCTATCAGCCAACCCATTTATCCTACATCCGGATCTGATGTTTCAGTGTCCCTTGAGCTGACTCCGCCTTATTCCCTTTTCAATGATAAGGATTACTCAATCATGGAACCCGAGGAAAAATATAAATGGATAGAATACCATAAGTGGAAAGTGAACGCCACCTTCTATACTGAAATTTTCAGCAAAGCAGTGATCATGACCCGTGCAAAGTTTGGATTCCTGGGCCTGTACAACCAGGACATCGGCATAACGCCATTTGAACGCTTTTACCTTGGAGGCGACGGCCTGTCAGGTTATAACAATCTTGATGGCCGGGAAATCATTGGCATGAGAGGTTATCGCAATGAATCCATTACCCCGGATTATTATCTGAATAAAAATATCGGGGGCACCATCTTTACCAAGTACACGCTTGAACTGCGTTATCCCCTCTCACTCAACCCCAGTGCAACCATCTTTGCCCTGGCATTCGTGGAAGGAGGTAATTCCTGGCTTGGATTTGCCGATTTTAATCCCTTTGCCATATACCGCTCGGCCGGCTTTGGCGTTAGGGTTTTCCTGCCCATGTTTGGTTTATTGGGGCTCGACTGGGGCTATGGATTCGATCCGGTCCGCGGCATCCCTTCTGCGAATGGATCACAATTTCATTTTTCTATTAATTCATCTATCGATTAATTATTCAGCAGAAAAATGGCAGGTTTATTGTGCTAAATAACAAAGTATTTAAACTAAATTTATTTGGAGGACAAAATATGAAAAAGATCATTATTATTTGTTCACTTCTTGTGATGGCCTTTCTTCCCGGTTTTGGCCAGAAGTATGCGTTTGTCGATACCGATTATATTCTGAATAATATACCTGAATATACGGATGCACAAGCTTTACTGGATGACTTGTCAGCTGAATGGCAAAAAGAAATTGAAAGCAAGTTCCAGGAGATCGATAAATTATACCGGGATTATCAGGCCGAGTCAATTTTGTTGCCGGAAGACCTCAAGAAACAAAGAGAAAATGAGATCATCCAAAAGGAGAAGGAGGCCAAGGATCTGCAGAAAAAGCGATTTGGTAAGGATGGTGATCTGTTTAAGAAGAGAATTGAACTGGTTCAGCCTATACAGGAGAAATTGTTCAATGCTATTCAGGATATGGCCGTTACCCGCAATTATGCATTCATTTTTGATAAAGCTTCCGGAGCTGCCCTGCTTTTTGCTGATGCAAAATTTGATATAAGCGATGATGTACTGGATGAAATCGGTACTGTAATGCAGACGGTCAGGAGAGAAAGCAGAAAAAGGCCTTCGGTCCAGCTGGGAGCTAGCCAGGCGGCGTCAGGAAAAGGTACTACCAGCCAGCCAACACCCGGTCAAATGGTGCCTCAGCAAAGGCCAGGCCAGGGTAGCACAGGAACTGGCGATAAGGGTAATACAGGCGTGAATCCAAATGCCGGCAGCAATCCCCCCATGCCGCCTCCCGGTGAAAAAAAGCCTAAATAATGACCATTTCATAAATTTCCCTATCTTTGCCAACTCTTAAATTATTAATCACAAAAAAATGGAAAAATTCTTAAGACCAGTCCTGGTGATCATGTTATGTGCATTAATGTGCACTGGATACAGCCAGGTGAATGCTAAATTGGGTTATATTGATTCCAATGCACTGCTCGAAATGATGCCGGGTAAAGACTCTATTCAGAAAGTCCTTCAGGACTATGGAAAATCTCTGGAAACACAGCTTCAAACCATGTATGCTGAATATCAGACCAAAGTTCAGGATTACCAGACTAATTCCCGTACCATGTCTGACATTATCCGTCAGACAAAAGAAAAGGAACTTGCAGACCTTGAAACGCGGATACAGACTTTCCAGCAACAAGCCGATACTGATTTACAGGAAAAACAGGTTACTTTGCTGCAGCCATTGCTGGATAAAGCAAAAGGCGCCATTACAGCCGTTGCGAAAGAAAACGGTTATACCTACATTTTCGATGTTGGAACCGGCGCTGTATTGTTTTATGAAAAGGGTGAAAATATCTTGCCGTTGGTAAAAGTTAAACTTGGATTAAAATAATACCAGGATATTATTGTTGAAAACCGCTTAAGGCAATACCCGGAGCGGTTTTTTGATTCCAATGAATTAATAATCCGTGAGGCCGTTTCCCTGATGAACATCATGTTCCTTTACTTTGGGGTTTGGATAATCAATCGAGTAATGCAGTCCGCGGCTTTCCTTCCTGGCTAAAGCCATCTTGATGATCAGATAACCGATATTGATGATATTTCTTAACTCACATAGCTTAACTGTCAGAATCGACTTGTTGTACAGATCTTCCGTTTCCCGGTAAATGATCTGAAGCCTTTCAAAAGCCCGCATCAAACGCAAATCGGACCGCACAATCCCGACATAGCTGGTCATGATGGCCTGGACCTCTTTCAGACTCTGTGTGATCAGAACCATTTCTTCGTTCAGGATCATCCCTTCAGCATTCCAGTCAGGGACATCATTTCTTACAGGAATGTCTGACACTCTTTTAACTGAATCAAGCGCAGCCCGATGTGAGAAAACAGCTGACTCGAGAAGTGAGTTGGACGCGAGCCTGTTAGCCCCATGGAGACCCGTGGAAGCGCATTCTCCGGTAGCGTATAAGTTGAGGATGCTGCTCCGTGCATATTCATCTACCTTGATACCCCCGCAGGTGTAATGAGCACCCGGAACTACGGGGATCATCTCTTTAGTGATATTAATACCGAGGCTCAGACACTTGGCATAGATAGTAGGAAAATGTTTGATAAGTTCATTTGAATCCAGATGGCGGCAATCCAGGCAAACGTAATCATCACCCGAAAGTTTCATCTCATTATCAATTGCACGGGCAACAATATCGCGCGGGGCCAGTGAACCCCTGGGATCATATTTATTCATAAACTCCTTCTCATTCCTGGTTTTCAGGATGGCGCCAAAACCCCTAAGGGCTTCTGTGATCAGGAATGAAGGCTTTTCATCGGGATTATAAAGGGTCGTAGGATGAAACTGGATAAATTCCATATTCTCAACAACCCCTTTCGCCCGATAAACCATGGCAATGCCATCCCCCGTGGCGATTTCAGGATTGGTTGTGTGACCATAGACCATTCCTGCACCGCCGGTTGCCAGGAGAGTCATACGTGATAAAATGGTATGGATTTCCCTGGTACCAGGACTTAACACGTAGGCCCCATAGCAGGTAATATCCGGTGTCCTCCTGTTGACATCAATTCCCAGGTGGTGCTGGGTGATGATATCCACGGTATAATGATTTTCAAGAATTTCGATGTTCGGGTGGTTTTTAACTTTACTCAGCAAAGCGCGCTCTATCTCAGCCCCGGTCTGATCCTTGTGATGAAGTACACGGAATTCGGAGTGACCGCCTTCCTTATGCAAATCGAAACGGCCTGATTCTTTCTTGTCAAACTCGACTCCCCATTCTACCAGTTCCCTGACTCTTTCGGTTGATTCTGTTATGGCAATCCGGACGATTTCCGGGTTGCTCAGGTCATCACCTGCATTGATCGTATCAAGGATGTGCTTGGCATAAGTGTCCGGTGTGTACATCACGGCTGCAATGCCCCCCTGGGCATACTTCGTTGCCGTTTCATCAGCACTGGCTTTGGTGATGATACAGACTTTCCCGTGGTCTGCAACTTTCAGTGCGTAGCTCAAGCCTGCTATGCCTGAACCGATAACGAGGAAGTCAACTGTTTTTCTCATAGCCCAAGTAAATTAAGGATCGGATCATTACCGCTGAAAAGCATCTTGACGGGATTCTCCAGCATCTCCTTGACTTTTACCAGGAAACTGACTGACTCCCTGCCATCTATGACCCTGTGATCATAGGATAGAGCCACGTACATGATGGGGTGGATCTCTACCTGCCCGTAGACTGCTATGGGCCTGTCGACAATATTATGCATGCCCAGGATGGCGCTTTGCGGCGGATTGAGAATCGGAGTGGATAACATGGATCCGAAAACCCCGCCGTTCGTAATCGTAAAGGTGCCGCCTTTCATATCATCAAGGTTGATCTTGTTATCCCGTGCTCGGGTTGCCAGTTCCTTTATTTTCAGTTCAATTTCAGCCAGCGACATTTGCTCGGCATTCCTCAGAACCGGTACCATCAAACCTTTCGGGGTGCTCACGGCTATGCCTATATCGGCAAAATTGTGGAATACGATCTCATCGCCGTCAATTTGCGCGTTGACCTGCGGGAAAAGCTGTAAAGCTTCGGTAACGGCCTTCGTGAAGAACGACATGAACCCCAGGGATACTCCATGCTTCTCTTTAAAAGAATCTTTATACTGTTGGCGTATTTTCATGACAGGGGTCATGTTCACTTCATTGAAAGTTGTGAGCATGGCAGTTTCATTCTTTACGGATACAAGGCGATCAGCAAGCTTCAGGCGAAGCGTGGACATTTTCCTGCGCTCTGTATCGCGGTTTCCGTCCCAGGAAGACGGTAAGACTGTAAGACGGTAAGAGGCGAGTGACTTTGACTGTTCTTCCAGGAAAAACTCAACATCTTTCTTTGAAAAGCGGTAGTTCCTTATGAGTTCCACGAAGTCATGTTCCGTGACTTTGTTGGATTCAAGAAGCTTTTTTGCCAATGGCGATAGATGGGGCTTGATTTTCGGAGCCTCAACCTTTGTGACAGGCTTTTCCGAAGTTGCATCTTTCATGGGTTTACCGACAGGCGCTTTCCCATCAGTTTCAATCTTTGCAACGACAGAACCCACTGCTATACTTTCTCCTTTGCCTGCCAGGAGGCGGATAATCCCGGATTGTTCAGCGCTGATGCTGAGCGTGGCCTTATCCGAATCTATCTCGGCGATTTCCTCGTCTTTTTCAACATAGGCGCCATCCTCAACCAGCCAGTTAGCTAACTGGACTTCGCTGATCGACTCGCCCGGGCTGGGAACTTTTACCTCTATGATCATTAAAATTAGATATTAGCTTTCAAGTTTTTTAATCGCGGAAACAGATTTGCTTGTGATTGGCTTACCGGTCTTTAATAATTGTTTCTCGAAGGTTTTCCAACGGTTTCCAATACAGATCATCCGGCATTCTTCTGCCACTTTAGGGCAGTCGCAACTGCTGAAAGTCTTTTCAATAATCTTACGCTGCCTGATTTCATGGAATTCGTGTGAACCGGTTGCCGGGCTTCCACTCGCCGGGCGGGCAATCAGCCTGAGCGTAAATTCCTGCATCTGTTGCTGAACAAAACCCCAGGCCCCCATATTGGCAGGTTCTTCCTGTGTCCATAAGTAATCCGATGCATTTTGATATTTTGCCATGATCTTCCTGATCTGGTTCAAAGGAAATGGATGTAACTGTTCAATCCTTATGATGGCCGTATTATTCGCCTGTATCTTTTCTTTTTCTTCCAGAAGATCATAATATACTTTCCCGGTGCAGAAAACCACCTTGTTTATCAGACCAGTTTCGGTTACGACATCATCAATTACTTCACGGAATCCGCCGGTCGACAAATCAGACAACGGGGAGATACAACGGGGATGACGCAGCAGGCTCTTGGGTGTAAAGACGATGAGCGGTTTCCTGAATTCGCGGTGCAACTGCCGGCGGATTAAATGGAAAAAATTAGCCGGGGTTGTGATATTAGCCACCTGCATGTTGTATTCAGCACTCAGGATTAAAAACCGCTCGATCCGCGCGCTGGAATGTTCCGGCCCTTGTCCTTCAAATCCATGGGGCAGGTAGATGACCAGGTCGTTCATCACATTCCATTTGTCTTCAGCACTGCAAAGGAACTGATCGAAAATGATCTGGGCTGAATTGGCAAAATCACCAAACTGGGCCTCCCAGATGGTCAATGTATCAGGTGATGCCAGAGAATAACCATAATCAAATCCCAGTACGCCGTATTCCGAAAGAGGGGAGTTGTATATTTCGAAACGGGCCTGGGTGTCACTTATATGATTCAGAGGGTAATATTCTTTCTCGGAATCTTCAATTTTTAAAACAGCATGCCGGTGCGAAAAAGTCCCCCTGATGGAGTCCTGGCCGCTGATACGAACCGGGAACCCTTCTTCCAGCAAAGTGCCGTAGGCCAGCAGCTCTCCCATCGCCCAGTCGAGAACGCCTGTATTTTCGATCATCTCCATGCGCGTTTCCTGGAGCTTAACCAATTTGCGAAAAAAGTTTTCACCTTCGGGTACATGGGCGATCCGGCGGCCAATCATTTTGAGCTTATCGAGGCCGACGGACGTGTCAGGTGATACTTCAAAGTCCTGGGGTTTGGCTTTCCGGATATTTTTCCATACATTCCCGAGAAATGAGCTTATATGAGCTTTTTCAATCTTTTTCGATTCCTCCAGGTTCTTTTCCAGATGATCCATTATCCTGGCATCGACTTCATCAAAAAATAATGGTTCAAGCAGCTCCTTGTCAAGCAATTGCTGTTTATAGATCTCCATCGGGCTGGGATGATTTTCGATGATTTTATAGAGGATGGGTTGGGTAAACCGGGGCTCGTCGCCTTCATTGTGCCCATACTTCCTGTAGCAAAGAATATCGATAAACACATCACGCTGGAATTTTGCACGGAACTCCATGGCAAGCTGAATGGTGGCGACTATCGCTTCCACATCATCACCATTGACGTGGAACACAGGTGATTGAACCACCTTGGCCACGTCGGTACAGTAAGTGCTTGACCTTGCATCCAGGTAGTTGGTAGTAAAACCAATCTGGTTGTTAACCACCAGGTGCACAGTCCCGCCGGTTTTATAACCCGGGAGCTGCGACATCTGTATCGCTTCATAGACCACACCCTGCCCTGCGATCGAAGCATCGCCATGGATCAGGATGGCAGCGATTCGGTTGAAATCACCCTTATAATCCATGTCGGCGCGGGCCCTGACAATGCCTTCGACGACCGGATCGACAGCCTCAAGATGAGAAGGATTCGGTGATAATGTCATTTTTACCCTTTTACCAAGTGTTGTCGGCCGTTCCACCGTGAAACCGAGGTGGTATTTAACGTCCCCGAGAAGGGTTTCATCATCATACTTCATGCCTTTGAATTCACTGAAAATTTCCCGGTATGGTTTTTTCAGGATATTGGCCAGTACATTTAACCTGCCCCTGTGCGGCATGCCGATCACGAATTCATCCGTGCCTAGTTGCGAACCTTTTTCCATGATGGCATCCAAAGCAGGAATAAGCGCTTCGGCCCCTTCAAGGGAAAAACTTTTCTGACCGGGAAATTTTTTATGGATAAACTTTTCAAACAGAACGGCTCTTGCTAAATCGCGGTATATATATTTCCGGTCATCTACGGTAAAAGGGTAAGTGTTCTTCGACTGTTCCATCTTGTTTTGCAGCCAGAGGCGGATTTCAGGAGTGCGGATATAGAAGTATTCTGCGCCAACCGACTGGCAGTAAGTCTGTTGAAGGTGATCCAATATTTCTTTCAAGGATGCTTTACCGATCCCGATCTCATGACCTGCTTCGAACGATTTCGGGAGATCCTCCTGAGATAATCCAAAGTTTTCCAGATCGAGTGTGGGAGTGTATTTCCTGCGGGCTCTGACCGGATTAGTCCGTGTAAATAAGTGGCCGCGCTGACGGTACCCATTTATCAGGTTAATGACTTTGAATTCGGACGGATAAACGGTTTCTTCGCTTTTTTTGCTAACCGGATAATGCTTCAGGGCAAATTCAAATCCATCAAAGAACTGCCTCCAGCTTTCATCCACGGATCCCGGGTTTTCCAGGAATTTCCTGTATTGTTCTTCCACAATGGCGGGGTCTGAAGCGTGCAGGTATGAAAACCTATCCATAAATAGATATTTGACAAAAGCATCGGCAAAGATACGAAATGAAGGCCAATAAAAAAGGCTGCCCTTTTCCGGACAGCCTTTCTTTGACCCGTAGACTTTGTTATGCTGGTTCGATAGCATCTACCGGGCAGACGTCTGCACAGGAACCACAGTCGGTGCAGATATCAGGATCAATCACATAGATATCACCTTCCGAAATAGCTTCAACCGGGCACTCATCGATACAAGTGCCGCAAGCTGTACAGTCATCAGTTATTTTGTAAGCCATATTGCAATTATTTAGGTTGTTTGTTGTTTAATGCAAAACACAAAATTAGTTTTTTCTTTATATTCTAATAATTTTCATCTGGAAAAAATATTTAAATAAAGTCGAAATAATCTCCAGCCCCTACCCAGCCTCCCCCCACCCGGAGGGAGGAGTATCTCCGGAGGTTTTTTTAATGGAGATTTTCATGCTTCTAAAGCTTTCAGAATTTTTTCGCGGCTAACATCAGAGGAATTCATTCCTATTTTAATACGTGATATGAGAATAGCATTTTCAAGCACTTCAGACTTAATTGTCATAGCTTCTGTCCCTGTTTTTCTGATCAGTTCCAGCCAAAATTTTAATTCAGCTTTATTTTTTGTTTTAATGACAATATTTTCCATGAAGTGTTTTTTACAAAATTATTTATTTTTTATTGAATATCACAGCAAGCCTGTCATCCAAACCTGGTTTTTCTTCTTGCCCGAGGGACTTTTTTTGGCATCTGGCTCGCCGGTTAATGAATTATGGGCCAAAAAGAAGGCAGTGGGGTGAGTTCTGCTGGTTTTAGGTCATCTTTTACTACAAGGAAAAGTAAATCCCGATTTTCGGGACTGTTAGACTTACAATTTTCAATGCTCTTCACTTTTGAAAATTGAGTCTAACAAGTAAACATTGAGCTTGACCATAGCAAAAGGAGAACTACGAAATTACCTTCGCCCATAAAATTAAGTGACCGGAAGAGACGGAATGCAAAGATTACGCAGGTCAGGACAGCAAAGAAAACAAGGAATACAAATCGAAAGAAGCGGACAGCGATAATATCCGAATGAAGCAGAACCATGCATAAGGCAGGAAAGGTAACAACGAGAAACTGGAAGGAATTCAGGCAAGAAAAAAAGGTGGATAGCAGAACCAGGGAGTGATGGTCCAGTTAGGTTGGCGGACCATTAAGATTCTGTGGAGAAGTTAATACCAACGAAAATGAAGATCCTATCCCGAAGCGTGTCTGCAATACCAGGATGAAGATCAGGAAACTAAAAACGATCCTGGTTCAGCATAAAAACGTAAAAATATTTGGCCATTCACTAAATTATATATTTTAGCAATATCTTAATGTTTAGTAATGGAAACAAATCAAACCAATAGAGGAATAAAAGCAAAGGCCGGTACTTTGTTTAATAATATTCTTTATTGGCGCCTGAAATACATCAGTAACAGGAATTTCTTAATCGTAGCGAGTATTATAGTCGGTGTTGTTTCAGCGCTGGCAGCAGTGGTGCTAAAAATAGGAGTTCATTATCTTCAATATCTTACCGATGTTATTGCCGATTACCAATCCATCAAATTTGTTTACATTGTTCTGCCACTTTTCGGAATTGTCGCTACTTTCCTGCTAATTAAATATGTTTTTAAAAAACCTTTCGAAAAAGGACTCGGAAGTATTCTATATGATATTTCGTGGAATTCGGGAAAAATAAAAGCACAAAAAACCTTTTCGCATATCCTGACCAGTGGAATAACAGTGGGATTAGGAGGTTCGGCAGGACTTGAAGCACCCATAGCCGTGACAGGTTCTGCTATTGGATCTAATATTGCCAGGTTGTTCAGACTGGGCTATAATGAAAGAGTAGTTTTACTGGCTTGCGGCGCGGCAGCAGGAATAGCAGCTGTTTTTAACAGCCCGGTAGCCGGGGTGATCTTTGCTATTGAAGTATTGCTGACAAATTTTTCTATTCCGATATTTATCCCAATATTGATCTCCACTGCAACGTCTGCAATCGTATCGAACCTTATCTATAAAGGACAGTTATTCTATCTTGTCACCGATAAATGGCATTACGATGCGATACCATTTTATATTGTTCTTGGAATTATTACGGGATTATTTTCCGTTTATATTACAAAAATCACTTTATTCGTTGAGGACAAATTAAATAAAAAGAAGAGTTTACTAAAACCTATTATAGGAGGTTTGGTGCTTGGCGGTTTAATTTTTGTTTTTCCGCCTTTATGGGGTGAAGGTTATAAGACCATAGAATTACTATTAAGTTCTGCCGACAACGGGACCTTGCTTGATAACAGTTTATTTGAGGGTTTTAGCAGTAATGGTAAAGTAATATTGATCTTCGTTGCGGCAATAATACTCATTAAGTCTTTCGCCACTTCCCTTACTATTGGCAGCGGAGGAAACGGAGGGATATTTGCTCCTTCGCTTTTCACCGGCGCACTTATCGGCTTTTCACTTGCTTTTTTTATCAATGGAACAGGGATCATGCATCTGAGCACTGTAAATTTCATTGCAGTGGGGATGGCAGGAATCCTGAGCGGAGTGATAAGGGCACCATTAACCGCAATATTCCTTATTGCTGAAGTTACGGGTGGTTATGTGCTTTTTGTCCCCCTGATGCTTGTTTCCGCACTTTCGTATTTTATTGCACGTTATTTTGAGCCATATTCCATTTATACAAAACGGTTGGCACAAAAAGGAAAACTCATGACCGATGACAAGGACATGAACACGATAAGTTTACTGAAGATGCAAGATGTTATAGAAAAAGATTTTGTAACACTTAAACCTACCGATACCCTTGCCCGTTTTGTTTCGGTATTCCAGGAAAGTAACAGGAACTTGTTTCCGGTTGTAGATATAAATAATGTTTTTTATGGTTTGGTATACCTTGAAAATGCAAAGTCCTATCTTTTTAAAACGGAATTGCATTCGACAATGAAAATTGCGGATATTATGGATACAGAGATTGATACTGTTAGTCTTGACGATAATATGCTGATAGTAATGAAGCAGTTTGAAAGGGCAAAATCATGGAATATTGTGGTGGTTGACGGGAACAAATATATCGGTATCGTTTCAAAATCCAATGTTATAAATCATTACAGGCGAATGATAAAAAGGTCGACGAGCTTGTTGTAGTGAGTAGTGAAAATCAACGCAGGTGCCAACAAACTGTGAAATGAGATAAAATCAAAAATATAATTCTATGCTGCTTACCGATATTACCATGACCGTTGCGGAGAGCTATTCTGCAATACCTTCCATAGGCCCTGTCAGGGTTGAATTTATCTTGTTCGCACTCACACTCATCGGGGTAGCACTGTTCCATAAAAGGACCATGTATGTGGCTTTAACCGGACTTGCAGCGGTGCTGATTTTCAAATTCATTTTCGATCCCTCCTTCAACTTGAGCCATCATGTACTTGGCTCAGCAGGCAAGGAAGGTGAATGGCGGATATTACTCAACCTGATGGGTCTTTTATTTGGTTTTGCTATCCTGGCCAAGCATTTTGAAGAATCAAATATTCCGAAGATCCTTCCGAAATTTTTACCTGATGACTGGAAAGGCGGGCTGGTATTGCTTGTCATGGTATTTTTTCTCTCTGCCTTCCTCGACAATATCGCCGCGGCCATGATCGGAGGAACTATCGCGATGGTGGTTTTTAAGGGTAAAGTACATATCGGATACCTCGCAGCTATTATCGCGGCAAGTAATGCGGGTGGAGCCGGAAGTGTTATCGGGGATACGACAACAACCCTGATGTGGATCGATGGTGTTGAAGCTGTATGGGTATTGCATGCATATGTTGCTTCTTTTGCAGGATTTTTAATCTTTGGAATTTTCGGATCAATCCAACAGTATAAATTCCAGCCTATTATCAAATATGCGAGTGCAGATGTAAAGATCGACTGGGGAAAAATCTTTATTGTGGCTTTGATATTGGTTGGGGTCATTGCCACAAATATCATGTTTGACTTTCCGGCACTTGGTGTTTGGATTGCCATCCTATTAGGTAGTCTAATGCGAAAAACCCCCTGGCAGGAGTTGAAACATGCCTGGCAGGGGACGATCTTTTTAGTGTCGCTGGTGATGATTGCTTCCATGATGCCCGTTGAAGAACTTCCGCCGGCTTCATGGCAGACGGCATTTATACTGGGCTTCGTTTCAGCAATTTTTGATAATATTCCACTCACCAAGCTTTGCCTTGAACAAGGAGGATATGATTGGGGAATACTGGCTTACACGGTGGGTTTTGGCGGTTCCATGATATGGTTCGGCTCTTCTGCAGGTGTAGCGCTTTCAAATATGTACCCGCAGACAAAAGACACGGTTAGTTATATAAAAAGCGGTTGGCATGTTGCATTAGCCTACGTGGTCAGTTTCTTTGTGATGCTTGGCGTAGTGGGATGGCATCCTCATGCCCCTTATAAAAAGGGAATGGATGCTGACACTCCTGCAATGCAAATTCCACCTGATGAAACCCCCAAATAATAGCAACAACATCTAATGTGTGAATAATATAAATCTTTTTTTGAATTGTGTAACACCTTCCGGAATTTATGAGCTTACTTTTATGACGTCAAAATTCACTTGTAATTTGAATTTAAAACTTATTGTTATGATGGATGGAATAAATCACGGCTGGAGTATGGGATTTGGCTGGGGCTGGATTGTCGGCTTAGTGGCTCTTATTGTTATTGTTTGGCTGATTATTAAAGTTGTGAATCAAAAAAACAATCCAAAGTAAACTATTCCGGTCAATTTGTCGGGTTCATGGTTAAAGAGCCTTACTTTGTTGATAATCTGTTAAATCCCGAACATATAATCAAACTGCATCTTTATAAGTTATGATGGCAACTTCATAAAATATTATGATCAAACGAACTGGCAATATTGTAATAATAGTTCTCCTGTTGTTAGCAACAGGCGGCATTCCCGTTACACGGCATTATTGCGGATCAACGGCTATGTCTTTCTCTGTTTTTTCAATACCAAAACCTTGTTGCGACAGCCATTGCGAAAAATGTCATAATGTTTTCAAATTCTCTAAAGTTAATGACGATTTTGAGGCTGGTTCCTCTGTTACCATTCGGTTGCTAACCGATGTTGTTACGCTGCATACAGCAATTTCCATTGATATATTTGATAATTTACTAATTACGTCCCTTCCTGATTTAATCAATCAGCGAAAGTTTCTTATTGCTGAGACTAGCCATTCGCCGGCATTCCTTGGCAGTTTCCGTTGCTGAAATCCTTCTTTCAGGTGTAATACCTCATAGTAAAAACCATGGTCTATCAACAGGCAATATAAATTGTTGCCTCTATTGGTATTAATGGTTTAATCTGCTGTTTACTTTCCATTCGCCTACCCAAAGCTCGGAATGGGCTTATTAGAGAAAAAATAAAGCATATATTCAAAATATATGGGCAACAGCATGTCTGAAGGCCGGGCAACAGCGGAACTGAAGAAAAAAATTAAATAAAATGAAAAATTTCAAGAACATATTAGGCAATTTCGCACATAAATCCGAATTGACCAAAGAAGACTCGCCTCAACATGGACATGAGCATGGCCATGGCCACCAACATGTAGAACATTCCCAATCATCTAGGGGATATCAATGCCCCATGAAATGCGAAGGGGACAAGGTTTATAATGCACCAGGCAATTGCCCGGTGTGCAATATGAAGCTGGTGCCTGTGGACGATAAAAATTCAGATGCGCATCCTCACCATGGTTGTTGCTAAATAATTGAATCGGCTGTTAGGTAAAAACAAATTGCTCTAATATTTTAAAACTATGATGATGCACGGAATGAATCACCCTGAACATCAGCATGCTCACACTCATAAAAACCACGCACAAAATCAGGGTAAATATTACTGCCCCATGCATTGCGAAGGTAATAAAACGTATGACAAGCCGGGTGATTGCCCGGTTTGTGGTATGCACCTTAAAAAAGAGGAAAGCTTCACCAAAGGGAACATTATCTATACATGTCCCATGCATCCGGAAATTAAACGTGATAAGCCGGGATCATGTCCTATTTGCGGTATGACCCATGTCCCTGAAAAAGGAGTTGAGACAAGCGAAGAAGAGAATGCTTACCGGAAAATGGCAAAAAAATTCTGGATTGCCGTTGGGCTGAGTGTGCCGGTATTTATTATTGCCATGTCCGACCTGATCCCTTTTCTTCATTTCGAATCCATCGCCTCAAAAAAAGTCTGGAGCTGGATAGAATTCGCTTTAGCTACACCGGTGGTTTTTTATTGCGGCTGGGAATTCTTTATCCGTGGCTGGAGTTCCATAAGAAGATGGTCGCCAAATATGTGGACATTAATCTCCCTGGGAGTAGGAGCTGCTTATCTCTTCAGTGTTTTTGCACTTTTGACCCCGGGTGTTTTCCCAGCCCAGTTCAAAGATTCACAGGGAAATGTACACCTGTATTTCGAAGCAGCGGCAGTCATTCTCAGCCTTGTTTTATTAGGACAGGTGCTGGAACTCAGGGCTCATGGTAAAACAAATTCGGCCATAAAAGCTTTGCTTAATCTTGTTCCGCCCGTGGCAAGAATTATCCGAGACGGCCAGGAAGAAGAAATCCCTCTGGAACAAGTTGAAGTTGGGGATACCCTTCGGGTGAAACCCGGAGAAAAAATACCTGTCGACGGAGTCATATCAGAAGGTAATGCTATCCTTGACGAAAGCATGATTACGGGAGAACCTATGCCTGTTGAAAAATCGAAGGGTGACAAGGTTACAGGAGGAACTATTAACGGGAAAACCGTTTTTGAAATAAGAGCCGAAAAAGTGGGAAACGATACTTTGTTGGCCCGTATAATTGAAATGGTTAACGAAGCGAGCCGGTCAAGAGCTCCCATACAAAAACTGGCTGATACAGTCGCTAAATATTTTGTGCAAATTATTATCGCCATTTCACTCATCACATTTGCCGTGTGGGCAATCTGGGGCCCTCAACCGGCTTACGTTTATGCATTTGTCAATGCGGTATCTGTCCTGATCATTGCATGTCCGTGTGCACTTGGATTGGCCACACCCATGTCGATCATGGTGGGTACAGGGCGTGGCGCTCAATCGGGAGTCCTTGTTAAAGATGCCCGTGCTATTGAGGAAATGAATAAGGTAGATACGCTGATCATTGATAAAACAGGCACCATTACCGAAGGAAAGCCAAGCTTAAGAGGATACAAATCCCTGGGTAAATTGAGCGATGAGGAAATTCTTATGCTTGCCGCTTCGATTGATGCCAACAGTGAGCACCCTCTTGCAGAAGCAATAGTGAAAGGAGCCAAAGAAAAAAACATCGGGCTGATAAAACTGGATAAGTTTGAGTCCATCACAGGCAAAGGAGTACAAGCGATGTACAAGGGGAAAAAGATCGGTCTTGGAAATCAACGGTTGCTGGAAGACTTTAAAACTTCTCTGGATAATGATAAAAAGAAACTTGTCGAAGAATGGCAGTATTCGGGACAGACTGTCATGTATTTAATTTTGGGAAAAACCGTGGAAGGAGTTATTGGCGTTGCCGATAAAATTAAGGAAACTTCTGCCAAAGCCATTCAGGCCTTGCAAAAAATGGGTGTAAAGGTCATCATGCTTACCGGCGATAATGAGATAACTGCCAAAGCCGTAGCCGGGGAATTAAACCTCGACGGTTTCAAAGCCGATTGTTTGCCGGATGATAAATACAATGAAATTAAAGAATTGCAAAAACAAGGCCACGTTGTGGCTATGGCCGGCGATGGGATTAATGATGCCCCTGCCCTGGCTCAGGCCAACATAGGAATCGCTATGGGTACCGGAACAGATATTGCCATACAGAGTGCCGAAATAACACTTGTGAAAGGTGACCTGAATGGAATTGCCCGCGCAAAGGATCTTAGCAGTGCGGTTATGCGGAATATCAAACAAAATTTATTTTTTGCCTTTGTTTACAATTTACTTGGTGTGCCGATAGCAGCAGGATCGTTATATCCTCTATTTGGAATTTTTCTCAGCCCAATGATTGCTGCTGTTGCAATGAGTTTCAGTTCAGTTTCGGTTATTGCCAATGCACTCCGTCTGAAAAGAAAATGATTGCAGCAACGGGATCATTTCACTGTATGAATCATATAAATCATTTAAGAAATTGTGTAACAACTTTCGTGAACTAAAGGCTCAACTTTGCATCATGAAAATTCATTAGATTATCCTTAAATTTAAAATTTTATATTATGATGGACGGAATAAATCACGGCTGGGGTATGGGATTTGGCTGGGGCTGGATTGTCGGCTTAGTGGCTCTTGTTGTTATTGTTTGGCTGATTATTAAAGTTGTGAATCAAAAAAACAATCCAAAGTAATCATCTTGGATTGGTTTAGACCAGCCACTCGTATTTATCATTTTCACCTGCTTGTCAAACAGAAAAACGTTTTCCTTGAAGCGCAACAGTTTATGCAGGTCATGAAGGTCAGAGCTTCGCGACTGTATTGATCTCGATATTATTTTTCGAGATCCTTATGAAATAGTGACCCATTTTTTGTTAGATTTACGGAATAATGAATAATAGGATTATTATTTACCTGAAAATGAGCCAAAATAAAGGACATTACAAGGCTTTGAACCAAAGAACGTTTCTTTACGGTACTCTGCTCCTTTTTTTAGGTTTAATTAATCCTGGAATACCTGAATTAAGGTCCAATGTTTGTCCCGAAAATTTAATTGTTAAGATTTACCCTGTTGACATTTTTAAAGTTAATTTCTCAGATTATAAGAATTTTAGTGTAAAACGGGAGGTTCCTGTTGCTCCCCTCACAAAAAAGCATCCGGCAAATAATGCCAGGTCACAATCACCTTCGGATCAGTGCTATTTTTATGAAGGACACAGATCATTTGCAGATAGAGGACCTGAAACTACATTACTTGCCTTTTCCGGAATATATTTCGGCTACCCGCTTAAACCAATATCTTTAATTTCTCATTTATCGTTCGTGATATTTTCTTCTAGGACTGGTAATTGTATAAAAATTCGCCCTCCTCCGATTTTTTAAAAAGTTAAACAGGGATCTGCTTCTCGATCATTTTCCTCTTATGCCTCTTTATCTATGTGTGTAGGTCATTCTCACGCATTTTTCGCAGGCAGTAATTTATTATTCCCGTTTAACTCATTCCCCATAAAAGGGAATCATCTTAAAATTATAAGTTATTTATATACAGCATAATATAGAACCATCACTATGGGAACAAATCAAAAGTTGAATTCTTCTCAACCGATTGCGGTTATCGGTGCCGGCCACGGTGGATTGGCCATGGCTGGCCACCTCGCCATTATGGGGTGTAAAGTTAATCTCTATAATCGGGGCGAAGAGCGATTATGGGGAGTAAAATCTACTGGTGGGATTGAGGTGCAGGGAGAAATATCTGGTTTTGGCAAGATCAATCTGGCAACTAACTCAATGAAGGAAGCAATAGAAGGCACTGAGTTGATCATGGTTGTTGTCCCCGCTTACGCTCACCAGTGGATTGCAGAAACAATGGCTCCTCATCTTAAAGACGGACAGATCGTTATCTTACACCCGGGGAGAACCTTTGGTGCTCTGGAGTTCAAACAGGTGCTGATCAGGAAAGAAATCAAGAAAGATGTTATTGTTTCTGAAGCGCAAACATTCATCTATGCATCACGGGTTATCGGGCCAGGGCAGGTACATATTTTTGGTATAAAAAGTTCTATCCCGGTTGCATCTGTAAGAGCGCATATGATTCCGCAAGTCATTAGCAAACTCAGGAAGCTCTACCCGCAATTTGTGCCCGGTGATAACATTTTTAAAACCAGTTTCGATAATATCGGCAGTATATTTCATCCGGCCCTGTGTATTTTGAATGCAGGATGGATAGAGGATGACGCAGACTTCAAATTTTATCATCAGGGGTCAACGGAATCTGTTGCCAGAGTCCTTGAAAATACGGATAAGGAGAGGATTCAAGTGGCTGAAGCCCTTGGGATAAGGGCAATATCTGCACACCAATGGTTCTATATGGCCTACAGCACCCATGGAGCTTCACTTTATGAATCAATGCAAAAAAATCCCGGGTACAGGGAAATCCTTGCACCAAAGACACTTAAAATGAGGTACATGGAGGAAGATATTCCCTGTAGCCTGGTACCTATTGCTTCGGTGGGGAAGATGTTAGGAGTTCCGACACCAACCATTGATTCGTTGATATGTTTAGGTTCTCTTTTAAACCAGAAAGATTACTGGCTTGAAGGCAGAACTGTTGAACGGCTTGGAATTTCGGGGATGACCCTTCGCAAGCTAAGACTTCTCGCCATTGGTGAGAAATAAAACATACTTTAACAGTTTCAGAAGATGAAAAAGATATTGGGAGCAGCTATTGGGACATGTGTTCATGTAGGTGGGCTTTATCATTTCTTAAAAATAGCTGAAACTGAAGGTTATTATTCAATTTTGATGGGACCAGCAGTCCCGGTAAACCGCATTATTGAAACAATAATCAAGGAAAAACCTGATATTGCCGCATTGAGTTACAGGCTTACCCCGGAAGTTGCAGGTAGTTTGTTCCTGGAACTGAAAATTGCCCTGCGGAAAAATAATCTGGAAGGAACAAGACTGATCTTTGGCGGAACACCCCCGGTAGCGGCAAGAGCAAGAGAAAGCGGTCTTTTTGAGCAATCTTTCGACGGATCTGAACCCATCGAAGAGATTCGTTCATTCCTAAGGGGTTCACTGGCTAAGGCGAACAGAGCGCATTATGCTCACGATCTTCTTGATAGAATCAAGCAAACTTATCCATATCCCATTCTACGGCATCATTTTGGCAGGCCTACCGTGGAAGAGACTATTTCAGGGATCAGAAAAATAGCCCTTTCGGGGGTTTTGGATGTTATTTCAGTAGGACCTGATCAGAATGCCCAAGAGCATTTTTTCAGGCCGGAAGAAATGGATCCTTCGCAGACTGGAGCAGGAGGCGTCCCGGTTCGAAGCACCGATGATATGAAGGCGCTTTACAATGCATCACGCTGTGGAAATTTTCCACTTATGCGCTGTTATGCCGGAACCAGGGATCTTCGAAGATGGGCAGAAATGAGTGTAAAAACGATTCATAATGCCTGGGGAGCAATTCCGCTATGTTGGTACAGTATCTTGGATGGAAGGTCTAACAGGACACTGGAAGACGCCATCACTGAAAACCAAAAGGTAATGAAGTGGTATGCGAGTCAAAATATCCCGGTAGAGGTCAATGAGTCTCACCAGTGGAGTCTTCGGGATGCCCACGACTCGCTGGCAGTAGCAATGGCCTTCCTGGCTGCCTATAATGCAAAAAAGATGGGAGTCAGGAATTACATTGCACAGTTTATGTTTAATACACCTCCGGGTACCAATCCTGCAATGGACCTGGCAAAAATGGCCGCTAAACTGGAAATGATCGGCGAACTGGAAGATGAAACATTTACAGTTTATCGCGAGGTAAGGGCAGGGATTGCACATTTTTCACCCATACCTTCCATTGCAAAAGGCCAGTTAGCCTCATCTGCACTGATCAGCCTGGCCCTAAAACCTCACATTTTACATGTTGTTAGCTTCAGTGAAGGTGATCACGCTACTTTCCCGGAAGAATTGATTGAAAGCTGCCAGATTGTACAAGGCGTTTTACGTAATTGTCTTAATGGTTTTCCTGATATGCTATCTGATCTGGAAATCCTGATACGCAAGGGGCAACTGGTACATGAGGCAAAAATATTACTTGAAGGGCTTAAATTTTTTGGAGCCGACTGTGATGATCCCCTGATCGATCCCTGGGTTATCTCAATGGCTATCCAAAAAGGTGTTCTTGATACGCCTCATTTCAAAGGTAACCCACTTCTTAAAGGGGAGATCCTTACAGGTCTCATTAATGGTGCATGGCACGCGATCGATCCGCAGACAGAAAATCCTATAGATGAGGAATCAAGGTTGATGGAAATTTATAGAAAATGTAAAAAATTATAATAAAATTAATGATATGGCTGGAATTGCAGGCATTTTAAAAGAAGGAAAGCAGGAACTTGTTTCTAAGATGATTGAAACAATATCACACCGGGGCAATTATGGAAAAACGATCCTGGAAAAGGAAGGTGCAACTATTGGTATGGTATGGTCTAAGCATGAAGAACCCAGATTGACAGAGAAACTCCGGAAGGATATCTTTTGTGATGGTCCAGGTTTTGGACAAATGGTTCAAATATCAAGAATGAATGGAAATTGGGAAATCTTTCGTGATGAACTTGGGGTTTCACCCATGTATAGTGCAGAGAATCAGGAGGGCGACCTTTGCTTTGCGTCAGAGATAAAAGCCATAGCCGATGTTTCAACACGCATTTATGAAGTACTACCCGGACATATAACAACTCAAACTCTGAGGAAAAAGTATTTCCATTTGGATGCAAGGCCTTCTTTTCCTGAATCTCCGGAAGTAATTGCCAGGGAATTATTCAATTTATTAAGTCTATCTGTTACCAGCAGGATAAACTCTGGCAACATGGGATCATGGCTATCAGGAGGTTTAGACTCGAGTGCAATCGCAGTCCTTGCCAGGCCATGGTTAACTACATTCCACACTTTTGCAGCCGGGGTGCAAGGTGCTCCCGACCTGAACTATGCCAGGTTTATGTCCAGCCACCTTGGCTCGATACACCATGAAATTATTGTTGACTTGTTGGAGATGTTACGGGTATTACCCTTGGTGATCTACCACCTCGAATCATTCGATGCCCTTCTGGTACGTTCAAGCATTATTAATTACCTGGTTGCAAAAGAGGCATCTGAGTATGTTGAGGAAGTTTTTTCAGGCGAAGGAGGAGATGAATTTTTTGCTGGTTATGAATACTTGAAGCAAATACCTGAGGCGGAACTTGACCGGGAATTGGTTGATATAAGCAGCCGTTTACATAATACAGCGCTTCAGCGCGTTGATCGATGTGCTTCAGCACATGGTTTAACCGCACATGTTGTTTTTGCAGATCCCCACTTTTTTGAATTTGCACTCAGAATTCCTATACTCTATAAATTAATGGATGGTATAGAAAAATGGATACTTAGAAAGGCAATGGAAGATGTTCTGCCGAAAGAAATTACATGGCGGCCCAAGGCAAAATTCTGGGAAGGCGCCGGAGTGGGGGAATTGATCTCAAAATATGCTTCAGTTAAAGTCACCGATAATGACTTCATGAGTGAAAGACATCTTAAAAATGACTGGATCCTGAATACTAAAGAAGAATTATTTTATTACCGGATATTCAAGGATCATTTCGGCCAATTGGAAAATCTGGATTGGATGGGACGTACAAAAGGGAGTCCAAAATCAAACTGAAATTGAAAGTAGATTATTTTTAAATAATAACTCTCACTCCCCCGAGTTCCGATACTTTATTGGGGAAGTGGTCACTCGGGGAGCTGATAAACATGAAATTCACAGGGATCTTCCATTCCTTGCTAAGTTTATTAAAAAAAGGTAATGGATGCACCGACATTCCTGCACTGCAAATTACATCTGATGAAAGCCCCAAATAGTAGCAACACCTTATAGCAAGCCTTTACAAATTCCCACAGATCCCTGATCTGGATTATGTAGGCTAAAGCAGCGATAATTTCTTCTTCAGAAGGGTTACCTGAGTGATTGAACTGTTAATACAAAACTCTATATTGTCACTTGCGAGCCAATTTCGAAAACGTTTTTCTGTGGTACATTGTAGTATGCAGTCGCTCTTTGTGAATTTTTCGACATAAACTGGAACAATTTATCCTGCCAAAAATTCAATCCTATTTTTTTGTTCGGAACAAGTGTCTCCCGGCCAAGAATATAAGATGTTTCATTTAAATCAATTGAAATATGCTTATTTTTGTATAAGTCATTCATGAGCTTAGTGATATCCACCTGTTCCATAAAACCATAATTAGCCTTTAGCCGGTAAAATCGATTCGTTAACTTTTCCAGGTTAATTCTGTTTTCCAAATTTGCATGTGGGATTGGTAAAATATTGATGGACAGAATGATAATTTGCTCATGAAATACTTTATTGTGCTTTAGATTTTGAATTAATGCAGGTGGTGTTATTCTAGGGTTCCCGGTCAAGTATACAGCTGTGCCAGTTACTTGGTGGTATTTTTTTGACTGGAAATCAGCAAGGATAGTATTCATCGGCTGTGAAATTCTTGATAATTGACCAGCAAGAAAACGCCTGCCTTTCTTCCATGTAGTCATCATTAACAATCCTGCAATTCCAACCAGCAAGGGGAACCATCCGCCACTGGCGATCTTGGTTAGGTTTGAAACCAGAAAAGAAAGGTCTATGGTTAGAAATAAAACGGTAATTATGGCAGAGGTAAAAATTCCCCATTTCCAAATTTTGTGCATGGCTATAAAGGCCAACAAACTGGTGATAGTCATGGTCATTGTTACTGCTAAGCCGTATGCGGATGCCAAATTACTGGACGTCTTGAATCCCAACACTACTGCGATAGTACCAACCATTAGTAAGTTGTTGATTTGGGGAAGGTAAATTTGGCCACGTTTATCTCCAGAAGTGTGCTTTACGACAAACCGCGGTAAATAGCCTAATTGAACTGCCTGAAAAGTTAGAGAAAACGCACCAGAAATAATGGCCTGAGAAGCAATGATTGTGGCCATGGTAGCCAGCCCCACCAAAGGATATAATGCCCATGACGGAGCCATTAAATAAAACGGGTTGAAAGCCAATTCCGGGTTTTCAAGCAATAAAGCACCTTGCCCCAAATAATTTAAAACTAGACAAGGCAATACAAAAGTAAACCATGCCAGGCGGATCGGAGCTTTGCCAAAGTGGCCGATATCCGCGTACAATGCCTCTCCGCCTGTTACTGCTAAGAATACAACACCCAAAACAATAATACCATGAGTGCCGTGTACCATGAAAAAGTGAACAGCGTAATAGGGATTAAGTGCCATAAGAATCTCTGGTTTCCTGATGATTAACGCTATTCCGAGGGCAGCAATCGACAAAAACCATATTGATATTAACGGGCCAAAAACCGAACCGACTAGCGAAGTGCCTTTTCGTTGAAACATAAATAATGCTACCAGAATACCAATAGTGATGGGAATGATAAAAGGACTAAAAAAGGGTGTCGCCACTTCAAGGCCTTCAACAGCGCTTAAAACCGATATGGCAGGCGTAATAACGCCATCTCCATAAAGAAGAGCTGCACCAAAAATCCCCATAGTGGAAATAATCACCAACCTCATTCCTTTTCTCTTTGGCCTGACGAACTCCATTAAGGCTAAGATTCCGCCTTCACCGTTATGATCAGCTCTTAGAATTATTAAAAGATATTTAATTGAAATCACAAATATCAGCGACCAGAAAACCAGTGATAGAATACCGAAAATATTATCCGGTGTGGTTGCTATACTGTGAGGACCATGGAAACATTCCCTAATAGCATAAAGCGGACTTGTACCGATATCACCATACACGATACCAATGGCAAGTAATGATAAATAAAGTAATTTTTTATTACTGCCTTTACTTTGTTCTTGTACTTCATCAACTTCAACTTTTTTTTTCATGAATTGTATTTAGCTTAGGTTGATTGTTTTCCGGCATTCCTTTACTTGCCTATCGAACTAATAATAAGTTTCTGAAAATAAAAGTATCATTTATAAATTCAGAATCCAAATGAAAAAGTTAAATCAGGTTCAATTATAATACAAATCAAGAATGTTTTAAGAAATGCTTTTATCCTGTTCAAGTGATTGACTTTTCACGGATAATAAGCCAAAAGACATAATAAGGCTGGAGGAAAGTACCACCAGAAATAACAATCCGGTATTGGCTTCCGGAATAAGAAGTTTTTCCGGAATGCTGATGAAAAGCAATATACTGATCAAGCCGCGGGGGCTGATAAACAATTCAGGGATCAAGGGAATTTTCCCGATAAATTTCAGGTAAATACTACGGATGAAATAAACGATCACTAAAATATATAAGCCGGTTTTTAATGTATCCAGGTCATTTAACAAACCCAGTTCGATAATAAATCCAAAGATGATGAAAAAGAATGTCCTCACCAGGAATGCACTCTCCGCTGACATCCGGTAAAGCTGATTCAGATCGTTATTATAATCCGCATACATAAAATGTTTCTGAAAGATTTGGTTTCGAATCTGACTAGCATTACTAAGAAAAAGCCCGAAAGCGAGGACAATGATCAGGGAAGGTAAGTGCAAAATCCTTCCAGCGCCATAAACCAGTACGATAATAGACAGGATCAAAAAGAATTTTACCTGGTGCTTAATCCTTCCGATAATATAAAGCAACAGCAGGCAAAACGTTGCGGAAACAAGGATGATTAAAATAGTATCCCATGCGAGGATCGCGAAGGAGGAAAAGCTGATGGTTTCGTTATACAGGAAAAAATTGAATACAATAATGCCGAGGATATCTGAAAAAGATGATTCGTAAATTACGAATTCCTTCTTTTTAGCAGTGAGGTTGGCAACAGAAGGAATGGCTATAGCCGAGCTTATAATGCTGTAAGGTATTGCATTAAGAATGCATTGACTCCACCCGGCCCCGCTGGCCAGGTTAAAAAAATACCCAATAGCAGCAGTTGTCGCTAACAGGATGAAAAAAGCTGAAAGGAAAGATTTCAGGATGACCTTATTCTTTTTTCTTTCATATTTAAGTTCCAAGGTTCCCTCAAGGACGATAAGGATAAGCCCAACCGACCCTAGTGCTGGAAGAATGTTCAGAAAATTGAACGTGGGAATGTGGAAATAATCCACCGCCAATCGGATGAGGATACCCAGTACCAGGAGAAGTGGAACAGATGGCAGTTTTGTCCTCCTGGCGATCATATCGAAAAAATATGAAAAAATCACCAGGCTGCTTAATATTATCAGCAGGGTATAAGTCAACATTCGGAATTTTATTTAATGATTAAAAATAATACCAAATGGATTTATAATCCTCCAGATTTTCTCCGTCTTTCTGAAGTTTCCTCAAATAATCCAGGATTGGAACATCCAAATAGATGTAATCATCCACGAGGGTAACTTTTGATTCCCATGGAGAGAAGCGATATGCCCTTTGTCCTGTCGGCATGATCATAATGAGTTCATGGTCCTGCCATGCTCTCAAATGCGATTTTCCAAGTTTGGGAACATTGAACACGGGCTCGTCAGTACGGATTATTCCGGGCAAGAACCTGGCCTCCTCCTTTCTTTCCTGTTCAATCCTTGCAATGGGAACCCTGAAATCCACTGTTTCTTCTTTACCTTTAGTATTGAAAGTATAATAAGGATCTATACCGGCCAGTTTCAAGGCCTTCCTCAGGGAAGCGGATTCAAATCGTGAGCTGTTATAATACGTAAATACTTGCTGGTTATAAATGCTGATGCCTGCCTGTCGTATATAAGATATGACTGCGATAGATTCCTCAGTGACCTCTAAAGGATGCTCGAAATGAGTTACAATACAAATTTCACGGCGTCCGGGCTCATGGTATTTTTTGAGAATTTTCACCAGGTTTGAAGTGATACGGAAGGGAAGCGTCACCAGTACCCTGGTCCCTATCCGGATGCGTTCGATATGATTAATGGAAGAAATATCACCGATCAGGCTTTCCAGGTAATCGTCGCCGAGAATAAGTGGATCCCCACCGGTGATCAGGACCTCGGAAATGTGTTCATTATTACGGATCCAATCGATGGCTATGCTTATAGTCTTCCTGGTAGTCTTAGACTCTTTAAGCGGTTTAATCTCCCAGTTCCGCTGGCAATAGACGCATATTTGCGGACAGATGTCAATAGATTTAAGGATAACAATTTGGGGATAACGGCGGGTGATTGCTTCTACCGGGCTGGTGGATCTTTCTCCCATGAAATCCATATCCATACCTGAAGTTCTGTTTTCCAGTACTTTTTCACAGTAATGTATGCTGGGTAGAACCTGGGCACGGACTGCCCTATCTTTTCGTGTTCTACCTCCGGGATTAAACAGGGATAAATAATATGGGGTGACCTGAAAGGGTATATGATGATTTTCAGCGAATTTTAATCCAATGATTTCATCTTCCTCAAGCTTTACAATAGACTCTAATGTCTTCACGTCCTGGATGATGTGTTTTAAATGCCATTGGTAATCATTCCAATCCTGTTCGCTGGCATTAAAATGTTTAAGGATAGCATTCCGGGTAACCCTTCTCAACCTTGTTATATCAGGATCGTTACCGTAAGGATAACGTTTCATGAAAGATGTCATCATGTCTGCATACTCGTCAAGTTTTGCTGACCGGACAATTGATGCTTTTTTGCTATCCGTAGGCAGAACAAACTTATCGTCAGTAATACCGGAGTTGGCATTGATCCCCCTAAACAGGAAAATGAATTCCGCCAGGAAGCCTTCCGTCACTTCTATATTAAAATGGCTTTCATGTGCAAGTTTAAAAAGTATTTCTAACGCGGAAAATCCGGTAATCTGCTCATTTTCTGTCCTTATAAGATTTTTCAGGACATTAATGCATTCTTTGGCATTTGTTTTTTCAATGATGTGGAACTCCTTGAATTTTTTGTCAGAATGAATATTAAAATAATGCCTTTCCAGGCTGTTTAAGTGATCAAAAAGCTTTTCCCTTGCATCGGAAAGGTTTTGTGAACCTTGAAGAAGGGCCTTGATTTTCGGATCGGCTTTCCAGAGTAATTCAATGAGTTCTTTTCTGGTAGTAAATACAATATTATTTGTCTGCATGAAGGTAAAAATAGTGGTTTTTTGCCAAATAACTAAGTTAATGCATTTTTGGTAATACGAAATAATAGAATATATCCAGGAGTTACTAATAAGCCAAGCCAACAGAACCCGGTTCTCGTGGCGACAAGCTATTGATAACCCCTTTACCTGCCTATAATGATATCGAAAGATGGGCCGCACTCAAAGTCCTTGACCATCGGGTACAATTCCCAGAAGTAGAGATTGTCCCAGGCATCGGAAAGGTCAGCTGCTTTCCAGCGTGGAATGTTTTGGTCTCGTTCAGAAGACTTGTCTTTACGAATCTCCTGTTCTTTAACAGGCGCATTCTTCATGGAGACAAAACATTCCATGGCATTGTTTCCATTGATGGAGAACCTGGGAAGGAAAGGATAATCACCTGCAAGGTATTTAGAAAAGAAAAGGAATTTATCCATATGAGATATTTCCCGGGTGTGATACCGTGGAATGACATTCCAATTAGCGGCATCGCGCCGGTAAACAACATACTCAGGCGGCTCATCAGGCATCATCTATTTTATCATTATCAATCAATTCCAGGAATATTGTTAACATATTCACAACACAACAATTTGTAAATAAACATATTAAAAAAGAAGGAAATATCTTTTTGTGAAATTAATCGGATTTATAGCTATCCTGTCAAGTAATTCATGTAATTTTGCCTGTCAAAAATTTTCAAATGAAGGATAATAAAAATCACAAGATCATTGAACTGGAGCATGTTGTAGTGAAACTTGCGGGTGATTCCGGCGACGGGATGCAACTGAGCGGATCACAGTTTTCTGATACTACAGCCATTGAAGGTAATGATCTGGCTACTTTTCCCGACTACCCTGCTGAAATTCGCGCCCCGCAAGGGACTACGGCAGGCGTTTCCGGTTTTCAGCTTCATTTCGGGCATATTAAAGTGGAAACTTCGGGTGACCTGGCAGATGTACTGATCGCTCTAAATCCTGCAGCGCTCAGCGTGAATATGAAATGGGTCAAACCGGGCGCTACCATCATTGTTGATGTAGATAGTTTCGAACCGAAAGATATTGAGAAAGCAGGTTATTTACAAAATCCGCTGGAAGACGGCACTCTCGGCGGTTATAAAGTGATAAAAGCTCCTATTACAAGTTTAAGCCTTACAACCTGCCTCGAACTGGGAATTGATGCCAAATCGGCTGACCGCACCAAGAATCAGTTTGCCCTTGGCATGCTTTATTATATGTTTCATAAAGATATTGACTTAGGCGCCAGGTTCCTGGACGAAAAATTCGCGAAGAAAGAATTGGTAGCGACAGCAAATAAAGCGGTTCTTGAAGCCGGATATCATTTTGCTGAAAATCTCCAGGAATTTGGTATTACATACAGGATCAAACCCAGTGATGACATGAAAGGCCGTTATCGAAGTATAAACGGCAATACGGCTGCAGCATGGGGCCTGTTGGCCGCGGCGGAAAAGTCGGGTTTGGAATTATTCCTGGGTTCTTATCCTATAACCCCTGCTACTGAAATTTTGCAGGAGCTTGCCCACCGGAAGCACCTTGGAGTCAAAACACTCCAGGCTGAAGATGAGATCGCAGGGATCAACAGTGCTATCGGAGCTGCTTTTGCCGGTAAACTGGCAGCAACTTCAACATCCGGACCAGGTCTTGCATTAAAAAGCGAAGCTATCGGACTGGCCGTCATAACAGAGCTTCCCCTGGTAATCATTGATGTGCAACGTGGAGGACCATCCACGGGTTTGCCTACAAAACCGGAACAATCCGACCTGATGCAGGCACTTTTCGGGAGAAACGGTGAAAGCCCGGTTGTTGTTATGGCTGCCAGCACCCCGGCAAATTGCTTCGATTATGCCTTTATGGCGGCCAAAATTGCAGTCGAGCACATGGTACCTGTCATTCTTCTGACTGACGGATACCTTGCCAATGGATCGGAACTTTGGAAAATTCCGAAAATGGCCGATCTTCCTAAAATTACTCCACGCCTGGTTTCTGATAACGACCCTAATTATAAACCATACCTCAGGGATCCAAAAACACTTGCCCGCTCCTGGGCGGTGCCAGGACAAGAAGGGTTAAGGCATAGAATCGGTGGACTCGAAAAGGAAGATGTAATCGGAACCGTATCGCAGGATCCGCTTAATCACCAGAAAATGGTCAGCCTCCGCCAGGAAAAAGTCTACAGGGTAGCCAATGTAATCCCTGAACTGGAAGTATTCGGCGATAAGACCGGAGATTTGCTGGTAGTAGGCTGGGGAGGCACTTATGGACACCTGGTTTCGGCGGTTAAAGACCTCCAGACAGACGGTGAAAAAATCAGCCTCGCTCATTTCAATTATATTTATCCTCTTCCGAAAAACACGGAACAAGTCCTTAAAGGATTTAAAAAGATCGTTGTTTGTGAACTCAACAACGGGCAGTTCATATATTGGCTCAGGGCGATGTTCCCACAATACAAGTACCTGACTTATCATAAAGTTCAGGGATTGCCATTCATGATCAATGAGCTTAAATTGAAATTCAACGAAATTCTGAAGGAATACTGATATGACACCAGAAGAATCAAAGCAAACAGTTTATAACCTTACCAGGGATGACTTCAAACCGGAGGGTGCGGTAAAATGGTGTGCCGGATGCGGCGATTACGCCATTCTAGCTGCCATCCAGACCGTACTCGTCGAACTCGGCGGCAGGAAAGAAGATATCGTCTTCGTTTCAGGTATCGGATGTTCTTCCCGTTTTCCATACTATATGAATACCTACGGCTTCCATGGACTGCATGGAAGAGGGGCGGCAATCGCCTCCGGGATCAAAATTGCCAATCCTAAATTGCAGGTCTGGCATATTACAGGCGATGGCGATAGCATGGCTATTGGCGGCAATCACTTTATTCATACCATCAGGCGGAATATCGACATGAACATTGTGATTTTCAACAATAAGATCTATGGTCTTACCAAAGGCCAGTATTCGCCTACTTCTCCCAGAGGCCTGGTGACGAAAAGCTCGCCCGAAGGCGTGATCGAGAATCCGTTTACCCCGGGAGAACTCGTGATGGGTTCACAGGGCACTTTCTTCGCCCGTGCTGTCGATACAGAGCCGAAGATGATGCGCGAGGTCCTGAAAGCAGCCGCATTGCATAAAGGAACATCAGTGGTGGAAATCCTTCAGAACTGCGTGATTTTCAATAATCAGATCCATGCCGCCATTACAAATAAAGAGACCAAAGATGATCACCAGATTTATCTTGAAGCAGGAAAGCCCATGATCTTTGGGAAAAACCAGGATAAAGGCCTGATCTTTAAGAATAATCAACTCCGAGTAGCCACCATAGGTGAAAAAGGAGTGACACTGGATGATATTCTTGTCCATGATCCGACAAACCCGGAAGATATGACCCATTATACGCTGGTCAGGATGGGATTGCCAGATTTTCCAGTTGCAATGGGCGTTATCAGGTCATGTGACTGCAACGATGCATACGACTTATTGCTCGAAAGGCAAATGGAAGAAGCTAAAAGAAAAAGCAAGATCAAATGCATGGATGATTTGCTGAATTCAGGAAATGTTCTGGATCTATAGATTTGCAGCGATTAACGGTCAGTTTAAATCTTTTATTTTCATTCTTACTTCCTTGATTGCTTTGCATTTGGTAATTTTGCCCACATGCTCAATGATTTCATTAAATTCATTCAGGAGGAAAACCTTATAAACCATACAGACCATACGCTGCTTGCAGTGAGTGGCGGACTGGATTCGGTCGTCATGACCGAATTATTTCACCGGGCCGGATTTTCTTTTGGTATTGCTCATGCCAACTTCGGGCTCAGGGGAGCTGAATCCGGGAGGGATGAACTCTTTGTCAGAAATCTGGCAGAAAAATACAAGGTAAAGGTTTTTGTTAAGCATTTTGAAACCGCTAAGTTTGCCCGTTCTCACAAACTTTCAGTCCAGGTTGCAGCCAGACAGCTTCGTTACGAATGGTTTGATGAATTGCAGATAAAATATGGCTATGATCAGGTTGCCACCGCACATCACCTGGACGACCAGGTTGAGACATTCCTGATAAACCTCACGAGGGGGACAGGTATTGCAGGTTTGCACGGTATCCTGCCCAGGCAGGGAAAAATAATCAGGCCCATGATGTTTACTGACAGGCAGCAAATAGAAGCTTATGCCAGGGAAAATAGACTTGAATATGTCGAAGATTCTTCCAACAGCTCAGTGAAGTACACCCGCAACCGCATCCGCCACAAGGTAATCCCGCAACTGGAAAAGATCAACCCCGGATTCCGTCAGGAACTTACTCAAACAATCGGCTTTATCCGTGATGCTGAAAAAATATATAACCAAACCATTGAACAGAAAAGAAGAGAGATCTTTCATGAAAATGGAGATAAAATTTATATTCAATCTGCCCAGTTTTATTGTCTTGAACCACTGACAAGCTGGGCTTACGAGCTTTTATCCCCTTATGGTTTCAACCTTTCCAATATCAGGGATATCACCGGACTGGCTGATGCAATCCCGGGCAAGGAAGTTCGATCAACCACCTTCAGGCTGGTAAAAGACCGTGAGTATCTCATCATTGCTCCATTGGAAGAAACAGGCAAGGAAGCGACATTCATGGTATCAATGTATGATCTGAAGCAGAAAAGTATCAGGTCCCCGTTGAATCTTGAGTTTGAAATCCTCTATGAGATTCCTGCGGAATATGCTGATCCGGGCAGTACCGCTTACATTGACCTTGACAAGCTGGATTTTCCTTTAACCATCCGGAAATGGCAAAAGGGCGATTTTTTTTATCCCCTTGGAATGCCGCAGCGCAAGAAGCTCAGTGATTTTTTTACAGACCAGAAGTTTTCCAGGATCGAAAAGGAAAAGAAATGCCTCTTATGCAGTGGCAAAAAGATTGTTTGGATCATAGGCCACCGGATCGATGACCGTTTTAAAATTACTGCGGCTTCTGAAAGGATTTTGAAAATCAAGCTTTATCCGGATACATTATTGTCTGATTAGCTTTTGTTTATCCCCTCCGGGGAATTATTTGCAAATCGCATATCACATTACTACAATACTTTATCTGCTACGCAGAATTCGCCATAGGCGATAAACAGCAAGGTTTGACTGATGTCAGGTATAACCTATCTGCTACGCAGAATTCGCCATAGGCGATAAGGTATTGTAGAATAGAAATTACATCATTAATTTACAATACCTCGTAGAGGTTTAACTAACCAATAGTTTGAGTTTATTTTATATTTTTGTGACCTTTGAAAACCGAATATGATAAAAATGAAAAAAGCCATTTTTTCAACATCAATCCTGCTCCTGGCATTTTTATTTACCACGAATTCCCAAATCCTGCAGCCGGTAAAATGGTCTTTTGACACGAAGAAGATCAATAATGAAGAATTTGAACTGATCCTGAAATCCGAAATGGACAAAGGATGGCATATTTATGGAACCGATATCCCTAAGGGGGGGCCGATTCCAACATCCTTCAAATTCAACCCGTCTGAAGATTATGAGCTGGCGGGTAAACTGGAAATGCCCAAAGCGATCGAAAAGTACGACAATGCTTTTGAGATGGATCTTCGTTACTTTAATGATAACGCTAAGTTTAAACAAAGGGTGAAGATGAAATCTGATAAGTCTTTCCAGGTTACCGGTGAGCTTGAATATATGTCTTGTGACGATAGCAGGTGTCTTCCCCCGGAAATTGTTGAATTCTCTTTTAACTTGCCCGGAATTGAAAAAACAAAGAAAGAAAAAAAAGAAGAGCGGTTAGCTGAGGAATCATCATCACCTGTAAAAACAAAAGAAGAAAATACCCCCAGCGATCCTGGAAAGTCCAGGACCGAATCATCCCCGACAATTACCCCGATCGATTCAAAACCTTTGGTTTCCTCTTCATCTCAGGAAACCCAATCTCTAAAAATTCGGGAAAAAGAGGATTACATTACCCTCTGGACTTTCTTTTTTATCGCCCTCGGGATTGGATTTATAAGTCTGCTTACCCCTTGCGTTTACCCGATGATCCCCATGACCGTAACTTTCTTTATGAATGCCAGCCAGAATAAACTGAAAGCCAGATTACAGGCTCTGGTATTCGGCCTCTCTATCATATTCATTTACACAGTTATCGGCGTGTTGGTATCTGCCTTATTCGGTGCCGATATGATCAAACAGGTCAGTGAACACTGGATCACCAACCTGATCTTTTTCCTATTATTTGCTTTTTTTGCCATATCCTTCTTCGGCATGTTCGAGCTTGTTCTCCCTGCCTCGCTAACTAACAAGTCAGACCGGCATGCTGACAGGGGAGGCTATGTCGGGGCTTTCTTCATGGCATTGACCCTCGTCCTGGTTTCATTTTCCTGCACGGCGCCTTTTGTGGGCGGTATCCTGGTGGAAGCGGCAACCGGACAGGTTATCAAGCCAATCGTTGGGATGTTTGGTTTTTCGCTGGCGTTCGGTATTGTTTTTACCATCCTGGCTTTCTTCCCTTCATGGTTGAATAAAATGCCGAGATCAGGCGGCTGGCTTAATTCAGTCAAAGTCGTCCTTGCCTTCCTGATCCTGGCGATTGGCATGAAATATCTCCTCGTCCCCAACCAGGCCCTCGGATGGGGGATCAGCCGTGAGGTTTATATCGCCGTGTGGATGGTGCTATTTACCTTATTAGGTTTCTATCTGCTGGGAAAGATAAAATTTACACACGACAGCCCGTTAGAGCATATCGCTGTGCCCAGGCTTTTGTTAATCATTGCTTCCTTCACTTTTGTCCTATACCTGTTCCCCGGATTATTCGGCGCACCGCTGAAAGCTGTGTCCGGTTACCTGCCCTCGGAATCTTCCTGGGATCTCGATGAGATCATCCGGGAAAGTACACAAAATATCAGCGTTGTGTCTCCCGGCAACAGTAATTACAGCGGTTTGTGTGATGAACCTAAGTATTCGGACCGTTATGACCTGCCCTATGGATTAAAAGGGTATTTCGATTACGAACAGGGACTTGCCTGCGCTAAAAAGCTTAATAAGCCGGTGTTCCTCGATGTCAAAGGATATGCCTGCACTAACTGCAAGGTTATAGAAAAGAATGTCTGGTCTGACCCTGAAGTTCTTAAAAGACTTCAGAACGATTATGTAATTATCGCATTGTATGTCGATGATAATCATGAACTTCCGGAAAATGAATGGGTCACTTCAACCTTTGATGGGAAGGTGAAAAAGACAATCGGCCGGAAGAACACTGATCTCCAGATCACTCATTTTGGTGTCAATGCGCAGCCATACTATGTCCTGATGGATAATAACGGCAACACACTCACGCCGGCGATTGGGTTTGAACCTGATATCAATGATTATATCAGTTTTCTTGATAAAGGGATTGAAGAATTCAGGAAACTACATCCATAAGAATCCGACGGATAAACCCGTCGGCATATCAGAGCAACTATGCGTTTTTCATCGCTTCTGCATAGAATTCATAAAAGTAAACTATCGTCTCGATCCCATTGAAAAACTGGTTCAGGGGGAAGTTTTTATTAGGTGAGTGGATGGCGTCTGATTCCAGCCCAAAGCCCATGAGGATCGATTTGATACCAAGTTTATCTTCAAAAGTCGAAATGATAGGGATACTGCCACCGCTTCTCACAGGGACGGGCATTTTGCCGTAAGTTTTAAAGTAGGCTTTTTCTGCGGCCAGGTATGCAGGCATATCTGTTGGAGAGACATAACCCTGCCCGCCATGAAGTGCCGTTACCTTTACTTTCACATAAGGCGGAGCGATAGCTTTGAAGTGATCTTCGAACAGCTTGCTGATTTTCTTATGATCCTGGTTTGGCACAAGCCGCATGGAAATCTTTGCATAAGCTTTTGAAGGGATGACTGTTTTGGCGCCTTCACCGGTATAGCCCCCCCAGATACCATTTATATCCAGCGTAGGCCGGATTCCGGTGCGTTCCGGGGTTGTATAGCCTGCCTCACCGCAAACCTCGCTAATATCGAGTGATTTCTTGTATGCTTCCAGGTTAAAAGGCGCTGTGGCCATTTTCTGCCTTTCTTCTTGACGGATTTCAATTACATCATCATAAAAACCAGGTATGGTGATCCGTTGTTTGTTATCTTTCAGGGAAGCAATCATTTCGACCAGTACATTCGCGGGGTTGGCAACCGCTCCGCCAAACAAACCGGAATGCAGGTCCTTGTTCGGCCCGGTCACTTCAACTTCCATATAACTGAGCCCCCTCAGCCCACTGGTAATTGAAGGAATATCGGGAGCGATCATGCTCGTATCGGAGACCAGTATGATATCTGCTTTAAGCATTTCTTTATAATCATCACAGAATTTTCCCATGTTAGCCGATCCGACTTCTTCCTCTCCTTCTATCATGAATTTCACATTACATGGCAATGTGTTGGATTTAACAAAATATTCAAATGCTTTGGCCTGTATGAAAGACTGTCCTTTATCATCATCAGCTCCGCGGGCAAATATCTTCCCTTCACTTACTCGGGGCTCAAAAGGAGGGGTGTGCCAAAGTTCCACAGGATCAACAGGCATGACGTCATAATGCGCGTAAACCAATACAGTAGGTTTTGCGTGATCAATGATCTTTTCTCCATAAACAACAGGATTGCCTGCAGTTGGGAAAATTTCAGCTTTATCTGCACCGGCTTTCAGCAGGGTTTCTTTCCAGTAATCCGCCGCTTTCAACATATCATCCTTGTGGGCAGTCTCACTGCTGATGGAAGGAATGCGAATCAGACCATATAATTCTTCAAGGATATTTTCTTTGTTTTGCTCAATGTAGTTTTTAATATCTTCCATAGGTTAACTGGTATTTGAATGATGTAGCATTGATTGTAAAATGATATAAATAAAAATATTAACTGAAAGAAAGGCAAAATATTGTAATATAGCTGAAAAGAGGACCCTGGTGATGTCAAAGTCATTTTATTCATTTTATTTAAGATTAATAACGACCTTTTTTTTAATTATATTTGCAAATCAGAGGGTATCTAATCATGTTAAATCCATAAGATCAATCCCTTATAAATACCTTTCCAGATGAAAAATTCTTACTCCCGCAAACTGTCTACATCGCTTACAACATTTATGGTTGTAACCTTTTTCGTATCATTTCAGGTTAAAGCTGATACGCTTCATGTATCAAGTAATATAACACCTGAGCAAATGGTGCAGGAAATTCTTATCGGCGGAGGCGTGGTCACGAGTAATATTACTTATACAGGAAATAATATTTCACGGGGAGAATTTTGGGGTGGTCCTGGTAATATTGGCATAGAAGATGGGATAATCCTGACTTCCGGCAATGTAACTATTGCACCTGGGCCAAACAATGCTGGCAATGCAGGTCAAGATTCGGGCCAGCCCGGCGATCCGGACCTGACCGCTATCGCGGGAATTGCAACCTTCGACGCCTGTGTGCTTGAATTTGACTTTATTCCCCAATCCAGCACGGTTTCATTTAAATATGTTTTTGGTTCCGAAGAATATCACGAATACGTTAATCAACAATACAACGATGCATTTGGTTTCTTTATCAGCGGCCCGGGCATTACTGGGCCTTACTCCAACGACAGCAAGAATATTGCACTGATCCCACTTTCCGAGATAGCCGTTTCAATCAATACAGTAAATTGCGGGAACCCTTATAATTGTCCTGATAATTGTGAAAATTGCGTGTTTTTTGTGAATAATACCCAGCAGTTTACTCAATACGATGCATTCACAACGGTCCTCAGAGCATGGGCCACTGTCATTCCCTGTGAAACTTATCATATCAAGTTAGCCATTGGGGATGGGTATGATCATATTTATGATTCCGGAGTATTCCTGGAGGCCAACAGTTTTTCCAGTGTGGGTATTTCATCGGCAATTGAATATTCACAACCTGATGTAAATTTTACCATTGAAGGTTGCAGCGATGCTTCCATCCTGTTCACACTGTCGGAGCAGCCTGATCAGGATTTTTACCTGCCTTTGACAATATCCGGGTCAGCCATTAACGGGGTTGATTATGAAAGAATTCCTGATTCTGTTTTCTTTCAGCAAGGTTACACCCAGGCATGGATGGATATTATCACCATCCCTGACCAATTCACCGAATGGGTTGAAAATATCCGGATCGTTTATAACTCTTCACTTTGCGGCATTGATTACGATACAATTCTTATCACCCTGATGGATTATAAGCTATCCCTGGACATGACGCCGGATACTATAATCAATTGCGCAACGCAGGCCAATATTGGCATTGAAAATATCAATGGATTTGAACCCTATTCCATTAGCTGGAGTACGGGTGATACAACAGAATACATTACTGTCAGCCCGCTGATCTCTACAACCTATTATGTCGCTGTTACTGCCTTATGTGATTCCATGACCACCGACAGTATAAGGGTGACCGTAAATGGCCCCAAATCCAATGCCGGACAGGATTTGAGTATCCCTTACGGGACAAATACCAACCTCCAGGGCTCAGCAAGCCAAGGCTCAGGTGAATATACCTATAGCTGGGAACCTGCAGATAAATTAGTTAATCCTACCGACGCGATGCCCACCACCATTCTGATGGAGCAAACAACTCAATTCACACTTACGGTCACAGACCTGGCGGGTGGTTGCCAGGATATTGACCAGATGGTTCTTTTTGTTACCGGGGGACCCCTTAATGTAGGCCCGGTGGCTTATCCCGGTGCAATCTGTCCGGGTGAGTCATCACATCTTTTCTCTTACGCTGCCGGGGGTTCGGAAAATTATAGCTATTCCTGGACTTCTAGTCCCCCGGGATTTAATTCGGATATTCCGGACCCGATAGTGGAGCCTTTAGTGACCACAACCTATTATATAACGATTAACGATGGCTATAATTCTGTAACAGGAAATGTGACCGTAGAAGTGATGAACCTACCTGTTCCGGAGGCCGGCGAAAACGATACAATCTGGCATGGCACCGTGGGCTATTTAAATGGCTCAGGCTCACAAGGATCCGGAAATTATTCCTGGTTCTGGGAACCGTTCAATAAGCTGATCAACCCTTATTCACCGACCCCTACAACGGTTAAATTATATGAAACAACGCTTTTCAGGCTCAGCATTACCGATAACACTACCGGTTGCGTGAGTGCGGGGGAAGACCTGGTGACAGTCGTGATTATTGGCGGGCCATTGGCCGTTACTGCAGACATAACCGATCCTGTCATCTGCCGGGGTGAAACTACTCAGCTTCATGCTTTGCCCAGCGGGGGAAATCCAGATTATACGTACAGTTGGAGTTCTTTGCCTGCAGGCTTTTCTTCGACGGAAAGAGAACCATTTATTACTCCGGTCCTCAGCACAACTTATACCGTTCAGGTTTTTGACCAGTTTAATTATTTCGGGGCATCGGTGGATGTGGAAGTCTCACAGCCTCCACTGGTTAACCTGGGAACAGATATCCTGGCTTGCCCTTATGATACAGTAAAACTCAGCGTTAACCTGCCTGGAATGACTTATTACTGGTCGAACGGATCTGATGAATCATCCGTTTCCATCGGGACTACCGGGATTGGATTCGACATGAAGAAGATCTGGGTACGCGTTGAAAATGATCTGGGTTGTTTTGGAACAGATACAATACAGGTAACTTTTGACTTTGCCCAATGCTCGGGAGTAAATGAGGCATCAGATGAGACGTATGTTTATATTTATCCCAATCCAACAACCGGGAAAGTTCAGGTTGAGTGGAAGGGCCTGAGTGGAAATGTTGATATGCAATTATCTGATATTCACGGAAATTTAATATTTGACCAGATTATCATGGCACCTCCTTCCGGCGATTATAAGGGTTCTTTCCACCTCGAAGGCCAACCGAAAGGGATCTATTTGCTGAAATTGGTGGGTGAAGAAAAGGTGTTGGTCAGGAAGATATTATTGCAATAGCCGTTCATTTTTATGACAAAAACCAGGGTTGCGATTAATGGATTCGGGCGGATTGGAAGGATCACTTTCAGGAAACTATTGGAAAATGACCAGATAGAAGTTGTGGCTGTCAATGATCTGGCCGACACAAAGACCCTGGCCCATCTTTTAAAGTATGATTCCGTGCATGGGCGTTTCCCGGGCACCATCCTGAATAACGGGGATTATCTCCTTGTGAACGATATAAAAGTCCTTGTTTTCTCTGAAGAAGATCCCGGAAAATTACCCTGGAAAAATCTTCAGATTGATGTTGTGATAGAATCCACCGGTAAGTTTGTGTCAAGACCCGATGCTATCCGTCACGTGACGGAGGCAGGCGCTCGCAAAGTGATCATATCCGCCCCTGCTAAAAATGAAAGCGATGATGTGAAATACGTCGTTTTAGGGGTAAATGACGAAATCATAGACAAAAATGATGTCATCATCTCCAATTCTTCCTGTACTACTAATAATGTCGCCCCCCTCATCATGATCCTGGATAATAACTGGGGTATCGAAAGCGCGTTTATTACAACAGTTCATTCTTATACTAAAGATCAAAACCTTCTTGACGCTCCTCATAAAGATTTACGCAGGGCCCGGGCCGCAGCCTGTTCCATTGTCCCCACCTCCACAGGGGCCGCTAAAGCTGCTACAAAAATATTCCCCCATCTGAAATACAACTTGGGCGGGGCAGGGATCCGCGTACCAGTTGCGGATGGCTCACTTACTGATCTGACGTGCATATTGAAAAATCCTGCCACAAGGGAAGAAATCAATCTAAAGTTTAAAGAAGCCGCTGAGGGAAGTCTTAAAGGAATACTCGAATATACCGAAGATCCGATTGTTTCGGTGGACGTTATTGGAAATACCCATTCAGCAGTATTTGATGCGGGTTTGACTGCCGTACTTGGAGAAAAGAACAAATTGGTTAAAATTGTTGCCTGGTATGATAATGAAATGGGATATGCTTCCCGCCTGGTTGAACTGATTGGAAAATTTATTTAACTTGGCGCGATGAATTTCGCTTATCTCCTTTTGGGAAGCAACCTGGATAACCGCTCTGCCTTGTTGGAAAGAGCAAAGGAAGCCATATCATCAAGAATCGGCAACGTAATCCGGGAATCTTCTGTTTATGAATCCGAACCATGGGGTTTTCAATCTGAACATCGGTTCCTGAACCAGGTTATCAGGATTGAAACCAAGTACAGGCCCATCCAGGTGCTTGAGGAAATTTTAAGGATCGAAAAAAAACTTGGCAGGCATCGTGCTGATGATCAGGGCTATACTTCCAGATCGATCGACATAGATATCCTTTTTTATAACGATGAGATTATTTCAGAAGATAAACTTACTATCCCTCATCCTAAAATTCCGGAAAGGATGTTCACCTTGCTGCCCTTATCTGAAATAGACCGGTCCATGATTCACCCTGGTTCCCGGAAATCTATATCGGACCTTATGAGAGAGTGCCCGGATACATTGAATGTTTACCCTTATCGACCCAAATTATAAATAGTGACAACATCATTGCTTAAATATAATTTTATTGTAATTGAAGGAAATATTGGAGCAGGAAAGACAACACTGGCCAAACGCTTGTCTGAAGAATTTAACGCAAGATTAATCCTGGAAAGATTTGAAGACAATTCTTTCCTCCCCAAATTTTACGAACAGCCTGATATTTATGCTTTTCCACTGGAGATGTCTTTCCTGGCCGACCGTTATCAGCAATTGAAAGAAAAACTGGCCATGCAAGAGCTGTTCAAGACCATCACCATTGCTGATTACTTTATCGACAAATCCCTGATTTTCGCCAAAAACAATCTGAAAGCGGACGAATTCAATCTTTATTCCAGGCTTTTTCAGATCATCAGCACTTTTCTCCCACGGCCCGATTTACTGGTTTATCTCTATCTTGATATTCCCCGGTTGAAAGAAAATATAAATAAACGAGGAAGGGATTATGAGCGACTGATCCAGGATGACTATCTGGGAAAGATTCAGGCCGGTTACCTCAACCATTTTCGTTCCCTCAACGGTCTAAGGATTCTGATCATCGATACAAACAAGGCCGATTTTATGGAAAATGAGAAGGATTACCAGGCATTTCTGAAGGTTATCGGCACGGATTATGACATTGGTATCCATCGTGTTTTTATCTGATTATAAAAAAAGAGACTGCTTCAAAAAAGCAGCCTCTTTTCCTATTATCCTAATTTCAATTATTTGACCAGGCTCGTAAAGTTAGGATCAGCATAGTATTTAATAAATTCCCTGTCGATCTTAGCTTCTTCCTTGTAAGCCGGATTCATTTGGATGGCTATGCCAAGGTTCTCAAATAACATAGCAGTATTGGCGGTCCTTGAACCCAGGATAGCCATCAGGTAATGAGTCTGGGCATCTTTCGGGGCACAGTTCAACTGCTTTTCAGCCGGCGGGTAATTCTTGGATGCAATGTAAGCAAGGGCCACATTGTAATCGCAGGTTTTATTACCAAATTGGCTGATAGCTTTGGAGTATTCACCCCTTTGTATACTGATCACGCCCAGGTTGTAACTGGCATCGGTGCCAAGCTGACCGGCTTTGGTGAAATGTTCATCGGCTTTTGCATAATTACCTTCGAGGGCGTAAATAATACCCAGGTTGTTATGGACTTCCCCGCTATTCGGGTTCAGGCTGGCAGCTTTCTCGAGGTGAGCCTTGGCGGCTGTAAGATCATTCATCTCAATTTCGATGGCTCCGGCATTAGCATAACCCTTGTAGCTGTCAGGGTAAATGTTGATAGCAGATTTGTACAAATCCAGGCGTGCCTTCTTATCTTTCTGGAGAGAAGCAGCATAGAGCAACTCTTGCTCTGTTAATCCACGAGGATTGGAAGTAGAAAGCCCGATGATTTCTTCATCAGTCTTCTTAAGTTCATAACAATTCACAACGATCTCAGCTCTTCTGAGCGGCGGCAGGAAATTTGCTTCAATTTCAGGATAGATCACAACCATATTCCTGATTTCCTGTTCTTTCTTAGCCGGGGTTCCAGCGGAATTGATCACGTTCAGGATGATGTTTTTATCCTTGATATCGGAATTCTGGATACCATATATGAATCCGTTCCAGTCAGGTCCGTGATGAGCCAGGTTGTAAGTGATATCCTTTGCTGCATCTTTGATAGTCAGCTTGGAACCTTTGGCTTTAATGAGACCCTTGATCTTATCGATCATATATCCTTGAGCCGTTTTGGTCCTGTTTTCTGACAAGCCCTGGTTAAACGTTTCTTCTCCTTCAGGTGATGCCCAGCCATCGATATTGATGTCCTTGATCTTATAACCTAATTTTACGAAATCAACCAGTTCGGCAAGCTTGGCTTTGTTAGCGTCCACCTTGTTCAACGGCACATTCCAATTAAGGTTATATTTATTCACTTCAAAGAAGATTTTAGCCTCTTTACTGATGATGGCTTCTTTCTGATATCCGTGAGGAACGATCACTCCTGTCTGGTTGAAAGCAAACCTTGTCGAGGTGACAATGGTTCCGTCAGCCAGTTTTATAGCCGGGAGCTGCACATACTTATAATCCTTCTCGATGGCTTCTTTGGTTAAATCTGGTGGAAGATCAGTTTTAGGAATGAAAGCAATAGGTTCGATATACAATTCAGCGACCCGGCAACTTTCATTGTAATCCACAACTGTTTCATAGGTGAAAGAGCCTCCATCTTCTGAAATGACAATCCCTTCTCCACCGACATCCGTGCCTTTCAGCAGGATGGGTTTCAGCGGGATCTTGTTGCCGTCGCAAACAAGATAAGGTTCGGCGTACATAGCGGCCTTAGGGCTGAAATAGCCATCGGGGAACGTGCCCATAATTTTGATCGCAACTTTGCCACCATTAGCTTCCAGCGGATTAGGTTCAGCTTTCCAGATAACTGTATTGAATTCCTTTTCCATTTTCTTCAATGGGTCAGTCTTTCCAAATTTGTACGTCAGACCAAGAGAGCCATAGCCGTACATATCACTATAAACCGGCATTGAACCTATTGCAAAACCGTCAAGGCGGTCGGAGTCGACAAATTTCAATTCATATTCCACGTTAATGTCAAATTTGGGACTCAGGTGAAATGCCAGACCAAGTCCGGTGACACCTTCAAGTACCATTGTTCTCTCACCAAAACCTTTCTTTGTTCCGTCCATTTCTACTGGATCATCACCGTAGCCATTTTTATTGATCAAAAGGTCAGTTGTGGCATTGAATGCTTCGGTTCTCCATTGTGCCTGGCCAGCACCGATGATTCCGTATATATCAAGCAGTCTGTCCGGGTTATATCCGGCGAACAGATTGATGAAGCTGATGGTGAAGTCAAGGTGATAGTCGAAAATTTTTGCATTATAATAAACTTTATCATAAGGCAGCCACCATTCTGTCTTACGCTCACCATTTAGTTTTCCGGCGGAAACTTGTGTCCTGACACCAAAGACGGGATGGAACTGCCAGCCAAACATGCCACCATAACCAAAACGCCAGCTATCAATAGGAGCCGGGAATCTATCAAGGGCGATGTCTGCGTGATTAAACTTGATTCCGGCATTCAGATTGACGAAAAAGTACTTGTCAAATTGTTGCCTTTTCTCTTTTCTGGTCATTGTGGAATCTGCCCCTTCATCCTGCGCAAAGGCTAAGATGGGCAGAATACCAATCATTGCTGCAATAATGCAACTAAAAAGAAAATGGTAGGTTTTTCTCATATGATGTAATTTTTAAAGTTAATTACGGAATATTTGGCAATCATTAATATGCAAAGATACAAAGTAAAATAAAAAATCCAAATAAAAAAAAAGGTTAATTATTTCTTGTCTGATAAATATAAATATTGTTAATATAGCGATGCTTTTTTAAGACTCTTCTTCCTCTGAAAATCCTTAATATTATTGCAAAAAATGCAATAACAAGAAGCATGTGGTTGATGCTTCCACCACTGAAGGCAAAAAATCCGACTGCCCAACCGATAATTAAGATTACTGCTATTATGTAAAGTAGATCTCCGATGAATGTAAGTTTAACAAGTTTGTGATAATATTATTAGATTAACAAAGATAGGTCTCTCTATTCCGGCAATCGTTACATAATTATAGGAATTAGTTACATCATTCACACATTTGTGTTTAACAGGCCTGTACTTTACTGCAATTATATCATGCTCCCCAGCTTTCCCTGTCAAGACTCCGGTATTGGATAGCCTCGGCCAGGTGCTCGGTAAGTATGGAGTTGCTTGCTTCCAGGTCTGCAATAGTTCTGGAAACTTTCAGGATTCTGCTGTAAGCACGGGCTGACAGGTTGATCCTGTCCATCGCATTTTTAAGTAAAGCCTGGCCTTCTTCCCCGATCTGACAGATTGAGAGCAGTTTTTTAGAAGGGATATGTGCGTTGCAATAGATGCCCTGGCTTCCTTTAAACCGCTGTTCCTGTATTTTCCTTGCTTTAATCACCCTTTCCCTGATGTTGCTACTGCTTTCAGGACGCGCAAAAGCGGATAATTCCCTGAATAGAACAGGGATAACTTCCACATGCAGATCGATACGGTCCATAAGGGGACCTGAAATTTTATTCAGGTATTTCTGCACTATCCCGGCGGAGCAGGCGCATTCCTGCTGTGGATGGTTATAATAGCCGCATGGACAGGGATTCATGGCGGCTACAAGCATGAAATTCGCAGGGAATTCAATGGATGACCTGGCTCGCGAGATAGTTATCACTCTTTCTTCCATAGGCTGGCGTAAAACCTCCAGGACAGATCGTTTAAATTCGGGCAGTTCATCCAGGAACAGCACCCCGTTTTGTGCGAGAGAAATTTCTCCGGGTTGTGGAAACGACCCACCTCCAACCAGCCCGGCATCACTGATAGTATGATGCGGCGACCGGAATGGCCTGATGGTGACAAGGGCATCGTTTCTCCTCAATTTGCCCGCTACAGAATGGATCTTGGTGGTTTCCAGTGCCTCATCAATGCTCAGTGGAGGAAGGATGGACGGCAATCGTTTGGCCAGCATGGTTTTTCCTGATCCCGGCGGCCCGATGAGTATAACATTGTGGCCACCGGCCGCTGCAATTTCAAGTGCACGCTTAATGTTTTCCTGCCCTTTCACATCTGCGAAATCGAACTCATAATTATTCAGGTTCCGGAAAAACTCTTCCTCAATGTTCACTTTAACCGGTTTTATCAAAGTCTTGCCATTGAAAAAATCGATTATTTGGGTAATATTTTCGATACCAAGGACTTCCAGGCTATCGACAATAGCAGCTTCCCTGGCGTTGGCCATGGGAAGGATCAACCCTTTGAATCCTTTGCGGCGGGCTTCTATCGCAACAGAAAGTGCTCCTTTTATTGGCATAACCCCACCATCAAGGGAAAGCTCTCCCATGATTACATAATCCCCGATCTGAGTTGGGATGAGTTGATCTGAAGCCCCCAATATACCTATAGCAAGAGCAAGGTCGTACGACGAGCCTTCCTTTTTTATATCGGCAGGTGCCATATTGATCACTACTTTTTTACCAGGTATCCTGTAACCAATATACCTGAGTGCAGCCTCAATCCTCTGATGACTTTCTTTGACCGCACTGTCGGGAAGCCCAACCATGAAAAAGTTTACCCCCTGTTCGATATTTACTTCAACCGTTATGGTAACGGCATTGATGCCATAAAGAGCACATCCATAAGTTTTTACAAGCATTTTATTTCCGGATTAATGATTTGAAAAACAGATCTGGTTTCCTTGTCTGTTTATCCGGAAAAAAGGTAAAATATACCCGGTGGTCAGGAAAGTTTTTTTATAAAGATCCTTAAATGCGCCAGGAATGAGCCGCAGGTTGTTATTGCTTGATGAACTTGCTGACCATCACTGTACTGTCTGTAGTAATCCGCGCAAAATAGACGCCACTGGGAAGCATATTGATATCAATAACGGTTTGTGGTTCCGTTATTCGGCGCGAGAGTAATTGTTGACCATTGATGTTCAGGATGGTCAGGAATGTGTTCTTATTTGGCGTGGTGGGCGTCGAGATGGTAATGGTTGAGGATGTGGGGTTTGGGAATATATTAATATGATAATCTAAAGTAATATTTTCCTTAATCGAAATAGGAAAGCCGTTTTCATTATATCCAGCCAATCCGCCAGCAGTCGCAATCCACTTCGTTCCGCTGGTATCTATATCTATTGAAAATACCGTGTTATTCAGTAAGCCTGAATTGAATATATTGTAAGTTATCCAGTTTGTACCGTCAAATTTCGCCAATCCATCATCAGTCGCAATCCACTTCGTCCCATATGAATCTATGGCTATTGACCTGATATGATTCTCGGGCAAGCCCGAATTGGTGGTGTCGTAGGTTGTCCAATTTGTCCCGTCATATTCCGCCAATCCTTTGGAAGTTCCAATCCATTTCACGCCGCTTGCGTCTATGGCTATTGAAAAGACTAAATTACTGGGTAAGCCCGAATTGGACGTTTTGAAGGTTGTCCAGTTTGTCCCGTCATATTCTGTCAATCCACCTTCAGTACCAATCCACTTCGCCTCGGCTGCGTCTATGGCTGTTGTAAAGACATAGTTATCGGGCAAGTCCGAATTGGAGGTGTTGTAGATTGCCCAATTTGTCCCGTCATATTCTGCCAATCCCCCATTAACAGTCCCAATCCACTTCACCCCGCTTGCGTCTACTGCTATTGACCTGATTTGGTTATCGGGCAAGTCCGAATTGGAGGTGTTGTAAATTGTCCAGTTTGTACCTTCAAATTCCACCAATCCACCATAATCAGTTCCAATCCACTTCGTCCCGCTGGCGTCAAGGGCTATTGAATGGATAGGATTGTTGGGCATACCCGAATTGGAGCCGTTGTAAGTTGTCCAATTTGTCCCATCAAATTCTACCAATGCGTCATAAGCAGTTCCAATCCACTTCGTCCCGTCTGTGTCTATAGTTATTGAATAGATACGGTTATTGGGCAAGCCCGAATTGGAGGTGTTATAGACAGTCCAGTTTGTACCGTCAAATTCCGCCAATCCTCCAGTAGTTCCGATCCATTTCGTCCCACCTGCGCCTATGGCTATTGATCTGATATTATTATCGGGCAAACCCGAATTGGTAGTGTCGTAGGTTGTCCAATTTGTCCCGTCAAATTCTGCCAATCCACCAATTATTGTCCCAATCCACTTCGTCCCGCTTGCGTCTAAGGCTATTGATAAGATACCGTTATAGGGTAAGCCCGAATTGGAGGTATTGTAGACTGTCCAGTTTGTTCCGTCAAATTCCGCCAATCCTCCAGTAGTTCCGATCCATTTCGTCCCGCTGGCGTCTATGGCTATTGACCTGACATCGTTATAGGGCAAGCCCGAATTGGAGGTCTTGTAGACTGTCCAGTTTGTCCCGTCAAATTCTGACAATCCTCCATAACCAGTTCCAATCCACTTCGTTCCGCTGGCGTCTATTATTACTGTATGGATATAGTTATTGGGCAAACCCGAATTGGAGGTGTTGTAGGTTGTCCAGTTTGTCCCGTCAAATTCTGACAATCCTCCACCCCACATTCCAATCCACATCGTACCGCTGGCGTCTATGGCTATTGACCTGATTTCGTCATCGGGCAACGCCGAATTGGAAGTATTGTAGGTTGTCCAATTTGTCCCGTCAAATTTCGTCAATCCAACATTAGTCCCAATCCATTTCGCTCCGCCTGCGTCTATTGCGATTGAATTGACTGCATTAACGGCTAAACCTAAATTTATATTGTTATAAAAAGTTGTAATGCCCGTGGTTTTATCAAGTTTCACTAAACCACCTTGTGTACCCGCCCATATATCATTGCCTTCTTCTACTATAGCGTTAACCGATTTTCCATTGGTGTATTGCAGCCATTGTATGTCTTGAGCATTTACAAAGCCTGTCAGGCTTATTAAAGCAAATGAAAGTAAAAACATTTTTTTCATAATATGGGATATAATGTAATTAATCATTCACAGTTGGCAGTTTTAGGAGCCATCGCCATTAATACCCCGTAAATATAATGAATAGTATACGGTTTAGCAAAATATAGTTCGAGTGGCGGTCAATTTAATTTGGTACTCACTGGTCAATTGTTCTGGCGTATGCATAAAGCCTAATGATTCTATTTGTTAACATATGATTAAAAGAATGTGGCTAAAAAGAGTAAAAAAGTTTATCGGCAGATTAATTATTTCAACTCTACAAACATCTTCTTCAGAGCAGCATCATCCTTCGCGTGATAAAACCAGCCCTCTGCTTTAAATTTTCCAAAACCAGTCGATCCTTCCTTCAATACTGGCCTCAGTTCCCGTGCCTTATTTATGTACTTAGCGGCGTTGGTTAGATCATTTTGATAATAAAATACCAATGCCAAGCCAATTGTGGCGTCAACATTGTAGGGCTCTAATCTAATACATTTATTGAAGTTGGTTATGGCTGATGGATAATTATTGGTTGCCAGATATGCATAGCCCAAGTTGTCCAATGCTAATGCATTATTAGGCATTAGCGTCAGAACTTTTTTATAGCATTCGATTGCATTAAAATAATCTTCAGTCATCGAATAACAAAAGCCTATGGCTCCTAGACGATTTGGATTGCTCGGATCGAGGTCATTGGCTTTGGTATAATCGACTATCGCTTTATCGTATTGTTTAAGTTCAAAGTACACATTTCCACGATTATTAAATGCATCGGTATATTTTGGGTTGGTTTCAATGGCATTGGAATAATCGGCGATCGCTTTATCATACTGTTTAAGGTTATGGTACACCAAACCACGGTTAAAGTAAGCAATCGCGTTTTTTGGTTCGATTTCAATAGCCATATTGTAATCGGCTATTGCTTTATCACACAGTTTAATTGCATCATATATATTTCCTCGGTCGATATAAGCCCAGGCATATTTCGGGTCGATTTCAATTGTCTTGGAATAATCGGCGATCGCTTTATCGTATTGTTCAAGATATTCGTAAGCCAGGCCACGGTCAATATATGCCAAAGCATAAAAAGGATTAAGTTCAATGGTTTTGGAATAATCGGCGATTGCTTTATCGTATTGTTTAAGGATATAATAAGTCCAACCACGGTTGATGAAAGCCAAGGTATCTTTCGGGTTAAGTTCAATGGCACTCGTAAAATCGGTTATTGCTTTATCATACTGTTCAAGGTTATGATATGCCAACCCACGGTTGTTATAAATCGAACCATCTTTCGGATTAAGTTCAATGGCTTTGCTGCAATCGGCGATTGCTTTATCTAACTGCTTTAATTCATTGTATGCGGTTGCACGGTTGCAATATGCTATAAATAATTTCGGGTCAAGTTCGATTGCTTTTGATAGATCGGCTATCGCATTTTCATACAGCCCGAGACTACCGTAAATGGCGCCACGGTGACTATAAGCATCGGCAAATTTCGGGGAGATTTCAATCGCTTTTATATAATCAGCGATTGCTTTATCATTTTGCCCAAGAATAAAGTAAGCCCAACCGCGGTTGTCATATGCATAATAATATTTTGGATCAATGTCAATCGCCGCTGTGTAATCCGCAATCGCTTTATCGTACTGATTAAATTGACCGTAAACATTCCCTCGATCATTATATGCAACAGCATATTTCGGATCAATATCAATCGCTTTCGAAAAATCCGCAATTGCTTGTTCTAACTGACCAAGGCTGACGTTTGCCATTCCGCGTTTATAACAAGCCAATGCATCCTTTGGGTCAATTTCAATGGCAGTAGTATAATCTGCTATTGCTTTATCAAACTGTTTAAGTTTAAAATACGTTTTTCCACGTTCTTTATAAACCGAAGCATTCTTCTTCGGTTCGATTTCAATAGTCTTTGAGTAATCGGCTATCGCTTTATCATACTGTTCAAGGTTATCATAAGCCCATCCACGGCAGAGATAAGCCAAAGAAAAATTCGGGTATAGTTCAATAGTCTTGGAGTAATCGGCTATCGCATTATCATACTGTTTAAGGTTATTATAATCCCATCCACGGCAGAGATAAGCCAAAGAAAAATTCGGATATAGTTCAATAGTTTTCGAGTAATCGGCTATCGCTTTATCGAACATTTCAAGGTTATACAAAACCCAACCACGGTCATTAGAATCCAAAACATTTTTCGGATTAAGTTCAATGACACTGGTGTAATCGACTATCGCTTTATCATACAGTCCAAGTTTATCATAAGCCTGAGCACGACAGACATAAGATAAAACATTTTTAGGATTGAGTTCAATGGCATTGGTATAGTCTGCTATTGCTTTATCATACTGCTCGAGTTTATTGTATGCAGCGCCACGGGATAGGTATGTTGCCACATTTTTCCCGTCTTTTTTAAGACTTTTAGTAAAATATTCAATTTTTTTATTCGGGTCTGTTTCTGTTTTTCCCTTTATGAACCATTTGGAGTTTTGCCCCTGAACCAGAGAAAAATTGCCTAAAATAATAATCAAGCAAACAAGAATTTTCGTTTTCATAAAACCTTGTCATTAAAATAGGTCGCAATTTAATTAAAAGGGAGGAGAAAACAAGATAAATTAATATGGCAGAAAATTCGTAAAAATGTTGGTGGTTTAGACAGTTCTGTTGATAAAAAAGCAATAAGACTGGGGGAAAAATTGATGGAATATTCTAAACATTTTTATATTCCCTTTATTTATTCGTATATTTCCAAATCCAAATATTATTAATCCTGCTAAGTAATTGACAAGGAAAATGTCCATAAAAAAGAAGGGGCAAGCAGCAATTCAAGCCAAAAGCCGCCAAATGATCGCAATGGTAAATTAAGAAAAAGGCGTCGACAAAGGCATCAGAAATTATTGCAATATACAAGTTTATTTTCGCTCGTTGCTTTTATTATACTTGGTTGTTATCAAGGTTGCCAAACGAGAAAAAGCCTTGAGTTGACTCGCCAATCAATATATGAAAGCCATATATCGGATTCGCTTAATAGAGATTTGACTAAAGAATCAATTAATCGGGCTCAAGAATACAGCGATTCTTCATTAAAAATTTCGCATAAATCTCTTGAAATATCAGATCATTCTTTAGCCGCTGCTAAAAAAAGCGGAGAAATTTATGAAAGCCTTACAAAGGCTGATCTTCGACCATATATCGTCTTAGAAGATATTATTTATAATGAACTCCAAGTGGGAAAACCATTTCCTGCAACAATTAAAATTATTAATTGTGGGAAAACACCAGCAATAAATGTTAAGTTGTATAATTCACTAACCATTTGTGGGAGTATGTCTGAAATTGAAAGAGAGAAAAATTGGTTGATCGAAGAATTGGATAGTCATAACCGTAACTTTTCACTTTTTAGGCACAGTTATTCACAAAATATTGTTTAAAAGATTTTAAATCAGATGGATAAATAGGATAATGTTGATTTATATTTGTGCCTAAATAGGCATATATGAAATCAT